>Ga0209633_10002381_pt1 | contig 18172 bp, 12 predicted proteins | sample Cruoilmetagenom1_FD_187290 | JGI IMG/M metagenome (GOLD analysis project Ga0209633, IMG submission 187290) | Oil polluted marine microbial communities from Coal Oil Point, Santa Barbara, California, USA - Sample 1 (SPAdes) (version 2) | ecosystem: Environmental > Aquatic > Marine > Oil seeps ... | reverse complement strand
CGTAACTGTTTCAAGTCTGAAGCATAAGCCAGTGCGATGGGACTTGGAACATAATCAATATCATAATTTCTCTACTACAATTCTATTGATTCAGCCCTGCTGTATATTCACTTTTATAATTAGACTCTTCCAATTCATGCCAATCCTGAAAAGTCTATAATTTCGCCGCCAACACCCCCATCTTCTTGTACTTCTTAACATTGCCATCAACATCATAAACAGTAATAAAAAACACATAGATTCCAACCGGAGCTTTTGAGTTATCATCCTGCATACCATCCCAGGAAACACTTCCTTCAGTACCAAGATATTCATTATTTACTAGTTTTCTTACAGGATAACCCCCTGCATTAAAAACAGTAGCTGACATCACGTAACCAGGTTTGTCAAATCCGTATTTAATATTAATGATGTCATCGAAGCCATCATTATCAGGAGAAAATATTTGAGGTTCAATTACAATATCATCATCTGTAATAATATTAGAAACATACTGAGAATTCTTATAACCTGGAGTTCCAAAGCCAACACTTTCAGCTGCCGAATGCCAGTTATTTTTATTAGCTGCTGATACATCAGGGTTAATCCTCTCCAAAGCTACACCATCAAAATATATCAATAATGGAAACTGCATATCTTCAGAATAACTAAATGAATCTATTACAATATCATCGTACGAAGTAAGTAATATCTGACCTTCATCATTATTATACGAAGGAAAAGGTTCAACCTTTAAAAATGCATTTGGACTTTGTGTATCATATTGTTTTTTAACCGTTTCCGGAGAAACAGAAAGAGCTACATATTCGCCGGGCAACAATAAACTCTGATTATTCACAATGTTATTTTTGGTGGTGTCTGGTGGATTAGGAGGACTTTCTTTTACAGACCCTATGAGCAAAGTGTACAAATCGATAACTTTATCCGAACGATTATAAAGCTCAACATAATCTTCGCCATTAGTCCATGGGTTGAACAATATTTCATTAATTACAACATCATTTTTTTCAATAGAATCAGGTAGTCCAAATGAAACTATTGTATCAGAAATTAAACTTAGTTGCATACAATTCATCAAGCTATTTTTAATAGTTAGCTCGTATATAATTCCTGTATTGAATGTATTATTAAAGTAAAGCTCTACTCTCTTAGGCTCATCTATGAAAGTATAAACATATTCCGGAGTACCAACGCTTCCATTCACAACATATACTTCATTGTTACTTAATGATTCTTCATCCATAGTTTGATTAAAGTAAAGTTGCATTATATTATTTGTGGTAACTTCAAAACTGCTTAATTGCGGTAATAATATTGAGTTGTTAGCCACTGAATTAATAGCTCCAGGAGTTCCTCCCTTACTATCTTCAGATGCTGTCCAGTTTTCATAACCAGAGCAAATATTTGCTGGGTTTTTTTGCTCAATCGACCACCCACCATCTTCTTTTTCAGGATTACTGTACCAATTATCCGTGTAAGAAATATGTGAAATAGTTATCCCATTATTACTTATCAGCTCCACAGTTTGTCCTGAGTTTGTTAATGAAAAGCTACTAAAACCATAAAACTCTCCAAACTGACTTAACACTTGAGCTGTTTCTTTGGCAAGAATTAAATAACCGCTCGCAGGTAATATAATTGAGCTAAATATTTTTTCAGATGTGCCAATTATTAAGGTCCATCCATCAAGATTAATATTTGATTCTGTCTGATTATATAGTTCCAGATACTCATATTCAGGAAGCCCGACGGGAGGTGTTGGATCAGCCATAATTTCATTGATAACAACATCAAATGGTTGAGGTTGATAATATGAAAACTCCATTTGCTGAGGGTTCATTATGTTTTCTGCAAGATCCTTAACACCAGTCACTGACATGAAATAATTCCTGCCAAGTTCAAACTTTTGATCAAATGCTAACCTAATCAGCGAAGCATCAATTTCATCACGATACGCGATCGAGGGATTATCAATACCATTATCAACCAGATAATTTTCAACAACTGCAGCACTTTCCTCATTCAAGACTTCATTAAACTGAAGTGTTGCCGTGCTATCTGTCTCAGTTTCAATATTCAACAATACAGGTGGATCATTATCAACAATAAACGGCCCTGCATAAACGTCGTCAAAGTACATCTTTGAGCTATTGCTTGATGTATACTTACATAGGAAACCGATACGTGATGTTTGGGAATAAGTATTGTCAGCTCCTTCGGCTTCAAAAGTGAAATCCTCTCCACCGTTTTGGTCAACAAATAGTTTCCAGTTTCCTACATCATCCCTTGTAACTTTCACACGTATTTCAAATGAAGTTGAAATAATACCCTCCGTTCCACGACAAACGGAAGTAATCTCGCCACCATCCTGCCTGAAGAGTTCTATGGCATCATTACTTCCCGATTCTCCAAATTGTAAGAAATATCCGTTTAGCGAACCCTCCAAATCATTTTTATCACTGACAAGGTAATATCGGGCATTATTGTTTCCTGAAGGGCTGAAGGAGAGTTTAACCCAACATCGCCATTCAGTATTAACCATTACAGAGTTTGCTGTTCCTAAGTAAACCTGATTTTCTTCATCATCGTATAACTGAAGGCGAAAATCTGAATTAACTTTAAATAACTCCTGATTACCGGTCCACTCAGGATTTGTTATAAAATTGCCGTCTTCAAAATCATCTGACGTCTGAGAAAAAAGCAGGTTGGAGAGCACTACCAACAATAGTATTGATATAAGCTTCATTTTATTATTTTTGCAGGTTATTATAGGTTATTGGGACTGTAAAGTTAATAAAAAATAATTACACCAAGTTGAGAAGTAAAATTCAAACTATCGTTTAATCCTGATTCCTTTTTAAATGATTAATATATGAGAATTGCTGTTGTTGGTGCCACAGGATTAGTTGGCAAAGAAATTTTGAAGGTTCTGGAGGAAAGAAAGATTTCCATCACGGAATTTTTTCCGGTAGCCTCAGCAAGATCCGTTGGAAAGAAGATTGTCTTTTCAGAAAAGGAATATGAAGTCATTTCCATTGAAGACGCCATTGCAGAAAAACCTGATATCGCAATTTTTTCAGCAGGAGGAAGCACATCATTAAAATGGGCGCCTAAATTTGCTGAAGTTGGAACCAAAGTTATCGACAATTCTTCAGCTTGGAGAATGGATAAAAGTATTCCACTTGTTGTTCCGGAGATTAACGGAGCGATTCTTAAAAAAGATGACCTTATTGTTGCAAACCCTAACTGCTCTACAATTCAGCTGGTTATGGCTTTGTCGCCATTGCACAACATGTATAATATCAAACGACTTGTGATATCAACATATCAGGCAGTTTCGGGAAGTGGTGTTAAAGCTGTTAATCAATTAATGAATGAAAGAACAGAGAATTCGGGTGAGATGGCTTATCCTCATAAAATTGACCTTAATGTAATTCCTCATGCTGGTGATTTTAATTCAGACGGGTATACTACTGAAGAAATTAAGCTGGTAAACGAGACAAACAAAATACTTCAATCCAAGATAAGCATTACAGCAACTGCTGTAAGGGTTCCTGTAATTTCAGGGCATTCAGAAGCTGTAAATATTGAATTTGAAAATGATTTTGTAATTGAAGAAGTAAAACGACTTTTGGGAAATATGCCCGGGGTTGTGGTATTTGATTTTCCGGAAGCAAACCTCTATCCTATGCCAGTTATTGCCCATGGTAAAGATGAGGTAATGGTTGGGCGTATCCGTAGAGACAATTCTCAACCAAGTAGTTTAAACTTATGGATTGTAAGTGATAACTTGAGGAAAGGTGCTGCTACCAATGCAGTTCAGATAGCACAATATTTGATGATGAACAAACTAATATAAGTGAAGATATACAATTGCATTAAAGATTTTAAACCGGTAAAAAACGCGGTTGTTACAATTGGCACCTTCGATGGTGTTCATCTTGGTCATCAGGCTGTTTTTAAACAGATGATCGCTGAAGCAGAAAAAATTAATGGCCATACGGTTGTCGTTACATTTTATCCTCACCCTCGTATTGTTCTGGGATTGGATAGTAGCAACCTGAAGTTTATCAAAACTGAAAAAAAGAAGATTGAGGCAATTGAAAGAGCTGGAATCGACAACTTAATCATTGTCGAGTTTACAAAAGAATTTGCCAGAGTGGCTTCGGAAGTTTTTATCAAAGATCTAATCATTAATAGTATACAGCCAAAGGTGTTGATAATTGGCTACGATCATCAGTTTGGCAATAACCGTGAAGGAAGCTTTGAGCTACTTACCAAAATGAGTGCGGAGTTTGGCTTTGAAGTAAAGCAAGTTGATGCTCAAGACATTGGAGATATTACTATTAGTTCCACAAAAATCAGGAAACTACTCGAAATTGGCAATATCTCAGAAGCAAACAAACTATTAGGTCACGAATATTCGATAACAGGTAAGGTGGTCAGAGGTCAGTCGATTGGTCATAACCTTGGTTTTCCAACTGCAAATATTGAGGTTGGTGATGAATACAAGCTTATTGCAGCAGTTGGGGTTTATGCATGTCGGGTTTTTTGTGAAGAGAAAATATATAAAGGAATGAGCAACATTGGCTATAGGCCGACAATTGATGCCGGTTCCCAATTAAATAGAGAAATAACAATTGAAGTAAACATTTTTGATTTTGAAAAAGCAATTTACGGTAAAGAAATTACCATATCATTTGTTGAACGTATGCGTGATGAGCACAAATTTGAAAATATTGAAGCTCTGAAAACACAGTTGGCAAAGGATAAAATAAATGCACTTAGAATTCTATAATTAACTATATTAATTAATAAAAGCAGATTGAAATGAAAGTAACATTATTAACAGTAGTGTTCTCATTATTCTTAATGGGAAGTGTGAATGCTCAATTCGGCGTTGGCAACAGTATCAAGAACAAGTACAAGAATAAATACAAAAACGAGGCTAAAGCCAGAGGTGAAGAAGAAGCTGATAAAGGATTAAAGGCTGGCGAAGAAGCTGGCGAGAAGCAAGCTGAAAAAGCCGAAAATGCAGGCATGGAACAAGCCGAAAAAGGACTCGAAGCTGCAGAACCAGGCCTTGAAAAGGCTGAAGAAGCTGAGAAAAAAGGAGTAGAAGCTACAATTTTTGGTTTGGGAAAATACGAAGAGTTTGAAAATGATTACAAATCAAAACGAGACAATGTAAATCCTGATGACTACAGAAAATATCCATTTGAAACAGCTATTGTTGAGTATGTGCTGGAAGGAAAAGTTGAAGGCAATAAAAGCTATTATGTTTATGGCGCAGGTTATAAAATGGCTGAATATATTGTAGAAAAGAAGGGCGAAAAGATAAAGGAAAACACAGGTATTATCACAATCGGGCCTTTTACAACAACTATCGACTTTCTAGATAAACAAGCTGTTGAAGTAGAAAATCCATTTTTACTGTTTTCGGCCGACCCGGATCGTGACTGGCAAAAAACCGGAGAAAACATTCTAATAAAAACCGGATACGAAAAAATGGGTAAAGAATCTATAATTGGAAAAGAATGTAATCTGTGGGTTAATGGAAATAGCAAATTATGGATATGGAAAGGACTCGTTCTGAAAATGGAAAATAAATCTAGTTCCGAAACTGCCACCAGTGTTAAAATTGATGTTCCCGTTCCTGAAGATAAATTCAGAGTTCCTGAAGATATTGAACTTGAAAGCGTAAATTCTGACGAATTATTCCCTGACATTACAGCTGAAGAGTTTGAAGAAGAATATCATAATTCTAAAGAAGAAGAGGATGAAATGCTCGATATGATTGAAGATATGAGCTATTCTGAATTTAAAGCTATGGTTAGAAAAGAAGATTCTGAAATGACAGACAATGAAATTCAGCAAGCTTATTTGTATCTGAAACAAAAAGCTAAAATGAGAGATAAGTAATGGCGTTATGAGTTATATGTTAAATGTTTTAAGAGATTCAACATTTCTATTAAATTTGTGGCTCTTTTATAAATACGTATGATCAACTAAAACAATAATTAATATGAATATTAAAATATCTGGCCTTATACTGGCTATGGCTTTACTGTTATCAAACAGTACGATTGCATGTACTAACTACCTTATTACTAAGGGTGCATCAACCGATGGTTCAACAATGATTTCTTATGCAGCCGACTCACATATTCTTTATGGTGAGCTATATCACTGGCCTGCGGCAACACATCCTGTTGGCTCAATGTTGGATGTTTACGAATGGGATACTGGTAAATATCTTGGTGAGATTAAACAAGCTCTTCGTACCTATAACGTTGTTGGTAATATGAACGAAAATCAGGTGGCAATTGGTGAAACCACTTATGGTGGACGCTCCGAGCTTAGCAAACAACCTGGTGCTATTATGGATTACGGCAGCTTGATTTACATTGGTCTGCAAAGGGCAACATCGGCACGTGATGCAATAAAAATTATTACCGGACTTATGGCTGAATACGGATATTACAGCGTTGGTGAGTCTTTTTCAATTTCAGATAAAGATGAAGTGTGGATTCTTGAATTGATTGGTAAAGGTGAAGGCGAAAAAGGAGCTGTTTGGGTAGCTCGTATGATTCCTGATGGTTATGTGTCGGGGCATGCTAATCATGCTCGTATTGAAACATTTCCTCTTGAGGATAGCAAAAGCTCCATTAGCTCAAAAAATATTGATCAGATTTTTGATAAAAAAATAACCACTGTTTATGCCGATGATGTAATCTCATTTGCCAGAAAAAAAGGATGGTATACAGGTGAAGATAAGAACTTTTCTTTTTCAGAAACCTATGCTCCCGTTGATTTTGGTGGTGCACGCTTTTGCGAAATAAGAGTTTGGTCGATGTTTAACAAAGTTACACCCGGTATGGATAAATATTGGGAATATGCAAAAGGAAATATTGAGCATAATAATAAGTTTGACGATGGAACACCAAATCCAAACCATTATGCAACTAACCGTATGCCGCTTTGGGTTAAACCCGAGAATAAAGTTAGCGTTCACGATATGATGAATTTCATGCGCGACCATCTTGAAAATACAGAATTAGACATGAGTAAAGATGTTGGTGCAGGACCTTTTGGAAATCCTTATCGCTGGCGTCCACTTACATGGAAAGTTGATGATGTTGCATATTGTAATGAGAGGGCTACCGCTACTCAACAAACAGGTTTTTCTTTTGTTACCCAATCACGCGACTGGTTACCAGATGCTATTGGTGGTATTATATGGTGGGGTGTTGATGATGCCTCCGGAACTGTTTATATGCCTATGTATTCAAGTATCACAAAGATTCCTTTTAATTACGCCGTAGGTAACGGGTCAATGATGGAATGGTCAAATAAATCCGGTTTCTGGATGTTCAATCAGGTTCAAAATTTTGCTTATACACGCTATAGCTATATACATCCTGAAATCGAAAAAGTTCAAAACCGATTTGAAACTGATTTTATTGCCCTAACACCTGCTGTTGATGCTGGTGCAGAAGCCATAATTGCAACTGACAAAGAAGCTGCTATTGCATATCTTACAAGTTATTCAAATTCAGTAGGCGCAGATGTATTTAACACCTGGAAAAATCTTTATAAATACTTGTTTATGAAATACATGGACGGTAATATTAAAACCGTTCAAGACAAACCTGAAGGATATAAGTACTATGCTCCTAAAGTTTCACAACCAGGATATGGTGAGGATAAATATCGCTCAATTATTGGTGAAACCGGTGACCAGTTTAAAGTAGTTGGTGGTACAGGGCATTAATAACCGGACACTTATTTTTAAAAATTTGATGTCTTTGTAAATTTCCTTTTGTCATCCTGAGCCTTAGCGAAGGATCTCTATTTATATCAACTACATATTTATGAGATTCTTCACTACATTCAGAATGACAAAAGTTTCCTAATTTTACAAAGATAAATACATACGAATTTTACATTTTCAAATCAAAACCATGAAAAAAATTATCTTCCTGTTAATCGGCATTGTTGCTTTTTTAGCATCCTGTGATAACAATAACAAAAAAAACGAAATGAATGACAATCCATTTTTTAGCGAATGGACAACACCATTTGGTGTACCACCATTTGATAAAATAAAAGAAGAACATTTTCTTCCTGCTTTTAACATGGCAATTGAAAATCAGAACAACGAAATTGAGGCTATCGTAACTAACACCAAGGCTCCAACTTTTGGAAACACAATAGCTGCTCTTGATGAAAGTGGCAGTGATTTACGCAGGGTAAGTGGTGTTTTCTTTAATTTAACTGAAGCCAATAGTAACGATGAGATTACTAAAATAGAGGGGGAAATTGCTCCAACACTTGCTAATCATAAGGATAATATTATGCTTAACGCAGAGTTATTCAGCAAAGTAAAGCAAGTATATGATGAGCAAAAAGAAATGAATATTGAACTTGAAATTGGTAATGATAAAACCCTTAATCAAGAACAAAAAGCTCTGCTGGATTTTACATATCAGGAGTTTGTAAGAGGTGGTTCTGAACTTAACGATGAAGATCAGGCAAAACTTCGTGAAGTAAATGGGAAGCTTGCTTCACTATATCCCGAGTTTGGAAATATTCTTCAAAAAGAAAGCAACAACTATTTTATGCTGATAGAAGATGAAAACGAGTTAGCAGGCTTGCCAAAATCAGTTAAAGATGCTGCTGCAGAAGTTGCTGTACAAAAAGGCCATGAAGGAGCTTGGGCATTTACGCTTGATAAGCCAAGTTGGATTCCGTTTCTTCAATATGCTGATAACAGGGACAGGCGAGAAGAACTATATACAGCATGGATGAACAGAGGTAAGAGCGAAGCTTACAATACAACCCCTGTTATTAACGAAATATTAATGTTAAGAGATAAGAAAGCAAAGCTTCTTGGTTACAGCAATTTTGCCGAATATGCAATATCAAAAAACATGGCCAAAACTCCGGCCAATGTCTACAGTCTGCTAATGGGTTTGTGGGAACCTGCACTAGAAAAATCCAAAAAGGAAGCTAAAGATCTACAAAAATTAATGAATAAGGAAGGTGTTGAGGGCGAATTACAAAGTTACGATTGGTGGTATTACACTGAAAAAGTCCGTAAAGAAAAATACGATCTTGATGAAAATGAACTACGACCATACTTTTCCTTGGAACAAACCAAAAAAGGTGCTTTTGAATTAGCATCACGTCTATATGGTTTAAAGTTTAAGAAAAGAACTGACCTCCCTGTTTATCAGGAAGATGTAGAAGCATATGAAATCCTTGAAGAAAATGGAACTCATGTAGGTATACTTTATCTCGACTATTTTCCTCGTGCTTCAAAAAGAGGTGGTGCATGGATGGAAGCCTATCGTAAACAATCAGGGGCTGGTGATGATATGGTTACTCCAATTATTGTAAACGTTGGTAACTTTACAAAACCAACTGCCGATGCTCCTTCTCTACTAAGTATTGATGAAGTACAAACTCTTTTCCATGAGTTTGGTCACGGATTACACGGGTTATTATCCAACGTAGAATATCAAACCATTAGCGGAACATCAGTAAAGCGTGATTTTGTGGAATTACCATCACAAATTATGGAAAACTGGGCTTTGGAGCCTGAGTTGCTTAAACTATATGCATATCACTACCAAACAGGTGAATTGATTCCTCAGGAACTCGTAGAAAAAATTCAGAAAAGTGGTCAGTTTAACCAGGGTTTTGCAACAACTGAATATTTGGCTGCCAGCCTGTTAGACATGGATTACCACACTGCAAAAGATGTTGGTGCGATAGACATTGAAGAATTTGAAAATGAAAGCATGGATAAGCTGGGATTATTTGATGCAATTATTCCAAGATACCGTTCAAATTATTTTAACCATTCATTTGGTGGTGAAGGTTATGCAGCAGGTTACTATGTTTATATTTGGGCAGCTGTTCTTGATTCGGATGCTTATCAGGCATTTGTTGAACAAGGTATATTTAACAGAGAATTAGGCCAAAGTTTTAGAGATAATGTTATTTCACGTGGTGGATCAGATGATCCTATGGCGCTATTTGTTGAATTCCGTGGTGCAGAACCAAACTTAGAGCCATTATTAAATAAACGTGGGTTGAATTAAGAACTAATTTTTGTAATTCCTGATTTAACACATTTTATATCAGGAGTTTATAAAAGATTGCTGCTTTATTCCTTTTCTTTGACCCGACGGGTTGAAAAAAACCCGGCAGGTATTGGTAAATATAGATACTACAAAATCCGCTGAATGGAATTTTATCTCTTCACCATCTTGTGATAAACTACATCCTCATTTACATTGAGTTTTATAAAATACAAACCACTGCTTAAATCAGAAGTTCTTAACTCAAATAAATGAGTGCCATTTTGTTTATATCCGGTAAAAAGTTGTTTTACAGACCTGCCATTAGCATCCAACAAACTTATGTTCACATTTCCAGGTTTTTGCATTTTATAGTTAATAGTTGTACTTTCAATAAATGGATTGGGGAAATTTGAAATCAATACAGGTTTCGCATTATGTAATTCTTCAATTTCTAAAGAAGGATCATAATAAGTACTATAAATTCCATTTCCTTGTGTAGCCACAGCAACTAAACCATCAGTTGAACGGGCATCTATCATATCAACCATAATATTCCCCATTGCTGATGGTGACTCCTGTACCCATATAGTCGAATCTCCGTTCAAAATAGTTGTGCTAAAAAGCCCCACGCTTGTTCCGGCGAAATAAACGGTACTTCCATCATAAGTCAGTGCTTTAACCCATCTAACGGAAGGACCGTTACCAGTTCCATCAGGAAACTCTTCCAGATTGCCACTTACATGTGCCCAATTTACTCCACCATTATCTGAGAAATAAATACTTTTTACTCCATAGTTTGAAAATACCGTGAATAATCTATCTGCATTTTCAGGATCAACATCAATACATGCCACATAAGCATTAATTGGGAAATTATCGCCGGTTATATCAACAGGAACAGGATCACCGGTATGTGCATTATCCACACGATAAACATAACTGTTATTAGTTCCAAAATATAATTGATTGGTAGGGGTTTTTGATAATGTAAGTGCTGTAATTTCTACCGAAGCACTTAAGTCAATATTATTAAGTTGTGACCACCCCACATTTCTCAATGCTGTATCCATTGCAGCAGCTTTCATATTATCCTTACGCCAGATACTGTTAATCGTTGGCAAATAGAAAGTCTCATTATTATTTGGGTCGAGAATAAAGTTGCAATAAAACGGAAATATAGGATTAGCACCAATAGTAGGATCATAGTAACTCAATAATGTATCTGGAGTTTGATAATATATATTTTGTGTATGCATGCCTTCGTTAAATTGTGTAGTCCAAATATTACCACTATAGGCAGCAACAATTGCATATTCATTATGATCTGCTAGTTTGCATGAAAAACCATCATAATAAAGATCAACAGAGAACCACCACTCCCCGGGATCATCGGTAACCGAATAATACCAGTTATTATCCTGGAGTCCTCCTAATACCCAGTTGTTATCATCCCCGGCCCGGTCAATGGATACTGAGTAAAACTGAGATGTAATAAGGTTGTTATTCAAACGGTTCCAATAAATACTATCAGCCATACAGTTTTCGGTATAAATAATTCCACCATCACAGGCTGAATAATACATGTTGGGATTTGAAGGCAAAAAGGCCATATCATGTTGATCGGGATGTAACATGTGAAGGGAATCCATATCAAAAGGATCACCGCCCATCCATATTGTTTGGAGACTGTCAGCAAATCCATTAGTAGATCGAAAAAGGCTCATGCCACCAATAAAAACAACATCTTCATCATCGGGTTTAACCCCAAGCACAAAGGTATAACCGCCATATGAAATCAACGCATTTGGATAACTCGAAAAATCGCCATGACCATGACCAAACATGTTTTCTGTTCTATCTTCCCAAACACTTGTACTATCTGTTCCATTCCATGTATATTTCCAGAAAGTATTATCCGAATTAAAAATTCCGGAATATGGAACAAGGTTCGCTGAAGGTTTTTCAGTCATCATATATACTATATTCTCATTTGAAGGAGCAATAGCAAGTTTCATCACTCGTGTAACACTTGGTAAACTATCAGGGGTAATATTTGTCCAGATCAGTCCATCTTCTGATCTCCATACACCAGCTTTTTGAGGTCGCATAATTGAAGTTGAGTATGAACTAAGTACGGCATATAATACGCCATCAGTTGTTATCGCAATATCGGTTGCGAATGATTTGTTTGTAAGATCACCCAAAGTAATATCCCAGGAATCACCTCCATCTTCCGAACGCATGATAGCACCATAGCAAGCTGCATAAATAATGTCTTTCTCGGTGTTAACCGGGTCAGTAACTATTCGCCATATTCCCTGGAATACATCATCCAGTGCTCCCTGGACCCCACCCTGAGTTGCCTGTAATGGTTGCCAGCTTGCACCATTGTCAATAGATTTAAAAATACCATTACCAACACCTATTGTCCTTACATTGGTACTTACATTTCGTTCGGTTGTATTAAGTATTTCTCCGGTGCCATAATACCAGGTATTTGTTTTTCCGGGTCGTGTGTCCTGCGTAATACAAGTAGCACTCTGCTCAACATTTGGCGGTGTAACTTTTTCCCATGAGCTACCTGAACTTGTTGATCGCCACATACCTCCTGAAGCACTTCCCGCAAGCATATTTGTTTCATCCTCAACATCAAACGCAACACAAAGCATTCTTCCTCCCATATTTACAGGACCACGATGATCCCAGTTCTGACCTCTGCTAAAATCATCTTTCTTTGGTAATGTATTAGCATAAACAATTTCCCTGGCTTTAATATTATCAGGTATTTTATTTATATATGGATCACGCATTTTCAGGTACTCCATCTCAGCATTAAAAAGAGCTTTATCACCACGAGGTAATTTTTTTACTTCAATTTGGGTTTCATTATTCTCATTATCCCTATCACACGAATTGAGGGGAAAAATAAATAAAATGGCAATTAAAAACTGTAGGATTAATAGGTGAAGCTTTTTCGTTTTCATGACAATTAATTTAGGTTAGAAATTCATTAATTTATTAGAGCCAATAAAATTAATATGAAAAGCATGAAAAGTCAATTAAATAACTACAATAAAACTACTACACATGTCATATTGTCGAAATTATGAATGATGATTCTTTGTTAGAATATTTAGTACATGTTTCACTATATTGCACCCATGAAATTTAAAGAGCTAATACAGAAACGACAAAGTGATAGACTGTACACCAATAAAACAGTTGATAGAGAAATAATAAACAGATGTATTGAAGCTGCACGCCTTGCCCCTTCGGCAAGCAATTCGCAACCATGGACATTTATCGTGATTGATGAACCCGAAATTAAAGACAAAGTTGCAAAAAAAACTTTTGGTCCGCTAAAGAGTTTCAACAAGTTTGTTCCTCAGGCTCCTGTTATAATTGCTATTTTATTGGAGAAACCAAAGATAATAACAGAGCTCGGTGGCAGGATTAAGAAAAAAGAGTATCCGTTAATTGATATTGGTATTGCTGCTGAACACATTTGTTTACAAGCTGCCGAAGAGGGATTAGGAACCTGCATGCTTGGATGGTTTGACGAACAATCTGTAAAAACTCTATTGAAAGTGCCGGAAAGCAAAAGTATCCCTTTACTAATTACACTTGGATATACTCCTGAGGATTATAAACATCGCAAGAAAATAAGGAAAAGTATGAATAAGGTGGTGCGGTATAATTCTTACTGATTACATCAACCTTTCAGGTCGAAAAAGACCTGAAAGGTTGAAAAAAAACACCTCTAGTTTAAGTTTGTAACTTAAACTATTACACCTAAAATAATCATTGATAAAGGATTAAGTTACAAACTTAATCCAGATGAGTTAACACAAAAAAACCGGAAATCGACTTTGACATCAATCCCCGGTTCACCGCATCTTTGGCCGTAGCCTCTGTTTTGGCGGCAACTTATTTTATTACGGTTGTTTACTCTGCCTTGTACCCGTAGATACTCCGCTTTTCTTCAGGCTTCATTTCCTTACCTTACGGTTCGATAGTTCTGCCAAGCTCTGCTCCCATTTTGAACCTCAGCCTTGCGGCTTCTTTTCTTTTCGGGGCTAACGGGTCTCCACTTGCGCTTCTCCCAGTAGTCGTGGCATCCGTCTTTCGACTTACTAGTTTGGGTTTAACTTTTGCTTCCTTCGGTTGCCCGATCTCTGCTCCGGCTTTTCCCTAACTAAAGGTTTGTATTGCTTACGCTCCACATTCCCTTACCCGACTTGAGCCTACCCTTTATTTTCAGTTGCAGGCACAAATTTAAGCAATCCCCAATGTTTTGTCAAGTGATTTAAGCAGTTAAGAATCAACAATTAGCTAACAGTGTTTATTAACAATTGTTAGTCTGCAAATATGCTACATCTAATAGCAAGTTTGAAATGGATAAAATGATTAAGTATAACTCATACTAGCATACTCTCAATCACTTCCGGGAAATGCTTATGTTCCAGTTTGTGAATTTTTCCGGCAAGGCTATCGGGGGTTTCATCATTATCAACATTAACTTCTGTCTGAAAAATTATTTGTCCTTCATCGTAATGTTTGTTGACCTTGTGTATTGTTATTCCCGACTTAGAATCTCCTGCTTCAATAACTGCTTCATGAACCCTTGACCCATACATACCTTTACCACCGTACGAAGGTAACAAAGCAGGATGTATGTTCACTATTCTATTCTCATATTTTTCAAGTATGTTTTCAGGCACAAGCCATAAGAATCCCGCAAGAACAATTAGATCAGTATTATATTGGGTTATAATATCTAAAACTTTATTTGAATTATTAAAATCATCACGATTAAAAACATGTACATCAACAAACAGTGAATGTGCCCTGTCAATTACTCCTGCATCAGCTTTATTAGTAAGAACAACGTTAACCTGAGCTAATTCACTTTCTTCAAAATATTTAATGATTCGTTCAGCATTTGTGCCATTACCCGATGCTAAAATTGCAATATTCTTCATCTTATGAAATATTTATAATACCCAAAGAAAACTGGTGCCCATCCAAATATAACTACTCTGGCAACAAGCATAACACAAGATTCCCCTGATATTCTTTATCATTAATAACGGCACTAAATTAACTCAAATTACAATGTGTTTTTAAAGCTACTTGTTTATAATTTAATTACTCTGTGTAGCACATTTATTTCTGTAAGTTTCAAGGTGTCGGGTAATCGTTCATTTTTAATCGCTAAGATAACAATTCTATTATTTTCAGGTTTCCACTAAAATATTTTCTTTTTTTTGTTTTTTATTGCATTAATACCGTTCTTTGCACCTAGTTTAACCAAAAATTATACAAATGTCAGATGTACGTTCAAAAGTAGTAAGCATTATTGTTGATAAGCTTGGAGTAGAAGAAAGTGAAGTAACAAATGAAGCAAGTTTCACCAACGATCTTGGTGCAGATTCTCTTGATACTGTTGAGTTGATAATGGAATTTGAAAAAGAATTCAACTTATCAATTCCTGATGAAGAAGCTGAGAAAATTGAAACAGTAGGTAACGCAGTTACTTACATAGAAGAACACCAATAGAAAATAGTTTTATGGAGTTAAAGCGAGTTGTTATAACAGGACTTGGAGCAATAACTCCTATTGGCAAAAATGTAAATGATTATTGGGCTGCTCTGCTTGCTGGAGTAAGCGGAGCTGCACCAATAACAAATTTTGACACGGCTAAATTTAAAACTAAATTTGCCTGCGAAGTTAAAGATTTTGATGCCAGGGAGTATTTCGACCGTAAAGAGGCACGTAAACACGATAGGTACGCACAATTTGGAATTATTGCTGCTGATCAGGCTATTGCCGATTCAGGTATACTAGACGACCCTTCAATTAACAGAGATCGTATTGGTGTTATTTGGGCATCGGGAATAGGTGGTTTGAGTACTTTTCATCAATCAGTTGCAGAATATACCAGAGGTGATGGTACTCCCAGATTTAATCCGTTTTTTATACCTAAAATGATTGCGGATATTGCTGCAGGACACATAAGTATCAAACATGGTTTCAGAGGACCAAACTTTGCTACAGTAAGTGCTTGTGCATCTTCAGCTAATGCATTTTCAGATGCGTTTAACTACCTGCGTCTTGGTAAAGCTTCAGCCTTTGTAACCGGAGGCTCCGAAGCAGCTATTACAGAAAGTGGTGTTGGAGGATTTAATGCAATGCATGCCATATCAACACGCAACGATGACCCTAAAACAGCTTCCCGACCATTTGATAAAGACCGTGATGGTTTTGTGATGGCTGAAGGTGGTGGCGGTGTTATCTTTGAAGAACTTGAACATGCTCTTGCCAGAGGAGCTAAAATTTATGCAGAAGTAGCAGGTGCAGGTTTATCTGGTGATGCTTATCACATGACAACACCTCACCCTGAAGGTTATGGTGCTCAGTTGTGTATGAAAGCTGCTATTGATGATGCCGGATTAAAACTTGAGGATATTGATCATATCAATACACATGGAACATCAACCCCGGCAGGTGATATTGTTGAGCCAAAAGCAATTGTTAATCTTTTTGGAGATCATGCCTATAAGATCAACATCAACTCAACAAAATCAATGACCGGTCACTTACTTGGTGGTGCTGGTGCTGTAGAAGCAATATCAACAATATTGTCAGTTAAAAATGATATCGTTCCTCCTACAATTAACCATTTTACAGATGATCCTGAGATTGACAATAAACTCAATTTCACGTTTCATAAAGCACATGAAAGAATTGTAAATTACGGCTTAACAAATACCTTTGGGTTTGGTGGCCACAATGCTTCACTAATTTTTAAGAAGTTTGTAAAATAAAACTTCCCCGTTTTGCTCAAATGCAATAAACTTCGATACTTTTTTTCTTCTGATAAAGATCTTTATCAGTCTATTATGAATATTTTTGGATATTATCCTGGAAACATTCACTTGTACAAGCTTGCTCTTCGACATAAATCGGCAACCACTAAGAAAGTTAATGGTATACGATTAAATAATGAGCGACTTGAATATCTTGGAGATGCAATACTTAGTGCCGTTATTGCTGATTATCTGTTCAAATCATTTCCTTATGAGAATGAGGGATTTTTAACAGAAATGCGTTCGAAAATTGTAAGCAGAGTTGCACTAAACAAACTATCCTTAAAACTTGGGTTGAACCAATTAATTAGATCTGGCAACGACCCTTCGTCCAAAGCCAAATCGGCAGGTGGTGATGCTTTTGAAGCCCTTATCGGAGCTTTGTATCTTGATAAAAAATATAACTTTACCAAAAGAATTATAATCAACAGAATCGTTAATGTTCACTTCGACATTGAACAATTAATTATTTCAGAGATTAGTTACAAAAGCAAGCTTAACGAATGGGCACAAAAAGAAAAAAGAAGTATTAATTTTAAAGTAGTCGAAGAAATTGGTGAAAAGCATAAAAAGCAATATTTGGTAGCCGTTGAAATTGACAATAAAATAATTTCAAAGTCACAGGATTACTCCATTAAAGGGGCAGAGAATCTGGCAGCCGAAAAAGCATGGACAATACTTTCAAGTGCTGACAACGACTTTTCCAAACCTAAAATAATATCTGATCTTTAAACTAAATCCATCTTTATAGCCATCGGTACCAAACTATGGGCTATCCTAACTTTAGTCATTATAAGTACTTAACTCACTCCTTATTCATAGGTAAATCTATACCCATCCCACGTTTGCTATCTTCCCTTTTAAGAAGTACTGCAAAAACAAGCCCTAAAAATCCAAGCACTGCAAACATTAACATTGTGGGAACATAATTAAGGGTTTCAGGACTACCTGGATTTGTAGAATCCAATATTGCTCCTGCAGCAATAGGTGTGGCAAAAAGTCCAAGGTTTTGTATGGAATACATCAATCCATATGCAGTACCCATGAGTTTGTAATCAACAAGTTTCACCAGCGATGGCCACATAGCTGCAGGTATTAGTGAAAATGAAATACCCAGCAATATCATTGGTAGTATCGGGTAGATGTTTGTAAAAGTAAAGCTCAAATGAACCAGCACTAGCACTATGGAACCAAATATCATAGCAGTAGCCG
>Ga0209633_10002380_pt1 | contig 18177 bp, 14 predicted proteins | sample Cruoilmetagenom1_FD_187290 | JGI IMG/M metagenome (GOLD analysis project Ga0209633, IMG submission 187290) | Oil polluted marine microbial communities from Coal Oil Point, Santa Barbara, California, USA - Sample 1 (SPAdes) (version 2) | ecosystem: Environmental > Aquatic > Marine > Oil seeps ... | reverse complement strand
AGAATCTTTTAACGCTAAAATAAAAGCTTTTAGAGCACAGTTTAGAGGTGTGAAAAATATAGACTTTTTCCTTTTTAGACTTTCAACTATTTTTGCTTAAATCTTAAATCCCACAACTTTTGGACTTGATCCGATTTTACTTGAAAGATTTTTATATTGATTTATATTTAATAATTGGTCACAAAAAAGGAGGTTGTCTGAAAAGTGTCATTCTGAATGAAAAAGAAGAATCTCATAACTATCAAATTACTGATAATTAGACAAATAAGATTTTTCGACTGCGCTCAAAATGACAGTTGAAAGATTTTTCAGATAGCCTTTTTAAATTATTGAATATATCTGAAATAACTATTATTTTGCAATATTTACCGCTCTGGTTTCTCTAATAACGGTAACCCTAACCTGACCTGGGTAGGTCATATCATTTTGAATTTTTTGAGAAATGTTAAATGAAAGTTCATTTGCTTTAGCATCGGTAACTTTTTCACTTTCCACAATTACCCTTAATTCTCTACCAGCTTGAATAGCATAGGCTTTTTGAACACCTCCAAAACCAAAAGCAATATCTTCTAAATCTTTTAAACGTTGAATATATGAATCTAGTACTTGACGACGAGCACCTGGACGAGCACCTGAAATTGCATCACAAACTTGTACAATTGGTGCTATTAATGTTTTCATTTCTATTTCATCATGGTGAGCTCCAATAGCATTACATACTTCAGGGTTTTCATTATATTTTTCAGCCCATTTCATTCCTAATAAAGCATGTGGCAATTCGCTTTCCGTATCAGGTACTTTACCAATATCATGTAATAAACCTGCTCGTTTTGCTAATTTTGCATTTAAACCTAATTCAGCTGCCATAATTCCACATAAATTAGCAACTTCACGCGAGTGTTGCAATAAATTTTGACCATAGGAAGAACGATATTTCATTCTACCAATAGTCTTAATTAATTCAGGATGCAATCCGTGAATACCCATGTCTATAACCGTCCTTTTACCTACTTCTATTATCTCCTGTTGTAGCTGTTTTTCTGTTTTTTTAACCACTTCCTCAATTCTAGCAGGATGAATTCTACCATCTGTTACTAAATTATGCAAAGATAATCGAGCAATTTCTCTACGAACAGGATCAAAACAAGATAAAATAATTGCTTCTGGTGTATCATCCACAATAATTTCAACGCCAGTTTCGGCTTCTAAAGCTCTAATATTTCTACCTTCTCTACCAATTATTCTACCTTTAATATCATCAGATTCAATATTAAATACAGAAACACAATTTTCTACAGTTTGTTCAACCCCAACTCTTTGAATGGTGTTTAAAATAACTCTCCTAGCTTCTTGTTGGGCTGTTAGTTTAGCTTCTTCAATAGTGTCTTGAATATGAGCCATAGCATCTGATTTAGCTTCTTCTTTTAATGATTGAACTAATTCTTTTTTAGCATCTTCGGCTGATAATCCGGAAATAACTTCTAAATTTTCAACTTGCTTTCTATGTAATTTATCTACTTCTTCAGTTCTTCTTTCAAAATACGATACTTTATTAGTATATTCTTCAAGTTTATTAGAAACTTCATGATTTAATTTTTTATTTTTATCTAATTCTTGGGAAACTTGAGATTCTTTATCGCGAGTTCTTTTTTCAGCATCTGATATTTTTTTATCTCTCGAAATAATTACTTTTTCATGCTCCGATTTTAGCTCAATAAACTTTTCTTTGGCTTGTAAAATTTTATCCTTTTTTAAAGCATCTGCTGCTACTTGAGCTTCTCTAAGAATTTTTGTAGCTTCTTTTTTTGTATTTCTAATAATTTTTGTTGCCTTTGATTTTTCCAAAAATTTTGCAATAATATAGCCTATTGCTAAACCTATTGCTACTCCAATTATTATTGGCAATATATAGTTTTCCATAATTTTAGTGTATAAAAAAACCTACATTAGTACGGTTAAGTAAACTCCTTATAACAAGATTAGGACTAACTAATTGTTCAAGGATCCGCGCAAGACGGCATGCTTTTACAACTACGACTCATCCTTTATAAAGATATAGTGTTGAGTTAACAAACAAAAACTAATGTAGGCAGTATTATTATTTTATTTAAAGAACTTATTTTTTTAATTGCTCGTCAATTAAATTACTTAATTGATGAATTTTTTCTGTTGCTTTATTGATATCATCTTCTTTATTAATAGCGTTAATTTCTACTAATGATGCAAATTGCAAAGCGCACATTGCTAATACGTCTTGCTTATCGCTTACGGCATAATTTTTTTCAAATTTAGTAACTAAATCATTAATATGTTTTGCTGCTTTACGCATTCCTTCTTCTTCATTTTCATGGTTAACTCTAATTGGATAAACTCGCCCAGCAATAGTTACTTTTATTTTTAAAGGTTCTGCCATTTTAAAGATCTTATTCGCTTAATTGTTGAATACAAACATCGACTTCACGAATTAAAGCATTTATTTTGAGTTTTGTTTCTCTTCTATCTTCTTTACTGCCCTCTATAGTTTTAGCAATTTTTAATGACGTATATTTTTGATTTAAATCATTATATAATTGCTCATTCTTAACTATCTGACTTTCTAATCCTGAAATTTTTTGTAACAAAAACTTATTTTCTTCTTTCAAAAAAGTATAATTTTCTAAAAGTTTTTTAAGTTTTCTTTCTACTAAATTAACAACTTCAGTAATTTTATTCATATATCTAAGAATACAAACTATGTAATACAAAGTTAGTGTTAGTAAACCAATATTACAACTGTTTTAATTTATTTTATAAATATAATTTATAAATCAACTTCTATTTTATTACTATTTAAATTCAAATTTTAATAAATATTAGTATTTTAGCTTTAAATCAATGGATTTGAAAAAACTAGTATTCTTACTTTTTATAATCTCTTTTATCAACGGTTTTTCACAAGGTGATTTATCGGTAAAAAATTCATTTTCAAAAACCTATTTTAAAAACCCGCTTAATATCCCTTTAAAACTTTCAGGTACATTTGGAGAGTTAAGAACCAATCATTTTCATGCCGGTTTAGATATTAAAACGCAACAAAAAGAAGGTTTAAAAGTTTATGCATCTGCTGATGGATACGTTTCTAGAATAAAAATTTCGCTTTGGGGTTATGGCAAGGCACTATATGTAACACATCCAAATGGTTATACTACCGTTTATGCGCATTTAAAAAAATTTAATGCCACTATTGAAAAGTATATCAAACAAAATCAATATAAAAAGGAAAGTTTTGAAATTCAAGTTTTTCCAAAAACAAATGAATTACCAATTAAATCTAATGAAGTTATTGCTTACACAGGTAGCACAGGTGGATTTGTTGGACCCCATTTACATTTTGAAATAAGAGATTCCAAAACAGAAAAACCGATTAACCCAATGTTATTTGGCATTTCTATTAAAGATGACATTAGACCAACAATTAATACACTTATTGGATATTCGCTAAACGATAATTCCGCTATAAATCAAATTAGTATTCCTGTTCAAATTCCATTTAAAAAATTAAAAAATGGAAATTTATTAGCGACTAAAATAACTGCTTTCGGCACTATTGGATTTGGGATAAATGCTTTTGATCAGCTAAATGGAGCAGCTAATAAAAATGGATTATATGATTTAAAAATGTTAGTAAATGGTGAAAAACAATTTGATTTTAAAGCATCTTCATTTTCATTTTCAAAATCTAAATACATAAATTTATTAATTGACTATCAACGTTTTGCTGAATTAAAACAACGAATTCAAAAATGTTTTATTGAACCACAAAATAAATTAACGTTGTATAATTCGCCAAAAAATGGCTATATAAATATTAAAGATGGATATAATTATACCATTAATATTATTGCCTCTGATTTTAGAGGTAACACTCGCTTAATTACCATTCCTATTCAAGGAAAAAAACAACCAATTTTAGTAAAAGAAGAAGAAAATAAAACTCCGTATAAAATTGATTACACTAAATTTTCAAAATTCACTCAAAATGGAGTTACTATTGCTTTTCCAAAAAACACATTTTATAAAAATTTGTATTTAGATTTTGAAGTATCCGATACTTTAGCTAAAATACATACCCCAATTGTTCCTTTAAATAAAAAATTCACCTTAACTTTTAATGTATCTAAATATAATCAGGAAGCTAGAAAACAGTTATATATTGCTTATGTAAATGAAAGTGGGAATGCTAGTTATCAACCAACTGTAAAAAAAGATTCTACTTTTTATACACTAACCAAAAAACTTGGAAATTATAAATTGATGACAGATAGCATAGCTCCAATTATAAAATTGAAGAATTTTAAAGATAAACAATGGCTTACTCATTATAATTACCTAAAAGTTAAAATAAATGATGTAGGCTCTGGAATTAAAAGCTACAGAGGTGAAATTGATGGTTCATGGATTTTGATGGAATATAATGTTAAAAAAGGAATATTGACTTATAATTTAAAGGATAAGAAATTTAGTGTTGCAAAACATCAATTAAAAGTTACTGTTACTGATAATGCAGGTAATAAAACAACATTAAATTCAACTTTTTTTAGAAAAAAATAATAGCTATTTTGAAAAATATAACCCTATTCCTATGCTTACTTTTTAGCACTTTTTTAATCGCTCAAACTGCTACTATTAAAGGTGTTGTTAAAAACACAGAAAAAAAACCTATTGAAGGAGTAGCTATCAATATTAAAAATTTTGGTACTATTACCAACGTAAAAGGAGAATTTAATTTAAAAGTTCCTGCTTCACAAAAAATCACTATTATAATCAGCCATGTTTCCTATGAAACTTTTGAAAAAACGGTTACTATTCCAAATAATAAAACCTATAGATTCTATCCTGTTTTAAAAGCTAAAGTTGAAAAAATCAAAGAAGTTACTGTAATTGATAAAAAGAAAGAAGCTCAAGGGATGATTACTGTAAATCCAACTAATATTACTAAAATTCCAGGTGCTAACCAAGGCGTTGAAAATATTTTAATGACCTTGGCTGGTGTAAATAATAATAATGAATTAAGCACCCAATATAATGTTCGTGGTGGTAATTTTGATGAAAACTTAGTGTATGTTAATGGTATTGAAGTTTATAGACCATTTTTAGTTCGTTCTGGACAGCAAGAAGGGTTGAGCTTTGTAAATGGAAACTTAGTTGAGAATGTAAAATTTTCAGCAGGAGGTTTTCAAGCTAAATATGGCGATAAATTATCTTCGGTTTTAGATATTACTTATAGAACGCCAAAAAAGTTTGCAACTCGTATTAATGCAAGCTTATTAGGTGGTAGCGCTACGGTTGAAGGATTACTTTTAAAAAATAAACTAAGTGCATTGTTAGGAGTTAGGTATAGAAATAATAGCTTATTTATTAATAGTAAAGACATTAAAACCAATGCTAATCCAAATTTTACAGATGCTCAACTATTTTTATCTTATTTGGTAAACCCTAAACTTAAAATTGATTTTTTAGGTAATTTTTCTTTAAACAACTACAATTATACACCAAAAACACGAAGAACAAAGTTTGGAACCATTACAAATCCGTTAGAATTAATAGTGAATTATAATGGAAAAGAAGAGGATCGTTTTAAAACCACTTTTGGTGCTTTAAAAGGAAGTTATATTGTTAACCAAAATTTAAATGTTAGTTTAACAACATCAACCTACCATACTATTGAAGAAGAATATTATGATATTTTAGCAAGTTATAATTTGGGGGAAGTTAATTCTGATTTTGGTTCTACAAATTTTGGAGAAGTTACGTTTTCGGAAGGAATTGGTTCTCAGCTAAACCATGCCAGAAACGATATTGATGCATTAATAAGTAACGTACAATTAAAAGCTACTTACAAAAAAGGAAAACATCAAATTGATGTTGGGTTAAAATACCAAAATGAAGATATAAAAGATCGAATAAAAGAATGGGAAGTAATTGATTCTGTAGGATTTAGCATTCGACCACCAAATCAATTTTCAAACAATCAACCTTACGAACCTTTTACTGGAGAAATTGTTCCATTTCAAAACATAAACAATCAAAATCACGTAACTATTGATCGATTAGTTTGGTTCGCTCAATACAGTACTACTTCTTTTTGGAATGCAAATAAAATATGGTACAATTTAGGAGTTCGTTCTCATAACTGGAATATAAATGGTAAAAATTTACCAACTTCTAATCAAATTATATATAGTATTCGAGGTCAATTTGCTATTAAACCCGATTGGCAAAAAGACATGCTTTTTAGAATAGCTGGAGGCATGTATAACCAACCTCCTTTTTATAAAGAATTAAGAGATTTTAACGGAAATGTAATTCCATCTGTTAAAGCACAAAAATCTATACAGATAGTATTAGGACACGACTATAGTTTTAAATTATGGAAACGTCCTTTTAAATTAATTTCAGAAATATATTATAAAAACCTAACTAATGTTAACACGTATACTGTTGATAATGTTAAAATTAGATATAAATCAGACAATAATGCTACTGCCTATGCTACTGGAATTAATATTCGATTAAACGGTGAATTTGTTCCTGGTACCCAAAGTTGGATTAGTATTGGCTATTTAAAAACGGAAGAAAATTACAATCATTTAGGTTTTATTTCTCGACCAACTGATCAACGATTTAAATTTGGTATGTTGTTTCAAGATTATGTTCCTAATATTCCAAACATAAAAATGTATTTGAACTTGGTATTTAATACAGGAGTTCCTGGAGGCTCTCCATCCTATGCTAATAGTTATGATTACCAAAATAGATTAAATGCTTACAAAAGAGCCGATTTAGGAATTTCATACGTTTTTACCGATGAAAACCACAAAAGTAATAGTCCTTTTCTAAAGAATTTTAAAGAGTTTTCTATGGGAGTAGAAATTTTTAATATGTTTGATATTCAAAATTCTATTACAAATACTTGGGTGCGCGATGTATATTCAAAGCAATTTTATGGTATTCCAAATTATATGACCCAACGGATTTTTAACATTAAAATGGATGCTAAATTTTAACTATTTTAAAATTTGACTGGTATGTTCTTTGGTTTTAACCTTTGTAATTATATCTTCTATAATTCCGTTTTCATTTATAATAAAAGTAGTTCTATGAATTCCATCAAACTCACGTCCCATAATTTTTTTAGGTCCCCAAACTCCAAAAGCATTAATTACTTGCTTATCTTCATCAGCCAATAATGGAAAAGGTAATTCATTTTTTGTAATAAAGTTTTGCTGGCGCTTTGCCGAATCTGCACTTACTCCAAGTACAGCATAACCTTTAGCTAAAAATTGATGGTAATTATCTCGCAAATTACAAGCTTCTATAGTACAACCTGGCGTACTTGCCTTTGGATAGAAGAACAATACTAGCTTTTTACCTTTATAATCTGATAATTTTACGGTACTCCCATCTTGATCTAATGCTCCAAATTCAGGCGACTTATCTCCTATTTTTAATGTTATCATAATTTGTATTTTAGCTTTTTGTAAAGATACCTAAAAAATGACCAAACAAGAAAGAGTTCAATTTGTAATAAATACGCTTGAAAAAATTTATCCTAAAGTACCAATTCCTTTAAAACATAAAGATCCATACACATTATTAATAGCAGTATTACTTTCTGCTCAAAGTACAGATGCAAGAGTAAACATCATAACACCTATATTATTTGCTAAAGCTGATAATCCTTATGATATGGTAAAACTCTCTGTTGAAGAAATTAGAGAAATTATAAAACCTGTCGGATTATCTCCTATGAAATCAAAGGGAATTTATGGTTTATCTAAAATTATTATTGAAAAATTTAATGGAAAAGTTCCACAAACCTACAAGGATTTAGAGGCTTTGCCCTCTGTTGGGCATAAAACAGCGAGTGTAGTTATGAGTCAAGCTTTTGGTTTTCCGGCATTTCCTGTGGATACACATATTCATAGATTAATGTATCGATGGAATTTTAGTAATGGTAAAAACGTTCAACAAACTGAAAAAGATGCAAAACGCTTATTTCCAGAGGAACTTTGGAATAAATTGCACTTACAAATTATTTATTATGGTAGAGAATATTCTCCAGCACGAGGTTGGAATATAGAAAAAGATATTATTACTAAAACAATTGGCAGAAAATCTGTTTTAAAATAAAAAAACCCATTTTAGCTAGTAAAATGGGTTAAAAAGAACATTAATTCAAATGTAATTCAATATAGTTTAAGTTGGTTTTAACTACTTTTAATTGCTTAGAGTAATTGAGCAAATATTGAATTATTTCTTTGCTAGGTTGCTCCTTAACAGGAGTCTTTTCAGAGTAAAGTTTCATCATATATTAGTGGTTTATAATATATTAACGACAAAAATTTACATTTAGTATATTTTTTATGAACTTATTAAAATAATTTGATGTTTTTCAATTAATTTTCTCAAATTTATTAATGCATACCGCATTCTACCTAAAGCAGTATTTATACTAACATCGGTACTCTCAGAAATTTCTTTAAAACTCATATCTTTATACATTCGCATTATTAAAACTTCTTTTTGATCCTCAGGCAACTCTTCAATTAAATCCTTTACATCATCTAATATTTGAGATTTAATTATTTGATTTTCAGCATTTAAAACATCATCACCTATAATCGAAAAAATATCAAATTCATCTGAATTGCTAATGGTAGGAATCCTTTTTGAACGTCTAAAATGGTCTATAACTAAATTGTGAGCAATACGCATTACCCAAGGTAAGAATTTACCTTCTTCATTATATTTTCCCTTTTTTAAAGTTTTTATCACTTTAATAAAAGTATCTTGAAAAATATCTTCAGCCAAATCTTTATCTAATATTTTAGATAAAATAAAACTAAAAATTCGTTGTTTATGGCGGTAGATTAAAATCTCTAACGATTTTTCATGACCATCAATGTAATTATTAACTAACACGCCGTCAGGTAGTTTTGTACTTTTCATAATTGAAATACATTTAGGGGTTAAATTGATTGTATTTTATTTTAATTTATAAAAAGTAATGTTGTAGTATAGGCGTTCTTTTGTTATTATTTGAGATTCCAAATATGCTATATTTTTTTTACAAATACAAATTTATTTTACACATAATCATTTAGTTAAAAATTAATTTTTTGTAAGTATCTTTGCATTTATTCTTTTTTTAACACAAAAATGACACAAAATATAGCAACATTAAATCCTAAGAAAAATATTTTAATAAAAGGAGCTAAACTTCATAATTTAAAAAATATTGATGTTGCAATTCCACGAAATAAATTAGTGGTAATTACAGGGTTATCTGGTTCAGGAAAATCAAGTTTAGCTTTTGACACTTTATTTGCTGAAGGTCAACGAAGATATGTAGAAAGTTTGTCTTCTTATGCACGTCAGTTTTTAGGAAAATTAAACAAACCAAAAGTAGATTATATAAAGGGAATTGCCCCTGCTATTGCAATTGAGCAAAAAGTAAATTCTACAAATCCAAGATCAACAGTTGGTACCTCAACAGAAATATATGACTATTTAAAATTATTATTTGCTAGGATTGGTGAAACCTATTCTCCTATTTCCGGTAAAAAAGTTAAAAAACATTCCGTTACAGATGTTATTGATTTTATTAAAAAAATTGATAAAAATACCAAACTTTTATTACTTGCACCAGTACATATACCTAGCAAAAGAAGTGTAAGTCAAGCCCTCAAAATATTAGCTCAACAAGGTTATGCCAGGATTAAATATAAAAATGAAATTCTTAGAATTGATGATATAAATACTGCTATTAACCACGATTTTTATTTGGTAATTGACCGAATTATCGTTAAAAAAGATGAAGATTTCTATAATCGGTTAGGTGATGCTGTACAAATTGCTTTTTTTGAAGGCAAGGGAGAATGCATTATTGAAGAAATTTCAAATAATAAACAAACCTTATTCAATAATAAATTTGAATTAGACGGAATCCAATTTTTAGAACCCAATGTTCATTTATTTAGTTTTAATAATCCGTATGGAGCTTGTAAAAAATGCGAAGGCTATGGTAATATTATTGGAATTGATGAAGATTTAGTAATTCCAAATACTGCACTTTCCATTTTTGAAGATGCTATTTTACCTTGGAAATCAGATTCCTTTAAAAAATATAAATCTGATTTAATTAATGCTGCCTATAAATTTGATATTCCAATTCATAAACCGTGGTTTCAATTAACAGAAAATCAAAAACAATTAGTTTGGAATGGAAACAAAGATTTTAAAGGAATTACTCACTTTTTTAAATATTTAGAAGAAAAAAGTTATAAAATACAATACCGAGTAATGCTTTCACGATACCGTGGAAAAACAAAATGTCCAACTTGTAACGGGAAAAGATTAAGAGAAGAAGCAACTTATGTAAAAATCAATAGCAAAAATATTAGTGATTTAGTGGATCTACCTCTAGATGAACTTGTAGATTTTTTTAATAACCTTCAATTATCAATACACAATCAAAAAATAGCCAAGCGATTATTGGTTGAGATAAACAATAGATTGGCATTTTTAACTAATGTTGGACTTAACTATTTAACTTTAAACCGAACTTCAAATACGCTTTCTGGAGGTGAAAGTCAACGTATTAACTTGGCTACCTCCTTGGGTAGTAGTTTAGTAGGCTCTATGTATATTTTAGATGAACCTAGTATAGGTCTTCACCCAAAAGATACACAACGTTTAATAAAGGTGCTAAAAGATTTACGTAATTTAGGCAATACCGTTATAGTGGTTGAACACGATGAAGATATCATGAAAGCTGCTGATATTATTATTGATATTGGACCCGAAGCAGGTACACATGGTGGTAATATTGTTGCTGAAGGAAGTTTTAAAGAAATTTTAAAATCGAATTCATTAACTGCTCAATATTTAAACGGAGCATTAAAAATTGAGATTCCTAAAAAAAGACGAACTTCCAATATGTTTATAAAAATAATAGGTGCTCGTGAACACAACTTAAAAAATATAGATGTTACTTTCCCTTTAAACGGTTTAACCATGGTTACTGGAGTTTCAGGAAGTGGAAAAAGCACGTTGGTTAAAAACATATTATATCCCGCCATCCAAAAACATATAGGTGGTTATGGTGAAAAAGTTGGACAGTTTACTAAACTAGAAGGCAATTTTAATCAAATAGAACATATTGAGTTTATAAATCAAAATCCTATAGGTCGCTCCAGTAGATCTAATCCTGTTACCTATTTAAAAGTGTATGATGATATTCGCACCTTATTTACGCACGAAAAATTATCAAAAATTAGAAACTACCAACCAAAACACTTTTCATTTAATGTAGAAGGTGGACGATGTGAGGTTTGTAAAGGAGAAGGTGAAGTTACCATTGAAATGCAATTTATGGCTGATGTTCATTTGGAATGCGAAGTATGTAAAGGCAAACGTTTTAAAAAGGAAATTTTAGAAGTTAAATTTCATAATAAAAACATTAGTGATATTTTAAATGCTACAGTTGATGACGCTATTGATTTTTTTAAAGAACATCTTGAAACTAAAATAGTTAAAAAATTACAGCCACTACAAGATGTTGGTTTAGGTTATATCACTTTAGGACAATCCTCTTCCACGCTTTCAGGTGGTGAAGCACAACGCCTTAAATTAGCATCATTTTTAGTAAAAGGAAACCGACAAAGTAAATCCTTATTTATTTTTGATGAACCAACTACAGGCTTACATTTTCATGACATCAATAAATTAATAAAATCATTTAATGCACTTATAAAGAATGGCCATTCTATAATTGTTATTGAACATAATATTGAATTAATTAAGTGTGCCGATTATATTATAGATTTAGGCAAAGAAGGTGGTAAAAAAGGAGGAAATTTAATATTTGAAGGTACACCAGAAGAACTTGTAAACTGTAAAGAATCCTATACAGCAAGTTATTTATCTGAAAAATTGAGTTGATATTTTAAAATTATTAACCAATTAGTTCTAATCCTAAAAAACAGCCTTTCAAGTGTTTTTTTATGTAATAGCACAGAATAAAAAAGTATGGAGAACCTTTTTTAGCAATAATTTACCTTTTCTCGATAAGATTTTCTTTTGAAAATCACTCGAATTGACGAAAAATTAACATTAAAACTAATTTTACCTAATGATTTATTTACACTAATAATTTACTCCTCTTTTAATTTTCTTGTTAAAACTTCTTCAGGAAAAGGAAAAACAATAGTTGAATTTTTTTCTGATGCAATATTTGCAAGCGTTTGGTATAACCTTAATTTTATAGCTGATGGCGATTTATCAATAATTTTTCCAGCTTCTAATAAGGATTGTGCTGCTTGCTCTTCTGCTTTAGCTAAAATAATCCGTGCTCTTCTAGAGCGTTCAGCTTCCGCTTGATTTGCCATCATCCGCTTCATGTTTTCTGGCAATTGGATATCCTTTATTTTTACATCTATAATTTCAATACCCCATTCATTAGTTTCTAAATCAACTATGGTTTTTATGTTTTTACCCATTTCTTCACGTTTAGATAAAATAATATCCAATTCAACCTTACCACAAACATCTCGAAGCGCAGCTTGTGATAATTGTGTAATTGCAAATGTATATTCTTCAACCTCTAAAATAGCTTTTTCAGGATTATTAATTTTGAAAAACACAACCCCATCAATACTACAGGGAACATTATCGGCAGTCATAACTTCCTGAGACACCACATTTATAGTAATTACCCTTATATCAACAATTTGAATGGTTTCAACAAATGGAATTATCCACCTAAAACCAGGATCTAAGGTTGATATATACTTTCCAAATCTAAATTTCAACCCTCTTTTATATTCATAAATAATTCGAATACCACTAAATAAAAAAAGTACAAATAGCACCAAAAACAACATAGTAAAGTTCATTTTTAAATATTTTAAATTAAATTGGGATTATATTCTATTCAATAATAATTAAACTAGTAATTTATTTTTGCACAAATACTAGTGATAATAAAACAAGGATTAAAATGGGTATCATCCCTGTTTTATGACATCTTTATAAAGTTACAATAAAAGTGAGTTAAAACAAAATTAATAAGCTAAACAAAAAAACTTCTCAGATTTTGAGAAGTTTTTATTTTGGGTGAAAGACCGGTTTCGAACCGGCGACCTCCGGAACCACAATCCGGCGCTCTAACCAGCTGAGCTACAATCACCATTTATTAGGAGTGTAAATGTAAAACATTTGTTTTTTTTTACAAACCTTTTTTTAAATTAAATTATCAAAAGATTTTATGGCTACATAACGTTCTGTAGTAAAACCTTCTGCGTAATCTGTACCTATTAATCTTCCTAAATCTTTAGCTCTATATTCAATACTTTCCAAAAAGTTTTTACTGGTTATAGGAGAAATTGCTTCTTTACTTTTTGGATTATAAAATTGTGAACTATAAGCTTTAACAGCATTAATTTTTATAGTTATAAAATCGGTAACATCTACTACAAAATCTGGCTCAATATTTTTCCACTGTATAAAATGATACACATGTTTAGGTCTCCAAGCTTGTTGCAATTCGTTATTTAGTTTTGTTTCAATTTTTAACAAGCCAGATAAGAAACAAGCATCTGAAACTAATTTACTTCCTTTACTATGATCTATATGTCTGTCATCAATAGCATTACAAAGTATTATTTCAGGTTTAAATTTTCGAATAATTTTTATAATTTCAAGTTGATTTATTTTATCATTTTTAAAAAATCCGTCAGCCAAACCTAAATTTTCACGGACTTCAACACCTAAAATTTCAGCAGCGTTTATCGCTTCTTTTATTCTAATACCAGCCGAACCACGAGTTCCTAATTCCCCACGAGTTAAATCTAAAATTCCAACTTTTTTACCTAATTTAATTTCTTTTGCTATAGATGCTCCACAACCTAATTCCACATCATCAGGGTGTGCCCCAATTGCTAAAATATCTAATTTCATAAAATTATTTCTATTAAAGTAAGCAAATATACTATAATTATTATTGAATTAAAGTACTATAAATAGTAGAAATATTTAGTTAACAAGTACTTAAAAAAAAACGACTTGGAATTATGTCAAAAATAATAAATGGTAAAAAAAAGTAAATAAAAGGTAAATTTATTTGGTTATAAGGAAAAAGATTTTTACATTTGATATAAGATTTTAATACTATTAACCCCGAAATCCCCACCCAATGAAAAAAATAGTAACCCCAATCTTAATTGTATTAGCTACATTTCAGTTTGCTTTTTCACAAATTACAGATTCAGAAAAAAGTGTTTTGCTTGATTTATACAAATCAACTAATGGCGAAAGTTGGAACAATACGTGGGATTTATCTGCGGACGTTAGTTCTTGGTATGGAATAACTATTGAAAATAATTCCGTTACTAAAATTGATTTAGGAATGAACAATTTATCTGGTGAAATTCCAACATCTATTGGTAACCTAAAATCTTTAAAAGATTTAAATTTAGGTTTCAATAAATTAAGCGGAACTATTCCAGAAGAAATAACTTCTATTCAATCTTTAGAATCTATACAATTATTTATGAATCAATTAGAAGGTGAAATTCCAGCTTCTATTGGTAATTTAAAAAACTTAAAAGTATTAGAAGTTTTTAATAACTTTTTAAGTGGAGATTTACCTGCATCTATTTATAGTTTAACAAAACTTGAAAAACTACAATTAAGTAGCAATCGTTTAACTGGTACGCTTTCTTCAAACGTTAAAAATTTAAAAAAATTACAACAATTAAGTGTTTTTGATAATTCATTTTATGGAAAAATCCCTCAAGAGCTAGGTTCTATTTTGAGTTTAACCGAACTTTCATTAGGTAATAATTTATTTGAAGGAAATGTTCCAGTACAATTAAATAAATTAACTAACCTTGAAACACTGCTATTAAACAATAATAGATTAATTGGATCTATTGATGCAAGTATCAAAAATTTACCACATTTATTAACTATTGAATTTAGTAATAATCCTAAAATTATTGATATTAGTTCAAATCCTGTTTCACAAACAACAATAAACTAAAACCATAATAACTTAAATAAACAACCCCGCGAAAAAGGAGGCTGAGAAATCAGTCTCCTTTTTTTCGGCATTATATTCCTTAAAATTTTGGTAATATTTATAACTAAAACGTTTTCGTACTAAAAATCAATGATATAAATCACAAAAAATAAATTAGCAATCCGTATTTTTGTACCACTTTTTATTTAAAAACTAAATTAATATAAAATATAATTAAAAGATGGAGACGTTAAAAAATGTAAAACAACGAGTTTATAAGTTTGGAGACAAAACTGCAGACGGTAATAGCACTATGAAAAACCTATTAGGTGGTAAAGGTGCAAATTTAGCTGAAATGAGTGCAATTGGAATTCCAGTTCCTCCTGGTTTTACAATTACAACGGATGTTTGTACAGAATATAATAAATTTGGTAAAAATGAAGTTGTTGCTTTATTAAAAGAAGACGTAGAGACTTCCGTTGCAAAAGTTGAAAGTATTATGGGAACTAAGTTTGGTAGCAACGAAAACCCTTGTTTACTTTCAGTTCGTTCTGGAGCTAGAGTATCAATGCCAGGTATGATGGATACTGTATTGAACTTAGGAATGAACGATAATTCTGTTGAAGGATTAATTGCAAAAACAGGAAACGCAAGATTTGCCTGGGATTCATATAGACGTTTTGTTCAAATGTTTGGTGGTGTAGTTTTAGGTATTGGAGCAAAATCAAAAGAAGATCATGACCCATTTGAAGAAATTATAGAAAAAGCAAAACAAAACAAAGGTGTTGAATTAGATACTGAATTAGGTGTTGAAGATTTAAAACAAATGGTAGCTGATTTTAAAGCTGCTTGTACTGCACAAACTGGTAAACCTTTCCCTGAAGATTCTTGGGATCAACTTTGGGCTAGTATTACTGCTGTATTTGATAGTTGGATGAATCCAAGAGCTATTTATTACCGTGGTATGAACCAAATTCCTGAAGAATGGGGAACAGCAGTAAACGTACAAGCTATGGTTTATGGTAATATGGGTGATAACTCTGGTACAGGTGTAGCCTTTACAAGAGATGCAGCAACTGGTGAAAATGTTTTTAACGGTGAATATTTAATTAACGCACAAGGTGAAGATGTTGTAGCAGGTGTTAGAACTCCACAACAAATTACCTTAGAAGGGTCAAAAAGATGGGCAATTTTAGCAGGTATTTCTGAAGAAGATAGAAAAACCAATTATCCTTCATTAGAAGAATTAATGCCTTCCGTTTATGAGGAATTAAATAATACTCAAAATATTCTTGAAAAACATTATAATGATATGCAAGATTTAGAGTTCACTATTCAAGATGGTAAACTTTGGATGTTACAAACTCGGACTGGTAAACGTACTGCTGCCGCAATGGTTAGAATAGCAATAGAATTGTTAAAAGACGGTATGGTTACTGAAAAAGAAGCATTATTAATGCAAGAGCCTGCTAAATTAGATGAACTTTTACATCCTGTTTTTGATGGTGATGCTATTAAAGCTGCTAAAATTTTGGCAAAAGGTTTACCAGCATCTCCAGGTGCTGCAACCGGTCAAGTTGTTTTCTTTGCTGATGAAGCCAACAAATACCCTGTTTCTATTCTTGTACGTGTAGAAACATCTCCAGAAGATTTAGAAGGAATGAATATAGCTAAAGGAATATTAACAGCTCGTGGTGGAATGACTTCTCATGCAGCTGTTGTTGCTCGTGGAATGGGTAAATGTTGTGTTTCCGGTGCTGGTAATATTCAAATTAATTATAAAACTAGAATTATGACCATTGATGGTCAACAATTCAAAGAAGGCGATTGGATTTCTTTAAATGGTTCTACCGGTGAAGTTTACGAAGGTAAAATTGGAACAAAAGATGCTGAGTTAAGTGGAAATTTTGGCGATATCATGAAACTTGCTGATAAATACAGAACCCTTGGTGTTAGAACAAATGCTGAAACGGAAAGAGAGTGTAAAGTGGCTGTTGGATTTGGCGCTGAAGGTATCGGTCTTTGCCGTACAGAACACATGTTTTTTGAAGGGGAACGTTTAGTTCGAATGCGTGAGATGATTTTAGCTGAAGACGAAGCAGGAAGAAGAGAAGCTTTGGATAAATTATTACCTATTCAACGTAAAGATTTTAAAGATGTTTTTGCTGCCATGGCAGGGCTTCCTGTAACAGTTCGTTTACTAGATCCACCATTACATGAATTTGTTCCTCACGAAGAAGAAAATCAAAAAGAAATGGCTGCTGAAATGGGAATTTCTGTAGAAGCTATTAAACAAAAAGTTGAAGATTTACATGAATTTAACCCAATGTTAGGTCATAGAGGTTGTAGATTAGGAAATACTTATCCTGAAATTACCGAAATGCAGGCGAGAGCAATTATTGAAGCTGCAATGGAATTAAAAGCAGAAGGAATTAAAACTTTCCCTGAAATAATGATTCCACTTATTGGTACTGTAAAAGAATTTAAATTACAAGAAGAAATTGTACGTAGTGTTGCTGAAAAGGTATTTGCAGAAAAAGGTGATAAAATTGATTATTTAGTTGGAACAATGATTGAAATACCACGTGCAGCTTTAACTGCTGACAAAATTGCAGAAGTTGCTGAATTCTTCTCTTTTGGTACTAATGACCTTACACAAATGGGCTTTGGTTATTCTCGTGATGATGCTGGTAAATTCTTACCAATTTATATAGAAAAAGGTATCTTAAAAGCTGATCCTTTCCAAGTATTAGATCAAGAAGGTATTGGTCAATTAGTTGAAATGGGAACAACAAAAGGTCGTTCAACAAATCCAAACCTTAAAGTAGGTATTTGTGGGGAACACGGTGGAGAACCAAGTTCAGTTGAATTTTGCCACAGAGTTGGTATGAACTACGTAAGTTGTTCACCTTTTAGAGTACCAATTGCTCGTTTAGCTGCCGCACAAGCTGCAATTAAAGAACAAGCATAATCGTAATTTTATTAAATTTTAATTAATATTTAAAGGCAGTATCTCATAAAGTGTGTAAGTTTCAAAAAACTCAGGATTGAATTCAATCCTGAGTTTTTTAATTTTATTAATTTTAAATTTTATACACTTATGAAACCAGAAG
>Ga0209633_10002378_pt1 | contig 18185 bp, 15 predicted proteins | sample Cruoilmetagenom1_FD_187290 | JGI IMG/M metagenome (GOLD analysis project Ga0209633, IMG submission 187290) | Oil polluted marine microbial communities from Coal Oil Point, Santa Barbara, California, USA - Sample 1 (SPAdes) (version 2) | ecosystem: Environmental > Aquatic > Marine > Oil seeps ... | reverse complement strand
CTAATAATTGAACGATTTGTATTTGTATTTTTGACTCCTACAACGCTTCTACTTAAACTTCTTCTGCCAACATTTACATTATAACTATCTCTTCTGCCGTATCGTGAGTAATCTCTGGGATAATAGTTTGTGTTATAAGAGTTGTAGCCATATCCGCCATAGTAATAAGGGTTGTAATTTCCATAATAGGAGTTGTAACCATAATAACTCCCATAGTAGTAAGGGTAATAACCACTGTAATAATATGGGCTGCTATAGCCGTAGTAGGAGTAGTTTCTCCAAGGATTATAATAGTAAGGGTTATACCAGTTGTAATAGCCCCAATTAGTGCCATAATAGTAAGGATTATAATAGGGGTTATACCAATTGTAATCAACATGATAAGTTACATCAACTTTTTGATTTTCATATCCCCAAGAGGCATTGTTTTTAGTCTCTTCATCTGCATATTCAGTAGACTCTTCGTTGGTATATTCATCTGCGTCTGTGAAAATCTCCTCTTCTTCAAAATTTTCATATTTTTCAAGTTCTTTTGCGAAATAATTCTCCTTTTTGGTTTCAGTAGCACGTGTTTCTTCAACAATCACATTCTCAACTTTATCAGCAGGTTTTGCATAAATTCCATCTTCCTGTTGTGAAGCACTCTTGTAAGAACTACAAGAAGACATAAAAAGTACTACTACAAGTAAGGAAAAATAGATTCTTTTGTCGAATAAAGCATTTAAAGTAGTCATAATTGAATGTTTTGATTGTTGAAACTATAAAAATAATTAGATTTGCCAAACTATTTTTATCAATCAAATATACACAATATTTGTGCCAAAATTAACATATGAGCAAAAAACTCACCAAACGAAGTGAAGACTATTCAAAGTGGTATAATGAGCTAGTAGTAAAAGCCGATTTAGCTGAAAATTCAGCAGTACGAGGAATGATGGTTATCAAACCCTATGGTTATGCAATTTGGGAAAAAATGCAAGCAGAGTTAGATCGAATGTTTAAAGAAACGGGTCATCAAAATGCCTATTTTCCTTTATTAATACCTAAATCTTTTTTTAGTAAGGAGGCAAGTCATGTAGATGGTTTTGCTAAAGAATGTGCAGTCGTTACGCATTATAGACTTAAAAATGCAGAAGATGGATCAGGAATTGTCGTAGATGAAAAAGCAAAACTTGAAGAAGAATTAATAGTACGTCCTACATCAGAAACTATTATTTGGGATACGTATAAAAGATGGGTGCAATCTTATAGAGATTTACCATTATTGATCAATCAATGGGCAAATGTAGTGCGTTGGGAAATGCGAACTCGATTATTTTTGCGCACCTCAGAATTCTTATGGCAAGAAGGTCATACAGCACATGCTACAAAAGAAGAAGCTTTAGAAGAAGCCCAAAAAATGCACGAAGTGTATACGCGTTTTGCAGAAGACTTTATGGCTATTCCGATCATTAAAGGAGCTAAATCAGAGAACGAACGTTTTGCTGGAGCCATAGAAACTTATACCATTGAAGCACTAATGCAAGATGGAAAAGCATTACAAGCAGGTACTTCTCATTTTTTAGGTCAAAATTTTGCCAAAGCTTTTGATGTTAAATATGCCACAAAAGAAGGTGGTTTAGAACATGTTTGGGCTACTTCGTGGGGTGTTACAACACGTTTGATTGGGGCCTTGATTATGACGCACTCTGATGATAACGGTTTGGTTTTACCACCAAATTTAGCACCATATCAAGTGGTTATTGTGCCTATTTATAAATCAGAGGACCAATTAGATGCTATTTCTGAAAAAGTAAATGAAATAGTAGCTGCTTTAAGAAAGAAAGGGATTTCAGTAAAGTATGATCATAGAACTACCCATAAACCTGGCTGGAAATTTGCAGAATATGAGTTAAAGGGAGTGCCTATAAGACTGGCAATGGGACCTAGAGATTTAGAACAAGGAACTATTGAAGTGGCACGAAGAGATACCTTTGAAAAGCAAAATATTAGCCAGACCGATGTAGTTGAAACAGTCGAAAATTTATTAAAAGAAATTCAAGTTAGTTTATTTGCTAAGGCAGAGGCTTTTAGGGATGACCATATAACAGAAGTAGCTACTTTTGATGAATTCAAAGAGGTTTTAAACTCTAAAGGAGGTTTTGTTTCAGCACACTGGGATGGAACTATCGAAACAGAGAAGATGATTAAAGAATTGACAAAAGCTACGCTAAGATGTATTCCAATTGATGCCAAAGAAGAGTCAGGTTTTTGTGTGTTAACTGGAAAACCATCAAATAAAAGGGCTTTATTTGCAAAAGCCTATTAAATTTTTTCATAAAAATTTTGCTGTGCGAAAAATAGTTGTATTTTTGCACTCGCTTTGAAAAGAAAAGTAAGAGTTTTGGCCCGTTCGTCTATCGGCTAGGACGCCAGGTTTTCATCCTGGTAAGAGGGGTTCGATTCCCCTACGGGCTACATTTTTTAGTTACTTGAAGGTTCAAGTAGTTTATTAAACAAAAATTATTTTAGGATGGCAAATCATAAATCGGCATTAAAGAGAATCAGAAGTAACGAAACTAGAAGGGTTCGTAACAAGTATCAACACAAAACAACTCGTAACGCAATCAGAGATTTACGTACTATGACCGTAAAAGCTGATGCAGAGGTGAAGCTTAAAGAGGTTTCTTCTATGTTAGATAAAATTGCCAAAAATAATATTATTCATACTAATAAGGCTTCGAACTTAAAGTCAAAATTGACCAAATTTGTTAGCACATTAGCATAGTTTTACTATGTAAACGAATTAAAAAAAGGGTGTTTCTTATTGAGACATCCTTTTTTATTGTTTAAAATTCATTTATTCTGTTAGCATCTAGTCGTATAAAAATAAAAATTAATAGGGTAAAACCCCAAAGAGAGGAACCTCCATAACTAAAAAAAGGAAGTGGAATACCAACTGTTGGAAGTAGATCTAAGACCATTCCAATATTTATCATAAAATGTACAAATAGGATGCTAGCAACACTATATCCATAAATTCTACTAAATTTTGATTTTTGCTGTTCTGCTTTATAAATGAGTCGTACTATTAGAAATACAAATAGTATAACGATAAGGCTAGTTCCTACAAACCCAAACTCTTCACCAATAGTACTAAAAATGTAGTCGGTATGTTGTTCTGGCACGAACTTTCCATTCGTTCTATCACCTTCTAAATAACCTTTTCCTAGGAAACCTCCAGATGCAATGGTTTTTACTGCCTGATCATTATTAAATCCATAAGTTCTTTTTAGTGATTTAATTTTTCTAGGATCTTTTTCCATCCGTAACCAAAGCGCTAGACGATCTTTGTGATGTGGTTTTAGCCCTTTTTTATATACAATATTACTTCCTAGAACTAAAAGAAATAGTCCTAAAGTAACCCCTATAAGTACAGGCCAATTCTTTCGGAAAAATAATCCCTGACGTTTATTGGCATAGAAAATAAATAGGAGTAGTAGAATCAAAGAAGTAATAAGAGTAGAGTTTACTCCAAATTTTACAGTACTAATAAATAGAATGACAATAAAAAATAAACCTGCAAATAGCTGAATTGACAAGCCTTGTCTTAGTAATACAAAAATAAAAGCAAAATATATAATTGCCGAACCAAAATCAGGCTGAAGTACTATTAAAAGAAAGGGAATAAATAATACAATAAGAACATTTTTGAAATCACTAAACCTTTTGATGTCAAATAAATTATCACTCATGATTTTTGATACAGCTAGTGCAGTTGTAATCTTTACAATTTCTGCAGGTTGTAAGCTAAATCCACCAAAGGAATACCACGCTGTTTGTCCGTTGATTGTTTTTCCAAATAAAAACAAACCTGCCAACAAAAAAAGAGAAATAATATAAAATATGCTCGAGAACTTTTCATAAAAAGACGCTTCAATAGAGAATGTCAATATAATTAACAGAAAACTTAAACCTATCCAGACAAGTTGTTTTCCGTAATAAGTTGTTAGATTAATTAAGTCACTTGCTTCAGAAGAAAAATCTACAGCATAAATACTAAACCATCCTGCGACTACTAGAAGTAGGTATAAGAATACTAACACCCAATCTAAATCCGCCAATATGTTTCTACTTTTAGAGCTCATCAGGATAAAGTAATTCTAGATTTTTATTATATTCTTTTTCATATAAATTTATGTCATGAACATTTGTTTCACGCCACTTAATTTTAATTTCTTTATGTAGATATTTCTCAATCATCAAGCTAGCTATTGGTGCAGCTACTGTAGAACCAAAACCACCATTTTCTACAAAAACTGCGATTGCAATTTTAGGATTGTGTTTAGGTGCAAAAGCAATGAAAATAGAATGATCTGCTAATTGTGTTTTGACACCTTTTACTTTAATAAAATTTTCTACGGTACCTGTTTTTCCACAAATCTCTAATCCTGCTACCTGAGAATAATAGGCTGTTCCACCTTTTTGTTCAAAGACTTGTTGCATGCCATCTATCACAGGTTCAAAATATTTAGGGTCAATATCAGTATTTTTTGGGATAGTGTATTTTGGATTATCAATTGGAGTTTGATCAATTTTTTTGACTATATGTGGTGTAATATAAAAGCCTCTATTGGCGACAGCACTAGTCATGTTGGCTAATTGTATAGGAGTTGTTAAGACTTCACCTTGGCCGATTGCGTTAGAGATTGTTGTCACAGCTTTCCAATTTTTCATTGGGTAATATTTGTTGTAATAGGCAGCATTTGGAATAAGTCCTTTTTGACCGACCGGTAAATCATATCCTAAGTAATTGCCTAAGCCAAATTTTTTAACACTAAGACTCCAATTGTCCATTCCTTCAGCTGCCGTCGGGTACTTTTCAATAGATTTTCTGTAGGCATGTGAAAAATAGGTGTTGCAAGATTTATAAATAGCCTCTTTTAGTTTTAAAGGTCTTCCATTGGTGTTGCAATGACATCCCATAAAGGCTTTTTCTCTTATACCATATCGGTGTCCGTGATAACAACGTGTATAGCTTTGTAAAGAGATAACACCTTCTTGTAAGGCGACTAGAGCATTGACCATTTTAAAGGTAGAACCAGGTGAATATTCTCCTTTTAGACTTCGGTCGTATAAAGGTTTGTTAATCGAATCTAGATAGAATTTATTGAAGTTCTTCGAGCGATCTCTACCGACCATTAAATTTGGGTTATAACTAGGTGCTGTGACAAGTGCTAATATTTCTCCAGTGGCAGGTTCTAAAGCAACAATTCCACCTCGTTTGTTTTCTAAAAGCCATTCTCCATATTGTTGTAATTCAATATCTAAGGTAAGTTGTAAATCTTTTCCAGCTACAGAAAGTGTGTCAAAGCTTCCATTTTTAAAAGATCCAATTTCTTTATTATAGATGTTTTTTTTAATGTATTTAATGCCTTTTGTGCCTCGTAAGATATCTTCGTGTTGTTTTTCAACACCTTGATAACCAATTAATTCTCCTGATTGGTAGTTGGGATTATTCCTTGCTACATCTTCATTGACTTGGCTGATATATCCTAAGACATTTGCCGCTGAATTATGGGGGTAATCCCGCAACATCCTTTTTTGTATATAGAAGCCTTTAAAGCGAAACATTTTTTCTTGTAAGATGGCATAATCACTTTTAGAAAGCTGTTCTAAAAAAATGGAGGGTAATCTTGGCGAATAGTTTTTGGCTTTCTTAAGTTGTTTTTTAAATGTTTCTTTGTTGATTGAAATCATTTCACAAAATGCCAGTGTATCCATTTCTTGTACCTCTTTAGGAACGACCATGATGTCATAAGAGGTTTGATTGGCTACCAATAATTTATTGTTTCGATCATAGATATATCCTCTTTTAGGATAATCATATTTAGCCGTAACCGCAGCATTGTTTAATGGATTACTTCGAAATGAGTCATCTGCTATTTGTAAATAATAAAGTCTTGCAATAAAAAAAAGCCCACTAAAAATAGTTAAGAATAGTAGTATAAAGCCATTGTTACGCATTTGATTTTTTTTTCAAGAATAATTGTAAGCCAAATATAATTAAAACGATACTTAATAGGGATGTTAAAAAGGTTTTTAATAAAAGATTATCAAATCGTATCAAAGAGAATTGTTCTAAATAAAATACAATAAAATGATGTATAAAAGTAAGTAGGCTAATCCAAATAAAAAGAATTGGGAAACTAAGTTTACTAATCTTAAGTTGATCTAGGTCTGAATCATTTTTTCCCGTTAGTACATAAAGGAAAAACAATCGAATATAGGCGATAAAGACCAATGAAAAAGCATGAATTCCGCCATCGTTTGTTAGTAAATCTATACATATACCCAATAAAAAACTAATTAAAAGCAAGTTGGTCTTATTTTTAGAAAGCGGAAAAACAAATACAAAAATGATATAAAAAAGCGGATTTATATAATCTAATAAAAGTATATTATTAAAAATGCTAACTTGTAAGAAAGGCAAAAGAAATATTAATGATCCATATTTAAGAAGTGTGCTATTCATCAATCGATTCAGATTCTAGTTTGATTTGTTCTTCGCTAAACCGATTACTGATAACATAAACATGGTCTAAAGCACTGAAGTCTGCAAATAATCGCACTTTTATGCTAGTATATGATTTGTTGTTGATGGAAAAGTCATTTATGGTTCCGATAGGTATTCCTTCGGGGAAAAACACAGACTTACCACCGCTCATTATTGTGTCGCCTATTTGGATATTTGCTTGAATAGGAAGATCCATCAATTGAACTTCCGTAAAATCATTACCATCCCAAGCTAAACTTCCATAATGAGAACTTTTTTGCATTTTAGCGTTGATCTTAGTTTGACTGTTTAATAAAGAGAGTACTGTCGTGAAATTTTTTGAGACTTTTAGTGTAATACCAACGATGCCATTTGATAATATCACACCCATATTGGGTTTTATGCTGTCATTTGAACCTTTGTCTAGGGTTAAAATATTGTTTCTTTTAAAATAAGGGTTGCTAATGACTTTGGCACTTATGGATGTGTATTTAGAAGGAGTGTTTGTATTAGTCTGCTGATTATCTGGGTTATACGTAGTCTGTTCTAACTTGTTCTTTAATAGCTCATTTTCTTTAGCGAGTGTTTCATTTTGTGTGGAAAGCTTAAAGTAATTACTAATTTGATTTGATTTATTCAATAAGCTACCACTCAAAGCATTCGCAGAATTTAAATACTTACTATGATGAAATGAATGACTTTTGATGATAAATACAAAGGCTATCAACTCTAAAAAAACAAACAAAAAAAACACACTGTTATTTTTGAAAAATTTAATGAGTTGTAACATGATTTTGCAGCAAATTTATAGTAAGACTTAAATCAACATACTTTTATATTTATCTAAATCTTTTAAGACAATTCCTGTTCCTCTTACCACCGCTCGAAGTGGGTCTTCGGTAACATAAACAGGTAAATCAGTTTTGCGAGATAAACGTTTGTCCAGACCACGTAACATTGATCCACCACCTGCTAAATAAATACCCGTATTATAAATATCAGCAGCCAGTTCAGGGGGAGTTTGCGATAAGGTTTCCATGACAGCATCTTCTATTCTGATAATAGATTTATCTAATGCTTTTGCAATTTCTCTGTGCGAAATTTGAATTTGTTTGGGTTTTCCACTTAATAAATCTCTCCCTTGAATATACATATCTTCAGGTGGATTTTCAAGGTCTTCAGTAGCAGCTCCTACTTGAATTTTAACTAATTCAGCAGTTCGCTCACCAATATATAGATTGTGCTGCGTTCTCAAGTAGTAGGAGATATCATTGTTAAAAACGTTACCAGCAACCTTAATTGATTTGTCTATGACAATTCCGCCTAATGCAATGACTGCAATTTCTGTCGTACCACCTCCGATGTCAATAATCATATTTCCTTTGGGTTGCATAATGTCAATACCGATACCAATAGCAGCAGCCATTGGTTCATGAATTAAATGTACTTCTTTGCCTTTCATCTTTTCAGCAGAATTATAAACGGCTCTTTTTTCTACTTCGGTAATACCAGATGGAATACAAATAACCATCCGTAGAGAAGGTGTGATATATTTCTTTTTGATAGATGGAATGCTCTTGATAAATTCACGTATCATCTGTTCTGAAGCATCAAAATCTGCAATGACACCATCTTTTAAAGGCCAGATAGTCTTGATATTTTCATGGGTTTTTCCTTGCATCATATTCGCTTCCTTACCAATTGCCGTGATTTTGCCAGTTGCACGGTCTCTAGCTACAATCGAAGGGCTATCAACGACAACTTTACCATCGTGAATTATTAACGTATTTGCAGTGCCCAGATCGATAGCAATATCTTCTGTAAGAAAATCAAAAAAACCCATTATTATAAATTATATATTTAGGAAAAATGCTCTAATTCGCAAATGTACTCAAAAAAACAGCACAAATTAAAGCAAGTGATTGAAAATTAATGCTTAAAATGTCTTGTGCCAGTGAACAACATAGACATAGCATTTGTGTCACAAAAATCGATCGATAATTGATCTTTTATAGAGCCTCCAGGTTGAATAACAGCTGTGATTCCAGCCTTATGAGCTAGCTCTACACTATCAGGAAATGGAAAAAACGCATCACTTGCCATTACTGCACCATTGAGCTCAAAAGAAAACTGTTTTGCTTTTGAAATGGCTTGTTGCAAGGCATCAATTCGTGAAGTCTGCCCAGTTCCACTTGCAATTAATTGTTTGTTTTTAGCTAAAACAATTGTGTTTGATTTCGTGTGTTTACATATTTTAGAAGCAAAAAGCAGGTCATCTATTTCAGAATTTGTTGCAGATTTTTTGGTAGCTGTTTTAAGGATATCAATAGTGTCAGTAATCAAATCTTTTTCTTGAAACAACACGCCATTTAGAACTGTTCTATATTGTGTAGGGCTTACAGCTAATTCTTTTTGAACTAAGATAATTCTATTTTTTTTCTGTTTAAGGATTAGTAGGGCATCTAAATCATAATGGGGTGCAATGACTACTTCACAAAATAGTTGATTAATTTCTTTAGCGGTTTTCAAATCAACTTTTGTGTTACTGATTAATACACCGCCAAATGCAGAAATAGGATCACCTGCTAACGCATCTTTGTATGCTTCGACTAGCGTTTCTCTTTGTGCTATGCCACAGGCATTGTTGTGCTTTAAGATGGCAAAAGTTGGCTTTTCTTTTTGAAATTCTTGTATTAAATTGATAGCAGCATCTACATCTAATAAATTATTGTAAGACAGTTCTTTGCCGTGTATTTTGTCAAAAAATTCATCTAAATTTCCATGAAAATAGCCTTTTTGATGTGGGTTTTCTCCATAGCGAAGTTTTGTTCTATGTTCAAAACTTTCTCTAAATTGTGCCTCAGAATCTTTGTTTAAATATTGAAAAATATGCGTGTCGTAATGACTCGAAAGAGCAAAAGCTTTTGCTGCAAATTTCTCACGGATTTGTATACTTGTCGTGCCTTTATTCTCATGTAGTAGTTGTGTGATTTCTTGATATTGATTCATTTGTGAAACACATAATACATCTTTGTAATTTTTAGCTGCCGCTCTTATGAGAGAAATGCCACCAATATCAATTTTTTCAATGATTTCTTGATGTGTACCTCCAGTAGAAACAGTTTCTTCAAAAGGATACAGGTCTACAACCACTAAATCAATTTCAGGAATGTTAAATTTGTTTAACTCTAAGGCATCTTTTTGGTGATTACGTCTACTTAAAATACCACCAAAGATTTTAGGATGTAGTGTTTTAACACGTCCACCTAAGATTGAAGGGTAGTCAGTCAAAGAAGAAACTTCTATAACGTTGATTCCAAGTTTTTTTATATACTTAGCAGTGCCACCCGTAGAGATAATTTGGCAATTTTGGGAATCTAATTGCCTGACCAAAGGTTTTAACCCATCTTTATGAAAAACGGATATTAATGCTTTTTTTATGAGAATTGTTCCGTTTTCCATTGTCAGTAGTTTTTGATTTGGTGTACTTTTGATTGATTGTTTTAAATCATTTCGCCTAATTCTTTTAACTTTTCTGTGTTTTCGGCGAGTTGTAATTCTTTAATTATCTTAAGAATATCTCCATCAATGATTTTGTTTAAATCATAAAGTGTCAAGTTAATTCGGTGCTCTGTAACACGTCCTTGCGGATAATTATACGTTCTAATTTTAGCTGAACGATCACCGCTTGATACCATGGTTTTACGTTGTGCTGAATCTTGCTCTAATTTTATAGCCAATTCTCTTTCGTATAAACGAGATCGTAAAACCTTAAAGGCTTTGTCCTTATTTTTATGTTGTGATTTTTGATCTTGACATTGTGCTACCAAGCCTGTCGGTGTATGGGTTAGTCGTACAGCAGAATAGGTTGTGTTTACGGATTGACCACCTGGACCAGAAGAACAGAAATAATCAACTCGTACATCAGCTGGGTTGATTTGCACATCAAATTCTTCAGCTTCAGGAAGTACCATAACTGTTGCAGCAGATGTATGTACACGTCCTTGCGTTTCCGTTTGAGGTACACGTTGCACACGATGCACACCCGATTCAAATTTTAATAATCCATAGACTTCTTCTCCTGTAACACTAAATATAACTTCTTTAAAACCACCCGACGTACCTTCGCTAATATCCTCAACTTCTGTTTTCCAGCCTTGTGATGCACAAAATTTGGTGTACATTCTGTAAAGGTCTCCAGCAAATATACTAGCTTCATCACCACCAGTTCCTGCTCTTATCTCAACAATTACATTTTTACTATCTTCAGGATCTTTGGGGATCAACATGACTTTAATTTCTTCTTCGAGAATGGGTATCCTATTTTGAGATTCCTCAAGTTCCATTTTTGCCATTTCAATCATTTCAGCGTCAGATTCCTCTTTGAGTATTTCTTTAGCTTCAGTAATCGTGTTTAAAAGTGATTCATATTCGTCGGCCTTTTTGATAACTTTACTTAAATCCTTATATTCTTTATTAATTTGGACATAGCGTTTTTGATCAGAGATAATATCGGGTTGTATAATTAAATCGGATACCTCATCAAATCTTTGACGAACTATTTGGAGTTTTTCTAACATAAATGGCTTAATTCTTGCCGCAAACTTACAATTTAGTTCGCACAATTCCCAATAATCATTTCTTTCAAAGTCTAACCAATTAGATTATTTTCTTATTGGTTGAACAAACAATAAATCAATGAAAGTCTAGTTTAATTAAAGAATTATATTCAAAAAGAAATCAATACATTTGCAAACCTAAACATCACATGAATAAGATTTTTTTAAGCATACTGGGGTTTTTATTTTTCACACAAGTTAGTGCGCAATTGTTAAATGAGATTGGGTTTTTTGTGGGAGGAACTAATTATAGTGGTGATATTGGCAATGAAGCCTATATTGCTCCAAATAGAATTGGAGGTAGTTTGCTATACAAAAGAAATGTTAGTGAACGTTTATCCCTAAGAAGTACCATAAGTATTTTGCCCATTGCAGATGATGACTTGAATTCTTCAAATATAGTACGTCAACAAAGAGCTTATAATTTTTCGAATACTTTATATGAAGTGGCAATAGGTATGGAGTTTAATTATTTTAATTATGATATTACATCTGAATATAAAAATAAGACACCTTATATATTATTAGAACTTGCAGGTTTTTATTATAATGTTGTTTCTAATCAAACCAATGGTGAGTACAATTATAGTAATAAGGTAGCCTACGCAATTCCGTTTGGTGTGGGATATAAGGCAAAGATTACAAAAGCTTTTGGGTTCGCGATCGAACTTAGAGCGCGTTATACATTTGAAGATGATCTAGATTATAATAATGAGAAACTATATAGTTTACGATTTGGAAATCCTAAAACCAATGATTGGTATTTTTTCTCAGGAGTTTCTGTGGTCTATTCTTTTGGAAGACCTCCTTGTGCAGTACCACGACAAGATTAAATTATGAGTAAACGTTTACTTAATCCAAATCTTAAAACTCCCAATCACGTAGCGGTGATTATGGATGGAAATGGAAGATGGGCAAAATTAAAAGGTAAATTTCGTATTTTTGGGCATAAAAAAGGGGTGCAATCTGTTCGTGAAACAATTGAAGCTGCTGCTGAGATTGGCGTGAAAGTGCTTACGCTTTTTGCTTTTTCATCTGAAAACTGGAGTCGCCCTAAAAAAGAAGTCGATACCTTGATGAGTCTATTCGCTTCTTCACTAAAAAAAGAATTGAAAAGTTTACAAAAAAATAAGATTCAACTTCGTGCCATAGGCGATTTAAATAACTTACCCCAAAAAGCACAAAAAGAATTGCAAGAAGTCATCAATCAAACAGCTAATAACGATAGAATGATTCTAAATTTAGCGCTGAGTTATGGTTCAAGAGCAGAAATCGTTAATGCAGTCAAAAGTATTTCTAAAAAAGTTGTTAATAATGAGCTAATTATTGAAAATATTGATGAAAAAACTATAAATAACCATTTATATACATTTTCTTTGCCTGACGTTGATTTTTTGATACGAACAAGTGGCGAACAACGAATCAGTAATTTCTTGTTATGGCAAATTGCCTATGCTGAATTGTATTTTACAAATATACTTTGGCCCGATTTTAAAAAGCAAGATTTTTACAATGCCATAAAAGAATATCAGACAAGAGAACGAAGATATGGTAAAACTAGTGAACAAATTGAATCAATCAAATGAGTAGTATAATTAAAGTTTTAATAACAATAATCTTAATCATTTTTACAGTCATTATTAATGCGCAAGATACACCAATAATAACTAAAGATAGTTTAACTTTTGAAAGTGGGAAAGAGTATACTTTAGGTGATTTTACAATAATAGGCTTACAAAAGTTTACAGAACAAACCGTAAAAGTACACTCAGGTTTGACTAAGGACTCCAAAATAAAATTGCCAGGTGACAAGCTAACAAGTGCGATTAAAAGATTATACGAAACAGATCAATTTAGTAAAGTTGATGTGTATATTGTCAAAATGGATGGAAATACTGCCTACTTAGAATTTGATGTCACAGAATTACCTCAATTGGATAAACTGATATTTCCAAACCTAGGTAAATCAAAGTCACGTACGCTGAAAGAAGAAGCAAAAATCAAAACAGGCGATATGGTAACCGAGAATTTATTGGTAACCACAAAGAATTTTTATAAAAATAAATACATGGATGATGGTTTTCTAAAAACCAAAGTCAGTATCGATTCAAAAAAAGGGAAACAACCCAATACAGTTGATCTAAAGGTTCTCATAGATAAAGGAGAACGTATAAAAATAAAGAACATCAATATTATAGGGAATGAACGATTATCTTCTAAAAAAATTAGAAAAAATTTAAAAAATACCAAACAAAAAATGTTCGGGCGTTTTTGGAAACGATCTAAATATATTGAGAGTGATTATAAGGAAGATCTACATAATATTATCGATTCTTATAGTGAGCGAGGTTATCGAGATGCTATTATCACCGATAAAAATATTACTTGGAACGATGATAACACAATCGATGTAAATATTAAAATTGCAGAAGGTAAAAAGTATTATTTTAAAAATATTGCCTATGTGGGAAACACGGTTTATTCTGATGAACAACTTAGTCGTTTTCTAAAATTAGGCAAAGGCGATGTGTATAATTCTAAAGTACTCAAGGAACGAGTAAGTGGAGACGGTTCACCTGAATCAGAAGACTTGCAGTCATTATATTTGAATAGTGGTTATTTATTTGCAAATGTAACACCTGTTGAAACGCGCGTAGAAAATGATTCGATTGATGTTGAAATTCGTATTTACGAAGACGATCCTGCTACGATACGCAGTGTATCTGTAACGGGTAACACAAAAACCAACGATCATGTTATCTATAGAGAATTACGTACCAAACCAGGTAATTTATTTAGTAAAGAAGATATTATAAGATCAATCAGAGAGATTAGTCAATTAGGGTTCTTTGATGCAGAAAATATTGTACCAGATGTAAAACCCAACCAAGTTGATAAAACAGTAGATATTGAATATTCAGTAGCTGAGAAAGGATCTAGCCAGATAGAATTACAAGGCGGTTATGGCGGTAATTCATTTATTGGTACTTTGGGCTTATCATTTAACAATTTTGCTATAAAAGATTTATTTAATAAAGAAGCCTATCAACCGTTACCAATGGGAGATGGTCAGTCTTTATCTCTACGATTACAAAAAAGTAAGTTTTATAGCACGTATAGTTTCTCATTTATGGAACCTTGGTTAGGTGGTAAAAAACCAAAATCACTATCATTATCGGTTTATAATTCTAGACAACATGGAGTTAACTACACAACATATGAGGCTGACAAAGATCAAGGCCTTAATATATGGGGAGCTTCTTTTGGACTAGGACAACGTCTTAGTTGGCCAGACGATTTCTTCCAATTATCACAATCGATAAGCTTTCAACGCTATGAATTGAAAAATTATGCTGGAATATCAAGCTTAGGTTTTGCTAATGGTAACTCTAATAATATCTCTTATAGTATTGCATTATCTCGTAGTTCTGCGGGGCCAAACCCAATATTTCCGAAAACTGGATCAGATTTAAGTTTAACATTTAAAGCGACACCACCATTCTCTTTGTTAAATGATAAAGATTATAGCACGATGGAAGATGCTGAAAAATATAACTGGTTAGAGTATTACAAAACAACTTTCAAGGCAAAATGGTACACACCTTTGGTACAAGACTTAGTTCTAATGACTAATATTGAGTTTGGTATTTTAGGTTTTTATAATGATGATTTAGGATATTCACCTTTTGAACGTTATATTGTTGGTGGTGATGGATTAGCTCAATATAGTTTTGATGGAAGTGAAACCATCGGATTACGCGGCTATGAAAACGGCGGTCTGTCAGATAGAAAGAATGGAGGTACAATGTATAATAAATTTTCATTAGAAGTGAGGTATCCCATCACCTTGAAACCATCAGCTTCCATATATGTAACAGGTTTTTTAGAAGCGGGTAATTCGTATGTTGGATTTGATAATTTTAATCCATTTTATTTAAAACGTTCAGCGGGTGCAGGAATTAGAATTTTTATGCCTGCCTTTGGATTGTTAGGAATTGATTTTGCACATGGGTTTGATCCAGCTATCGGGAACTTGGGTGAGAAATCAGGTTGGCAAACACATTTTATCATCGGACAACAATTCTAATTTAGTAGTATCTTTGTAAAAGTTAAAAATTAATACAGTTATAAATAACGCTGTTATGACAAAAAAGGTTTTATTAGTATCGATAAGCATTTTAATTGCAACTTTTTCATATGCTCAAAAACCCCAACGTATTGCTTATATTGATATGACATACATTTTAGAAAATGTACCTGATTATGAAAAAGCATCTTCACAATTAGATTCAAAAGTTAAAGTATGGCAAGATAAAATTGCTAAAGCCCAACGAGAACTAGAAGTTTTGAAAACTGATCTTTCTAATGAAAAAGCACTTTTGACGAAAGACTTAATTGAAGAACGAGAAGAAGATATCAGTATAAAAATGGAAGAGTTAAATAAAACCCAAAATAAATACTTTGGCACAAAAGGTGATTTATACCAATTAAGAAAACAACTCGTAAAGCCTGTACAAGATCAAGTATATAATGCCATACAAGATATAGCCAAGAAAAGAAAGTATGATTTTGTGTTAGACAAATCAAGCGATTTGATTATGCTCTATTCAAATGATAAGTACGACATTAGCGATTTGGTTATCAAAAGTATCACACGCTCTGAAAAGCAAAATGAGTTAGCAGAAAAAAGAAGTAAAAAGCAAGAAGCAATTAAAGCAAAACAGAATCAAGCAAAAGAGCCAAACCCTGAAGTAGCTAAAAGGATAGAAGAAAGAGAATTAGCTAAAAAAGAATTACAAGAACGCATTGAAAAACAAAAAGCAGATAGAGCCAAAAAAAGAGAAGAACAAAAAAAGGCAATTGAGGCAGCTCGTTTGCAAAAATTAAAAGAACGCGAAGAAGCAAAACAAAAAATAGCTGATAAAAGAGCAGCAGAACAAAAAGCTAGAGAAGAAAAAAATCAAGAACAAGAACCGGAACAAGAGAATAACAATAATTAAAAACAAAAATCAAAATGAACACAATTAAATCACTTTTATTAATCGTACTTTTTACCGTAGGTTTTACGACAGCTAATGCACAAAGTAAGGTAGCGCATATCAATACAGAAGAATTAGTTTCTTCAATGCCTGCAACCAAAGCTTTACAAGCGAAGTTAGAAAAATTAGGAAAAACCTATGACAATGAGATGAAAGCTAAAGAAGCAGAACTTAAAGCTAAATTTACACGTTATAATGCTGAGTTTGAATCTCAAACAGAAGCAACAAATGCTGAAAGAACTAAAGAAGTACAGCTTGAAGCCCAAAAAATAGAGCAATACAAAAATGAAGCCATGCGTGATTTGCAAAAACAAGAACAAGATGGTTTAAAACCAATTTTGGAGTCAGCGATGAAAGCAGTCGAAGAAGTAGCTGCAGCACAAGGTTATGATTATGTTTTAAACGTAAACACCTTAGTTGTAGCAAAAGGAAAAGATTTATTAGCTGATGTAAAAGCTAAATTAGGAATACAATAAAATCCTTTTTTGATATAATTATTAAAAACCGCTCGTTTTACGAGCGGTTTTTTACTTTTGTAGTATGAGTAAACAAGTATGTCCCATTGGTTTTTTTGATTCAGGAGTAGGAGGAACATCTATTTGGAAGGAAATGATAAAAATCCTTCCTAACGAGCATACAATTTATCTAGCTGATAGTGCCAACGCACCTTACGGGAAAAAAACAAAAGAACAGATTGTTGCTTTGAGCGAAAAAAACACCAAGTTCTTACTAAGTCAAGGTTGTAAAATGATAGTGGTTGCCTGTAATACGGCCACAACCAATGCTATTTCATATTTGAGAGCAAAGTATAATGTACCTTTTATTGGAATTGAGCCAGCCATAAAACCTGCTGCTTTTTATACTAAAACGAATACAATTGGTATTCTAGCGACACAAGGGACACTTAGTAGTGAACTTTTTGCAAAAACATCAAATGAATTTGCTTCAGACGTTCGTGTTATCGAACAAGTAGGTAAAGGCTTGGTAGAATTAATTGAAGACAATAGAATTGACTCAGATGAGATGCAAGATCTATTGCGAAGCTATCTTGAGCCTATGATGGCGTCTGAAATTGATCATCTTATATTAGGATGTACCCATTATCCATACTTAATTCCTCATATTAAAAAAATAGTAGGTGATAAGGTTAGCATCATAGATTCAGGTTATGCAGTCTCTAAACAAATAAAAAAAGTGTTGCAAAATCAAAACAGCTTAAATCAATCTACGCGTAGAGGTAGTTACCAATTCTACACAAATAGTGATAAAAAAGTATTAGAAAACCTTTTAGATGATGTGAAGCATCCGTTAAATGTTAAACAAGCAAATTTCTAATAAAACTAGCCATTAATTTGATCTGGATTATAACCTAAATACGGTGTTTCCTTTTCTGTAAAGACGATTCCTGTTTCGGCTAATTCCTTGAGGATTGGTTCATATACTTCCTTAGAAATTGGTATTTGTACACCAGGTTTCGTTATTTCACCATTTAGTATTTTTAAAGTAGCGATAGCAACGGGTAAACCGACTGTTTTTGCCATGGCAGTATAAGTTTGATCTTCACCAATAACAACAGTGCTGCTTTCAATTTGTTTTTTTTCACCCTTATACTCATATCCAAATTTATGAAGCATTACAATCATGTCTTTATCCTCTTCTTTTAAAGTCCACTGATCCATTAAGATTTTTTGTAATAACTGAGCTGGTGTTCCATTTTTGATGCCAAAGACTTTTTGGTCATTAAAAAGGTCTAATTCTTCAAGCTTTTCCCATAAAAAATCATCTTGATCAATTTTTAGATAAGAACGTAATTTTAACTCAACAGAATCGTGTGGATGATAGGCTAAAAACGAATTTACAAAATCACGATAGCTCATGTTCTCCGTGTTTTCCATTTCATACGTATCATCTGTCATACCTAGTTGAACAAAGATATTCCAGGCTTTAGAAAAACCAACTTTTCTAATGGTACCTCTGTAAAGCGTTAGTACA
>Ga0209633_10002377_pt1 | contig 18191 bp, 16 predicted proteins | sample Cruoilmetagenom1_FD_187290 | JGI IMG/M metagenome (GOLD analysis project Ga0209633, IMG submission 187290) | Oil polluted marine microbial communities from Coal Oil Point, Santa Barbara, California, USA - Sample 1 (SPAdes) (version 2) | ecosystem: Environmental > Aquatic > Marine > Oil seeps ... | reverse complement strand
ACAGAAGCTCGCCGTGGTCGGGCCATCGGGTGCAGGCAAGTCGACCCTGGCACGGCTATTATTCCGTTTTTATGACGTGAGCTCCGGTCGGATCCTGATCGATGGTCAGGATATTTCGCAGGTGACGCAACAAAGCCTGCGTGAGGCCATCGGGATCGTACCGCAGGATACAGTGCTGTTTAATGATTCCATCTATTACAACATCCAATACGCCAGGCCGGATGCGAATCGGGATGAAGTCATGCGCGCCGCCAAACTGGCCCATATCCATGAATTTATCGAATCCCTGCCCAAGGGGTATGACACGGTGGTAGGTGAGCGGGGCCTGAAGTTGTCGGGTGGTGAGAAACAGCGCGTCGCCATCGCCCGCGTGATTCTCAAGAACCCGACCATTCTGGTCTTCGACGAGGCAACCTCCAGCCTGGACTCGCAATCCGAAAAGGCCATTTTACAGGCCTTGCGTGAAGTTGCAGAAAATCATACTACACTGGTCATTGCGCATCGCCTGTCCACGATTATCGATGCCGATCGGATCCTGGTGCTGGAGGGTGGTAAAATCGTCGAGCAGGGAACGCATCGACAATTGCTGGAACAAAAAGGGCTATATGAAAACCTCTGGCAATTGCAGCAAGAGCAAAAGCCGCAGTTGACCGAATTATGATTTGTCGATCAGGACAAACAAATGATCTATTATAAAAAACCAAATTGAAGCCCAGGAGGGTGTTGTAACATGAAAATGATTGTAACCGGTGGTGCCGGTTTTATCGGGTCAGCGGTTATTCGTTATCTGATTAAAGAACATCCTGACGTCACGGTCATCAATGTTGATAAATTGACCTATGCCGGAAACCTCGAATCACTGCTTGATGTTGAAGATAATCCCAACTATCACTTTGAGCAGGTCGATATCTGTGATGCGTCTGCGATAGAGCGTATTTTTAATCAATACCAACCCGATGCCATCATGCATCTGGCAGCCGAGTCGCATGTGGACCGTTCCATCGATGGCCCGGCCGAGTTTATCCAGACCAATATCGCCGGGACCTATACATTGCTGGAGGCGGCAAAACAGTATTGGCTAACCCTTGATGGTACGGCCAAAGCCCGCTTTCGTTTTCATCATGTCTCTACGGATGAAGTCTATGGCAGCCTCGGCAAGTCAGGTCTGTTTACCGAAACCTCGACCTATAAACCTAATTCGCCTTACTCGGCCAGCAAGGCCTCTTCGGATCATCTGGTCAGGGCCTGGCACAAGACTTATGATTTTCCCGTTGTGCTGACCAATTGCTCGAACAATTACGGACCGTACCAATTCCCGGAAAAGCTGGTCCCGCTTGTCACCCTGAATGCCCTGGCAGGTAAGCTGCTGCCGATTTATGGCAAGGGTGATCAAATCCGTGACTGGTTGTATGTCGATGACCACGCCAGGGCCTTGTTCCGTGTCATTACACAAGGCAAGGTGGGCGAGACCTATAACATCGGTGGTCATAATGAGAAACAGAACATCGAAGTAGTCGAAACCATCTGCAACATACTCGAGGAACTGGTGCCAGTGCATCCAACTGGTGTGAAGGCCTATAAAGACTTGATTAGCTATGTGGCCGATCGGCCGGGACATGATCAACGCTATGCAATTGATGCCAGCAAGATCAAACAGGAGCTGGGCTGGGTGCCGGAAGAGACCTTTGAGACCGGTATGAAAAAGACCATTCAATGGTACCTGGATAACAATGAATGGTGTGAACGGGTACAAAGTGGCAAGTATCAGCAGGAACGGCTTGGTTTAAACGTATAAGGTTTATTATGAAAGGCATTATTCTCGCAGGTGGGGCAGGTACACGACTCCATCCGGCAACACTCTCGATATCAAAACAACTGCTGCCGGTGTATGACAAACCGATGATCTATTATCCACTCAGTACGCTCATGCTGGCGGGGATAAAAGACATTCTGGTGATATCGACGCCGCAGGATACGCCACGCTTTGAACAGTTGCTGGGCGATGGTCGTCAATGGGGACTCAATCTCTCCTATATCGTACAACCCGAACCGGAGGGGCTGGCACAGGCTTTTATATTAGGCAAAGACTTTGTCGATAACGATGCCTGCGCCCTGGTATTGGGGGACAATATTTTTTATGGCCATGATTTACAGGTCTCCCTCATGAATTCGACGGAGCGTAAAGAGGGTGCCACAGTGTTTGCCTATCTGGTCGATGACCCGGAACGTTATGGTGTGGTGGCCTTTGATAAAAACGACAAGGCCTATAGCATCGAGGAAAAACCGGCCAATCCCAAGTCACGCTATGCAGTCACCGGGCTCTATTTTTATGACAATCAGGTCGTCGATATCGCTCATTCGATTAAACCCTCGCCACGGGGTGAACTGGAGATCACCGATGTCAACAAGGTATACCTCGAGCAGGACCAACTGCATGTTCAGAAAATGGGCCGGGGTGTGGCCTGGCTGGATACCGGCACCCATGAATCATTATTAGAGGCTTCACATTTTATTCAAACCCTGGAAAAACGGCAGGGCCTCAAGATCGGCAGCCCGGAAGAGGTCGCCTGGCGCATGGGCTGGATCAGTGATGAGCAACTTTTGAAACTGGCCGAACCCCTGGCCAAGAGCAATTACGGTATTTATCTCAATAAACTGCTGGAGCTGGAAATCTGATGAATATCATTGAGACTTCATTACCTGGTGTTGTGGTGATCGAACCGAAAGTCTTTGGTGATCGGCGCGGATTTTTTATGGAGACCTTTCAGGCTGAACGCTACCGGGAGGCAGTAGGAATTAATCTTGATTTTGTACAGGACAACTTGTCTCATTCACAAGGTGGTGTTGCACGTGGTTTGCATTATCAATTGAATTATCCACAGGGAAAACTCGTCTCGGTGATTACCGGTGAGGTGTTTGATGTGGCGGTTGATGTTCGTCAGGGGTCACCCACCTTTGGCCAATGGTTCGGCACGATGTTGAATGATGAAAATCATCGACAGATCTATATTCCAGCTGGGTTTGCGCATGGCTTTTGCGTTATTTCTGACACCGTTAATTTTCAATACAAGTGTACCGATTATTATCATCCGGAAGATGAAATCGGGGTGCTATGGAATGATCCGGCTATCGGTATCGAGTGGCCAATCGATGCTCCCATACTATCTGACAAGGATAAGCACCTGTTGCCCTTGTCCGATATACCTGCCGATAAGTTGCCCAAGTATACAGGTTAAAGATGAAGGTATTGGTCACGGCAGCAGGAGGGCAGGTAGGTCATGCCCTGACATCCCTGGCGAAAGATACTTCTTTTGAAATTATTTGCCTGCCACGACAACAACTGGATATTACCGAGACATCTTCCATACAGGCTTCGATTGAACAAATAAAACCGGATGTGCTGGTGAATGCGGCGGCCTATACGGCAGTCGATAAAGCCGAATCAGATCAAGATGCAGCCTATCTGGTCAATGAAACGGGGCCGGAAAATCTGGCACGGACCTGTCAACAGGTCGGCATACCGCTGATTCATATCTCGACCGATTACGTTTTTTCCGGTGAACAAGCACAGCCCTATACGGAAAGTGATGCTACCGGGCCGCTCAATATCTATGGCGCCAGCAAGCTGGGCGGGGATAAAGTTGTCGCCGCTATCCTGGAAGAACATATTATCCTGCGCACCAGTTGGGTCTTTGGTCGGCACGGCAATAACTTTGTCAAAACCATGTTACGCCTTGGCAAGGACAGGGATGAACTGGGTGTAATCGATGATCAACACGGCTGTCCCACGGCAGCGGAAGATATTGCCGACACCATTATCGGCCTTTGTGAAGCCATTTACACGGGCAGGGCCGCGTGGGGTCTGTATCACTACTGCGGCCAACCGGCGACGACCTGGTATGGTTTCGCATCAGCCATCTTTGACCGCGCAAAGTCCATGGGTTTTGACCTGGGGGTGAACGTCAAACCCATTACCACCCGCGACTATCCTACCCCGGCAAAACGCCCAAAATCGACCATTCTCGACTGCAGCAAAATCAAAAACAGGTATAATATTGACCAGCCCGACTGGCGTGTACGGCTGGATGCGATTATCCAGGCCGAATGTGCCGGTCAGAAGTAGTCAATTGATTCAGGAGTAGGTCCGTGGAAATGGAAATGAATGATATGTTTGATGAGAGTGGTTGCGGTGGCAGTGAGCCCGTTGCCTTGCAGATTGTAGACGATAGCATGGAACCCGAGTTTAAAAAAGGCAACATTATTGTCATCGATAGCTCAGGCGTAATTGAACATGAATGTTATGTCGTGGCGAACGTTGAAAACGGTCCGATCTTTCGCCAATTACTGATCGAAGCGGGTCGCTACTTTATTCAACCATTGAATGAAGCCTATATGCATGAGCGGCGCGAAATCACTAAAGACGCCATCCATGCGCGGGTAGTCCAGCAGGCTGGCCCGAAGGGTAAAAGGAAAGATCGCAAGCATTATTTATAAAAGCTGAAAATATTTATCACGAAGTCTCGAAGGCACGAAGATTTTATAATACTGAACTGAACTGAAGTGGCTCTGATTTATTCTGACAGACAGTGTATTAACCTAATTTCCGCATGCTACCCATAACCGACCTTCGCGACGTTTTGACTAAATGGCTGCTTCGTAGCGATAGCAGACCTTGACCCTCAGAAGTCGAACTGGCACTTTTGGCCAAGAGCGGTCATCCTTTATATTATAATCAATTGGCTGAATGCGATCCAAACTGCGTGAAAACTCAAAAATATTCCCCAAGAGTTCAATAATGGCCTTCAGGTAGCTTCTCAGGGAAATCTAGACAATTGATTTCAACCATTGCCAATCCGACATACTGAGTTAATTTTCGAAAAAATGTTTCGTTTGCGAGCCTGCTGGCAATTGAGCCCACGTTTTTTGCGCTGAAAATACAGATATTACGTCTGCATTACCGCGATTATTAGCCTGATACCCAAGATGCTCATCACATGTATCAGTTTTTGATTTGGAAATGTCTACCCGGTTGGGTCCCTGGCCATGACGGCCATAGGTGCCGTAGCGCTTCTTGCGGTATTTCTGGCAACACGGATGGTGATAGAGGTCGCCGTCCTAAAGCTTGTGCTGGAGGACTTGTTAGCAGATCCCTTCGTTACACTGATACTAATACACCGTTTGTACAGATGGTGACCTCACTCCTGCGGCTGTCCGGTCAGTGTGTTGACCCGTTTGTAGTCGATGCTTATACGATTACCAGCCACCGGACGGAAATGCTGATCTGCAAAAGCCACGTGGTCGGGATGATCACGGTAACTGTCAATAACCGCCGGATGACAGAAACGTACCAACCAAGTGTAGCGATACTTCGCATCTTCATTTATCGCACGACCAGTGACCACCTCTCGCACGCCGGGGATAGCATTAAGTGTCCGCCGACCCTCGGCTATCATGGCATCCACGTCATGCTCGGTTATGCCGGTGACGTTATAGATAATCACGTGTTCCACCGGTGCCCAGGCTGTGCATTGGGCGAGGACTTCCTCGACACGATCAATACTTCCCCATAGGCGCATGCAACGTTCCACTTCAGCGCTGATAACCTTTTTAACGCCTTTCGTCAGACTTGTGTATCCACCTCGGCGATCGATCTTGGCATTGTCTCGCATGCGTACGCCGGCCGCGTCGGCCAGCGGCGTGTAGTAGTTGATCTTGGCCACGCCACAGGCAATGAGTTGTTTGAACTGATCGTTGCCCAATCCCGTGTCGCAGTGAATGACCAATGGAATTTTCAGAGTTTCGTTAATCTGTTCCAGACGATGATAGTCCAGTTTGGGCTCGCCTTTCATGCGGCCGTGCACGGTATCGATGGAGACAGCGAGGAAGTCAACGCCAGTTTGTTCCACATAGTCCTTGGCCTCGGCTACCGTGGTATAAGCGATCCCGCCGGGATGACGTTCTGCATCTTCGCCTTCGATTCCTGACACATACCCAAGTTCTCCTTCCACCGGGACGCCGCAGGCGTGTGCCATTTCGACAACGCTACGCGTCATGCGCATATTCTCGGGTAGCGCATAGTGTGAGGCGTCTACCATAATACTGTTGCAGCCAAGATTGATACTCTGCACGGCGGAATCGAGACTTACCCCATGATCCAGATGTATTGCCACTGGCACCGAGGAACGCCGGGCCGCTGCTTCCACTGCTGGCATGATCAGCTCGAAATCAAAATAGTCGAAATGGGACTCCGCCAGACTCAGGACCACCGGTGATCGGCAATGCTCGGCCGCAGCCATGATGCCTTCCAAAAACTCAAGACTGACCAAGTCGAAGGCTCCGACGGCATAACCGTGGTCATAGGCGTGTTGGAGCATATCTTTCCATAGCAACGATTGGCATCGTGAATTACCTTATAATTGCGTTGGCTGGTTTTGCCCAGCGTGCGGCTTTTTTGCGTTCTTCCAATAGCGGAGGGCGACCAGGGATAAGGCCAGCATCAGCATGGCTCCGGCGATAGCCAGGAGTTGCCAGCTATCCATGCTCTTCAAGTCCAGCACCAGGTAACGCGACAGAGCCACAATGGCGATGGCGAACGGCATACTCAGAGGAATCTCCCCCGACACCAGTTGAATACGCACCATGGCGAGCACTTCCAGATAGATGAACAGCAGCAGCAGATCGCCAAGGTTAACGGATCCCTTGGCGATGATGTTGAACATCTCTTGTCCCATCGCCACAAGGGTCAACAAGCCGAGCAGGGCGAGACCGAGGTACTGCGCCAGCGACAATAGGGCAGTGCTGCTGTCGCTAATGCGTTTATTCAAGTCGTGTTTCATTTGCATTTGATCTTCTTATCCTGCGAGCGGAGTGAAACCAGTATCTCTTCCAACGCGAGCCCGGTCATGCCATGGATCGTCCGCCAGAGGTAATAAAAGATTGCCATCATCATGAGCATGGAGGGGATGGCGATCACCGGATAGCTGAGCAGGGTCAGCCGTCCGAGTTCCTCGTTGAAAGCAGCGCTACCCGCCGCGCTGGTAACGATCCACTTGGCCAGGATGTAGTTCATCGTAGCTGAAAAGAGAAAGGTACCGCTCAGTAAATAAGTGGCGTTCTGTAGACGAACTTCAAATGCTTCGGTATTTCCACGATCTTCAAGTTTCCGTTTGATCCTGCCGACAGCCATAACCGTCGGGTTATAGAGCAGGGTTCTGATCAGTGGATAGCGGGTGCGCGTGGAAACTAACACTGCGATACCGATCAATCCGGGGATAGCGGCTTCCTTGACCGCCAGCCACTGCGGATCGAGTTGCAGCAAGCCGATGCCGCCGGTAAGCAATACGCTGATTAACCCCAGCAGTGCAATAAAATTGAATTTCTTATACTGGAGTCGTTCGAACAGGCCCCAGCCTAGAGGAAAAGCCAGCGCTACAATCAAAGCGTTAGTTGCTCCAAGGGCATCATTGCCACTGAGCTTCATCAGGATAAAAGAGGGGATAACAATGCTGACTAGCAGGTCAACCATTGGGCGTGGTTTATGGCCAGAAGAATTTTGTGTGGCCGTGTTGGGGATATTGGTCATACTCTATACTCACACCAGTGCATGGCCACGGATATACGTGGCCATGTTGCTTTAATAAATACTAAAAACTTGTTGCGATTAAAACGCCACTTAGCACCACCATTGTAGTAGCGAGATAAAACATATGAGTCTTATTGTAGAGTGGCATCGTCTTTGTCTGCTGTACAAGGACTGGTAAATGTGATTTCGAATTTCTAGTCATAGGTTTAATATTCCGATTTTAATAGTTTCATATATTGTTACTATTCTTCTCCGTTCATAAAGCCCAGCAAGTGCAACAGGCTGGTAAACAGGTTGAAGATAGATACGTACAGGGTCACAGTTGCCATGATGTAGTTAGTTTCGCCGCCATGAATGATGTTGCTGATCTCGTACAGGATCAGACCCGCCATCAACAGCACGAACATGGAAGAGACTGCCAGCGACAGGCCGGGCATTTCGAAGAACATCGCACCCAGACCAGCCATGAAGGCGACCAGGATGCCGACCATCAGAAAACCACCCATGAAGCTGAAGTCCTTGCGGGTGGTCAGCGCGTAGCCCGACAAACCAAGGAAGATGGCGCTAGTCGCGCCCATGGCGGTCATCACCACTTGACCGCCATTCGGCAGGGCCAGATAATTATTGAGGATCGGGCCGAGGGTGTAACCCATGAAACCGGTCAGGGCGAATACGCAGACGAGCCCCAAACTGCTGTTGCGGAATTTTACGGTCATGAACAGCAGGCCGAAATAGCCGCCGAGGGTTAGCAGTATCCCCGGATGGGGTAGATTGAGCATCATAGAGACACCGGCTGTCAGTGCACTGAACAGCAGGGTCATGGAAAGCAAGGTATAGGTGCTGCGAATCACCTTATTGGTGGCGAGTACAGCCGTTTGTGTACGGGCCGTCGTGTTTGGCATTGATATATTCATTGTGGATTGTCTCCAATCAGTTCAATTAATTAGGTTCATGTAATTCGGTGAGCGATTCCATGTCGTGCAGGCCAGATGAGCGGCCCCTGTCGCGCTGACGCGCCAGCCGACGCCCAACTGTGCGCCCGGCGCGATCAGCGGCACGGTCGATAGCGGCGTAGAGATCCGCCTCGGTATCTTCGATCACTACATCCGGGAGATGTGGCAGCACCACCTGAATGTGGCAGCATTTGTCTGCTCCACCGCGCGGGCCATTAATATCAGACAGCCGCACCGTGATGCGCAGGATATGGTCATCTCTGGTGCTTAGCGCAAAACCCAGTCGCCGTTCAACGTGGCCGCGCAAGGCACTCGTCAAGGGGAAATTGCGTGCTTGAATATCGATCTGCATCGTCGCCTCCGCTGTATTGGTCCGGTGAATGACGAAGATTATGGTAGGCTTGTTTCAAACTAAGAAAAAGTCGAATATTCTTGCTATACTGTTCGTATTTAACGAAGTGATAGCAGGACGATGATTAACTATAAACACCTTCACTATTTCTGGCTGGTGGCAAAGGAAGGTGGCATTGCGCGCGCCAGCGAACGCCTGCATCTGACGCCCCAGACCATCAGCGGACAACTCAGCCTGCTTGAAGAAAACCTGGGCGAGGCGTTGTTTAGCCGCGTGGGACGTAACCTGGAAATGACGGAGACCGGTCGGCTGGTGTTGAGCTATGCTGACGAGATTTTTTCACTGGGCGGTGAGTTGGAAGAAATGGTCCGTAACCTTCCGGGGGGCAGACCATTGGTATTCAAGGTGGGCGTGGCGGATGTGGTGCCGAAGTCCATCGCCTACCGTTTGTTGGCCCCGGCGCTCCAGTTGCCGGAGCCTGTTCGCATTGTCTGCCGGGAAGGCGCTATCGATTCTCTACTGGCCGAACTGGCCGTACACAAGGTTGATCTGGTGATCGCCGATGGCCCCATTCCACCAAGCGTGAACGTACGTGGTTTCAATCACCCGCTCGGTGATTGCGGCATCAGCTTTTTTGCCGCACCCAAACTGGCCCGCAAGCTCGGTAAAGACTTTCCGCAAAACCTGAGTGGCGCGCCATTGCTATTGCCGGGTGAAATGACCGTGGTAAGGAGTCGCCTCGTAGAGTGGTTTAATGCACTTCATCTGTATCCGCGTATCGTGGGCGAGTTCGACGACAGCGCTCTGATGAAGGCCTTCGGACGAGCTGGCGCCGGAGTATTTATCGCACCCACACCCATTGCGAAGGAAGTAGAAAAACAATACGGCGTGGTGGCGATTGGCCGGACAGATGATGTGAGTGAACAATTTTACGCCATTTCCGTAGAACGCAAGATTTCCCACCCGGCGGTATCCGCGATCACAGAGGCGGCGCGGGAGTGGTTATTTACAGATGTCCCACGGCGGCGTGGGCAAAAAACAAGCAGCAAAAAATAATGAGCGATAAAGGCAAAGTATCCGGAGCTGCCGAAGAAAAAGGGGTTATTAATGCCCCCTGGGAAAAAACCTTCGACAAAATACTGACGCCTTTCGAGGAGTTTGTCCATCGGCAGACGACCAGTGGCTTGTTGCTGATGGCAACGGCGATCCTCGCACTGGTGTTGGCCAACAGTGGTCTGGCTACGGTCTATCAACATTGGGTCCATACACCTGTTGGCTTCAATATTGGTGACTGGGCACTGGAGAAGACCTTACACCACTGGGTTAACGGTGGCCTGATGGCGCTGTTTTTCTTTGTCGTGGGTTTAGAACTCAAGCGCGAGATTTTGGTGGGCGAGTTAGCCGTGCCGCGTCAGGCTGCACTGCCCATCATCGCGGCAATCGGTGGCATGGTGGTGCCTGCGCTGGTTTATTTTGCCTTTAATCCGGATGGCGAGGCCGCCCGCGGCTGGGGGGTCCCCATGGCCACCGATATTGCCTTCGCCATCGGCGCATTGGTGTTGCTCGCCGACCGGGTACCCAAGGCCCTGATCACTTTTCTGGTGGCGCTGGCGATTGTCGATGACCTTGGCGCGGTGGTGGTGATCGCTCTCTTTTATACCGATCAACTGGTACTCGAAGCCTTGATGGCGGCGGCGATAATAGTAGCAGTATTGACCATTATCAACCTGGCGGGTATCCGCCAGCCGCTGCCGTATTTCTTGCTCGGGGTACTGTTATGGCTCGTTTTACTCGAATCCGGTGTGCATGCCACGCTGGCTGGGATATTAACGGCCTTCACGATTCCCGCGCGTCCAAAATACGACCCGGTGCATTTTAGTCGTCATGTAAAGGAGTTAATGGCGCGTTTCGACGCCAGCCACCAGCCCGGTAAGAACATCATGACCAACGACGCCCTGCGTGCTGTGGTGCAAACACTGGAAAACGGGGTGCACAAGGTGGAGACACCGTTGCAGCGACTGGAGCACGTAATGCACATGCCAGTGGCCTTCTTGGTCATTCCCATATTCGCATTCATCAATGCCGGCATCCCTATGGAGTTTGCGGACCTAAGCAATACGCTGACTCACCCGGTCACTCTGGGCGTGGTGTTGGGGCTGGTACTGGGAAAATTCCTCGGTATAGTCGGAGTAAGTTGGCTTGCGCTCAAGCTGGGCGTCGGACAGCTTCCTGCACAGACTCACTTTAGTCAGATCACCGGTGTGGCCCTGCTGGCGGGCATCGGTTTCACCATGGCGATATTCATCGCCGAGCTGGGGTTTGCTGGTCAACCGGAATATCTGTTGATGGCGAAGACAGGGGTTTTGGTCGCCTCTTTGCTGGCTGGCGTAGGCGGGTTTGTCTGGCTGTGGCTGGTCAGTAAACGGTGACAACTGGGAGGTAGTGCGGTGGAGACACATGACTTTTTTCTTTACCTGTTGATCATTCTCCTGACGGCACGCGTGTTCGCGGAGTTGGCGACACGCTTGCAGGCACCCTCAGTGATCGGCGAGCTGTTCGCCGGCGTGGTATTGGGACCAAGCCTGCTGGGCTGGATTGAGCCAGTCGAAGCCATAAAATTGATGGCGGAGATCGGAATTATCCTGCTGCTGTTCGAGGTTGGGCTGGAGACCGACGTCAAACGTCTGGTACGTACCGGAATGAAATCCTTCGTGGTGGCAATAGCGGGATTTGTGCTGCCGCTGGTATTCGGTTTCGCGTTAGGCTACTGGGTGTTCGGCCTGTCGCTGCTGGTGTCGCTGTTCATCGGCGGCACGCTCACCGCCACCAGCATCGGAATCACCGTACGCGTATTGTCTGATCTGAAACGCCAGCAGGCACCCGAGGGGCAGATTGTATTGGGTGCCGCCGTATTGGATGATGTGCTGGGCGTGGTGCTGTTAGCACTTCTCTACGAGTTCTCCATCGGTGGTGGAGTAAGCTTGCTCAACGCCGGTAAAGTACTGATGTTCGTCGGCGCGTTTTTCGTCCTGGCACCTGTCGCCGCGAAGCTGATTTCATTGATCATCAAGCGGTTCGATGCGGTCAGTGTGATTCCCGGTCTGCTCCCGACCACTATCGTATCGTTGGTGCTGTTCTTCGCCTGGCTGGCCCATGCCTTGGGCGCACCAGAATTGCTTGGCGGCTTTGCCGCCGGCCTAGCTCTCTCGAGACGCTTCTTTCTACCTCTGGGCATCGCCCTGCACGCCGATGAGCGTTTCGCACACCGCATCGAGGATCAGATGAAACCCATTGTCCATCTGTTTACGCCGATATTTTTTGTGTTTGTGGGACTTTCTCTCAACTTGCGCGAAATCGATTGGGGCTCGCCCTTTATCTGGGGGTTTTCGCTAACCCTACTGCTAGCGGCTATCCTTGGCAAGCTCGTGGGTGCCTTTCTTATCAAGGAATCCTCGGCCGCACGTTGGGTAATTGGCATGGCCATGATACCTCGTGGTGAAGTGGGCCTCATTTTCGCCGAGTTAGGTAGAGTCAGCGGTATACTCAGTAATGAGATTTATGCGGGCATGGTGATAGTGATCGCACTCACTACATTATTGCCACCCTTTATAATGAAGTGGTTCTACAGGCGCTACGCTGATCGCTTGCAGGCTACCACGCACGGTGAAGGACAACCGACCAGCAATTGAAATAAATACTGTCGGTTCCTTAATAGATGAGAACTGGGGACCAGCTCACGTGCATAGTACATATTGTTAAGTGAGACCCAACAGGGCAACGTGTATGCCATTATTTGAAAATGTCTTTTATGAAGTTGCGGCGCTGCTCGGGGTTGCAGCTGTTGGTGGTGGTTTGGCGGTATTTCTGCGTCAGCCGCTGATCGTTGCCTTTATCGCCGTGGGGATCTTGGTTGGACCGGCCGGCTTCGGTTGGGTGGCCGCCAGTGATCAGATCGACCTGCTGGCGAAAATGGGTATTACCTTGCTGTTGTTCGTAGTAGGGTTGAAACTGGACCTGCACATTATCCGTACCCTGGGACCGGTGGCGTTGGCCACCGGACTTGGGCAGGTGTTTTTTACTTCGGTGGTGGGTTATTTCATCGCTATTGCTCTGGGGATGGCGCCACTAGTAGCACTCTATGTAGCGGTGGCGTTAACATTCTCGAGCACCATCATCATCGTCAAGCTGTTGTCCGACAAGCGAGAGATCGATGCCCTACATGGTCGCATTGCCCTGGGCTTCTTGATTGTGCAGGATATCGTCGTAGTGCTGGTGATGATCGGTCTAACCGCATTCGGTGCCGGGGATGATGCGCCTGGCGGCCTGGGTCGCGAGCTGCTACAGGTGCTAATCAAGGGTGCATCCATGCTGATAGCTCTCGGGGTGCTCATGCGCTATGTATTGCCCCGGTTGCTGCACGCCCTCGCGCGCTCAAGCGAACTGCTGGTGTTGTTTGCCATCGCCTGGGCGGTGTTACTGGCTTCTGCGGGGGATGCTCTGGGTTTTAGTAAAGAGGTGGGGGCCTTCCTCGCCGGTGTGTCGCTCGCTTCCACGCCTTACCGTGAGGCAATCGGCGCTCGCCTGGTGGGCCTGCGCGATTTCCTGTTGCTGTTTTTCTTCATTGACCTGGGCGCGCAACTTGACATGAGTCTGCTCGGCAGCCAAGTGGCGCCTGGTATCATCCTGTCCCTGTTTGTGCTGATCGGCAACCCGTTGATCGTCATGATCATCATGGGTGTCATGGGTTACCGCAAGCGCACTAGCTTCCTGGCCGGCTTGACGGTGGCGCAGATCAGCGAGTTTTCCCTAATACTGGGTGCGCTCGGTCTGAGTCTGGGGCATATTTCCCACGAAACTATGGGGCTGATCACTCTGGTGGGGCTGATCACCATTAGCGCCTCGACTTACATGATCGTCTATTCACACCCCCTTTACGCCTGGTTAGCGCCCTGGCTGAGCATCTTCGAACGAAAACTGGCCCGTGGGGAAATGCAGCAGGATAGGCAGCCGGGTCACGATGAGGCGGATGTCGTTCTCTTCGGTCTCGGTCGGTTTGGCTCGGCCATCACCAATGACTTGCACTCACGTGGCTGGCAAGTGCTCGGGGTGGACTTCGATCCTGAGATCGTACGCAAACACGACCATGACAGGTATCACGCCCGATATGGTGATGCCGAGGATCCGGAGTTTCTTTCCGGTTTACCGCTTGGCCGAACACGATGGGTGGTCAGCACGCTGCGCGAGCGTGATATCAACCTTGCCTTGCTGCATGCTCTAACGAATCTCAGTTACGAGGGACGGGTGGCAGTAACGGCCCATTCGGAGCAGGAGATGGTGGCGCTTCAGCAAGCGGGGGCGGATCTCGTATTTTTGCCGTATGCTGATTCGGCACATGAGGCGGCGGATCGCTTGTTTCATCTTGACCAGAAAAGCGAGTGAAAAGACTACTATGAACGTACTAATTAAGTGAAAAGTGGCTGGAACACTGTAAATAAATTATGCCAATCTTTTGGTGCTTTGCTCGTGCAGCCATTTGGCTATGCAAATAGGGCATGGGCGATAAAAGTATCGTTATTGAAGCACGGGGCATTTATATGATTAATGAAAACGAAAAAGATCTTTTTGGTGAGCCTGGCCATGAACTGGCAAATAAGTCAGAAGATCCGTTTATAGGATTTCTTCACAAGATTATACGTGTAGCGGTAAAAGTGCTGGCAGTATTAATGGTTGCCGTTATTGTCTGGGGTATCGGTGATGTCGTTTATGTTTTGTATCAGCGTCTCATCGAGCCACCATTTTTGCTTTTGAGTATTAGCGACATCCTGGCCACATTTGGTGCTTTTCTTGCGGTATTAATCGCCATAGAAATTTTTATAAATATTACACTCTATCTCAAAACTGACGTTATTCCAGTGAAGTTAGTCGTCGCGACTGCACTGATGGCGATCTCACGTAAAGTGATCATCTTTGACTTTGAAAAGATTACACCGCCGTTTGTACTCGCAACAGCCGCTGTTGTTTTGGCTCTGGGAATAACGTATTGGCTTATCAGCAGAAAGACCTGACAGTGATCATCAAGAAAAGGTGCTCAGATGAATAATGATCTTACGTGGGATTTTGGTGTTGCAGTCATTGAATGGTGGCTCGTCCTTGCGGTATTGGTCGTTATGGGTATTGTTGGTGCCGTGGTCACACGTCGGACACTCAACGCATTGAGAAACATAAATGCTCAACCCCATATTCCCGTTACGGCATCAATAAATTGGCATACTCAAATTGCAAAGGCAGTCCTGGAATCGCTCGATTCGACGCCAGATGGGCTAACTAAAATAGAAGTAAATAGCAGACTTGCCAAACACGGGCCGAACCGGCTTCCCGAAGCAAGAACACGGGGTCCACTGGTGCGCTTTTTTTACCAATTCCATAATATGCTGATCTATGTGTTGATTGCTGCAAGTGCCGTCACAGCCACGCTGGGACATTGGGTGGATGCCAGTGTGATTCTAGGTGTGGTGCTTATCAATGCCGTAATCGGATTCGTGCAGGAGGGTAAGGCCGAAAATGCTTTGAGAGCAATTCGGCAAATGCTTTCTCCGAATGCCATGGTCATGCGAGGTGGCCGACAAATGACGGTCCGAGCTGAAGAGTTGGTGCCCGGTGATATCGTCCTGGTGCAATCCGGGGATAAAGTACCGGCAGACCTGCGGTTGTTCCGTACCAAGGGACTGCAAGTTCAGGAATCGGCCCTGACAGGCGAGTCAGTGGCCGTGGAAAAGATCACCGAACCCGTCGCACAGGAGACCGTGATCGGCGATCGCCGCTGTATGGCCTATTCAGGCACCCTTGTTACCCACGGCCAGGGGGCCGGTGTGGTGGTGGCGACCGGCGCGCAGACCGAGATTGGTCATATTAGTACCCTGGTGGCCGAAGTGGAGTCACTCACTACCCCGCTGTTGCGTCAGATGGCCCAGTTTGGTCGCTGGCTTACCGCGGCCATACTGGTGATTGCCGTGGTTACCTTCGCATTCGGCGTATTGGTTCACGATTATATCATCGCTGAAATGTTTCTTGCTGCTGTCAGCCTGGCGGTGGCCGCGATACCCGAAGGCCTGCCCGCCATCATGACCATCACGTTGGCTATCGGCGTGCAACGTATGGCCCGACGTAATGCCATTATTCGCAGGCTTCCTGCTGTCGAGACCCTGGGGGCGGTAACGGTGATTTGCTCGGACAAAACCGGCACCCTGACCCGCAATGAAATGACTGTGCGTACCATTGCCACCGCCGCGAATCTATTTGAGCTTGGTGGCACGGGCTATGATCCCCACGGTGCGATTTCTCTGGCAAACAGAGACATACTACCGGAGGAGCGCCCCCTACTGCTGGAGGTGCTTCGTGCAGCAGTACTCTGCAACGATGCCTCACTGGAACAGAATAACAGTGAATGGTTAGTGCATGGAGACCCGATGGAAGGGGCGTTGCTGGTGGCCGGTTTAAAAGCGGGCATAGATATTGAAGTAGAAGGTCAGCACTACCCACGCACCGATCTCATTCCTTTTGAATCCGAACACCGTTTCATGGCAACGCTGCATCACAGCCACACAGGTGATGCCTTCATCTTCCTCAAAGGTGCCCCTGAGCGTGTGTTAGAGATGTGTGCTCATCAGCGAACCGTTAATGACGAGCAGCCTCTGGATAGAGATTACTGGTTGGCGCGTATTGAGGAAATGGCGCAGCAAGGTCAGCGAGTGTTGGCCATTGCCGTCAGGTCAGTACGCAATGAACAAACCGAACTGAGATTCGGTGATGTAGAAAACGACCTGACCATGCTGGGCATGTTTGGCTTGATCGATCCTCCTCGCAAAGAGGCCATTGAGGCGGTACAAACCTGTAGTATGGCGAGTATCCGGGTGAAAATGATTACCGGGGATCACGGCGCCACCGCCCGTGCCATCGCCCAGCAACTCAAGCTCATTAATGCCGATGACGTACTCACCGGGCAAGAACTGGAATTAATGAGTGAAGATGAGTTGCGGCAGCGAGTGCAGGAAGTTGATGTATATGCGCGGGTCAACCCTGAACACAAGCTGCTTTTAGTCAGACTGTTGCAGGAACAGGGATTGATCGTCGCCATGACGGGCGATGGGGTAAACGATGCCCCGGCTTTAAAGCGTGCCGACGTCGGCACAGCCATGGGGCACAACGGCACGGAAGCGGCCAAGGAAGCGGCTGAAATGGTGTTGGCCGATGACAATTTCGCCTCGATTGCACATGCTGTGGAAGAAGGGCGCACGGTTTACGACAATCTCAAGAAGGCCATCCTCTTTATTCTACCGACCAATGGTGGTGAGGCACTGATTATCCTGGCTGCCATCTTGTTTGGTTTTCACCAACTGCCCTTAACGCCAGTGCAGATCCTCTGGGTGAATATGATCACCGCGGTTACCTTAGCGCTGGCCCTGGCATTTGAACCACCCGAGCAGAATGTCATGCAACGCCCACCGCGCGATGCCCATGAACCGATGCTGACGCCTCATCTTATTTGGCGTGTTGCTTTTGTCTCAATCATTTTGATGAGTGGAACGTTCGGGCTTTTTCTTTGGGAAATGGAACGAGGCGTCAGTATTGAGCATGCGCGCACTGTAGCCGTGAATACACTGGTTATGTTCGAGATTTTTTATCTATTCAATTCTCGTTATATCACCGCACCGGTATTCAACCGGGCAGGATTGACAGGCAATCGTTATGTGCTGATCGCTATTGGCATCCTCATCATCTTCCAGTTGGGCTTTACCTACCTTGCGCCGCTGCAGTCCTTATTTGGCACCACGGCGATCGATTTCAATATATGGTTGCGCATCCTGCTGGTCTCATCCTCTGTATTATTTTTGGTTGAGTTGGAGAAATATTTTGTGCGGCGCATAGGTCGAAATAAATAGGAAGGAATGATATACCCTGCTAGTTTAACATTAAACGAAAGATGATTATTCCGAATGGAGGACAATGTTATGCAGAGATTTAAAGATATTCTTTGCGTTGTGGTGCCTGGCCTGGAAGGCCAAGATGCTTTGGAGCGCGCAGTGGGTTTGGCCGGCAACAATCAGGCTCGCCTTACGGTTGTCGACGTCATCGATGAAATACCGCCTAACACAAAGCTAATCGATCGTGTCCTGTCGCCCGATGACCTCCAGGCAAAGATAGTTGCGGAGCATCGACAAAAATTGGAAGAACTGCTTGCTCCCTGGAGAAAGAATGTCGATATACAGATTAAAGTGTTGAGTGGTATACCCTTTCTGGAAATCGT
>Ga0209633_10002376_pt1 | contig 18203 bp, 14 predicted proteins | sample Cruoilmetagenom1_FD_187290 | JGI IMG/M metagenome (GOLD analysis project Ga0209633, IMG submission 187290) | Oil polluted marine microbial communities from Coal Oil Point, Santa Barbara, California, USA - Sample 1 (SPAdes) (version 2) | ecosystem: Environmental > Aquatic > Marine > Oil seeps ... | reverse complement strand
TCAGCTTTAAGGCTTCTCTTCTATCCATTTGATGTTTCATCTAATTCGTTTTAGGTTTTTCTGCAATTAACATCCAAATAACTTTATTTGTATCATTTTCCCAGTCTCCCATATCGTTATCTTGATGTACAATTTTAAACCCGGCATCAATCAGTTCATTCTTTACATATGTTGAACCTAAACTGTGTGCATCTATTTGTGCAGCTCTTGATTTTCCTTTAAGGTGTGTCTTTAATTTTTCTATGATCACTATTCTACCTTCAGGTTTTAATGAAGTGTGCACATGTCTTAAAATTGTCATATAATCATACATTTCGTGATATGTATCCATAATAATAACCACATCCAGCTCATTTTTAGGAAGCTTTGGGTCATCATAATCTCCATGAATCACATTCACGTTGGTGAGATTTCTGTCTTTGAGATTACTTTTTAATGTTTCTAAACGATCTAGTCTGACATCTACGGCAAATACGCTGCCTTCATACCCAACTGCTTTCGCTAAATGAACACTTAAATAACCTTCATGGCAACCAATGTCAGCCACAAAACTGCCGTCATCTATTCCAGCTTGTGCAAAAATATCTTTAACGTTCATCCAAGTATCACGTTCTACCCAGTCATATTCTGAATATTGCGATAGCGTTAATTGCGAAACGAACAAAGTTGTAAGTAACAATATATACTTTTTTAAGGCATTTTTAATAACCATATCGATCAAATATTGAATGTTATGTAATTGTTAATCAGTATCTTATTAGTATTATCATCAGATTTTACATCTGTATCAAATAACTTAGTTAAGTTATTCCCAGCTAAATCTTCCAATTTCGTATCAACTAAAATTTTATATGAACCACTACCCCATAAATTTTTTGGTGTAAATTTTAAAATACGCTCATTCTGTTCTAATATAAAATCACCTTCAACAACAGTATCATTGTATTTAATTTGAACGGTTTCCCTAGCCAATATGGCATCCAATGATTCGTTAAAATCAATTACCAATGCATCATTAGTATCAGATTTCGGAATTTGTACCAGCTCCCAATTTTCAACCAGCGGTTTGTTATTGTCTCTTTTTGATACATAGAATCGTTTTTTAACACTGTTTTTCAATCTATTCCCGTCTGCATCTCTAAGGGCATCGGAAATAACCAACTCATATGAATTTCCATATTTAATAGGCAAACCAAGCGTTTTATTTGGTATTAGATCTGTTTTAATCCTTCCGGGATCTAGCCAAAGTGTTACCATAGTATGTTCTTTATTCCATAATTCATTTTCTAATTTCAAAAAAATAGACTCTTGATTACCGGTTGCAATATTCTTCACGTTAATATAGGTCATCATATTCTCTACTTGTTGCATTGGTTTTGAAAATACCAGATACATTTTTAATAAATTTTCAGGTAAAGTATCTGTAGAAGGGAAAATATTTGATAATTCCGGTTTTACAGTATCTTCAAGCCGATTTATAACAAAACTATCAACTATTTTATTGTTGTAGCATAGTTGATACTCGAGCTCATAGCTAAATGGAACAACAGGTTCAAAAACAATACTGTCATGTTTTAAAACAAAATTGCCTAACATAGCTGTAGTAAGCTCACCTTCTAAGTATACCTTATAATCCTTTATATTGCCTTTAGCCGGAAATGAAATATTGGTAGGTTTTCCGTTTTTATAATGAACCTTTACATTTATTGCAGTATCGATATCCTTCTTACAAGAGAAAAAAATAATTCCACAAAAAAAGATCAAGCAAATAAACTTGACCTTCATTATAAAATATTTACTACCTATTACATCCATTGTTTAGCTCTACTGTGCAATACTAGATCGCCATCTCTTGTTCTCCGTAAAAACAGCGCGTTTTCTGCATCTAAATTATCTAATTGCAGCACATTCACAAAAGGTAAATTGTCATAAGCTACACCTTCTGCTTTAGCAAATTCAGTAACAGGATTTGTCATCGATTCTTTAAAATTCACAATATCCCTATAGGCAATTCGCATTACCGGACGATTCGAGTTAGACATAAAATAGTGCTGTTCTCCGTTTTTTGTATAATTAATAATGTCTATAGGTGAATTCCCTGCCCCTAATTCGGCTATCGTTCTACCCTTAAGGTGCTTCCCTCCTTTTAATTCTTCTAATGGAAACAAAACCAATGGCGTACACGTATAACTTGCCAGCAAATAATCTTTGTTTTCAATTGAAATAAAATCAAAGGTCTTTATTGGTGCGTATGTTTCATAACGTGCATGTGCAGCATGGTAAATTTCTAAAGATGCCGCCTCTTGTTTTTTATTAAACGGAAAATCAATACTTCTAAAAGTTGAACTAAATTCTTTATTAGAAAGTCCGGATACCATTAATTTACTCTTATAATATTTTAAATCTGAAATAGCCCAAATACGTAGCGCTCTACCTCTTTTATCTTTAGCGTCTACTGCAACTGCATCACTTAGTTCAGTTTTAGAATAACTAATGTCTTTTAAAGAAACATGCTCTAAAGTCTCACCCTTTAATCTTAATAAAATAGGTGTTCCATCAGTAACATTCACCGAAATATAAACGTTTTTCGAAACTGGGTTCACGGCCATGTCCGTAATTTTAATATTCTTTGCAGTAGTGCCGAGCGCAGCAGCTACCTTCGTATCAAAATCACTAATGTTTATGTTGTCAGATTTTTCTTTCTTTTTATTATCCTTTGTGTCAATGGCATAGATAGTTGCATTTTTAGAGTCTCCTATAAAAAGAATGCCTTCCGGGCCAAAGCTCAATTTATTGATTGAAGCTACTTGAACTTCTCCATTGGTGAAATTCGATTTAAGATCCTCTTTATCATTTTTAAAGGCGGTACTACTTATAAAAACAATAAAGCAAAGTGTAAGAAGTGTGATGAGTTTTTTCATGATTATGATATATTTTCTTTAAAAATAAGACATATCATACACAATTAGAAGTAATTAACGTATTTTTAACATGTTACGTTCATATAATTTACTGCATCATAAATGTACACCTTCAAAAAGAAATGATACTTATATTGCTACTTTCGTTTGATAAAGCAGCATTACCAAATGGTATTGCGTAATAGTCTTCTCGTACTTCTTGCCGGATACTTATATACAATGCAATGCGTTCGAAAAACGCTATAACTCCTATACTTTAGCAATCTCCTTGATCTCTAATGCTTTTATTTCACCATAATAACTTATGGGTGTCCTCTCAGAGCTGTTAATATAAATTTGGGTATTATGATTCGGAAATATAAATATCAGAATATTATAAATTTCATTATCACGTTCTTGTCGAATCTTAAAACGCATTTCAACGCGTTGCTTTTTAGTATTATAACTAATTTCCTGACTTATAGGCTTGTCGTCAAAACGAATGCCACCCTCGTTACTTCCATAGTTGCCACCAAATTGACGTTCTCCAAAATATGGCAAATATGCTGAGATGGTATCACCTTTCATTTTAAAGGAATTTGCATTACCAATAAGATCAATATTACTCGCAGTATCTCCGGGTGGTAATAAACCTCTTGCTACTGCGCTAAATGCGACTGTTGGCATCGGCGATGCTCTTTGTGACACAATCTCAAAAGGAGTTTCAATGCCCCAAGATTCCATTTCTTTTTGTTGTGCTTCGGTTACTGTTTTTGTACTTGTACAACTTATAAACACCATAAGAAATACAAGCATTGATACTAATGTTTTCATATTGCTTATATTATGAGGTTGCTATTAATTATATCCCACAATTTCTATACCAATATACGAATTTAAAAGAACAAAAACTTACTTTTACCCGATGGTAAAACAAAAACTCGCTCAATTTGAATTTGTAGCGCTTATGGCCTCTTTAATGTCTGTTGTGGCATTGGCCATAGATGCCTTGTTACCCGCATTAGAATATATTGGCATTTCTATAGGAACTGTTGAATCTAATGATAACCAAATGATCATCACTATGATCTTTCTAGGTTTAGGTGCGGGTCCCTTATTATTTGGCCCTATTTCAGATAGTTTGGGTAGAAAACCAATCGTTTATATGGGTTTTATCATTTTTATCATTGCTAGTTTTATCTGTGTTTTTGCTACCAATTTAGAAGTTATGATCCTTGGAAGAATTTTGCAAGGTGTCGGCTTATCAGCACCTAGAACCATTAGTATTGCGATGGTTCGTGATTCGTATAGTGGAGATTATATGGCGCGCATTATGTCATTTATTACGGTGGTTTTTCTCTTGGTACCTATAGTGGCTCCTGCTATGGGAAAGTTTATATTAGATCATTATAATTGGCAATCAATATTTTATATTCAATTGATATTCACTTTATTAGTTACTTTTTGGTTTTGGAAAAGACAACCTGAAACCTTAGCGCTGGAAAAACGAATTCCGTTTAATGGCCGTGTTTTTATTGATGGTCTAAAGGAAATATCTAAATTTAAGAATACTATTGGTTATACCTTGATCTCTGGTTTTATCACCGGTTCATTTATTGTTTATTTAAGTGCCTCTCAGCAAATATTTCAGCAACAATACAATTTGATAGATGAGTTTCCATATATTTTTGCAGGACTTGCCATTTCAGTGGGTACTGCTACATTTTTGAACGGAACCTTAGTACTAAAATTTGGTATGGAAAGATTAGTGACCATTTCCTTGATCGGATTTTTTATCATTTCTTTAGCCTATATCATCTTGTTCTATGGCACTACTAATCCTAGTGTACTTGTATTACTAGCCTTCTTTGCGTTGCAATTCTTTGCTATTGGTTTTTTGTTCGGTAATCTTAGAGCCTTGGCCATGCAGCCTGTAGGTCATATTGCAGGAATTGGAGCTGCTATAACCGGATTTGTATCAACTTTAATGGCAGTTCCTATTAGTACATATATCGGTGGGTTTATTTCAACCACTGCCCTACCACTATTTTTAGGGTTTTCGATTTGCGGACTACTTTCAATGCTAATTCTAATCTACTTAAAGCTCTATAATCTAAGAATAAAAAGAGAAGAAATCTGATTGAATTGTAGTAACAAGCTGTACTTTTACAGGATCTAAAGCGTCTAATATATTATGGAAAATTTCCAACATTTTATCTACGATCATTTGCTTTCATTGGGTATGTCTGAGGGTTTAGCCAAATATGGTAATATGCTTGTCTTACTGATTGTTTTTTTATCTTTAATTATCCTCACAGACTTTATCATTAGAAAAATAGTTGCAAGATTATTTATAAAATTTGCCAATACCTCTAAAACCAATTTTGATGATCTATTAATCGCTAACAAATCTCCTAGAAATATTGCTCACATTATCCCATTGCTAATGAGCATAAAGTTCGTACCGATAATTTTTGCCGATTTCGAATATTTTGAAAATATTGTTGAAACAGGATTGGAATTATTTAGTATTGTAGTGATATTATGGATCGTTAGAAGTTTATTGCACACCTTAAAAGACTACTTTAAAACCTTACCGAATCTAAAAGATAAACCTATAGACAGTTATATACAGGTATTTATGATCTTTGCGTGGGCATCTGGATTTATGTTTGCCTTTGTAATTATTACTGGCACTCCCCTCCTAACGTTTTTAGCGGCTATGGGTGCAGCTTCAGCCGTGATCATACTAATATTTAAGGATACTATTCTTGGTTTTGTAGCCAGTATACAAGTGTCTATCAATGATATTGTACGCATTGGCGATTGGGTAACCTTTGATAAATATGGAGCTGATGGTGATGTGATCGAGATCAACCTTTCTACGGTAAAAGTGCAGAATTTTGATAAGACGATTACCACCATTCCTACCTACGCATTGATTTCTGATTCATTTAAAAACTGGAGAGGTATGGTGAATTCAGATGGAAGACGTATTAAAAGAGCTTTACTTATTAAATTAGATAGCGTAAAGTATTTAACTAAAAATGAGGTGGATAAATTAAAAAATATTAATTTGATTTCAACCTATGTTGAAAATCGTCAATCCAACATTGACACCTTTAATACACAGCATAATATTAATAAAGATATCCTTTTAAATGGTAGAAACCTTACAAACCTAGGTGTCTTTAGGAAATATATTGAAACCTATCTAGAACAACATTCTGGTATTAATAAAGAAATGATGATCATGGCACGTCAATTGGATCCAACCTCTCAAGGTATTCCCTTGGAGATTTATGCCTTCAGTAGTGATAAGCGTTGGCAAAATTATGAGTATATCATGTCAGATATTTTTGACCATTTAATTGCCGCAACACCTTATTTTAACTTAGAGTTATTTGAATTACCATCAAATACAAGCTTTATAAAGAAATAATTATGAAACAGATACTGTGATTTATTGTTCAATATCTCTGGCTTGAAATGAAATCAATTCTGAATTTTCAAACACGGGGTTTACTTCTATAGGATTACAACAAACTTCACAATCTTCAATATATATTTGGTTATGTACCGTAGTATCAAGTAACATTGATATTTCTTCCCAACAATAAGGGCATTGGAAAAAACGTTCTTCCATATGATCACTTTAAATAGAAATTTAAAGATAGAATATATTTTAGGCTAAATAAATAACTTTCTTAAATATTTAGCCAGACAACCAAAGTTAGATACAGAGGAGATGAAAAAAATCACTTTTTTAATAGTAATGTTGGTATCTTTAATTCCAATACTATCAAGCGCACAGCATTCTGTGGCCAGAGATTGGAATGAAGTATTATTAGATGCTATTCGTAAAGATTTTGCCAGGCCTACAGTTCATGCGCGTAATTTATTCCATAGTTCGTTGATAATGTATGATTCTTGGGCCATTTTTGATGAACAAGCTGAAACAATTTTTTTGGGAAAAACGTTTGCGAACTATAACGCTGCTTTTAACGGTATTGTAACACCTACAGATACTGATGAAGCAATCCAGGAAGTGATGAGCTATGCTATATTTAGATTGCTAAATCACAGATTCGTTAATTCGCCGGACGTAACCGAATCAATGCAATCTTTTTTAGACCTATTTACCTTAAAAGGCTATGATGCAAATTTCACTTCAACTGACTATAGTTCGGGTTCTTATGCAGCTTTAGGTAATTATTTCGCCGGTGAAATTATTAATTTCGGATTGCAAGATGGTTCTAATGAAGAAAATGATTATGCCAATGAATATTATACCCCGGTTAATGATCCGTTGGTACTCGACCTGTATGTTGACCCAATCAATATAGATCCCAATCATTGGCAACCCTTGGCGTTTGATGTTTTTGTAGATCAAAGTGGAAATATTTTTCCTTCAAATACTCCTGATTTTCTGAGCCCTGAATGGGGACAGGTAACACCTTTCTGTTTACAACAAGAGGATCTAAAAATTCTAAATAATGGCTTTGATGCTTTCGTTTACAATGATCCTGGTGAACCCAATTATATTCAAAATTCAAATGAAAATGGGTTTGACGATCCATATAAATGGAATTTTGCCCTTGTTGCTTCTTGGTCTTCACATTTAGATCCCAGTGATCCTACCATCATAGACATATCACCTAGTAGCATTGGTAATGCCAATATTCAAAATTTTAGCGACACATTTGCGGCCTATAAAACCTTTTATGACTTTATGGACGGAGGAGATTCAGGTACTGGTCATATTTTAAATCCATATACAAATGCACCATATGCTCAACAATTAGTTAAACGAGCTGATTATGCAAGGGTTTTAGCAGAATTTTGGGCAGATGGGCCTGACTCTGAAACACCTCCGGGACATTGGTTTACTATATTAAATTACGTAAGTGATCATCCCCTGGTTGAAAAAAAGATTGGTGGACAAGGACCTGTAGTAAGTGATTTGGAATGGGATGTAAAATCGTATTTAGCCCTTGGAGCTGCGATGCATGATAGCGCGGTAGATACTTGGGGTATCAAAGGTTATTATGACTATGTAAGGCCGATTTCGGCAATAAGGTATATGGCAGGAAAAGGTCAAAGTAGTGATCCTTCGTTAGCAAATTTCAATCCACATGGATTGCCATTAATTGATGGATTGATAGAACTCATTGAATTAGGTGATCCGTTGGCTGGTGTGAATAACGTAAATGTTGGACGCATAAAAATTTACGCATGGAAAGGCCCTGATTTTATAACAGATCCCAGTACAGATGTCGCCGGTGTAGACTGGATTTTGGGAACACATTGGTGGCCATATCAAAGAGGAACCTTTGTTACGCCTCCATTTGCCGGTTATTTATCTGGCCACTCTACATTTTCTAGGGCGGCAGCTGAAGTTTTAACATTATTAACGGGTGATTCATATTTTCCCGGCGGTATGGGAACATTTGATGTTACGCAAAATAATTTTTTAGTTTTTGAACAGGGCCCAACAGAAAATTTCACATTACAATGGGCCACTTATAGAGATGCGTCAGATCAAACAAGTTTATCAAGAATATGGGGAGGTATTCATCCACCAATAGATGATATACGAGGTAGGATAATTGGAGAAAAAATAGGTGTTGATGCTTATAATTTGGCGACACAATACTTTGATGGTACTATTTTATCAACCTTAAATAATACGGTAAGGCTCTACCCTATTCCATTTCAAGATGAACTCAATATAACACAAAACTATAAAGGTGATCTTACAATTGAATTATACAGACCAGATGGTAAAAAGGTTTATAATAAAACGGTATTACAAAATGAAGACAATATTACTATCCATTTTGAAAATTTGCACAGTGGTATTTATTTTGCTAAATTTTTAAATAAAAATGACAATAATGTCTATTATAAAAAAGTGATTAAAAACTAATAAGAATCTATTTTGAAAATTTTAGAATAAAAGAAAATATACTAATTTTTTAAATATTGGCAGCCAACCAATCCCCCACTTCACTAGTTTTAAAGGCATTATTATCACCTGCAATATCTTCAGTAACAATACCTTGATCTAATGATTTGTTTACGACTTCACGAATTGTCCGTGCTTCTTCTGTTAGTTTAAAAGCATCTTCAAACATCATGGCGGCTGACAATACTGTAGCCAAAGGATTGGCAATATCTTTACCCGTTGCTTGAGGATAAGAACCGTGAATAGGTTCAAACAAAGAGGTATGTACACCGATAGATGCTGATGGCATTAAGCCCATTGATCCTGAAATTACAGAAGCTTCATCTGTTAAAATGTCTCCAAATAAATTTTCAGTGATCAATACATCATATGAATTTGGCCATTGTACCAATCGCATGGCGACGGCATCTACAAACTCGTAACTTACTTCTACTTCAGGATAATCATTTTCCATTGCTTGTACTGTTTCTCTCCACAATCGCGAAGTTTCCAATACATTGGCTTTATCTACACAGCACAATTTTTTAGATCGGGTCATTGCCATTTCAAACCCTTTTTTTGCCAATCTAATTACTTCCTCACGTTTATAAACACAATTGTCAAACGCCGTTTCCCCGCCATCTTTCCTGCCTTTTTTACCAAAATAAATACCCCCTGTCAATTCTCTTAAAAATACAAGATCTGTACCTTCAATTCGTTCTCTTTTTAACGGGGAATTATCTATCAATGATGGAAAAGTAAAAGTGGGGCGCACATTGGCAAATAAACCTAGTTTTTTACGCATTTTGAGCAAGCCTTGCTCCGGCCTTACCTGTGCGCTGGGATCATTGTCATATTTTGGATGACCGATAGCACCAAACAATACAGCATCTGCATTCATACAGATTTCATGGGTAGCATCAGGATAAGGTTCGCCAAAGGCATCAATAGCTGCTGCACCCGTTAGACCTGATGTCCACTCAATTTCATGATTAAATTTTTTTGCAATGGCATTACTTACTTTTACCGCCTGATCTATAACTTCAGGTCCGATTCCGTCTCCGGCCAATAGCGCTATATTTAATTTCATTGTAATTTATATATCTATATTACTTTTAATTATTTTCTCATTACTATCTACCACTTCAAATAATATTTAACATTTTTTGAGTGGCTTGAATAGCTGATACAGTTTGATCAGAATCCAATCCGCGTGTTTTAAATTCTTTATCCTCATTTTTCCAGGTAATGATGGTTTCACATAAGGCATCAGAATGACTACCGGGCGGAATTCTAACTGCATAATCAGTCAATTCAGGCAATGTTAATTTCTTTTTTTTGTAAATTCCCCTAATGGCATTCATAAAGGCATCGAATTGTCCATCTCCCGTCGCATTCTCCTCAAATTTTTCTCCTTTAATGATCAACGAAACCGTTGTTGAGGGCCGTAAACCTTTAGAATGTGTCAATACATAAGAATCAACAAGCACTTTTTCTTCATATAGATCACTGTCTAGGACATCAGAAATAATATAAGGCAATTCTTCTTTTGTAACGACTTGTTTCTTATCACCCAATTCAATAATACGTTGGGTAACTTTTTTTAGATCTTCATCATTTAGATGCAAGCCAAGTTCCTGTAAATTTTTTTGAATATTGGCTTTACCTGATGACTTACCCAAGGCATATTCACGTTTTCTGCTAAAACGTTCAGGTAACAGATCATTAAAATAGAGATTCTTTTTATTGTCTCCATCGGCATGGATACCAGCCGTTTGCGTAAATACATTAGCACCAACAATGGGCTTGTTAGCCGGAATCATAATTCCGGAAAACGTTTCAATTAGTTTACTTACTGAGTATAATGCTTTTTCGTTGACTCCAACTTTTATCATTGGGATATAGTCATTAATAACAGCTATTACACTTGCCATAGGTGCATTTCCTGCACGTTCACCCATTCCGTTAACTGTTAGGTGAAGTCCATCTACTCCTGCCTTTAAAGCCTCTAAAACATTAGCTACACTTAGGTCATAATCATTATGTGCATGAAAATCAAAATGTAATTCAGGATATTTGTTTCTTATCTCCGATACAAACTCAAAAGATTCTGCCGGAGTAAGTACCCCCAATGTATCAGGTAACATAATTCGTTTGACTGGTTGTGTAGATAGAAAAGCTAAAAATTCAAAAACATATGTTTTTGAATGACGCATACCGTTACTCCAATCTTCTAGATATACATTGGTTTCAATATCATTTTTTTTCGCTAACGTAATTGTTTCTTTAATTTCATTAAAATGCTGATTAGCAGTTTTTTTAAGCTGATGAGTTAAATGGTTTAAAGAACCTTTTGTTAGCAAATTTTGAACTTTTGCTCCTGCTGATTTCATCCATTCTAAGGAAACTCCTTTATCAACAAAAGTCAATACTTCAACAGTATCAATATATCCGTTTTCTGAAGCCCAATCTGTAATTTGCTTAACCGCTTGAAATTCCCCTTCCGATACTCTGGCGGAAGCAATTTCTATCCGGTCAACCTCTAGCTCTTCCAATAAAAGTTTGGCAATGGTTAATTTTTCTGAAGCAGAAAATGACACGCCCGATGTTTGTTCGCCATCGCGCAATGTAGTATCCATTATTTCGACTCTTTTTTTGGTCATTTATAGGGGTAAGCCTTTTGCAAATTCTTGAATTTCACTTTTTATGTTCTGTAAGTAATCAATATCGTCAAAACCATTCAACATATTCTCTTTTTTATAAGCATCAATATCAAAAAATTCTTGAGCTCCGGTTGAAAGTATGGTTATAGTCTGTGTTGGAAGATCTATTTCTATTTCTGTTTCAGGATCGTTATAAACAGCATTAAATAACTGCTCAGAAAAAGCAGAACTCACTTGTACAGGTAAGACACCAATATTAAGACAGTTGTTCTTGAATATATCTGCAAAGAAACTAGAAACCACACAACGGAAACCATAATCATAAACTGCCCAGGCTGCATGCTCTCTTGAAGATCCTGAACCAAAGTTCTTACCACCTATCAATATTTTACCTTTGTATATCGGGTTGTTTAAAACAAACCCTTCTTTTAACGTGTCGTCACTGTTATATCGCCAATCACGAAAGAGATTATCTCCAAATCCTATACGTTCTGTAGCTTTTAGGAATCTGGCCGGTATAATTTGATCAGTATCTACATTTTCCAGCGGCAATGGTACTGCAGCAGATTTTAATATGTTAAATTTATCGTAAGCCATAAGTCGTATTTTGTTATTGGCTGAGTGCAATTAGCTCAATTTTTTTTTATTAATTCATTAGAGTTCGTGGATCTGTTACAACACCGGTAATTGCGGCAGCTGCTGCAACAAGTGGGCTTGCCAATAACGTTCTTGCTCCTGGACCTTGCCGTCCTTCAAAATTTCTATTTGAAGTACTAACAGCATATTTTCCTGCCGGGACCTTATCATCATTCATTGCTAAACAAGCTGAACAACCGGGTTGTCTTAAAGAAAAACCTGCTTCTGTTATAATATCGAGAATGCCTTCTTCTTTAATTTGATCTTCCACCACATGAGAACCAGGTACTAACCATACGGTGACATCATCTGCTTTTTTCTTTCCTTTTACAATAGATGCAAAGGCTCTGAAATCTTCAATTCTACCATTGGTACAGCTACCTACAAAAACAAAATCAATTTTTTTACCAATCATCTCATCATCTTCTGCATATCCCATATATTTTAATGATTTCTCATAGGTTGCATTACCAGCTTGCACCTTATCAGCCTTAGGAATATGTTGTGATATGCCAATACCCATTCCAGGATTTGTGCCATAGGTTATCATAGGTTCTATGGTAGATCCGTCAAAGGTTAATTCTTTATCAAATACAGCATCGTCCTCTGTTTTTAAAGTTTTCCAGTAAGACATTGCTTTATCCCAATCTGTTCCTTTAGGCGCAAATGTTCTTCCTTTGACATATTCAAATGTTTTTTCATCTGGTGCAATCATACCTCCTCTTGCGCCCATTTCAATACTCAAATTACAAACTGTCATACGGCCTTCCATAGACATATTTTCAAAGATTGTGCCTGCATATTCAACAAAATAGCCCGTTGCACCTGAAGTAGATAATTGAGAAATTATATATAGTGCAACATCTTTAGGAGTAACCGCTTTATTCAATTTTCCGGTTATATTGATGCGCATTTTTTTTGGCTTTGCTTGCATGATACACTGTGTTGAAAGTACCATTTCAACTTCAGAGGTACCTATTCCAAATGCAATGGCACCAAAAGCACCATGCGTAGAAGTATGTGAATCTCCACATACTATTGTTGATCCCGGTAATGTAATGCCATTTTCAGGACCTATTACGTGGACAATGCCATTATTTTGATGCCCTAATCCCCAATGTCTAATTCCGTGTTCTTTAGAATTATCTTCTAAGGCTTTTAATTGTTTAGCCGATAAAGGATCTGTAACCGGTAGATGTTGATTGATGGTTGGCGTATTATGATCTGCAGTTGCAAAAGTACGTTCTGGATATAATACTTTTAATCCTCTATTTTTTAGGCCTAAAAAAGCTACAGGACTTGTCACTTCATGGATTAAATGGCGATCTATAAAAAAGACATCAGGGCCATTGGGTATTTTTCGTACTACATGCGAATCCCAGACCTTATCAAATAGTGTTTTACTCATTTTATAATAGAATTATTCTTATGAATTTTTTGCAGGCGGAAAATTAGATAATTAATTATATTTTAGGTCGATATATTGAGAAAAATCTACTTATATCAGTAGCGCACTAACTGATGTAAAATAGTTGATTATTAATCATTTACACATTAAATAATTGTGACGCCCAAATTCTATTTTAATTCAGTGAATTGAAGCATTTAAAGATAAATAGAAAACAATTAATTTATTAAAAAAATAACCTGCTGTACATACAGCAGGTTATCATCAATATTGATTCATCAAATTTTGATGAATCGTATCATATCATTTAATTATAAATTCGGTTTTATATTAAAGCCATTTTAAGAAATAATCCATCATCTCTTCTTTTAATTGATAATGAAGCTTGATATAGGTTCTCATATCGTCACGCAAGGTACTTTGTTCATTTTGCAACCTGCCATCAATATCTTCATATATATTGGCTTGATTAATATTTTTCATTTTAGCTTTACATCTATGTGCTAATTTTGAAATTGCATCTTGTTCAATCATAATTCGATTTTGAAAACTTTCAAGAGGTACTAAAGCATCTTTCCCAAATTCTCTTCCGGCAATTTCTTCCAGTTTTTCTTGAAAAGTATCCATTTCATTAAAATGAAATCTTAATTCTCTTCTCCATGTATCTAAATTAAATTTTAAATCACTTAAATATAACACTTTGGTCTGCATAACTTAATAAATTTTAGTTGTTAATAATATTCTGTTTTACTAATTCCTCCTGAACATTGTGCGGTACCGGTTGAAATGAAGAGAACACAGAGCTAAATGTAGCTCTACCTTGTGTTAATGACCTCAAATCTGTTGAATATCCATACAATTCTGCTGCAGGTGTGGTAGATTTTAAAATCTGAAAACGATCATTACTTTCAAATCCTTGAATAATTGATCTACGGGATTGTAAATCTGTCATTACATTTCCAATCATCTCTTCCGGAACTTTTACAATCAGCTCTTGAACAGGTTCTAATAATTTTGGTTTTGCATTTAAGAAAGCTTCTTTAAATGCATGTGCACCGGCAATTTTAAATGAAATATCATTAGAATCTACAGAATGCATTTTACCATCATACACCATTACTCTAATGTCTCTTGCATACGATTTGGTCAATGGGCCCGTTTCCATTACTTCTAAGATACCTTTCATGATAGAAGGTAAGTAACGTACATCAATTACGCCGCCAACAATACAGTTATAAAAAATTAGTTTTCCGCCCCACGGAAGGTCAATTTCTTCTTTTCCTCTAATATTAAAGCCCTGTGGTTCTTCTATACCTTCATGCCAAGGTTCAATTTTTAAATGAACTTCACCAAATTGCCCTGCACCACCTGATTGCTTTTTGTGTTTATAACTTGCCGTTGATGACCGTTGAATGGTTTCTCTATACGCTATTCTAGGTTTCTCAAATTTGGCTTCAATTCCATAAATATTCTTCAACGTCCAGTTTATTGTTGCTAAGTGTAACTCCCCTTGGCAACCCAATAATTGTTGTTTCAATTCCTTAGAATAAGCCACGACCACGGTAGGATCTTGGCTATGAATTCTTTTTAAGGATTCATGTAATTTTTCTTCGTCTTTTTTATTTACTGCTGCTACCGTTTTATTTATTCTTGGCTCAGGATACTGAATTGGTTTAATGGTAGTTGGTTTACCTTCAGCATGTAAAGTGTCATTTGTTTCAGTAAACTTCAATTTTAATGTGGCTCCAATATCACCAACTGTTAATTTATCAACAGGTTCTCTTTTCTTACCATCCATTATAAATAACTGATTCAGTATTTCAGTCTCTTCATTTCTGGAATTTACCAACCTATCATTCAGCTTAATTTCACCTGATTTTACTTTAAAAAATGTAATTTGCCCTAAGTTTGGTTGATATACAGTTTTAAAAACAAATAATACTGTGGGTGCTTCTTTTTTACGAACTATGTCATTTCCCTCTACACTTTGCTCCGGTTTTAAATCAGCAGCTGCGGGAGCAACATTGTCAATAAAGCCCATTAACCGTCCGGTACCCATATCGTTTAAAGCTGATACGCAAAAAACGGGGAATAATTCATGATTTAACATTCCAGCCTTAATTCCCTGGCGCATTTCATCCTCATTTAAAGTGCCTTTATCAAAGAACAGCTCTAATAAAGCTTCATCATTTTCAGCCGCTTTTTCAACAAGCTCATTGTGCAATTCATTAGCTAGTTCTATTTGATCATCAGGAATTGGTAACTTTTCAGGCTTCCCTCCTTCAGGAGAAAATTTATAGAGTTTCATTTTTAAAACATCTACAATACACTGAGCACCATCAACCTTGATTGGATACTGAATTTTAACAGCACTGTTTCCTACCAGACTTTTTATACTTTTAAAACTTTCGTCAAAATTAGCATTTAGATGATCTATCTGGTTGACCACAAAAAGTGTAGGTTTGTTATACTTATCAATATAATTCCATATAATTTCTGTGCCAACTTCAACGCCATGCTGCGCATTTATTACTGTTGCAATAGTATCAGCAACCCTGATAGATGAAATTATTTCACCTATAAAGTCATCTAATCCTGGGGTGTCGATAATGTTGATTTTGTAATTCCGCCATTCGGTATGAAGTGGCGTTGCGTAAATTGAAGTTTGTCTTTCTTGTTCTATTTCGTGGTAATCAGCAACCATGTTCTTTTGTTCAATGGTACCTCGCCGGTTTAGTAGGCCGGCTTCAAATAACATTGTTTCGGCTAGCGTAGTTTTACCACTGCTATGCGCCCCTACGAAGGCAACATTTTTAATGTGCTTATCATCATATATCTTCATAAAATTTAGGTTTTAAATTGGAAACCATAAAGCTAAAAATAATTTACTATCAAAAATATGATTTTTGTTAGTTTTTCACATATAAAACAATATTATTTCAAAATTAATATTTAATTAAACGCTCAATCGCATCATTTAACCTGTTTTTAGCCAAATATTGATCTTCTAATGTAGACTCAAAAGGAATAGGAGTTTCAAGGCTTGCCAATCGCTGTACAGGAGCATCTAAGTACTCAAAACAATTTTCATGTATCAACGAAGAAATATCACTGGCAATACCACCAAATAATGAATCTTCTTGAACGATAATTGCCTTGTTGGTCTTCTTGACAGATGCGAATATAGTCTCCGTATCTAATGGTTGTAAACTTCGTAAGTCAATTAGATCCGCAGAAAAATTTATATTAGATGCTAAGGTTTCTAAGGCCCAGTGTACTGAAGCACCAAAAGCGATAATTGTGATATCAGCACCTTCTTGTAAAAGTGATGCTTTACCGAAAGGTAATGTATAATAATCGGTTGGTACATCTTGACGGATGGTTCTATACAATCCTTTATGCTCAAAGAATAGTACGGGATTGGGATCTTCAATTGCTGTTGTTAATAAACCCTTAGCATCATATGGAAACGCAGGATATACAACTTTTAAACCAGGTGTTTTTGTAAACCAGGCTTCATTTGTTTGACTATGAAATGGTCCTGCTCCTACACCTGCCCCGCAAGGCATTCTAATGACAACATCAGCTTGCTGTCCCCATCTGTAATGAGATTTTGCCAAAAGATTTACTATCGGATTAAATCCTGTACTCACAAAATCAGCAAATTGCATTTCTACAACACTTTTTATACCCGAAATTGACAAGCCATAGGCAGCCGAAACTATAGCAGATTCGCAAATAGGCGTATTTCTAACACGCTCTTTGCCAAAGGTTTCAACAAAACCTTCTGTAATTTTAAACACACCACCATATTCTGCAATGTCTTGCCCCATAATTACCAATTTGTCATGCTGCTGCATTGCTTGTTTCAACCCTTCTGAAACGGCATCCACAAAGCGAATATTTTCAACTGAATTATTTGTAGTAATATCTTGATAATTAAACTCTTTATACACATCATTTAATTCATTAGTTGTATTAGAGTCAATAATTTCTTCATCACTTGCCATTTTCCAATGCTCATCTATTTCATTACTTAACCCTTTCTTAATTTCTAGAATTTGATCCAAACTTAGCAGTTTCTCATCTATTAGATATTTTTGAAAGTTCTTTAAAGGGTCTTTTTTTACCCAATCTTCAATTAATTCCTTCGGAACATATTTTGAACCACTTGCTTCTTCATGACCCCGAATTCTAAAAGTTTTAAATTCTATCAAAACAGGACGTGGATTTTTACGCATACTTTTTGCTAAGGCAGTCACTTTATGATATAGTTTTAATATATTATTACCATCAATAATATGGGTTTCCATACCATAACCTACACCTCTATCGGCCAGGTTTTTACAATTGTATTGTTCTGAAGTAGGTGTTGATAAGCCATATCCGTTATTTTCAATACAAAACATTACCGGTAAACTCCATACAGAAGCAACATTTAGGGCTTCATGAAAATCGCCTTCACTCGTGCCACCATCACCGGTGAAAACGGCGCAGATTTTATTATTTTTTTGTAAAAGGTTGGCCAATGCAATGCCGTCAGCAATTCCCATTTGAGGTCCTAAATGGGAAATCATTCCAATAATATTATACTGTTGTGTCCCAAAATGAAAACTACGTTCCCTGCCTTTAGTAAATCCACTTGCTTT
>Ga0209633_10002375_pt1 | contig 18206 bp, 17 predicted proteins | sample Cruoilmetagenom1_FD_187290 | JGI IMG/M metagenome (GOLD analysis project Ga0209633, IMG submission 187290) | Oil polluted marine microbial communities from Coal Oil Point, Santa Barbara, California, USA - Sample 1 (SPAdes) (version 2) | ecosystem: Environmental > Aquatic > Marine > Oil seeps ... | reverse complement strand
AGACCTCCGAAAGCTCGAAGATCTCTTTTTTCTCCTAACTTCACTCTCCTATTCTCAAACAGTATACATTACTAAATCCGGCAAAAAATATCATAAAACATCTTGCAGGCATTTATCTAAATCGAAAATTGAAATAGAAATTAAGAATGCTAAAGAAAATGGTTATAAAGCATGTAAGACGTGTAAACCTATAGGATATTCCAAAAGCTTACAAAATACTTCAAAGAAGAAATATTCAAAAAGTAAGTTCACTTCTGGAAGATGTAAAGCTACAACTAAGAAAGGGACCCAATGTAAAAGAAAATTAAAGTCCGGCTCTAGTTACTGTTGGCAACATGGAGGATAATTATTATGTTCGAAAAACTTTTAGAAATTATAAAATCAATCTTATTAACAAGCAATATGAATGAAAATGAGAAACAAATGATTAAAGATGAAATTAAGAATGAAGTTCTTAGCGAAATTGAAAATGAAGCATGGAAGTATGACAAAATTGATTCCTTAAAGGCGCACGTTTGGGATAATTTCAAAAATAGAACTTCTCAAGAATGGAAAATATCATTAGCTTTTTGGGGAGCAATACTTGGACTTATAGGCATTATCTTGTCAAAGGAAGGCCACCAAATTTTGACACAAATTCCAGAAATATTTTTTTGGATACTTATTTTGTTTGTTAATGCAATACATTGGTATTTTTTGTGGGGCGTTTCCCGAGGACATCGTGCTGATAGAGCTCAAGAATACTTCTTTAGAGAAGAAATAATGAAAAAGTTAAATTTAGAATTCCCGAAAGATGTAAATGATAAATTAACTGCAATTTCTGACAGAAATAAATTGCCTTTTTTTCTTCACTGGTCATGGGCATTTCAAATTTTTATGACACTACTTTTGACAGCATTGCTTATTCTTATCCTACGTTTAGATAATCCGAATACTAGGGGCAATAATTCTAATAAATCTATTCCAACTAATAACATAGAATTAAACATCAACTAGCTTGTTTAATTACAATAATATGAAAATTAAATTAATTATTGAAAATTCTGATAGTAAAGCGAGATATTTGTTCAACCTATCGATATAATTATTCATAATTTATAGTTTTAATAGCTTTAGGGATAGTAGTTGTTCCTACAGGTGATAGCATCTCATTAACTAATATATCAAAAGAGAAATAATATGGACACACTTAAACGGAATAGTTATTTACTTGAATACTGTGATAATTCTATATATGAGAGACGAAAAACTCAATATCAAATTATTTTCTTTTTCCTAACCGTTGTCGGCTCAATCGTCGGAATATATCTTTTCCCAGAAAAAGACCATCCTCTATTAAGTCCTGATATATTGTTGGTGCCGATAATATTATTTTTTCCACTACATCAATTACATTTATATCAAAGATTCCAAATAAAGCAACTTTCTGATACAAAACGAAATATTTGGGAAAAGAATGATATAAATTTCAATTGGATAAATGCTTGAGGATTATTATCAACTGAGATTGTTTTCTTTTGTGGTTTACTAGGAACGTTTCTTTCATTAATAATAAAAAATAAAAATGCTAATTTTTTTAGTATATATTGTGATAATATTTTCTTATCAATTATTTTTTCTATTATGGTAATATATTTTTTTAGCAGCGTCATTTTTTCATTATTCAGAAATAGAAAAGAGAAGTCGTAATAAATCTCTAAATGTAAATAACTGTTCCAGAAAACTAGGATACTCAGACTAGCAGACTGATAAGAATCACTATATATCATCCGTTCCAACTATTTCATCAATCAAAAAATAGTTAAAAGTAGTATTTAATCTTTCTCAATCCTTTAAAATTCCTCACTGACCTTATCAAAAGAAACCTAGCAGTGTTCCATTACAGCTATCCGAACTAATCCTTTTTGTTGAAATTATATGGATTATCCTTTAAATCGGTTTCTTAAACCGTTGGTTTGCATATATAAAACTTTCTCATAGCCTGCTATTCTGATTATTTTTCTGAATTATTCTCTGATTCTTACTTGAAATTGCTAAATAGTAATGGGCATTACAACCTAAGAATTACTATGGTTTTTAGTCACAAACACTCATTTAATCATAGCTACTTGTTAAGAAAAGCTAAGGTTTTTGGACTCAATCGACAAAAAATTCGCATCAAATGCTAACTTTTGCTAACTGGTAAGAAGATATTTTGAAAAAATATCAAATCTTTTCAATAAGTAGCATTATTTCAAAATTGCCCGATAAATTGCTCGTTTAATTGCACGATAATTTCCACGAAATTGCGTGGAATTTGCCTGGAAGAGATGCCCCAAAAGGACTAAAATAAGCTGAAAAGGACATTTTTAGTAATTATTGAACGCTCTAGTGTTGATTATTATTCCTAGAAAAACTAAGAAATTTTCAGAAATACTACACCTAACAGATAATATAAATCTTACAACAATACCCAATCTTTTCTAACATATATATAAATATGTGACAAAGAATTATAATATTTGTTTGCATTTTCGATAATATTCTAAGTATTATCCTATATTACTGTATTAATGTTTGTAATAAATGTAAAAATATTTTGTAAAATGTGACAATTTTACTATGTTACTATAAATCAAATTGGAGATTTGGTATGAAGGTAAATATTCTTGGCAGGAATATTTCTATACTAAGAAAAAAATTAGGGTTCTCTCAGGATGACATAGCAAAACTTTTATATGTGGATAGGAGTACTGTAAGCAAATATGAGTCTGAAGCTAGAAATATTCCAATTGAACACCTAGAAAAAATTGCAAACTTTTTAGGAGTAGAGTTATATATCCTTTTTGAGGAAAATGAAAAAATGATTACCGAAGAGAGACCTTTTGCCTTTCGTAAAAAAGATATGCACCCTGATGATTTTAATATTTTATTAGATTTTCAAAAAATAGTTAGTAATTATATAAAAATGAATAGGTTGGTCAATTCTGGGAATTAGAAAATTAGATATTGAACAAAGTGCATCAAGATTTAGACGTGATTGTGGATTATCAAATATTGAACCTATCCGCCTCAAAAGTTTACTTCAAAAATTAAACATCATTACGGTCTTCAAAAATATGACCGATGATTTCTCGGGGATGTCGCTTATAGCTGGTTCACATCGATTTATGTTAATAAACTCTTCACATCCAATAGGTAGACAACACTTCACTATAGGACATGAACTTTTTCACTTATTCATTCAGTCAAACTTTGAAGCTAAATTGTGCAATGGCATTGAGTTGGGTCACTCTGATGGACCTGAAGAAAAAAGAGCGAATGCTTTTTCATCATATCTGTTGTTACCATGGGATGGTGTATTATCAAGTATACCAAAAAATGAATTAGGCAAGAATAAAGTTTCTCTAAATACAGTTTATGGTATCAGTCACTATTATTCGGCCTCACATACATCAGTATTATATCGCTTGAAAGATATGGACCTTATTGATAGTAATTTGTTAGACAGTTATTCAAACAATGTAATATCAAATGCAGAGAAAAGAGGACTTTCGACTACATTATATAAATCAGGAAATGAAGGATTAATTATTGGTAATTATGGATTGATTGCTCACAGCCTATACTCAGAAAACATTATATCAAAAACCCATTATGTTGAAATTATGAGGGATATTAATATCGATGTTGATACTTTAGATACTGGCAGCTCTGATGATTGAATCAACAAATGATGATACAAAAATAATTTTCGATGCAGATGTACTGAGGCACTTTTTTGAGGTTGGTTATCAGCATTATTTAACAAAAATTTTTCCGGATAGAATAGTCATATCAAAAATAGTAAAGTCTGAAGTGCAAAATGTGGATAGATTTTATTTAGATATTCGAAATTTCATTCGTAGGTACAATATTGAAGTTATTTCTATTGATGACTATCCAGATAATTTTAAGATTCAAAAAGAATTTGCAATACTTACAAAAAAGATTGATAGAGGTGAGGCAGAATGTTTGGCAATTGCTAAATTCGATTCAAAATATGTTGCCAGCAGTAATATAAGTCAAATAGAGGATTATTGTAATAAAAATAATATTAAACTATATAAGACTTTGGATATTCTCTGCTTAGGAATTATTAATGGTGTAATGACAGAACATGAGTGTGATAACTTAATTCAATTGAACAGAAGCCGAAATAATAAACTACCTAATTTGACTATAGCAGAATATTGTGCCACTATCCAGGATTCTAATCCGGATAATAGTTCACCTTAATATTATCATAAAGTATCTCTATAAGACTTTTGACAGTTGATTCAATAAATATATCCATCTTAACATGTAAGCTTGGTTTAATGTTTGGTAATAATTCATTAATTCGGGCATTAATTCTTTCTTTGTTTACCTCATTTATGATAATAAAATCATCATTTTTATCACAATCAGTTGGAATGTGTAAAGATAATGTAATTGCAGATACTGCTTTTTTGGGAGGTTTGCTTGCAACTTGGATAGTATATTTTTCACCTTGACCTTGAATGAACATTCTATGATTCTCTGAAAATGGCTTATAAGGAGATTTATTTCCACCAGTATAAAAATTGGCCAGATTAGAATAACTTCTCAACTTTTTAAACTCAACATTTAATTTTTCGACAAACACATTAAAAAAGGTTGCTGCTACTTTGTCAACTTCCTCTTGTGTATAACCACCTTTTGTTCTATAAAAAGAATCAATTTCTGATATTAACAAATCGGAATCTTTTTTTTGACCGGCTTGAATACTTTGTTCAATTAAGTCAATCGCATTAAAGCAACAGTTTATTGTAAATCCAACTAATTTTTCAAATTTTCCAGAGTCGGCACTCTCTAATGAATTGATATAATCTAATCTGTCTTCAGCCAAGACAAGCAATGGAATTGACATACCACGGTACAGAAATACTGAAGCTAGTGCCCTTGCGGCCCGCCCATTTCCATCAGCAAAGGGATGTATCCAAACAAGTGAATAATGAACAAATGCTGCTTGAAGTGCTGGATGAAGTTTTTCAAATTTAGCACTCTTCATCTGTTCAACCAATCTATTCATTTCATAACCAACCATATCAACTGGTGCATATGAATGCCACTTACCGTCCTTTTGCATTACATGATTTGGTGAGACTTTATATTCTCCTAGTGGTAATTCATGTTCCTGCTTTCCCTGATTAGTAATGACTGAATAGGTTTGCTGGCTTTTACAAAGTACTTTGTGTAATTCCCTAATCCAGGATTCAGTAATTATCTCACTTTTGGTTGCAAAATCGAGAACGTAATCATACCCTTCTAATTGCGATGTGACAATTTTTTCAACATTAGCGTCTTTATCTTCGAGTAGAATACTAATATCTGCTAATTCGCAAGCAATGTTCCACGTTAGCCCCCTATCGAAGTCATAAAGTTTTTCGATAGCTCCGGTCTCTACTGCTGCATATCTTCGAACAATTTTATTAGCATGCTCTATTACACTTTTTTCAACTTTTGTAATTCTATTAAATTCAAGTAGTTTTGCATCCCATTTTGATTTATCAATTTTTACATTTAACCAGTGTTCAAGTGAAGGGAATTCTTTATACTTAGCATCAATTTTTTTTAAGTCCATAGAAGCTACCTATTTACCTTTTTATGTATATTAAAACTTAAACAATTATTAGATTTTGGGCAAAAGAAATAATTTTAATAGATACTTAGAGGCTTTATCATAGTAACTTTATAGCAAACCATGTCAAACTGTTATCTACCCTTCGGAAACCCTTATAAATATTGGGCTTTAGAGATTTTTCCCTTGACAAATCAAAATTTGAGTGTATTTTAGGACTAACCGAAATCATCACTAAATAAGTTTTGATTTGAGAAAGCTTGATTAGTTTTGGTTTGTGATGAACCATCGGTTGCTAATTGGGCTTTTTCATTTTAAATAAAAAGGCACAAAAAAAGCGGAATCATTCAGAAATTTAGTCAGTAGTTGGTTGTAAGTCTTTATGGAGTGGCTGAAACCACCGGTTTGCTAAACCGGCGTAGGGGTTATACTCTACCGCGGGTTCGAATCCCGCCCTCTCCGCAAACATAAAAAGCTCCTTTTAAGGAGCTTTTTTCATTTCTGAGCGCTGAAAATTTATTTTCAAAAGTGAAGAAATGTAAAAAGTAATTCTGTGAAACAGATTAGCTTTTTATGTTTGTAGGACTTCCCCACTTAGGATCAACGTAGTTAATCCGGCCTCTTAATCAAATTCAATTGAAGACCTTGTAATTTAAGAAGTTACAAGGTTTTTTGTTTTTGAACCGTTTGTGACTTAAAGATGGATAATTAGACTAGAATTGGATTATGGTTATCAATTTTAGCAAGAGGAAGATTCAAGTTATATGAGGCTAGATTAAGTATCCTTTAATAATACTTAGTATATATTTGAAGAGTTTATCTCAATTAATGCTAAGTGCATAGTTCGTTTTAGCTAAATACTTATCTAATTGATATATATAATCTCTATTTAGATTTGCATATCTCCAGAAGACTAAATCTATAACTCTAATATCCTCATCGATTCCATCAGAAAGATATTCGCAGAATGAATTTGTATTATCAAACCCAAATTTATAAGAAATTCTTTCAAGATATCTATCTGGTTTAGCGATTGAAATTTCAAGATTTTTCAAAAAATGCCTACTTGTAGCTGGACCGAAAAAAGATAGATTGATAACATATTCAATTCCATTTAGTACCAGATTAGTTTTAAATTTTTCAATTCCTTCTTTCTCAAGAAAACAAATAAATTCAAAAATAGCATCTATCTTTTTTTTATTATTAAAAATTTTTAATACTCTTTTGAATATAGATTTTTTATTATCAATGATATCTATTGAGTTATGCCAGCCACTGAATAAGACTTCCATTTCCTTAAATTTTTTGTCTACTACAGAATAGTTCATACCTGCAGAAAGGATAATCACAACTAATAAATAGTCTAGTCAAGAAAAATAATAGAAATACTCTGATTCTTTTATCCACTCTTACTCCATAATGTTTTTTGTACATATAACGCTTGATGTTAACATGATTTGCCACTGTAAATTTTCTTACCCTGAAAAAAGGGCAAAGTGGCAAATTCAGATTAAACATTTTGTTATATGACATATTTCAGTGCATTACTAACTAAAACTAAAATAAGAATGCTATAAATTGCTAGGAAACATGACAATTTATTCACGATAATCATACTCATGTGTTGCATCGTATTGATGTACAGTGTCAAATTGATGAACAGGGTGTCCACAAGGCATTTTATGAATGCATTGAAACCTATTACCATAATAATTTTGATCAAAAGGATGTTGAGTATCAAATGGATGCATCTGGTGAGTACAGGGAATGTGATGCTTGCAAAGCAATTTATGAATGCAAGGGATACGCTTATGTTCATTTGGTATTTCAAGGCAATTTTCTATATCTATAGCTCTGGAAGGGCCTGGTAAATGATTCCAATCGCCCCTTCCAAATCGACTGATATCATTCTGAATTGCTTTTAATTGATTAAGAGAAAGGCCCATATTATCTCGCATCTTACTAATTGCCCAACAATCAGCTTCCCGTTCATTTTGTAGACTTTGGTTCTGAATAGTGTGTTGCAAAGCATGATGTGCACATTCATGTAGATAGAAGAATTTCCTTGTCGATTCACTCATTTGCGCCAAAACATTCGGATTATACCTAATTACAGCTTGACCGTTTTCGATACGTGCAATCGCAATATCATTAATAGAATAATCAATTATAGATGCTACTGGTTGTCCACGAAAATCTCGACAACCTTCATATGATATTTGTGCATTTGCTATGGAAAAGAAAATTAAAACAAAACATGATATTGCAAAAATCTTATAGAGAAACATACTTCTATCTCCCAATTTTCACCTCCAAACCTTGGTTGATTAATTCAATCATTATCGTTTTTCAGATTTATTCAATTAATATAAGCCATCTGTTCTGAAAATCTCAAGGTTTGCCAATTTGCGCATGTTTGATTCTTGTTTCTACATCTGTTATTTGTCTTGCAAATGATGCAGTCATAGAGCTTGGTGTAAGTTTCTTCAAACTATCATTTGCGCGCTTAATAAGAATTGTAGCTTCAGAGTAATTATTTATTAATAGTTCTGCATTGCTCCAATACATCAATGTGAGAAGATCTACAGAATTAACTACAAAAGAATTCTTTTCTGGATATTTATTCCACACAGCCAGTGCCATTTCATACAATTTTCTCCCCTCCACGTATTTATTCTGAGTAAATTGGTAGTAAGCATACGCTCTGGTGGAAGTATTATAATCATTATAGTTATCGGCCTTTTTGATTGCATTTTCAAATAGATATGATAGATTATCTCTAATATTGGACTGCGATAGAGCATGCGCGACAGCAAAATATTCAATAGAAGTGAAGGATTCAGGGTATCTTCTGATGAGTTCAACTGCCTGTGTTGCCAAAACAATGTTTTCTTGGTTTATCATACCAGATAGTGACTCACCGTATGCACTTCCTTCATATCTTTGCATAAACTCAAAATTTTCAATTGGTAATTTTGAAATTCGTTGAATAAGTTCTCTCGCTTCCTTTCTATTTTCACGAATACCTTCCTCATAGCTATTATAATAAGATACTCCAGTTGTTCCAAATGAAAATATCAAAGCAAATATTGAAATAATAATTGATGGATTCTGATGCCACGACTTATTGTCTTTGCTTATTTGTATTTGAAGGGAATCCACTTCTTTTTTCAAAATATCGTGCTTTTCTTGCATGTCCATTCTACCTCCAACCGAATTAATAATTTTGTGATTTTGTCGTACAGTGTGATATTATGAGTTAACTTCAATTTCTTTGTCCAAAGAAATTGAAGCATATAACAGCGTTGCCGATAAGCCGTCCGCCCAAAACAAGAATGACTTATAGTAGCGATTTTTAATTTATAATAAGATAGAAGCATTTCTTTTATCATTTTTTTTGAAAAACACTCAATAAATAAAATGTGAGGTAACCGACCAAAAAGAATATCAATGCTAAAGTAAAACTGTTTCCAAACTTAAATACAACTAAACCAATGATTACTGCTAAAGAAAAGTATTCCCAAAAAGGTATTTTTCCACCCCTCCTTCTAGAATTATATTTTACTAGAAACCATCCAAGTCTAACAAAAAACCATCCAATAAATCCTACTGGCTGTAATCCATTCACCGTTCCTACAATATCTCTAAATAGATAATCTGCAATGTGTCTTTTTATCGGAATTACGCTACCATCATTTTTATATAACTTTCCATACTTATAGGCAAAATCATGAACTATTGAACCTGTTAGCATAACACCCAATGGTCTAAATATTCCGAAAGTGAGAACACTTACTAACCATGGAAACGGAATAGATGCTCCATCGAAATTTATTTTTTTACCTTGTTCATCAATATCAGGAATTTTGATTTTACCATTTAATTCTTGCGCATAATTAACATTATCTAATTTTAATACCCAATCCCTATCAAGTGTAAATACTCTTCGCTTGGTAGCTAACGCAAGTTTTGTAAATATGCCAGACTTTTGTTCTGGGTTGATAGTTTGCAGACGCACTGGGGGTATATCATCAAACGCTACAATTATATTACCTTTGTACTTCTCTTTCATTTAATCAAATCCTTTTTTTTGATTAAATCACATAATGTATCTTTTTATAAAATATTCAAAATTTATTTAAATTTCAAATTAATATTCATGGTTTTATCACACTCTCCATATTTCTAAGATTAGATAATAATAATTATAATGTTTTACAACTTTGATAATCGATTTTATTATTGCTCAAGTAAGATGGATATGATTTTCGTGCATCAAACTGAACATTGTTAAAGTACTACTCCCTCAACATCTCTCACAGTGGAGTTTTATTGAACTACATAGATAAATATCTTAAAATAGAGTTGAAACGACTTGAGAAGGCAAAAAATAAAGATAAGGATTGGCTCCCTACCTTATCTAAAGTATTTTATTATAAATCCTTCATTTCTGAACATTGAAAAATTTATTTCATAAGTGAGGAAATGTAAAAAATAATTATGCGTATCAAAATTGCTTTTTATGTTTGTAGGGCTTCCCCCTTTGGGATCAGCGTAACTAATCCCGCCCTCTTCGCAAATTACTTAATAAAACAATAAGTTATAGATTTCTATTGCGGTATTCTTACGGTAATGGCTTTTCTAATTACTTTTTTCTATAACTTTTTATACTTCGATCGTAACCAATCTTTACAATTATTAAAATTACTTCTATATTTTTCCCTTTTCAACGATTTACTACTGTGGGTGATTATTTAAATTTCATAAACTACGACAAAAATATTATTAAGTTATTAACGTCAATATCGCATAAATTTATTTAAAAAGGTGAATTAGAAGGTATAATTTTTGTATTAACAGTCCACTGTTTTCTTACGCGATCAAACCAACAATTATTTTAATATTAAGTTTTATTAATTAATTGATTATCTAGTCATCGGCAAAAAATATTACTAGCACCTAAACATAGACTATTTTAAATTAAAATCGCTTGATTATTTATATTTATTTCCTTATACTATTGTTTACCGGTGCAATTTAAATTCTTTTACTCACAGTCTTCAACATCCCTCATTATTCATGCACCTAAAGTTAGATTTTATTTTTAATCTCATATTCCTGTTACTTTTTAGTTTTCTCCAATGCTAATTATAAATATTTACTTTTAAATTTTCATCGTTTCATATACTCGTAAATTTTTATAGAAAGGAAGCAAGATGCCAACTAAAAATTTTCTACGTAGAGATAGGTCCCGAGTACATTATAAACGATTTCATAACATTTATCTCTATATAACGGAAAGATGCCAACTGAGATGTGGTCACTGTTACATGGGAGATCGCCTTGAGCGGGGTTTAATGCTTGATTATAATAAAGCAACAAGAATAATTAATTATTGTCGTAGATTAGGTGCTGAATATATAACATTTCTTGGAGGAGAACCGACCTTACACAAAGATCTTCCTAAATTTGTTGATTATGCCTTAGAAGCTGGCTACAAACAAGTTATGATCAACTCTAATGGACTTTTAGAGCGTACAATAGATCAAATTGAGCCAAAAAAATTACATTATATATCATTCAGTGTTGATGGAGCTACAGCAAAAACACACAATCAAATACGTGGCGAAAATACATTCGAAAAAACAGTCCCTTGTATTCAGAAAACAGTAGCTGCAGGCTACTCTGTTCGAATTATTACAACAATATCAAAAACAAACATTCATGAAGCAGCTGAAATGTTGAAGCTTGCAGACGATCTTGGAGTTGAAATGCTGAACTTTCATCTTTTCTCCGAGGAAGGCAGAGGTATTGCTAATCCAACCTGGTCCCTTGCTCCAGAGGAATGGATCGATTTCTATAATTATCTGGAAACGATAAAAAGCCAATATAGAACTTCAATCTGGTATCCTCCTTCATATTCTACTAAAGACCATCTGAACCGATATATTGATGAAGGATATCATGGCTGTGTTGGATGCTCATTAGACCGATTATCAATTTTCCCGGATGGCCGAGCATATGTTTGTTCAGTATTATTTGACCTTCCTGTTAACTATGCATCAATTGGCGAAAATGGCCTTGAACTTAATAAAGAAAAAAATGAATTTGATCTATTCGCGGCAGCTATGTACAATGCAGAAAAGCCGAGCTTGACTGGATGCCCGGCTGAATCAACTTTGGTTTCTCAAGGGAAAAAACAAACTCCGGATAATTTAGTTTCAATGTGCCGACTTTGGAAATCGCAAGTATAAACTAATATTTTGGGGCTCAAATTTATGACAGAATTGGTAAATATTTGTCGTGCACTTAACCAGATGCCTGTACTTCATGAGATTAAAAAACGCTTTGCTGAAGAAAGGCCATTTAATGATGCGCGAATTGCTATTGTTTTTCATCTAACCAAGGAATCAGCTGCTCTCGCTTTAACTATGAAGGCTGGTGGTGCGAATATCCGTTTCGTTCCATCTAAAACTATAACGATTGAACCTTTGGTAGCTGAGGAAATGGAATCCGTAGGAATTAATGTAATGCCTGCCAATACAGAAAACAAAAGAAGAAACAGTTTGGAAGAAATACCCGGTTTTGCTCCTCATCTTTTAATAGACAATTCTGATCTATTTAAATTATGGCATAAGTTTCCAAACCCTCCAACAGTTATGTGTGCAAGTTTACACTCAAGAAGTGCTTGTAATATTGTTGAAAAGTATTGGCACCATAATCAAAATTTGCTATTCCCTATATTTGCTGTAGGCTCATCCTCAATTAAATTGGAACTTGAATCTAGACATGGAACGGGGCAGTCTGTTATAGCCAGCTTAATCCAAACTACCGGTTTGCAGCTTGCTGGCAAAACGGTTGTGGTTATTGGATATGGGAATGTTGGTCGCGGAATAGCTTTTTTTGCTAGAGGGCTGAATTCAAGAGTATGTGTGGTACAAAACTCTGCTTTAAGAGCATTAAAGGCAGTTATGGAAGGCTTTGAAGTCTTACCACTTTCTAAGGCAATTTCCATTGCTGATGTGGTCATCACGGCCACTGGTTCTCCCGGAATAATTTCACAAGTTTGTTTTAAATTTCTACGTGATGGAGTTTTTTTAGGAAATGTGGGCCGTGCTCAAGAAATTGATGTTTCTGCTTTAGAAAGTATTGCAGATTCTGTCTACCCTATCAATGAATACATTGTAGAATGTTGCATTGGTGAGAAACATATCCGCTTAATAGGCGGTGGGCATCAGTTCAATCATGTTGCTGGTTGTGCAAACTCAAGCGAAATGATGGATCTATCTTTATCCCTGCATGCGCTCGGATTAGAATACGTATGGCGGAAACGTCCAAAACTTTCGAGCACAATACACAATGTTCCACAATATGTTTCAGAACTTGTAGCAAAAACTAAACTCAATCAACTTGGAGTTTCATTAACAGATGTTTCATAATTTCTAAATAATATTTTTCCAACAAAAAAAAGGTAATCAAATGAGAAGAAGAAGCAATTTAGACCGTTTGGCTAGTTTGGTAGCATCACGCTTAGCAAGTCAACAGACTTTTTCACTCGCTTCCAAACGAAATGCAAGCATTAGAACAGCCAGCGTCAGGATGGCTAGTCAAATTTCAGCAAGTAGTATAGCATCACAGGCAGCCAGTATCTTGGCCTACAAACTTGGCAGAAATATATCAAGCAAACCAACAGTAGAACTTTTTGCTAGTGGAGTTTCACGGAATCTGGCAAGCGCTCGAACTCATAGACTTGTAGCAAGTCATCTTGGAAGGAAACTAGCCAGTGCCGTTGCTGAACGCTTAAAGAAAACCGATGTTTTAGAAAAATTAACGGAATCTATTAATAATGGATTGACTAAAATTCATGCTTCGGAAAAGGATCTGCCACTTGAGGAAGAGACCCTTAAAAAATAGATATTCTTTATGACATCATATAATAGTGTTAAGCCTGACAGATTCGCTTGGCTTCTTGGAAATAATTTTAAGACAATTCAGCCACCTCCGGATTCATCAGACTTTCAAGATGCGTGTAATTTTGGACTGGCAGAGTGGCAGGCATTACCGGTGTTTGCAAATGAATTACTCAATTGGGGAGGAAATGGTTCAGCATCCTCATATGCTGCTGAAAAGATAAGGGATCGAATAATTAGCCTAAACGTTTTGGGCAACATTCAACTTCAAATCTTTGAGCGAATAATAAGAGGGTTTAATTTGCATGGAGTTCCATACGCATTGCTAAAAGGTAGTGCTGTTAAGTTTACGGCTTACAATGATCCTAATAAACGGATGGGAAAAGACTTTGATTTTGCAATACCTAGCTCATATTTGCATCAAGCAAGACAAATAGTGCAAAATTGTGGTTTTATTGCTGCCCAATGGGATCCAACGAAAAAAAGGTTCCATCCTGCTGATCCTCAATTGAGGGCCCGAGTAGAAGCTCAACATTATGAACTCGGTTTCTTAGCTAGACGGCAAATTGTTAAGGGTCTTACAAAGGAAGAAGATGATGCAATACGGCGAGATATTCCTTCACAATTTATATGGCATATCACCGACGAAGGAGACTTGGCCTGCTATATTACAGTTGATCTTCACCATGGACTAAGTTTAGAAGTTGAAGTTGAAGAGCTTGTGAAGAACTCAAAGATTGTAAAGTGGAATGGGCTAGATATTAAGGTTCCTCCCCCTGAATGGATTCTTTTTCATTTGATTTATAAAATTTATTGGGAAGGTGTGCACCACTATTCTAAAGGTGCTTATCAATATGCTGATTTGACAAGGATAATTCCGAGTATAACTATACCAGTGTTTAAAAGAGTCTTGAAACTGCTTGACCGGTTTACACTTCAGGTTGCCGGTTATTATGTTTTAAGAAGACTAAAGTCGGATTTTAATATGAAACTAGCACCCGAAATTGAGAAATTCCTCGGAAGTACAGAGCAACCTCCTGACAATATGGAACCAAGAAAACTAAACGATCTTGGAGATATGTGGCCTAAAATATGGGGTAGACGATAATGGGAAAAATAACTAAGGGCCGCCTAATCTGTTTTGAAGGGTTGGACGGTGCCGGTAAGACAACAATTGCTAAATCCACAACTAAGAATCTTATCTCTCGTGGTATAGAAGCACAATTGGTTAAACGTAAGGATCCAAATTGCCCATCTGAAGATATGACCAAACACATGCTTCTTTTAAAAGAATTAATTTGGGAGTATAGAGATCTTCCATTACAAAAATTAGGTGACTATCATGCTCTCTATAACATGGCTTCATGGTTTTCTGCTATTGATAGTTGCAAGATTAAACCACTTCTAAATTCCGGTATTACTGTAGTTGTTGATAACTGGTATTATAAATTTCTAGCCAGATTTATAAGGAAAAATACCATTTCGGCTGAACACTTAAAACAATGTTTTTCTCATTTAACAATTCCGGATTTGATAATTTATCTGGACGTAAACCCTGAAGTTGCAGCAGAAAGAAAAAATAATTTCAACAAAGGAGAGACTGGATTTTTTGATGACTTTGGCGAACCAAGTCGAGATAACTTCATTATTTATCAAAAATTGGTAAAAAATAATTTAAACGAACTTGCGCAACAAAATGACTGGTTCACAATATCTGTTGATAGTAAAACACCGGAACAAGTGGCAATTTTTATACTAGAAAGAATCGAGCAGCTTTATTACATCAGTTCTCCAATTTTAATTTGATTAGAATCGTAATTATAAAAATTTGAAGTCAATACTAAACAAAGATAATAAATTTTAAAAAATCACAAAATGGCAACAAATTAATTTTTGAATACGAGGAAATTTTGATATTCAAATCCCAAATATTGGTTTATCATTTCCCTTTTGCACATAAATTTATACTTCATTCTCAACTGTCTGTTATCATTTTCCTAGGATAAAACATTACATTTATTCAGATATACAGCCTTTCATCATTGTTCTTTCACATAAAATCATTAGAGGAGATAAATGAAAACAAAAAAAAATTATTCGCCTTAATATTTTTCACAAGTTTAATAAATATTTTTCCTCAGACCTCAGCTAACGCAGATTCAATTGGGATCAGACTAACTAATCCAGCCTTCTTCACAAATACCATTATTTTATGAAGGCTTATCTCAAGGCAACACAAAGACAATTAAGTGTTAAGTCTTAATATATAAGCTATCGATCATAATTATTTCTACAAAGCTGTGTTTTGAAATAATTCAAAAACTAATTTCCGCGAAAAAGGTAGGGGTAAAACCAAGCATGTTAACATCGACCGGGGTAAGCTTTTCATTAGATATTTTAAAATAACGGTGCCAAACATTTTTATTATCAAATAAGTTGAAAATAGAAAATCCGACTTTCCCTTTAATCCATTTATAATCAAATAAATAGCTTGCGCTAAAATCAATTCTTTTAATTACGGGTAACCGATCAGAATTCCTATTAGGAGGTGCGTAAAAAATATAGGTTTTAAATTCAGGATATTCAGGATCGTAAATAGTTGTTTCTACATCAGGTGTGCTATAAGGCAGGCCGCTAACCAACTGACCGGTTAGTGAGAAAATAAAGTTTTTATAATTGTAATTTATTACCGCTTTAAGATTATGTCTAATATCTTGATCAGAGGAAAACTTAATCTTCTCAAAATTCCTGTCAACTTCAGAAACAGCTTCCCCAAGACTATAACTTAACCAACCATTAATATTGCCCTTCTTTTTTTGAAGAATAAAATCAATCCCTTTTGAAACTGTAGTCATTTCGAAATCATAAAACTGATCATCACGTATTAAAAATTGCCTATTACCATAAATATTATCCAAACCGTTATTTTTTTTATAATAAAATTCCGCATCAAAAAGATATTCTTCATCTTCAAATTGCAACCCTGCTACAAGATGTTCCGAAAAACCCGGTTTTGTAATTTGTCCATCTGCTAGTATCCAGGAATTCTGGCCGTCGAAATTTATAACATCATAACCCGATGGTTGAATTAAGTATTGGCGATATTGTCCCCAGGCTCCTTTTAAATTTAAGTTACTATAAAAATTATAGATAAAAGAAATCCGCGGTTCTATAAAGTTTTTATTTGATAAACTATAATATGTTGATCTCATACCCATAGTAGTTTCTAAACTACTAATTAAATTGAAAGTGTTTTGTAGATAAAATGTACTTAAACTAGCTGAACTATCTTGGTTAAACTTATAACTATAAGTATCATTGTCTATATATATATCGTTGAAATTTAGGTCAATTTTTTTATGCGAAACTCCAAACTCGAAAAAACCTAAGCTTGTTGATAATTCATTCCTTAGTTGCAAGGTAAAATCATTTGCATCATTGGTTGTTGATAAGTAAAGGTTTTGGTTTATGGAATCTGTCTGACTTTCATCTTGAGAGTAAGTTATAATATCAGTAATTTCCTTTTCAGTTGAGTACTTCGATTTTGATAACAACAAACTGGTGTTTAATGACTTAGACCAAGTTCTAAACCAACTACCACTAAAACCATAGTTGTTCCATTCTAAATTCTCTGCATTTCGGACGTGAGTCGGGTCAATCTCTGTTCCAGGGATATCTGCTTCGGATTTTGCTTTGTCTAAACCGGAATAGAAACTAAATGAGACAAAATCATTTTGGGTTGGTACAATCGTCAACTTTCCCAATAAATCGTAAAAACTAGCATCATTTGCAGAGTTATCTTCTTCCTCAAATAAAAATTCTTCATCATAATTATAGTGTGAAATTTTCCCTTTAATTGTTTTGTAAACTCGATCATAAATATTTACTAAAAATTTATCTCTATAGGATTGCCTGTAAGATACTAATGCTGCCCCAATTCCAGCAATAGGGATCTCACCTACCGCGTTAAAATTAACTTGATTAGCGGAAATTTTTATTTTTGGTTTACTAAAATTCCCGGTTTTAGTTGTCATCTCCAAAACACCGGATAGCCTATCTCCGTATTTTGCGGGAAATCCGCCTTTATAAACCCTAACGTCCTTTATTGCATCAGGATTTATCGCGTTAAAAAAACCAAATGTATGATTATGATGATATAGGGATATTCCATCAAGCAATATTAAGTTTTCCGAAGGAAGTCCGTTTCTTATATGTAATCCGGATGATCCGTAATTACTTGTGGCTATTCCCGGCAACAATTGAAGTGAGCGAGATAAATCTTTTACACCTAGTGAAGGAAGTGAACTGAAATTATTTACTTCAATAATATTAAGAGAGGTTTTTTTATCAATTCGTATTATTTCGCTTTTATTTCCTTCTACTGTAATATTATCTAGAAATAACTCTTTTCTTGATAAAGAAATTAGTGTATCAAATTCCCTACTTTCGGAATTAAGAATCAAAGTTTCTGTATTGTATCCTATTGTACCGACTTTCAAAGTACAATGCTCTAAAGGAACACCCCTCAGAAAGAATACTCCCTTTTTATTTGCACTTACCCCGTAATGGGAATTCTCAACATAAATATTTGCGTATGGCAGTGCTTCGCCACTTTCCGAATCAATTATTTTGCCGTAGATCGATATCTTTTTTTTTTTAATTCAAATTCATAAATA
>Ga0209633_10002374_pt1 | contig 18213 bp, 27 predicted proteins | sample Cruoilmetagenom1_FD_187290 | JGI IMG/M metagenome (GOLD analysis project Ga0209633, IMG submission 187290) | Oil polluted marine microbial communities from Coal Oil Point, Santa Barbara, California, USA - Sample 1 (SPAdes) (version 2) | ecosystem: Environmental > Aquatic > Marine > Oil seeps ... | reverse complement strand
GCAGCCATAAGCCCAAGTGATGCAGCGTTTACTCCATCAAGAGCAGCACCTGCAAGGAGCGATTTTCTAAGCCGGGGCACCGCAGAATTCACAAGCGGCACAAATACAAAAGATGGTAAAAATATTCCAACTGTTGCTATAATGGCTCCTGGAATACCGAAAACTAAGTATCCGATTGATGTTGCAGTCGTCAGAAGTGGTCCTGGGGTCACCTGCCCTATCGCGACAACATCTATTAGCTGCTGAGTTGTAATCCACCCAAGGGTCTCTACAAAATCGGCTTCCAAAAATGCCAGCAAGACATAGCCGCTGCCGTAGAGAACAGCCCCTATCTTAAGAAATACTAGAAAGAGTGTCGATAACGCTACCTCTTTTGCCGTAATTGTTGCTATGTTAATTCCCAGAATGGGCGCTATGAAGCTAAACATTCTGGCACTGCCAAGCTTGTTATAATTTCGAAGCAACATTACCACTAATCCCCCCAGCACAATTAGCAGTATTTCATTTATCCCAAAGAAATATCCCGCGATGACGCCCGCTCCAACCAGTGAGGTTAGAACGCCCTTTACAGCTTTTCTGCCGAGTGTGTAAAGAGCCTGTAGCACAATTGCAATCACGACCGGCTTTATTCCGTAAAAAAGCCATTCTGCTTGATTTGTAGTTCCGTATAAGACATATAGCCAGGTGAGAATAGTGACAATAACAGCAGCAGGCAATATGAAGCATGATCCTGAAACAAGCATCCCCCGCCACCCAGCTCGCTCAAGACCCATGTGAATTGCCATCTGAGTCGAGTTGGGTCCCGGGATCAGATTTGTTGCTCCCATTAGGTCCAAGAACTGCTGCTCGTCCATCCACTTCCGGCGTGTCACTACTTCGTCATGCATCATAGAGATATGAGCAGCCGGACCACCGAACGCGGTTATTCCGAGTCTGAAAAATAAAAATGCTAGCTCTTTTAATCTATGAGAAGTGTCTTTTGTTACTGAACTCATACGCTCTGAAAGTTACTGGAAAATCACATATCAAACAACTCGAAGATTCAAGGTATAATGCTACTTCCTTATTATGGGAGAGAACAATGTCCGAAAGCAATAAAGATTTCTGGGAAGAATCATATAAGGATAATCCCGATCAGGTAGAAGTTACAGATTATATATTGGATGAGGAGATAAAAGGTCTCCGTGTTACGAATGCCCTCGATATAGGTTGTGGAATTGGAACGAATGCCTTTAAGCTAGCTGAGAGGGGATGGTCTGTTTTTGGGATAGATATCTCAGAGCGCGCGATAGAGATTGCGAGAAGGGAAGCTATTAAAAGAAAGCTCAATGTCAGATTTTACGCTGAAGACTCGACCGCTTGGGAGCCCCCTTTTCCCTTCCGCCTGGTATTGTCTATGTTCGCCTTACCCGGTGGGGAAGCAACTAAACAAACTCTTGCAACTGCAGTAAGGGCGCTTGACCCAGGGGGAACTTTAATAGTAGCTGAGTGGGATAAGTCTATGGGAGAGGTGTGGGAGTTTATGAAAGACGACCTCATGTCACCTGTGGAAATTGGAGAAATGCTCCCAGGACTGGAGATAGAAAAGGCTGAAGTCCTACACTTTGATAACATGTTCACTCAGGATGACCACCGCGCCTTCGCTGGCATCTGGGCTAATGTTTCTCTTGTCCGTGCCTGGAATCCTTTATAAAGTGCTGACATATAAATATCGATGAGAATTCTTAAGTTTATTTATTAGACCTTAGATAGAAATTATGGAGGATAAACAACATGAGTGAAGATAAAACCTACTCAGGAAGCTGTTTTTGTGGTGCAGTTGAACTGGAAGTAAGTGGAGAATCAGTTGCTATGGGATATTGTCATTGTGATTCCTGCAGACATTAGTCAGCATGCCCGGTTACGGCCTTTACACTCTGGGCGCCAGACGCTGTACAGATTACAAAAGGCGAAGAAAACATAATCACCACCTACAACAAAACCCCGAACAGCTACCGTAAAGCGTGCAAAACGTGTGGTGGTCATATTTTCACGGACCATAAACCTATGGAACTTTTTGATGTCTATCCTGCAGTAATACCGAACTTGGAATTCAAACCTGTTATGCACGTATATTATGAGGAAAGCGTACTGCCTATTAAAGACGGATTGCCCAAATTTAAAGATCTACCACAAGGAGCAGGCGGTTTAGGCGAATTGTTGCCTGAATAAAAACCTACAAGTACTCATTAGTAACATGATGTGAGAACTCTTGCAACCTCTCTATCTGAACTCGTGTTGGTCGGACAAAGGACCTTCTTTTTTTAATATAAGCCCAGGCTTCCTCAATAGAATTTCCCTGGCTTACGAAATATGCCGCCGCCATTGTCGCGCTGCGCCCTAATCCCTCCCAGCAGTGTATGTATACCTTTCCGCCACTTGAAACCTGCTCTGCAATAAATTCGACCCCTTGATGCAGGTGCTCTATAGTAGGCGCTTCGTTATCGTCAGTAGGAAGAAGTAAGTAGTGAATGTTTAATAGATCTTCGTGCAGCGTGTAGTGGTACTCGCTTCTCATATTTACAACACCTGTGATACCGGACCTGACGAGTTTCAGAAAACCCGCTCCCCTCGGCTGGCCCCCAATCCATATATGCTCATCAATAATGCTGTAGCGTTTTATGGGAGCTCCGGTTATCCAGCGGTAAATCTTGTCATAGCCAGCTACGCTACCCCGGAATAATCCCTGGTGTCTGAAATGATCAAATAGTCGTTTTAGCTCTGTTAGATTAGTCATTTTTAATCAAAAAACCCCTTAACTTCTGGAACAAGCACGCTTAGTGCGTTGTGCTTGAGTGTGATCTTAAGCGGTAAGTCAGAACCTACATCTTCCCCATCCCTTGCAGCTACCTGATTTGACGCTGAGAGTACAATCACCTCTTTTGTCTGTCTACTAAATATAGAATAACATGGTCTGTCGCCATGTGCTTTAATTTTTGAAAATACACCTTTAATTGCATGGTAGATCAGAGACCCCGCTGACCACAAGCTTGCTTCTCTAACCACTACGACATCAAGTTTACCATCCGACACATCTATGTCAGGAAGGAGCTTTACTCGGGGAAGCCCAAGATTCCCCGAATTACATATGACACACGTAACACCCTTCACCCTCTTCCTCTTACCGTCAATCACAAGATGATAATGAGCCTGCTTCATTCTGCTTCCCAATCTGAGCGCTGTCCAGATATATGCCCAGAAACCATAGCGGTCTTTTACTTCACGGTCAGTCATGACAGTCATAGCAGCTTCAAGCCCAATACCGACCCTGAGCAGAAAGTGCCTCTCGCCAACACATCCGACATCGATTTTACGTATGTGAGTTTCTTGGTTTAGTAGGGAATCGATTGCCTCCATCTTATCGTTTGTAATCTCAAGCTCATTCGCAAAAACGTTAGCCGTCCCCCCCGGTATAACCCCAAGCGGAACTCCCGTATTTATAAGCCCCTCAGCTACTTGCAGCATTGTACCGTCCCCGCCAAAGGCTACTACTAGATCGGCGCCTCCAGTAACAGCTTTCTCCGCAATATCATACGCACTGATATCGGGCTTTGTCTCATGAACAGTTAGTCTGTCCCCAAGCACTTCAAACTTGGACCGGATTTCTCCGACAGGCACAACACCCTGGCCGGATACGGGATTGATAATTAGATGTATATTCTTAAAACCGCCTAAGACTTTTGAATTCATAAGTAATAATAAATGATACAGAGCAGCGACTGATATGTCTAAAGAATTCTCACTTCTAATTTATGGAAAGTAATTAAGATTGAGGTTGGTATCAGATTTACAATTCTGCTATCTCTTGCTAATAATATTCATTATACTTAAAGAGTAATATTTTTTACATTTATTTTTAAGAACTAACTGATATGACATCAAAGAGCGTAATGAAAGAATTAGAAGGTTATGGAAACGAGCAGACAAAAAAGATATATATTCGCCACGGCGCTCATGAACCGTTATATGGTGTGAAAATCGCTGATCTGAAAAAACTAGTTAAGAAAATTAAGCCAGATCATAAGCTTGCACTTGAGCTTTATGATACTGGAAACTCTGACGCCATGTACCTCGCAGGGCTCATTGCGGACCCTAAGACTGTGACAAAAGATGAGCTCCGCAAGTGGGCTAAAAACGCGTACTGGTATATGCTGAGCGAATACACAGTGGCAGGGCTTGCAGCCGAATCTCCATATGGGTGGGTGCTGGCACTGGAATGGATAAACTCTGAAGAGGAAATGATCGAAGCCGCAGGATGGTCAACATTCTCCAACTGGATCTCTATAAAGCCTGACAACGAGCTCCATAAGGACGCACTTTTGGAATTTATGGAATTAGTGTCTGAGAAAATCAGTGGCTCAAAAAACCGCGTTCGGTATGCTATGAATGGTTTTATAATAGCGGTTGGGTCCTATGTACCGTCCCTCTCTGACGAAGCAATCAAGATCGCGCGCCAAATAGGAAAAGTGGAAGTAAACATGGGCAATACCTCCTGCAAAGTCCCATTGGCTGGGGAGTATATAAATAAAGTCATCTCATCCAACCGTCTAGGAAAGAAACGAAAAGAAGCAAGAAATTAATTTCCACAGTCATCCGGGATCTGATAACTCCACGTATTGAATAATAGAGATAGATTTGATATGTTAACTTTCTGTTAAAAAAACTAATTTTAGGTAGATGGAGATTTCACATGAAAACAAATGCTGTCGGATTAATTGTATTTTGCGTCTTAATCGCAGGAGCAGTTTTCCATATTGGCGGATGCCATAAATCTAATGGAAGCGGCGGCGGTATGGTTGAGAGTATTCAAAATGAATTCACTCCGGTTATAGCTTCTTTTGTAACCAAACGATTCCAGTGCTAGGCTCAGACGGAAAATATCATCTGGTCTACGAACTACAGCTAACCAACGCTACCTCTTTTACTTGGTTGATAAATTCTCTTGAAGTTTTGAATGCAGAAGATCATGGTCAGGTGTTCGTAAAATTCTCAGGCGACACAGTCACTCCTAATAACCAGATCATCCCAGGTAGAATTCCTAGTCAAAGCCTTGAAGGGGGTGAGACATCAGTATTCTTTATAACTTTTTCTGTAAATAGTCTTGACGACCTTCCAGAAAAAATAGCGCACAGACTAAACATCACAATTCCCGGGGGTATACCTGAGGGGTTCTTAGCATTTCTAAGCCTTCCGCCTGATACTCAGGATTTGGTTCAGATCGAAGCTGAAAGTTATGTGCCCGAAGCTAACGCCGTAGTTATGGGACCACCGCTCAGAGGCACAAAATGGGTTGCTGCAGATGGATGCTGCATTACTGAGCGTCACGTTCGAGCAGTTATGCCAATAAACGGCAAGCTGGTTATATCACAGAGGTTTGCTATTGATTGGGAGAAACTCAACGATGAAGATCGTATATTTGTAGGTGACTCGCAGGATGTAAATAGTTACTTTGCATATGGTCAGGATATTCTGGCAGTAGGTGAAGGGAGAGTTGTTATTGCGGTTGATAAATACGACGACCAGATACCAGGCGAGTTCCCCGTTGGGATATCTCTTGATGAAGCAGATGGAAACCACGTTGTTATAGATTTGGGTAATGGAAATTTTGCGTTTTATGCCCATATGATCAAAGGCAGCGTTGCGGTTGAAGTCGGGGATTTCGTTACTCGTGGCCAGGTAATTGCGCTTGTTGGAAACACCGGGAATACTATCGCGCCTCATCTCCATTTTCAGATGATGTCGGGTCCTTCGACCTTTGGTTCAAACGGCGTTCCATATATGATTTATGAATATGATCTAATCGAGCAGGCTGCTTCGATTGAAGCCTTTGATGAGGCTGAAGCCACCGGTGTTCCCCTTGAAGTTGTTCCAGTTGAAAACCCGGGCATGCATAAAGACGATTTGCCTCTGGATCTTAGCATAGTCAACTTCTCGGAATAGCTTATTTTATGAGGCTTCATGTACAGAATATATGCAATAATAGAGCATTACAGCACATAGTTAAAGTAATTTGTGATCATTGCAAAGCCTAAACAAAAACATCTACTTCCACTCACAACTAGGTCATTATGGAAACCCATATACTCATTATCGTGTATTTAACTTTTTTTGCGGCGGCTTTTATAAAAGGTCTTACCGGACTTGGTTTCGTAAGCCTCTGCCTGCCCGTGATTGCGATATTTATTAAACTAGAAATAGCAATCCCACTCGTAGTACTGCCTTCACTTTTAAGTAACGTAATGATGATTTATCAAACCCGCAGACTCAAACAGAGTATCCGCAGATTTTGGCTCCTTTATCTCTCAGCTTTCCCTGGCATATATGCCGGGGTAATGCTTCTTAGCATGGTGGGAAACTACACTGCAAAGTTAGCGCTGGGAATAATCTCGATTGTTTACTCTTTATTGCTGCTCCTAAGGATCGAGATATCAATTTCCCAACAGAAAGAGAAACTACTGTCTGTACCAATCGGTCTTACAAACGGCTTTCTTAACGGTCTCACCGGAACACAGATAATTCCAATGTTGCCTTATCTTCTCTCACTTAAGCTTGATCGCGACGGTATGATCAACGCCATCAACCTAGGCTTCACACTTTCAATTACTGTGCTTATTATTATCTTCGAGAAATTTAACCTGATAACTCTCGAGATAGTTAAATTCTCACTAGTGGGAGCAATCCCTGTAGCAGCCGGAATATATCTGGGCGGGAAGCTCCGTCACAAGATTTCTGAAGGAAGGTTCAGGATTGCTGTACTGATACTGCTAATTATTATTGGTGTAAACCTAATACTAAACGCCTAGACTTGAGCACTATTTACAATCCCCAGTGCGTTTTCCCTCTGATTTAGAATCCCAGGAAACTTCCATTCCCTGGAAGGTGCCTGCCATTTTATAATGAGAGCTTATAGTAGAAGAAGTAGCGCTTGCTTCACCCTTTCCAGTCATATTGGGCATGCCTTCTCCAGCCTCGCATTTAATATCGAAAGTAAGTTTATTACCACTTTTCTTCATATTACTTGCAGTGCAGCCATCATCTTCCGACATAAACTGTTTAGGATTATAAAATGCGTCTTTAATACATTTATCTTCGGTTTCGATATCAGGATTAGACTTCATGTTAGATTTTGTAGTAGTTGTTATCGAATAATTCCCCGGTACTACTTTAATCGAATCACCTGCTGCTAAAGAAACTGAAAAAGATACAAGAAACAACAGTGGTACAAATAGAATTAGTTTCAACATGTTACTTCATTACCTCCATATTGTTTTCGAGGTTTCAGACTAGTTAAAAGATTAAAACGTCGCTACTTACAATCTCCAATTCGTTTAGCTTCCGATTTAGAATTTATTGCAAATTCCTTGCCTTCAAAAGTGGTTAGGATATCCATTTCAATCTTTAAGGTCGAGGATGTAGTAACCACTTCAGTTTTTCCAGTCATAGGGGGCATTGTGTTGCCACCATCGCACTTAATATCAAACGTAAGTTTATTGCCGCTTTTTTTTATATTATTTGCAGTGCAACTTGCATCTGGAAGAGCCATACTTGGATTAAATGAATCGGTTGGAATACAATTCTCCACAGTCTCCGTCTTTGGGTCAGGGTTTAAGTTCGAACTTGTTGTTCTTTTTACTGAATATTGTCCGGGCACTATAGGAATCGAATTATCCACAGCCCCCGCGGTTGTAAACGAAAAAAGCATGACAAATGAGACAATTAAAGTGAACTTATACATTTCTTCTATACCTCCATATTTTGCAATACTAGGAAATTTTCTTTATGAACACTAATTATAAGTAAACCAGATTGGAATTCAACACAATTTTCAATACTAGTAATTAGACATAGAAAGAAATAAACCGAGGCAGGTACAAGGAGACAACCTACCTCGGTTTAAAATTAGATTAAAGCGTAATTATATTTTTTGTTCAGATTTATTGAGCCTGCATACAAGTTGCATGAACTTCTAGGTTAAGACAGTTGTCCGGGGCACCACTTTTGTCACGATAGACCCATACGTTCCATTCACTTAGTCCTGTGCTAGCATCAGTTGCAGCCCAAGTTCCATTAATTTTAATTTCATCGAGATCAATAGTTGTACCATCTTCAATTAATTTATAGCCGCCGCTAATAGCTTGAAAACCTGGTTGACAAGAAGCATTGTAATATGTTGATTTGCCTGCTAATAAGTTGATTTCAGCACTTTCGCCCATAACGGCATAGTTTACACCGTTTGCGCTATACGTTTTAAGTACTGTTGGACCGCATTGTTTTGTGCAAGGGATATCCCCTCCTCTGCAATTTTGGTCAAGCGTACTGCCTGCAAAACTTGTTTCCAGTGAAAAACCCATAACAATGGCCACTACAGCAAAAACTAAAATACCCTTAATAGCTCTTCTCCATACCATTTTTGAATCCTCCTTTAATGTGATATTCAAAATTCTTTTCCTCTTATCCCAATACAGCTTTGAAAGTTTAGTATTTATAAGCAAATAACATTATTTCACATATGGATAGTAAAATATTGCTCAGATATCCATCCGTTGAAACGATTGTACAACAACTGCTAATACTGTGTCAACCCACACATTTTTTGGGATCTAAGTTTTTTGACTTAACTGATTCATATGATTAAGAAAATTCGAAATCTTTAAGATTATTTTAATTCAAAAGGTAGAAAACTAAGACAGAAATGCCGTGCAATATCACACATTTAGAAATTTATTCATTGATTATTTGAAAAATTATGGCGCATCCAATAGAGCTACTCATTAAACTCGGGCTCAGGGAGACAATCCCCTATTCTCTGCCCTGCGCCGCTAGACTCTACAATTAGCTCCTTACCGCCATAAAATCCTTCAAGTCTGATATTGCTTGAAATAGAGTTATCTTTGATGCTGTACTCAGCTTGCCCCTTTAGAGTTGAAGTTTTCCCCTGCTCACTGCATATAAAGTCAAAACTAGTTTTATTTTCTGCCGTTTTCAAATTATTGATCTTACAGTTCTCTTTATTAGGAAGAATAGACTCGGGGTCAAGATCGGGATCAGTAATGCATTCTTCCGAGGTTCTTGTTGCTGCAACTGTGTCAAAATTTGTTTTTGTGGTTTTGGTCAACTTGTATTTCCCGGGCTTGATTGCCAATTCTCCTTCCGCATGCAAAACACTGGAAGGCAGCAAACATATAACAATAGCAATGTTGATTATCAATATTTTCTTTTTAGTCATTAAGAACACCTACCAAAATGATTATAACCTAAATTAAATTATTCTTGTAACAAATTTCATGTTTAACTTTTAATCTCAATCGGCACTTGATCATTCTTACATCATCAACCAAAAGCGCTATAGAGAGCTTGCTTATCTAATAAATAATCCTGTATGCTTGAAGTTATGAGAGCAATAACAATCTTAATATTTTCATTGCTACTTCTTCTGGGATGTCCGTCGTCAAACCGAGATATCACTAAGGCTGAGAAAGCAGGCCTCATCGCGGGAACTGAAAATCCGGTAATAAAAGAATGTGTAAACGGCACGGCATATATATATATGGATTATGAAATTCATGTTGAACCTTCGCCAGAACAGCAGGGGATGAATATATTTCTTTATAAACCTGAAGTATCGAGGGGCAATCCTTGTAATTTAGATAGAACCACAGCCTCCCACATAATCGGCACAGGAGAGACTGGGGGAAACAATTTTTTTGCGGGTGTTTATGAAAACTATTTATTCATAGACCAGGGCACTGGACCGGATCAGAGGATACTTTCTATATACGATCTCACTCAGAAGAAGCTTATCCTTTTGACTGAATATTCCGACCCTGATTTAAAAGACGGGATTCTCACTTACTATAAAACGCTTGTTCCAGATCCGGGAGTAATAGAAAATATACCCTGCCCTGATGCCAAAAAATGGAACGATCAGGGGCTCACTGTATTATATGAACAGAAAGAAACATTTACCCTGAAATCTGAGACTAGGCTTCCAGTGCATGACTACCGCTGCCGGGCCGGACAATAAAACTAAAAATAAAGAAAAGAAAAAAATTGCAAAATACCCATATTATGTTGTAGAATATGACTTCAAGGAGGATTTAACATGACCAAAAGTGAATTGATTGGGCAGATCGCCGAAAATGCAGGGATCAGTAAGAGTGATGCAGACAAAGCTTATGACGCAATAATTAGTGCTATCAAAAGCGGGCTAAAACAGGATGGCAACGTACCTCTAACCGGACTAGGTACATTCAAAGTTGCACATAGAGCAGCGCGCGCAGGTAGAAACCCTTCTACGGGTGCAACTATCCAGATAGCAGCAAAGAATGTTCTCAAATTCAAAGCTTCTAAAAGCGTTGAAGAAGAGATAGCTTAAGCAGTTATAAGCAGCAGCGCTTCTAATAAATACAGCTTTGCTAAGCTAAAATAATATAAACACTTTTTAAACCCGTCATTTTGAGGCGAGTTAAAGTTTTATGTTTTTTTTGAAAAGCTTTGAAAAGCATAGAGCAACGAGGATAAAATTCCTTGATAGATATTGAGGAAATAGTATCCTTTTGTTCTATGCGAAAATTTGCTGGCTTATCGTTAACAATCACATTCTTTATAGTTCTAACGACAATCTATTCATATTCTTCGGATGGTTACGACCAAGACAAGTCAAAACTTATCCCTGGTAGCAACACTCCCGTCGTCAAACACTGTGGAGATTCCAATACAGTCTATATATATGATGATTATGTTATCTATTCAGAACCCGTAGGAGAATTTGAGGCTAGTAATCTATATATTTATGACTCAAGCATTCAAATAAAAGATCCATGCAGTCTAGATTATAAAAGAGCCCCCTATATCATACAAGCAGGGGAGTTCGGGGGAGTAAACAAATTTATCGGTGTATACAACGGCCTGCTCTTCTTAGACCAGTGGACAGGGCGCAATTTCAAAAGGTTTCTGGCAATCGATATTGAAACTAAAAGTCTTGTATTCCTGGATACCTATGCCGACCCTGAGATACGAGACGGTGAGCTTGTATATTACAGAACCCTTAAGGCAAAGAGACAATCTGTGAGAGATAAAATCCCTTGCCTCAATGCTTCAGAATGGGAATCTGAAGGTAAGCAAGTGCTATATGTGGAGAAGATGAGTGTTGATCTCAGCACAATGAAAAAAGAGCCGTCAGGTGAGTTCTTATGCATACCCAGCGAACCCATCGGATCAGCAGCTCCGCGAAGATACGGGCACTAGATATTATTCAGATACAAACAAGTTATCTAAATAAGACAATTGAAGGCGGCACTTTATTATTAACCGGCTCAACAGTCATCAGATATTCGTAGACCGACAATAGCTCCTCATCACTAACCTCTGAAAGCTCTTGCCAAGGCATGGGGTATTTAAGTCTGCGCTCAATCCCGCGGTGCCTTCCCTGTCTGATGGTTTCAACAAACTCCACTTCAGTCCAGGTGCCAATGCCTGTTTCGTCATCCGGTGTCAGGTTCGCAGAAAATACTAATAGGTTATCCGTAGCCCAGACTGTTGAATCCAGATTATCCAGAAACTCTAGCCATTCGGGTGAAGTTATTACCATATCCGGAACTGTCGGGATTTCTTCATCTGCCGGGTGCCCGGACATAAATCTTTGTGGATCGGGCATAAATTTACCATCGGGCCCTTGGATTTGAGGGGTGTGGCAGAAAGTGCAGTTCCACCCTTCAACTATAGCCTTTCCAATCTCTAATCGCTCTGGGCTGTATGCAATCTCAGTCGCTGGTTTTTGATGACAGCTCATTGCTATTATGGATACAGCGGCAATGACGAGTAAAGAAGAAAGAGTTAATACTGAGCAAATATTTCTCATAGTATGCCCCTCCTATAAATTGATACTATCATTATCACATAAACTGAAGAAATTATCTTCTACTATTAATATAGTTATTCTTATCCTGCACTCAACCATATAATTTTCTTAAAGACAGCGTGCGCTACTCCTCCATAACATCTGTTTGTTTGATATGTCTTATTTCTTTATTAGTCAAGTTGTAGAACATAGCCAAACGGTCAATCGTTTCTGTGCTGTACTTGATTGAGTAAAGGTCCTCAATTGCAAGGTTGTAGCGGAATGCCAGCTTTTTCACTTTGGAGCGCTCTATTTTCTTAGGCAGGTTCGGCACATTTGCAGCAAGCGGCAGCTTTGCTCTAACCCTTTTTTCTACGTTCTGCATGAGTCTCAGAAGCGCTGCGTAATTGGTTTGTCCATCTATAATCCTTATGCTCCATAATATCCCCTTTCTAGCGCTTTCAGTAAAAGACATTCCAAAAGCACAAAGATCGGATTTCTTTATTTCTATATTACTGCTTTGGGAGTTTTCAATATTATGTGGCAATTCACAAACATTATTATAGTTAGCTTTTTCACCCTCAGAACCTATCTTATCTGTTGGGGATTTATCTGTTACAACCGTATTGATTGGTCCATATAAACCCACATCTTCGTGCAAGAAACCTTTATTGTTTTTGTTGCCTCTCTCAAATGGTTTGGGATTATTTTCACACCCCAAATCATGTGTCCCCTCTGAATATACAAGCTCACTGCCGCAAATAGGGCAAGGTAAATGATCAAATTCTTCTGCCATTTTGGTCTCCTTTGTAATTTAATTGTCTTATACTTATTTCCTCCTACTGGAAACCAGGGCAATCATTTGCCCACTTCTTTTAGATAACAATCACTATATTCTTAATCCACCACCTCCGTGACTAGATTTTAAAACTCTAATATTAAAAAGATCGAAAACGCACCTCTCCTGTTAGGGGTGATATACCTCTTTCTTAATTCTTATCAAAGAAAATATATTATGAGTTACAGGACGATTTTTAACCCGGACTTATAGCAGCATTATACTATTAGTGGCCGTTAGCCTTTTCGGACTTATTATCCCAGGGCAAATTGATCTCTTTTGGCTTGGAGCTAGAAGACCCAGTTGCAGCTTTTTCAAAATTCACCAACGGAACATTGAACTTTCTCCCCCCTTCCTTTTTCGGGAAGTGAAGAATAAGGTCTCTATCGTATTTCTTATTTCGGGCGTGATAAATTTCAAATGATTCATCCTCAAAAAGCAACCCGATTATCCTAAAGGTAATCCCCAATCGCTCATGATAGTAGTTTGCTCTCATTTCTTTCCCCTTAACTTCCGAATCAGTTGTAAGTGATAACAGTCTCGGAAAATGTTAATCTCTCGTTTATCTAATCGAGGATATCAAATAATATCAGGCACTTGAATCGCTAGCGGTAATAATCAAATGCCCCGGCAATAAAATATAGTACCACTAGTTTTATTATACCTCATTATCACTCAAAAAGCTCGCATTTTGTAATGCTAATAATATTTGCCGCTAAATATCCTTAAAAACCCTTAAACTCTAGCTTAATCAGCTTCATATCATCTTATAAATTCGAATATTCACTATATGCCTGTTCCAGCTTCATCAATGCCGACATATCTCGACAATCAAGTGATTCTTGTCTAGAATCTATAAGAAAACCCCCACAAGAATCATCAAATCCTCAAGAGTAAAACTCTTTTCTTCGTCCATGAGTGATTTCTGATAATCGATATACTCGCTGCTATAATCAATTAGTCTCTTTTCTATCATTTTTTATGTCTTCACATATCCTATGTGTGCTGAAAATAACCTTTTTCTCTATTGCGCTTTTGAATTTGTAAGAGAAGCGCATCTGCTGCGGTACAAGTGTCATCAATCTTCTTTTTGTGATTACTTATACGCTCCCTTAGCCTTTCTAACTTCTCTTGTGAAAGAGGCGCATAATCCGGCGGTTCAAGCGTAGGATTTGAATAAATGCGCTTTTCATAAAATTTCTCATAACTGGTTTTCATTCGCCGCCAGTCGTATGCAGCTTCTTGCCCTTGGGAGACACAGCAGTACTCATCATTCCCCACTAGGCCAAAGCAAGCCTTAAAATACTCATACATAACTGAAAAACCCTCTTCTGAATCTCTAAATTCCTGACGCCAGAAATTAAAACTCTGTCTGTAAAATAAAGCGTCCTTTGCGCATACTTCAGATATAAACTTTTCTGAATACTCACAGCGGCCAAGATAAGCTTTGCACTGCCCCCAGAAATTATCAAAAGCATTGGTCAAATAGAGCCGCTCTTGCGCCCGTTTCAGTATAAAATAGATATATTTGAAGCCCTCAAGAAAACGCTCTAGTGTTCTTTGTGATTTATCCACAGGGAAAAACTCCCTTTCTCCAGGCTTTATATAATCGGCTTTAGAATCGAGCTCCTCATAAAGAGCAAATAACGCCTTCATAGCGCCCTCTGGATTCTTTGTGTTTTCTTCATCCTTAAGAAACTTTAGAGACTCTTCCAAAAGCCTTCTATTTTTAGCTCGTTTTCTAGGATTTATCTCCTGATAACCCTTTTCGTAAGCTTTCCTGAAAGTCTCTCCGTACATCTCTCTGCTCAATCTCTCTGAGCTCCTTAAATACTCTATCGATCTGCTCTGAGGCATTTTCTTTCTCCTTATTATTTTTTGTAAATAAAGCTTTTACATTGCGCCCATCGCTTTCTTCATCTATAAGTTTTTCTTCTTCACCATAAATTTTTTCAATACACCTTAATTGGTAGTCAACCGCTTGCGTTTGATTTGCCAGCATACATATATCAGGGGGCTTGTGGAGCCACCCGAACACCCCGCCCCTCAGCTGTGAATCGAGTATATAGCGCGCGCCCTCTGTAGCTTTAATGAAGAGAGCTTCAGCCAAAAGATCAGGATTAAGCTGCCGAAGTCTCCCAAAGTAAATCTCAGCCGACTTATACTCCCTCCCGCCTGTAAGCACAGGCTGCCCCGATGCTTCCTCATACATCTCGGAAAAGACATCGTTATACCACCTGGTCGAGCAAAACTCGTCCTTCCATTTTTTCCCTTTAATTGCGTCTTGTCCATCTTGCATGTCTCGTGTATAAAGCGCCGGTGATTCATGGGCACTTCTTATCTTTGTATGAGACTCGTTTCCCAGTTCAGAGTCTGTATCTGAAAAATCATCTGTCACTAAGGATTTCAATTTTTCTACAAGGGGCGCGGGGCTAAAGACTATCTCCTTTATTCTGCCGCTTTTATAGGTCCGTAATTCTCGTCTAAGGAGCCCTTTCTTTTCAAGAGCCCCGAGTCTCCTTTGAATCGTTCCTTCTGTCACCCCGTTTAGTTCGGCAAGTTCTTGATAAGAGTTCCAGGTCCCGCTGTATTTAAAGTTGTCTAGGTAGTCGAGCAATATTGAGTATTCTTCGTTGTTGAGACCAAGCTCTTTTCTCTTTAATCTGAGCTCTCTAGGCACAATTAGATATCCTCTTTCTGTTAGTAAATCACCCCAGATGTTTTTACTCATATTCCAGCACCGACTCCCGACGCATTCATTATATTCCAAATAGAATTGTTCACATTGATGTTGCATCATTTCCTTTTGACCCCCTACTCCCTCCAACGTTTGAGCGCCCTTATGAACTCACGCTCAAGCAAGATTGCGTCCCTCATCAGGTCTTCCGGACCAAGCGCTCTTCCACTATAGCTCTCGGAAATAATCTTAAGAAGTTCCATCAACCTCCGCTCGCGGTCTTCTTCCCATGTGGACTCGTTTTTACGCTGGCCGTGGTTAAGCGGGAGTCCATTTTTAATAGGCTCCTCACGTCCGAGCACGTTTATGGACTGCACCCATGTGCCCGCGCCTTTTTTTGCATACCTGTATTCAACAAAATCACCCACTATTGGTATTTCAAAAGGCTCTTTTCTGTATTCTGGTTTTGAAAAAGAGAGCCAGTCCTCTCTCCCTTCGATTTTAATTCCGGTCTCACTCACCCTGCAGACTCTGCCGCGTGCATCATCGCGCTTAATTCCATTTTGCTGCATCATAATGACCCCTTACTATTATTCGTCCCATCTTCCGTTTACATCAGCAGGCGGGGCCTGCGGTCAAACTATTTCTTCCGACCCTATCCATCCCGCAGAACTTTTACTGCTGACAGAGAATTTCTGCAAACTTCTACTGCCAAATAGAGAGCACAAATTTCCATACACTCTCGTAAGCCAGTTAGAAATTTCACGCCCACCGCGTAAATGTGCCCCGGACGCCTTTAGTGGCTGGGCAGCAACATTCTGAAAAGCGCCCAGGGTTGTCTCTGTAGGAGTACTGTCCCAGCCTTCCCCTTTTTGAAGAAGGATGGAGGATTGCGGGAAAACCGGGACGGATGGATATGCAAAATTAAGGCTCATCTCTTTGTGAACTCCATATACTTATTATTCCAATCGGATTTTGGCGTAGACTCGTCAAGCTCTCTAAGCACTTCTTCATAAACGCGCTTGTAGTCCTGGATCTCTGTTCTCATTTCTTTGCAATCCGAGATCTCTTCCATCTGTCCAACATTAACAACCACATGGTCAAAAGTCCCCTTTTCATAAGCCCTGCCGAAATGCCAGGACATATAAAAGAATCCGAAAACCAAAATCATGTAACTTGCGTAGCGAAAAATAGATGACAACATAATTTCCGACCTCCTGGGGCACAATATGCCCCGGACACTTCGTGTCCTTGTTTAATTTTCCTTTTTACTTCTCTTCCCAACCAAACCTTCGCTTACTTCCCCACTCCCCTATTATCTGCTGTGTTGTGATGTGCTCTATCCTTCCCATGTATTCACTAATTCCCCTGTTTATCTCATTGGTCACGGCATCCAATTTCTCACTTGCTCTAAATTGTTGTTCAATACGTCCCATTAAATCATCTCTCCCTTTTAAACCATCTGATATTTGATAGTCATCTTCTTCTAACACACCTACAATTACATCTAAAACGATCTCAATTTCTTTTAGCACTTCATTATTCCAGAACCTGAGTACTCTATAACCTTGAGACTCAAGCCACATAGTACGATCTTCATCATATGCGATTGGCTCACTGTGCTGTCCACCATCAACTTCAACAACAAGTTTCTTCTCAAGACACGCAAAATCGGCAATGTATTTCCCGATAGGCTGTTGTCTGCGGAATTTGTGTCCGGCAATCTGGCGAAGACGAAGATGGCTCCACAATTTCTTCTCTGCATTCGTTGAACGCTTTCTTAATTCTCTCGCTCTAGAAATGTTCCCCCCATCCTGACCTTCCCCCGCATTGGGGGGAAGGGAACATTTTTTCTTCTCCTCCCTTGAATCCGGAGAGCTGAAATTGCCCTTTTCTGTCCTCTCACTTAAGGAGAAAGGATTGAGGGCACTCTTTTCCTTCCTCCCCCTTGAGGGGGGAGGATTGAGGTGGGGGTGAAGGTTTTTGTCTTCCTCTTTTTTCACGCCATTCATCGTTCTGTGATCGTTTATCATCATTTCGTATGTCTCTTTTACTTGCAATTTCCAAATTTGTGTATTAATATTGTCATAGTCTTATTGTTTATGTATATTATATTCACAGAACTGGGAATTTGTCAATAAGTAAATTTACAAAAATGTGAATTAGGGGGTAACAGTGGATCACAATAACGAGATTGGAAAGAGATTAAAGCTTGCAAGAGAGGCGCTTGACCTAACTCAGGAAGAATTTGGAAAAGAAATCGGCAAATCATTAAATACAGTAAATAGCTGGGAGGCCGGCAAGACCCGCCCACCCGATCACTTTATGAAAGTGATAGAGAAAATATACAACATCAGTCCCAAATGGCTCCGCCGCGGGCAAGGAGATATGTTTCTGCCGGATATTTCAGGGCTTATGGGCGGGAGCGATATGCTCGAGATCAATATATGGGAGCTCGCAGGCGCAGGTAATCCGCTTGTGTCCGTAGATGCGGAGCCCATAGAAAGGGTCACCCTGCCCTCAAAGATGGTGCATAACTACACCAATGGTTTTAAAGTAGAGGGCGACTCGATGTATCCCACCATTGTAAACGGCGCCTATGTGGGGTTTGATCCGAACGATAAAAAAGTGGTGAGTAACGGCATCTATTGTCTTCACCTTCCTTATGAAGGCTACGTCGTAAAGCGTTTAGAGATAAAGCCGAACGAGATAATCATTAAGAGCGACAATAGAATGGTTGACGACTACCCGATACCTCTTGATGACATGAACCAGAACCTAGTCGTCGGCCGCGTCCGCTGGATTTTCCAAAATGTTTGA
>Ga0209633_10002372_pt1 | contig 18231 bp, 20 predicted proteins | sample Cruoilmetagenom1_FD_187290 | JGI IMG/M metagenome (GOLD analysis project Ga0209633, IMG submission 187290) | Oil polluted marine microbial communities from Coal Oil Point, Santa Barbara, California, USA - Sample 1 (SPAdes) (version 2) | ecosystem: Environmental > Aquatic > Marine > Oil seeps ... | reverse complement strand
CTAAATTGGTAAGTATGGAACTAGCGAAAATGGAATAACTTTTACAATCTACACCGGTTGAACGAATACTCCATGTATGTGCCGGACTGTGTAATAATTGTTCGGTTTCATCTTGTAAGTACTGAATATGCCAGTATATAAATTCTTTGATGTTTTTTACTGTTTCTTTTACAGATTGTCCTTCCAGCTGCTTAGCCAATTGCTCAGTTTCATTCAAAGTTTTGAATATGACCTTTCGCATTTGAACAAGCGAAGTAAAAGTGTCACCACTACCTAAAAATACCTTGCGGTTCTTAGGCAGTGGAATCACCTTACCAAACTGATCTCCATTTTTAATGCTACGGGTGTGTGTATTCAATTTTATAACTAAAATGTGTATTAAGCCACAAACATATTGTACACATAATGGTGAAATCGGCGAAAGACGGGAAACGCCGGGAAACTACCGTGAAAGGTTGTGAAAGACGGGAAACTATTAGAAGATTTATTGCTTAAACTTCAGATTTAAGAATATTTCTTATCTTTGTATTACAATTATCACGAACTCTTCAATGAGTACCAACCTACAAACATAAGTAAGGTGGTAAAACGATAAGCCGACTAGGAACAAATATGTAATCCCTTTACAAGCTTTTGATTTTTCGTGATGTTTATTTTAAACATTACAAAAATGAATCATTATTTTAAACTGCAAGCAATAGCTTATTATCAAAGCATTAACGATAAATCAATTGATTTTTCTAAATCAATATTTCGGTCATTTTATTCTGTAATCTACTTTATTTATAAAAGAGCTTATGCTCCTTAAAAAACATTTTTTATGAATGAATATTAAATATTGAAAAAAGAAAATAACAGATAAAAGAAAAAATCATGGATTATATTTTTATACAAAAAAAAGGAGATATGGAAGCAATTATCAAATCCAAAAATTCATTAAGTAAACTTACAATGAATGAATTGGTACGAAAATACAATGGTCAGGCAAAACTGGGTTTTACTGGTATACATCAACAGGCTAGGTTAGTAGTTGCAATGCACCAAGAGTTTTTGAGAAGAATCAATGAAAGTCCTATAAATATCGTTGAAAACGTATTAATAAGTTTTAAAGGAGCTATTTCAATAATTGATAATAAAATCTTCTATTTAAACGGTTAGGTTATTGTTAAATATAAACAGTTTTAAATATTCGTTTTGAAACTGTTAATATTTTAAACAATTTGTTATAAATAATATTGATTTTGTTAAATATTTTTTACTTTTGAAACATATGCTCCTTAAACTAACTTGCTCCCCAGCAATATGAATTATGATTATTATCAAAGGACTTTCAAAAAAAGATTTGTTTAATAAATATATTACTGCATTTTCAGAAAAAGAATTTTACAATTTATTGAACGAAATAGTACCGGAAAAAAAAGGAAAAAAACTACTTACTGCAAAAGAAGTGGGTATTGTGGTGAGTGAAATAGGAGTTTGGGAGATACCAATTGATGAATTGCAACTGGCTTAGATACAATCATATATTCTACATAGAGAATTTAGATTTCTATTTTATTTTTAAATATATTTTGGTGTGATAATATTTAAATCATAAGTTTTTTATTAAATTAGCATACTTAATCTAATTGTATTTGTTATTATGGATAAAATAGTTTCCGTATTTCAATTTGAAATTCGTTATAATCACATTTTAAATTTTTCACAAATAGCCCGAAAAATATTATCACCTTATGTGAAATTAGCTCAAAGCATCAAGTTAGAAAACCAAAACACGATCAATGAACAAATTATTCTTAATTTTGAAAATGATGATTATGTAATTATTGTAAGTTGGGATAGAATATTAATAAAAGGGCAAGAAAGTTTAGATAATTATATTATTAAAAATTCGCCAATCGAAATGCCCTTCTTCAGCATTTTGAATAAAATAAGTAGTTTAGAAGAATTTGGATCTATACAAAATATACTCTTAGCTGTTAATTATATTAAAGAAATTGAAAAGACAAATCTTTCAAAGTTTATGGAAAAGACAATTCAAGAAACCACCTCGAATGTATTAGATGACCTAACAGATATTGCAATAACATTGGAAAGAAATAAAAAAAATGAAAAAGTAATGTTATCATTTGGTCCCTATTCAGGACCCCTTGAATTATCAAATCGTCCCTTAGTTCCTGTTAATTTGAAGACTTTATCAAATACTAATTTTTCTGGAGTAATGTTGGAGTATAAATGTTTTAAAATAGTTAATAAGGTGACATTTAATGATTTTATCAACATGACAAAAGAATCGAATGAATTATTCAAAAAAGTATGGAACACTCTGTAGTAGATGAAAAACATAATATATCTGTTTATGAGAATTTTATTGAAGAAAGAGTAGATGAAAATGATACTTCATTTATTAGTGATGAAAATATTAATATAATTGATATATCTAATGCAAAAAATGAATTAAGTTCTTCTCTTGAAGATTCTGGAAATTTTCTAAAAAATTTCTTTTTGGGAAAAGATGTAATTCTTAACGAAAAATGGGATTTTACAGCAAACATCCAAGGAAAAATAGTTCATGTAAACGAAGAAGAAGTTTTTGTTGACTGCTTACTGGATATTGATAAAAAAATATTTGAACACAGAACCTTTCCAATTCAGCTATTTACTAATTTGGTTGAAATAGTTGTTAATAAAACCGTTCTTATTAAAACTAAGGTGAAACCTGGAACTATCAAAATAGATGTATTTCCTGGTGATGGAATAGTAAAATTAGAGTTTTTTAATCAAAAGAATAAATGGGATATCTTAAATGGGAGTGAATTAGACAATAAATTAATTAAGTGGTAAAAATAACATTTAAAAATGTAGGTCAAGGAGATTCAATTATAATCGAATGGAGTTCAAATGGCATATATAAAACTGCTATTATAGATTGTAACTTATTCCAATCAACTAATCCTATTCTTGAACATATTATTAAGAACAATGTTAAAGAGATTGAATTTATGATTCTTTCTCATCCTCATCTTGATCATTTTTCTGGATTTCATGAATTGTTAAGTTATTGTAGAAAAAATAATATAACTGTAAAGAGGTTTTTACATACCGCTGAGGTAACTCCAGATTTTTTAAAATCAGCCTCTAGAAGTTTAGAAGCAGACGAAAAACTTTTGAACCTTTTTTTACTTTTAAAAACAATGCAAGAAAATCAAGAATTAAGTGTCAATTCGATTGATGATAATCCGCACTTGAAGATTCCCTTGGGAGATGAATTTTCAATGGAAATCTTGGCTCCAACTTTAATTGAAAAGAATAAATATATAAGAGGTGTGAATTATCCGTTTGATGAGGAAGATAGTACAGGGAATCCTAATGCTAATTGGTTATCGACAGTATTAAAAATTTATAATAAAAATAGTAGTATTATATTAACTTCCGATGCAGAATCAACAGTTTTTACAAAAATAGGTAAGAAGAAAAATGGTAGATTAGGAAAAGATAAAATTATTTTAGCTCAAATCCCTCATCATGGTGCTAAAGGGAACCTTAATAAAACATTTTGGCAAATGAGAAAGAGGTATTCAACTACATTTGTTATAATTTCTGTAGGTGAGAATGGATATGATCACCCCTCAAATAATCTTATTGAATTTTTTACAAATACTGCAAATTACGAAGTTATTAGAACAGACATTAAAGGAGTTATACAAAATAAAACAAAAAAGGTAGCAAAAATTTCCAAAATATTAGATGTATTTAGTGAAAACAGAACAGCAACAATCAGAAAACAATTAAAAGGAGATAAATCATTTGTTTTATCAGGAACTACTTGCAAAGTGGAATATCAATGATTTTTTTTGAGAATATTTTTTATCTGTACATTTTTGTAATAAAGATTCTAAATCAAATGCGTTGTTTTTATTTTCTTAAATTTTTTGCCCATCCCTAATGTAACAGCAGTTGGGTTTTTGATAATTAATTCTCCTAAAGCTAGACTAGATATTGCTTCCTTAATTTCATTAAATTCATACCCAGTAACTCCAAATAAGTCTTTTATAACACCGTCTGGAATTGATTGTTGTTTCATAATCAAAGGATATTGTGCATTAGCATAAAAATCAAAATATTTTGATTTATAACTCTCCATATTTTGGGTTGCTAATATGATACTCAATCCTTTATTTCTACCAACTGCAATCAAATCACGCAATGGCTTATTGTCAAAATCAAGCATATAATGAGCTTCGTCAATGATAGTGAAGTGTCTTATTTCTACACATTCATCATTTACAGCCTGTTTAGGAAGATTTTCATATATGGTATTTAGTTTAGAAATAATAAAATAAACTATCGCCTTTGCAATCGGACCTTCTTTTGGGAAACTATCCATTTTTACAATGTAACTATTAGAAATAAGATCAACAGTATCAATTTCAGCAAAAAGATTATTCCTGATAAGCTGCTTTAAAACCGATTTAACACTATCATCTTTTGGTTGATCTTTAGGTAATTGCAATTTTTTATATTCATCCAAAATAGTTTTAAAGGTAATAGGTCTATTATTTGAACTTTTATATGAATTAATTACAGCCTCAGATAATCGATTATTCATTGTGGCACTAATTCGTGTTTTATCAATTGCACTTAATGCATTTGCCATTTCAGAAGCATACAAATTGATTTCATTTTGAGTTTTACCACTAAAATCCTTAAAAGGGGTAAAGGGTAGAGGTGATTTAATTGGATCTAAAATAGCAGAATCATCAACCTCAAAATGTGAAAGCCAATTTTGATTTGCAGGATCTGAAAATTCACCTTTATAATCAAATAGTAAAAAATTAACAGGATAAGATGATTCTACAGTAATAGTTCTCATTTCACGCATTAAAACAGCTAATAGGTTTGATTTACCAGAGCCGGTTGTTCCCGCAATTAGTATTTGCGTATTAGGAACATCTCTTCCATTTAAATTTAAGTTTGCCGGAATATCATCTCCATAAGTGCCAATAATTAAATTTAAAAAAGGTATTTGACCTAAAGAAGTTTTAGCTTTTGAAGCTGACACAGTGAGCCAATTATTTAAGTTTTCTTCATTCATTAGATATTCAAATCCTCTCAACATTTCATGATTGATAATTCTACTTTTAAATGAAGCGTTATTCCAATCTATATCCATTTCATGGTATCGCAATTTTAGTAATGAAGACCATAAATTTTGCAAGTTAAATCTTGAAAATGCTGTTTCATGTATTCGCAAACCTGTTTTTGAAATAGGAATTTGAGAAATTTCATCAAGATTTCTTTTATCAGAAAGACTTAAACCAGCAGATAATGTGATGCGCTGTAACAAGTTATTACTTACTGTTATATTTTTATTATCATATTTATAGTTAGTTAGATTAATTCTTTCTTCTAACAAATGTTTTAATGGAGAAAGCTTTTCCATTAAACCCTCACTATGTCTAATATTTTGAAGTGTTATTATTTCCATATTATAAATCTATGTGATTATTAAAATAACCTTCTACAACTTCTGTTTTTTGTAATTCTTTATCACGAATTAGGGTAAAGGTTTTTGAAATGAATGGACGAATTTTTTCTATATCTGAATTGGGTCTTATTTCACTATCGGAACTTAATAATAGTGTTTGATGAGATAATTCAGGAAAATAATTTTCTAATAAATTACTTCTACTTTTTTCATCTAAAACTCCCATAACAGTATCAATCATAACCGGTGGGTCATAATCTCCATATTCATGAAGGGCTTTTAATAATACTTGAATTACTACTTGCTTTGATGCTGTGTTTAATTGACTAAGATATATTTCATTACCTGATTTATGAAAAATTCTGAAATTAAGATTTTTTAAATCCTCCGATAATAATACCTTACTTATCATATCTTTATAAACTTCCAAATTTTTATTCAAATCCTCTTTCATTTTAGATTGAATCTGTTCTTTTTTACTTTTTAAAAGAGTGTTTGCGATTTTTTCAAAAAGAGGTTGCAATTTCTTTAACGTTTCAAACTTAGGATCTGGTTCCTCATTGGTAGGAATGTCAAAGCTATGTATTCTATTATTTAATTTTTGAATATCCTTTTTCTTTTCAGATATGTCTTTATTTATATTTTTTATATTTGATTCATTCTCCTCATAAGTTTTAAGAATTGTATAATCACTTCCGGAAGCTTGTAATTCTAAATCATTGATCTGTTTTTCAATTTTTGAAGAATTTACAATTGAAATATCTAACTCAATTTTCTTTTGATTTAAACTTGGAAAAGGATTATTGTACAAAGAAGAAGTCAGATTTTCAAGTGCTTTTATTTCTGATGGTTCAAAGAAATCATATTTCTGATTTTCTTCTTTAGTGGCTAAATTAGCTATTACTTTTGAAGCAAGTTCACTAACTGATACACCAGATAAATCATAACCATCTTTACTTAAAAAATTTATTGATTTTGACAACAATTCCTCAACAAAGGGTTCTGTAATTTTATCACGCCAGTCATGTTCTGATTCATTAATTTCTTTTAATGCAAGTGCTATTTCACTTTTAAAAGCTTGTTCCAGTTTTGGTAGACTAACATGTTTATCAAAATTTGATGTAAATTCAGTCATTTCTTGTTTAAATAACTTTTCCCGTTTTTTCAAATTATCTAAATCATTTTTTAACTGGTCAATTTTATTCTTAATAGTAGTTTCTTGATTAAGACCTTCTTTTAATTTATCATATAAATCTTTATTAGAAACTGAATATTCTAAAGTCTGTTCTAATTCATCTCCTAATTTTTTTAAAGATTGATCTTCATCCTTTTTTTGTTGAATAATTTTTAAATACTCAACCTTTTCCTTCTCTATATCTATACTTTGTGCGGTAAAATCTTGTGTTAATGATTCAGAAGTTTTAGCAAGTGAAAGATATTTATTGAAACCCATCACATTCTCAATATTTTCTTTTATCACTTTATTTAGTCTATCTTCTTTTAAAAGATTACCGGCTTCCATAGCATCAAAAAGAAAATATCGGCTTAGTTCTTCGGGTAAATTGGCTTTAATAATTTTATTTACCTGCGCTTCTTGTTCTGCTCTTTGTGAAATGGGTGTTGCTGTACCATATTGAAAAATAGTACCATTCATATTTAATCTTACACTTTCAACAGGTTTATTTTCGGGATTTAAAATATAAGTTCTGGTAAGTACATAACTCTGTTCTTGATTTAAAACTTTTCCTGAAAAATGTAATTCTAACTGAATTTTTTCTTCTTCCTTACCTAAGGCGCCAGCATTCAATAATTCTTTGAATTTTTTACTATTATCTATTTTTAGTCCATAAAGAGCACTGTAAATAGCATCGAAGAAAGTAGTTTTTCCACCACCATTTGCACCACCAATTAAAATAATAGGTCTATCGGGATCTGTAGATATATCTAAATCTAAATCGAGATATGTTTTATAATTTTTTGCTTTTATTTTTTTAATAAGCATGATCTATTTTATTTTTTGAAGTGCTTTTTCTAATAATTTTTTTAATGATTTTTCATCTAAGTCTTCATTTTTAATTTTTTTTTCATGAAAAGCTTTAAGAATATATTCTTTTAACCACTCAGGGTCAATATCAAATTCGTTACAAAGTGCTTCAATAACTTGCATATCTTCTTTTCTTACCCCGTAGTGTACAAATAAAGTATCTAATCCTTTTTTACCCATAGTTTAATTATTTTATCATTGATGGTTCAAATGAAACCCATCCTGTCATATCGGTTGCTTTATCAATTAAATTATCGCAATATTTCCAAGTTCTGTTGTCTAGCGCTCCTTTTGGAACAATAACACCTCCAATTAATGGTTTTTCTATTGTTGAGTTCTCTTTTAGATAATTAAATAAAGCATTGTGTTTTGCAACAAAATCAGAGTTAGAATCTAGGGTTTTAGTATCAAATAATGCAATTGATCCATTCTTGTTTTTAATAACAAAATCAACATAAAAACCTCTCGTAATACCATTGACATCTTCATAAGTTAAAGCAAAGTCCTCTTTATTCTTATCTCCATTTTTATACCACCATTCCAAATGATTTTTATTAGTTTCTAAAAAAGATACAAATTCTTTTTCAGGTTTGCTTGCTCTATTTTGCTCATAAAAAGGCTTCAATGCGTGGTAGTCAACATCCCTTTCTTGATAGTGTTCATTATATATTTTTTCAACAGGAATATCCCATTGGCTTTCTTCAACTCGCTTAGAAGCTTCAGAAGCTTTCTGATGTAGTAAAACTTGGTGTTTTTCTAAAGCGATATCAATTAATTCAATAAATTTTGATTTATTCTGTTCAAAGAGTATAATTTTAATTGCTTTAAATTCATCTAACATAAAATATTCTTCAAATAATACTTTTAATGCCATTTCCAATACTGGTGTAGAATCAAATTTTTCATATTTACCAACATTATTTCTGCAAAATTGACGGAATAAAATATTTAATTCATTTATAGTTTTTGCAAATTTCTCCTTTTCCTTAACAATTGTATAACCTACATCTGTGTTGAGAATTACATCTTTAGGAATTGGAATTTCTATCTGTTCAATATCCACTTCAATAAATTTTTCCTGAAGTTGTTCAGCATTATAATGATAAATACCAGTGCTACCAGTTTTAGAAACATCTCTAGTTACATTAAAATAATCTTCCGCAGCTTCATATAAACATTTTCTGAATTTTGATCCTAAACGATTACGATTTAATCGAGTGTTGATATAAAAAGATTTTAAAGTGAGATCTTGATAATTATCAATCCTTTTTGCAATATTTTGAACAATATAATCAATATCTTCCTTAACAATTCGAATAATATCTTTGCTTAAATTAGTATAAACATATCCATTATTTAATACTGGATTTGTATAATGTTTTTGCTCTGGCATACGCAATATTCTACCTACCGTTTGAATCCCAAATGTTTCTTGCTTAATATCTCTAAATATTAATAAAATTGCTGCTCTTGGGCAATCCCATCCTAATGCAATTGCTTGCTTAAACAATAATACTTCCGTTATTGAATCATAGTCTTCTAAGCCAGATAAATTATCTTTACGATTACTTAACCAAACTGCTAATTTATTATTCTGCACCGTAATACCTTTTACTTCTAAAAAAGTTTCAACTTCTTCAATTAATTTCTTATCTAAAGCACTTTCGCTTTTTGAATCATTGGGTAGTTGAATTAAAAGTAATGGGTTAATATTCACACCTAATTTTTGATAAGCATTACTTAATTCTTTACGTTTTTTTAGGGCTTCTTCTAAAAGTATTTGATTAAGTCCTTTACCTTGTTGTTTATGGTGATCTAAAGCCGGATTTAAAACCACATTCTTTTTTATCATCTCGGCATTTACAACTTCTTGCCTTTTTATTGTATAGCCATAATCCGATTTTAAGAAAGGTGTTGCAGAAACGTCAATTTCTATTTTTGCATGAATTTTTTGTAATAATTCTTTTGCTTTTCTACCTCCTGCATGATAATGTGCTTCGTCTAAAATGCAAATAATCTCTATATCATGAAGCATGGCATTGTACACATACTTTATCAAATCTTTACCTTGTTCATCTTCCCTAATATAGATATTGTTTTTTTTATTTACCGATTGCCAATTCATAAAAAGGACTTCATTGGGTTTTAAGCCACCATCCGTAATATCTTCAAATTGAATTGGTTTTATTGATCGTAATTCTTCAAAATAATCTTTTAGTGACAGGTAAGATTGTAAATGCAATTGGTTTGGTGCAAACCAAATAAATGCTACTTTTCTTTTTTGAAGTTCAAGTTTATCTGGTAATTCTTCGCTCAATTTATTTAAATAAGCAGCCATTGTTACAGTTTTTCCAGCTCCGGTTGGTGCTTTAAAAACCATTTTATGCCTGGCTCCAGGTAAATCTAAAAGTGAGTATGTATCTTTTAACAAAGCATCTACAGCTTCTTCTTGGTATTTTTTGAGTTGTATCATACTTCCGTTTCTTTATCAAATTCAATTGGTGATTCTTCTTCTATTTCAGGTATGAAATCTTTATTTTCTTTAGGTAATACATTTTGATATGCCTTATAAATAGCATCAGGTAAGGCCGATAGAGTAATGTTCTCAGCAATTTCTTCAAATTCTTCGGCATAAGCATATTGCCCATTAGAAAAGACATAAACCTTAATTTTTGCCTCTTTATTCTTTAAAATAAATTTCTTAAGTAGTTCAACTGCATCTTCAATATAAAAATCATCATACACTATATATACATATTTATCTTTTCCATTAGTAAATAATCTATGCCATTTAGCTGTAAGCAGTTGTAAAGTAACTTCTTGATAACAATTTTCTTTTATGCAAAGTAATTCAGTAGCTAATTTAGTGAGTTGACGTTTGTTGGATAAAGAGGGGACTCTATCAACGAAATCTGTTTTGTAGTATCGTAGGTTGTTATTTGTTAAGCCTTCTACTTTTTGTCCTTTAGCATTTGTATAACTTTGGATTATACGTTTATTACGTTCATATGTCACTTCTTCAGCTATGTTATTTTCATTATTTGTAACTAATATACATTTCCTATTATAGTTATCTTCAGCATTTAAAGACATTGTTGCATGTAATGTTGTGCCAGAACCCGCAAAGAAATCCAGAAAAATACTATTCTTTCTAAAATTTAATATCCTCGCAATTTCAAACCGATCTTTAGGGTTATTAAATTTTTTATTACCTAATATAGAATTTAATTCAGAGCTTGCCCCTCTACCATCTCTATAAAAAACGGTACTGGGCATCTCAGTTTCCATATTCCTTAAGTATTTTTTAACTTTAGGAACTGTATTTTCATTTTCACCGTAATAAATACAGTTTTCGAGTACCATTTTATCAAGTGTTTCTTCTTTCCATCTCCACCCAAGGCTTGGTACAGCTGTTTCCTTATTAGTAATGGGATGAATTAATGGCTTATGACATCTTGTTTCAGGTTTATCTGGAGCACAAGAATTATCTGCAAAAAAGAGACCCTTTTCATCAACTAGCGAATAATGTTTTGAACCATAAGAAGGATCATTTTCGGGTAACGAAGAAAACCAAGATTTCATCTCTTTTTCAATTGATTTTAAATCATCCTTAAATTTCCTTTTTAATTTTTCATATTTTGAATAAATCTTATCTAACCCTTCTTTCTTTTGTTTCCAAGCTAGCTTTGGATTATCAATCTCATTTCTGTTTTTGGCATAAACAAGCATATACTCATGATTGATACCAACTAAATTACCACTACTTTTTTTACCTTGTTTCCAAATCATTTTTGCAATAAAATTACTTGAACCATAAATTTCATCGCATAACATTTTGAGTTGTGAAACTTCATTATCATCTATGCTTATAAAAATAACCCCAGTATCAATTAACAATCTTTTTGAAATTTCTAAGCGTTTACTAATAAATGACAACCATTTACTATGTTTATAGTTATCTTCTTTATCCACAAACGTATCATTGTATTTAAAATCCTTATTACCCGTATTATAGGGTGGATCAATATAAATCATGTCTATTTTACCTTCGTGTGTAAAAGTAAGAGCAGTAAGAGCATGTAGATTATCACCCTCTATAAGTATATGGTTAGGGTGTTTTTCTGTATTGGTATCGTTTATAATAGCACGTTCTTTTACTTCTTTTAAAACGGGAAGTTTTGTGCGTAATTCTTCTTCAACATCTTCGGGTTTGTCTTCCCAAACTAAACCATATTTCTTTTTTGTATTAACCAAATTAACCAAGTATGCTTTTTCATCATTTGTTAATCCATCCAAACTTTTTACTTTATCAAGTATTTCTTTTTTATTCATTATTTGTCTTTATTGTTAATAGCATTTATGGCAAGTGTTAAAGCTTCCTTTTGGTATTTTTCTTTAGCAATATTTTTTAAAACCTTATCAGCTAACCAGAGTATTAGTAATTCTTCTTCGGGTTGGTCAAACAATTTTGATATATGAATTATATCTTTTTTTCTAAAAGAACGATCGCCTCTCTCCATTTTACTTAGTATTGCAGTATCCATTTCTAAATGGGGAGCCAGTTGCCTTAAAAGGATGTTTTTCTCTTCTCTTAATTCTCTTACTTTATTACCAATCATTGTTTTTGTATATAAAATATGACTTGTCAAATTTTGAACAATTTACGAAAAGAAAAGAATTGAAAAACAAAAACCTTTAAAGAATATTTAAAGGTTTTTTGTGATTAGTAGTATAGTAATAGATATTTTGAAGGATGATACTCAATTATTTATTTAATTTAGAGTCCGTTGAATCTTTCTCATTATTTGAATTGCCATTTTTATTATTTTTTGCTATCATTTGATCACTGGTCTTAATTAAATTTTTAGTTATTGCGTATGGGTCATAAAATAAACCTGTAAATTCGTCTTGTATCAATTGATATTTTAATGCCAGTTGAACATAGCGCAATTGGCAATTATTTTCTAAAACTTTCTCCTTTAAATACTACTATATTGAACATTTCAAACAAGCGATCATAAACCCGGTTGCCGTATTTATCTCGAAATTCTAAAAGAGCTAATTCCACATCACCATCAGCACCTTCCTTAAAATTACAAGTAATATATGTGCGTACTTTATTAATATATCTTGCCTCTAAAATATCTTTCATTAGCTCGGCTTTTCCATAATTATTTGCTGTGCGTTCAGTTTTCACATCATCAAAATAACGCGTACCATAATTCATAGTTTTATAAAACTCATCCTTATCTGTAGGTCTTACACAAGCTTCAAACCTGTTTACAACTTCATTGGTTGTAAAGCCTTTAAACCCAATGTTTGTTGATCTTAATGCAGTTTCAAACGCTTTAAATATTGAAGTTTTGCCATTTCCATAGGTTCCAATGATCAATAAGCCTTTATCAATACTTGGAGATGAAAGATTACTTAATGCTTTACTTTTTTTAAAATTTTTATCACCCAGGAAATAGTAGAATAGAGGCTGTAAATTATCTAATGTTGTTTTATTTACAATAAAATTCCGGTTTTCATTTTTGTAAAATGATTGTCTAAATATGTTCCATAGATTGTTTTTTGTTAATTGTGGCACTTCAATAATTTTTCCAGCTTCTTTTTTAAGTGTGTCAAAATATTTTTTATTTGCTTCAATTTGAGGTGTGATATGTTTCTTCTCATAATCTTCTATTTGTCTTAAAGCGGTAGAAACCGGTAAATTATTAAATTCATTAGAAAAAAGATTTAAATTATGTTCACTTAGATCAGTTAAATCAAATTTTTTTAGAGCTTTATATTTATTTCTTCCGATTATTTTTATTGATTTATTAATTGAAATAGCCATGTTTTAGATTTATTTATGAGATCGTCTGATCAAATGAGTATCATTATTTTTTTCTTTTTTGCCGGAACTTTTTTCTTTTTCAAATTCAGGTTGCCTATTTATCCAGCCATTAACTGAATTTTTCCATTGCTTCATAGGATTTGAGCCAACCTTCCAGCCATTACTTTCGTAATAATCAAAATATTTTCCAGCATGTTTTTTTGAAAATAAAGGATCTCCAGTTTTTTTTAAAAAATAAGCTTCTAATTCTTCAACAGAGGCGAGGGGGTAAGCGTTAGCTTTACTTTTTCTATTTATATTAACATTATTATTATCAATAACATTTACATTTTCATTAACAGTTGCGGGTGTTAAACAATCATTCTTTTTGTTTAATAGTGATGAAGGATCTTTAACACTCCTGAGGTTATTTGTATTTGCCCTATTTTTCTTACGTATCTCAGCACTTTTTTTACCACCTAAGGATTTAGCTTTAAGCACTTTATTCCATTCATTCTCATCCCGAATGAATTGTTTTTTAAAAAGCTCAAAAACCAGAATTAAATCTTTAGGTAAATCATATTCTCTATTCTTTTGAAAATTAATAATGGCTCTAAAAAATTTACCTAATTTTTTATCGCTTAGATGATCAGATATATCCAAAGTATCTATATAAAGAATAAATGATTTCTTTCCTTCTTTCATGATTAATATGTTGTTGATAGGGTTTTTGGATATCCTTTTACATCTTTCATTAAGATTTTATTAGGTAGAATAACTTGTCCTAAATTTGAAGCTTCAAATTCCATATCCTTCCAGAATTCATATTTTTCTTCTTTTGACCAGTTAAATTTTTGTATGTAAATATTTGCCTTTAATATCTGGATACATACATCCATTCTTATACTTAGTATTTGCATTTTGATTTGGTATTGATCAGTGTTTACTTTGATAGAATATTGATTGATTTTTAGGGTCTTTCAGTATTCTTTCTATTCCTTTTACTCTAACCATGTTTATACCTTTGGAATTTTTAAAATGTTCACTTTCACGAATTATGCCTGCTTTTAACCAATTTAATAAAGATTGTTTGGTGGTTACGTTTACCACATTTGCATCAATAACTTGTTTGAAAGTTGCATCCCTTCTTCTAAAGAAAGCTCTTTGAATACGAGTGAGTTCTAATTCTTTCTTTTTGAGATAATCATCTTTTCTGACAATCATCAGATCATTATCTTTCAAATGCTTCATAAAATTGTTTAACTCAACTACTTCTTTCATAATGCATTAATTTTATCAATTACGGTTTCTAAATCTCTTAACATCTCAAGATCAAAAGATCTGAAATACCAAAAAAGATTAAATTGCTTCTTAAACAAAGTAGTATCATACTTTGGAAAATGAATAGTTAATTGAGTAAATACATCTTTTTTATTTTTATATCCCAATTCAAAAAACAATTCTAATATACTTGCAATGTTTTGGGCATTTTCTATTCTATTAACGGCCTTTACCTGATTTTTAGTTAAATATTCAATCATTTGTGTGTAAATATTTTATAATTTGTGTACATTCGCACTAATCTTGTGCAAGATGTGTTATTGCTATGCAAATATAGTAATATTACTTCTTTTACATAGTATTTAAAAAGAGTATTTTTTAAATAAAATAGATGTTTGATGTAAATTATTGACTATGAAATCACTATCAAAAGAAGAAATGATAAATTATATATTGGAAACTGTAAAAAGTAAGAATCTCTCTGTTTATTCCATTTCTAAAGGGACAAATATTACACAATCTGCTATTGCTAATATCATAAGTGGGAAAACAAAGAATCCACATGCAATCAACGTAAAAACTATTTATGATTATTTATTTGAAAAGTATGGTATAGGGGAGGAGATGGTTGAAAAAAAATCAAATATTCATAAGGTTGGTACTGATCAAATAAAAGGGAAAAAGATTGAATTATATGAAAGTGATCTCGACAGGATCTTAAATTTGAAGATTGAAAGAATTGTCCAGCAATTAACCGATGATAAATTTAAAGAGATTAATGAGAGCTTATTATTCTTATTAAGAAAGTCTTTAGATATTGATATTAAAAATACAGATAATCTGAAAAATATTATAGGAAAAGCAGATTAGGATATCATCCTTTTGAGTCCGTCAATATAATCATCTCCGAAATTTATTAAATCAATAAAAAAGAGTAAGAATAATTCTTTTTGCCTTTTTGATTCTTTTACTTTCTTTTTTAAAATTACCAAAAGCTCTTTTCGGATGTGCTGATGTTTTTCAACATCCATTTCATGATCTAAAGTAATGTTATACAGTAAAGTATAATACATAATAGTGTAATCTAAAACTTCCTTCTCACGTTTATTACATGAATATTTCATATCTTTTAGTGTGGAAATGAATGTTGATTTTCCGCAAAAATCATCGATTTTTGATATGATAATATTCTGTAAAGGCATAAAGATATTTGTAAAATGGAGTGCAAATATATGTTAATGAAACAGAAAAAAAGTGATAAAAATCAGATAAGAAAACACAAATTTCAAGCAAAAATACAACATGCTTTTACATAGTGTTTTGCAATTTATTTAGTGTCATTAATTATTTTTAACTGTGCCAGATCACGTTCTTCTTCCGGATATCTATCCTTATAAAAATTATCAATATCATCTCGTTCATGCCCCATTAATTCTCGTAGCATATCCTCTTCAATACCAAGCCTCTTTCCGATATTTGCAAAAGTATGCCTGGCCACTTTAATTCCCAGATTACCTCCTAAAGGTTGAACTTTGATCTCTAATCTGTTTTGCATATCGATTAAATATCTTCCATAACGTCCTCGGAAAGTTTCATAACCAGTAAAATCTTTCCTGCCAGGGAATAAATCATCTGGTTGTTTATATTTTTTCAGAATGGCCTTCACTTTTTTTGTGGCACGTAAGTCAAATTGATACCCGTTAACTACTTTCGATCTTTTAAAAAATACACGATCATTTTCTACATCAGTACGCTTCAAATTATAAACATCTATTAGATCTTGCCCACCAAGATAAAACTGCAGTAAAAATAAATCTCTAACATAATCCATTAATCCAGTAAAACTTGCTTCCTCCATTTTAATAATATCATCAAGTACTAAATATTTCTTCCTCATTTGATGGCTTCTTACCTTAAGACCTTTAAATACACCTGTAAAAGGTTTTTTATCTTCCGTAACATCACGTAATACAGCTTGGTTGTATATTGCTCTAAGAGTTCTTAAATAATTATGAATAGTTGTGCTTTTTACATTATCTCTCTTTTTATCATTTACAAAGCCAATTAATAAATTATAGTCAAAATCATCAAAATTAAGATTAGGTTCATATTTCATTAACTGTATTTTGGCTGTATTGTACACTTTTGCATTACTCATATTTCCATTTTTCTTTTTTTCATCAATAAGCATATCGGAAAATTTGTAAAAATCATCGGTAATAGAATTTTTTGCTCTATTATAATCACCCTTAAGATATTTCTCAATTTTAGTGAAGTCCATTTCTTTTTGTCTTTCAAGTTCTTTGATCTTAAATTTCAGATCAATCACTTCCGGAAAAATATAATCGTAATCCGGGTGTAAAACAAGAGGAGCCTGTTTCTCAAAGTCCCAGTGTTCAGGTTTAGAAAATAAACTGAGTGTTATTCGTTTTTGTTTGCCTTTATGATATAAATTAACAACAACTGGGAATCCTTTTTTTGATTCAACCTTAGATTTTAATAAAACAAGAGTAATTTTCATAGCAGATCATAATAGAATAATACAAGTATACAAAAATCCTACAAGTATTCTACAAGTTTTTACCCCTTTTTTGCCCCTTTTTACTAGTAAAAGGGATAATTTACTATAAAGAATTTAAGGTGTATAAACTAAAAAACCCCGTATAATACGGGGTTTAGGTGGTGTGATCGCGATAGGATTCGAACCTATGACCGTCTGCTTAGAAGGCAGATGCTCTATCCAGCTGAGCTACGCGACCTTTTTAATTTTTTCAAAAACTATATTTTTGAATTCTAAAAAGATAACATCTTAGAGCACCGCTCTAAAATAAAAAATTATTGTCGGGGTGGCAGGATTCGAACCTGCGACCTCCTCGTCCCAAACGAGGCGCGATAACCGGGCTACGCTACACCCCGAATTGGTTATCTTCAAGGAATCTTCTAATTCCTCTTTTTTTAATCTATTTCTCTAATTTCAAAGCCTCTGTTCTATCTTTAACAGGAATTGTTTTATGCAATTTCCAGGGCTTTCCACTTTTGTCGAAGGTACAAATCCATTATTTTGTCTTTTGAACCTTTCTTCAATATTATGAGTTTGACCAACATAATATCTCAACCTTTTTTCACTATACAATATGTAAACAACATATTCCATTCTTTCTTGTCTGGGTGGTCATGGCTCTAGGCGTGACGACCTCCTTGTCCCAAACGAGGCGCGATAATCACACCATACGTGATAAACCTCACTACGTCCTGCCACGCTATAAGCGTGGTACACCCCGAATAATTTTCGGTGTGCAAATATAAAACTAAATCTTAATTCTACAAGCAAAACCTATGATTAATCAAAGGCTAAATTATAAATTCTTTTTATCGCATTTGACAGGTCTGGTATACTAACAATTCTGCTTTTTCTTATCGTCTCTTTTCCATCGAAAAATACTAAAATTGTGGGCTCTACAAATACATTATTTTTTGCAGATATTTCTGGTGAAGAATTCATGTCTATATAGTAAAAAGGAATTTTTGGAAATTCCTTTTCCAACATATCAATTACCTTCGGTTCCAAAGCTTCTCCAACATTACAGCTTATGGTTGAAA
>Ga0209633_10002371_pt1 | contig 18231 bp, 37 predicted proteins | sample Cruoilmetagenom1_FD_187290 | JGI IMG/M metagenome (GOLD analysis project Ga0209633, IMG submission 187290) | Oil polluted marine microbial communities from Coal Oil Point, Santa Barbara, California, USA - Sample 1 (SPAdes) (version 2) | ecosystem: Environmental > Aquatic > Marine > Oil seeps ... | reverse complement strand
CGATCTATCCTTTCCTGCAAGTTTTTCACAATCTTTAATTTGTAGTTTTGGATTTTGCTCATCTGTTGATGTTCTAATATAAATTGCTACTTTCATTTTTTCTTAACCCATCTTGAATAAAATATATTTTATTTTATATTTTTCAACTTTAAAAATCAATTCATTAATAGAATTAATTATATCTTCTTTTGTTTTTGAATTAAAACAATTCATAAAAGGTTTATAGCTTTCTAAATTATTTTTAATTTCTTTAGGAGTTACAATTTTATAACCATATTCTAAAACTTCATCAAATAGAATTCTTTGTAAAGAATCCATAACTAAATTTGATTGAGTTGTAGCTCTAAACCAAATAACTTTTCCTTTGTTATTTTTATTATATCCTGTTAGTGCTTGTATATATCTTGACATTTTTTATTTTCCTTTATTCAAACAACACTTCTTATATTTAATACCAGAACCACAAGGACAAGGGTCATTTCTACCAACTTTTTTAGAGCCAACAATTACTTCAACACCAGCTTTTATTTTAGACTTAACACTTCTACCAGCTCCAACAATCTGTCCTTTTATCTGTTGCTTCTTTTCAGAGGCATACATATAACCTTCTGAGATTGCATCTGCTCCACTTACCCACTCACAAAACTGCATCTTTAATTGTTTAATTTTATCTTTCTTATCGTTATCAGAGAGTCCTTCTAAGTCTTCTGATGCTTGAGGGAAGTTTTCAAGGTTATCCCAATTCTTCAAAAATCCTTTCTGGAACTCTTCAACCTCTGGGTCTTTTTCAATTTTAATCTCTGGATTTTTCAAACCATACTCAATCTTATTAATCATAGATTGCCTATTTGACTTTACTTTTAAATATATATAAACTGCTTTTGCATTCATTCTTTTTTTCTCTCAATTAATTCAATTAAACTAAAATTTTTATTGTTGATTGACATAAATATTATACACATAAAAATCCCAAATAATAATAAAATTGTTTGAATTAATTTATATGTATAAATTTTTAATGTATCTGTTTTCACAAAAGAACCAGTGGTTTTTTTTAGAACCTCATCAAGAACCATCTGTCCTTCCAAAAGAACCTGTGGTTCTCCATAATGACTCACTTGAATGTATGGTTGGTTCTCATCAATTAAACTTATAAGCTCATTAAATGACCCTATGAACTGAAAAGACAACACAACTAAACAAACTACAAAGATGAGGTTCTTAATTAGAACCTTGTCTTTTTTGAAGGTTCTTGAAAAAGAACCTGTGGTTTTTTTCATTTTTTATCTAGGTTCTTTTTAGAACCTATCTGTTCTTTTTCTTTTTTAAGAGTCTGATGATATAAAGGCATAAGTCCTGACCAAGTATCTGTTCTTTTGATTTTGTATGAAGTTCTTAGTGCTGGATATTTGCCTTGACCCCAAGCATTATTATTATTAATTTTTGTTTCAATCCTTGACACCCAACCAAGTTTCCAAGCTGCTTTTATTATTCTTGACACTTGCTCAACAGTTAATCCACAAAGTTGTGAAACTTCTGTCTTTCTCATAAATCTGTCTTTATAAATTTCCATTGTTCGTTTAACAATTTCATAATTATGTAGTCTTGGAGTTTTCATAGTATTACCTCGATTTGACCTTTGAATTTACAAGTATTAATAAAACCTAAAATTTCAAGCTCTTTCAAATATTTTCTTAGTAAAGATTTGTCCATATTAAGTTCTCTGCTTAATTCTGGAATATTGTATCTGTCCTTTATTTCCAGAATATTACTCTGTCCTTTTTCTTGGAAATCTAAAATTGTTTTTTTATTGTCTAAAAATAACATAATTTTCCAATGGTTTGGTTTTTTCAAACTTTTATATTTACAGGTTTTCATTTTAGTTAGTTTTGTTAGGAAACACAATTCTAGCAATGTTGCTAAATTTCCTTTTTAGTTCTTCAAAAGATAATTCTTCTTTGATTAGTCTTCTGAGTATAGTTATTTCTTTTGTGAATACAATATGACCACTTGTGAATTCACATTTGTATGTCTCTGAATTATCTGATGTTAGATATTTGTAAGGGTTCATTGTTTTTTCGCTCCTGATATTTTTTTAAGTATTTCAGCAATATCTTTATTCAGTTTAATATTTCCTGCTAATCTTATTGAAGTTGTTCCATTTTGGAAATAACCTTGAACCACATGGGTTTTACCTTCCTTTTTTGAATCAATTAAATCTTCCATAGTTAATTTTAAGTCTTCAATTTCTTCATCTATTGTCTGATTTGAAACTATAATTATTTTTTTTGTAGTTATTAATTCTTGAATTGCATGTTGTGCATTTATCTCTCTAATTTGTTGTGCATTATTGGTTTTCATTGTTTTATTCCTCCTAAGTTATTGATTAATTGCATTCCTGTATCGTTAGATAATGCTTTGTTGTTTTGATATTGTCTAAGAAGTTCATCAGCTTTTTCAAATTTAGTTTGAGCTCTTAATTGAATTATTTCACTTAATACTGGTTCTATGTTTAAACCTCTTGGTTCAGCTTCTAATCCTATTGTATATTTGAAATTGTGTATTACAAATTTTTGAGCAGGGTCAGGTTCTGATTTTGTTGATTTTGATATTAAATTACTTATTTGTGATGTTATTTGACTTCCAGCAGATAATCTAAATCTTTTCTTTTTAGAAATTGAGAATATACAATGTTTCTTTTCTAAGTCAAATATAAAACCTTCTAATTGTGGTATCCATTTAGACCTTGAATCGATTAGATATAATTCATTAATTCCAATTGGTTTTAGATTTAGAACTGTAACACTTATATGAGATAGAAACTTGCTTAGATGAGCTATATTAGTTCTGAAATAACCTGATGAATCACTTCCAAATACTGATGATAAAAATAAAGCAATTGTTTCACTAAGTGTAATTGGAGTTTCTTTTATCTTAGTTAATAAATCTTGGAATTTCTCTTCTCTTTCATCTTTCCAAAGTTGAGTGGATTTTTGTGTGTGTGTAAAAGTTTTATTAATTTCTGAGTATGATTTTCTTTCTTTAAGAGCATCAAATAATAACTCTTCAATGAGTGTAGATTTATGATAATGACCTAATCCTTCAAGTTCTAAGACTTCATCAACTAAATTATGTAGTTTATTAAATGTAGTAATAGTTGTTCTAAATTCAAATCTTTTTACTTTATATTTAGAGATTTCTTCTTTTTTCATTTACAAAACCTCTTATTTGTCCGACAGATGTCCGACAGATGTCCGACAAATATATGTTTTTGTAAAAAAACACTATATAGTAATAACAAATTATACATAATTTTAATAGAAAATAGAGTATTTTTACTTAAATTTTTTACTTTATTTATAAAGAGAGTAAAGAAAGTATGATTTACATCTTTATTTTTTTTACACACACACAAAAATACAGAGTTATTTAAAGTATTATTTTTGTTATTTATTTTAGTATTAAAAAAAAGAGTATTTCTTATATGAGAGTTCGAAATACTGATGTAATTATAGTTTATATTATCAAATTTATAATTATTTCTTTTTTTAAATGCACAAATTTTATGAGGTGATAAAAATATGTGGTTACTTAATTGGTTATCAGACCCAATACATCTAGGAATAATTGTTTTAATTGGAGTAATATATGTATATTTTAATAAATAATTCATTCTTTTTTTTCTCCAGTTAAATATAACTTTACTAAAATAAATATTGAATTAAAATAAATTAAAATTAATATTTTTTCTTCTATAATATATTTTATTTGATACATTTCCAATAATAAATAAGAATTGAATAACAAAAGTCCAATGATTTTAATTGTGTCTTTGTATGATTTATTTAATTTCATTTTAATACCTCATTTTTTTCAAAAGTGATTTTATACAGTAAAGTAAAAATTGCATATAGCAAATAAGGAATTACATCAACATTAAGATTTAAATCAATAATTATTATAATTATTGAAAATAACATAAAAAATAAAAAAGGTATTGATATAATTTTCATTCTAATACCTCTTTATATCTTTTTATGATTGTATTAGTGTTAAAAATCATTAAAGAACTAAATATCATTAAAGATGGTATTGGAAGTTTTTTCATTATCATATCAATTAACATGCATAATAATATTCCAGAAGTAAAACTTGCACCAATTAATTTAATTAACTTATTTTTGAGTGATTTCATTTGAAACCTCACTATGTTTTTTTAATTCTGAATATGCAAGAAGTGTAATCATAATAACTCCTATTGTAACAATACTTAATCCTAAGAGTAATTGTTTAATTGATATAAAATTAAAAATGACTACAGGATAAAACATAATTGACATACCTTCTAATATGCCTAAGTAAAATATTAAATTTTTATTTGGGTGTTTTTTTATAATTTTCATTTTGTATTACCTTCAAACCATAAATAAATTGCATTTCTTATTGTTATGACTGAAAATATAGCAACTAGTAAATTTATTTCAATGCTATAATTTTTAAATGTAATAATAAAAAGAAGTGCAATTCCAAATATTCCCATACCTGTGTCAAAGATTGCTAAAGTCTTCATTTTGATGCCTCCTTAATATCCTTTTGTTGTTCTCTCTCTGCTATATTCTGTAAGAGCCAATTTACAATGTTTAAATTAGGAGTATTCATTTTGATTGACTCTCCAAAAATATTTTTCTTACCTTTTCATACTTGGATTGCAATTTTTCAGCAATTATAAAAATAAAATCATTATTTGCAACTTCAGTGCAATAATAGTTTAACATATGCATATAAGCTTCAAACTCAAGAATTAAGTCACAATATTCTTTGAATTCTGATTTAATTATGTGATTTCTATTATATTCATCATAATTATATAAATAATTCTGAGCTTTATCATACCAAAATTCTTTAACTTCGCTCAAAAACTCGATTACTTCACAAGAATTAAAAAAATATGACATTTTAGGCTTTAACCCCCAAATTAGAAAAGTATTTATTACAGAAATTATTTGTTTCTTCTTGAAACTTGTTAGTATTCTTATGTAATGCTAAATTGTAAAAACTCTCTCTTACATCATTCCATAGTTGATTTTTGTTGTATTTTATTTTTGTTTCAATTCTTTTTGAATTGCTTTTTTTACTTTTTGAAATATTTACAAAACTCTCCAAAGAAGAGTTAGTTTTATAAATATTACTATCTTTTTTATTAATAGGAATTTTCATCTTTTATTGTTTCTTGAAAAACAAATGATTTTCCTGATTTTTACAGTGCTTTAGGAACACTGTGAATAAACGGTTTCGCGGTTCAAATCCGCGCAGCCACGTATTATTCACAAAATCAGGAAAATTCAACTGTTATTTTTTTAATTTTCTTGCCTTTTGTTAAAAAAGAATTTAATTCTCGTTTCGGAACTGAAACTATCATTGACCTGTTTTGTTCTCTAATAATAAAATCATCCCAGCTCATTGAATTTTCAGTAACTTTAACTTTTTTTAGTTTTGGCATAAATAGTACTAAAACTTAATCATTTATAAATGTTTCGTTTGCAAATTGGCAAAAATAACATTTATACTAAGTTTTGCTAGACATATTTAATCAGAAAAATGGAAAACCAAAAACTAGAAAAAAAAATTAAAATAATTGAATTACAAAATAAAATTCATCTCCTTATCACGATATGTATTTTATTTGTTATAATACTTATTATGAATACAGTTCAATAATAACCCAAGTAATAACTCCTATCATTACTATAATCAATATTGCAATGATTAAGGTTGAAATCCAATTTATTATTTTTTCAATATATCCAAAATTATTAATATTCAATTTTATTTATAAATATATAATGTTAAATCCACTTTTACCACTACCAAATAAAGATACATTTTTAAATAATCAAAGCATAGTAATATTATTATGGTTTTGGAAAAAGAATTAGAAACATACAAAAACAAGAAAAGGGAGCTTGTGAAAAATCATGAAGGAAAATATGTTTTAATAAAGAAGGATGAAATTATAAAAATTCTTGAAAGTAAAAATGATTTAATGAAAGAAGGATATGAAAAGTATAAAAATGAACCTTTTTTAGTTAAGAAAATTACTTCTATTGAGGATGTAGCCAATTTTGCTAATGATTGTATAATTGCTTGTTAAAAAATAATAGATTTAAACTATAAATTTTTAATATAGATAAAATCTAAGTTATGTTTATAAATTCTAATGAAATAATATATATATTATGGAAGATACAATTGATTACAATAGATTAGGGAACATAATCAGAGAAATTATAAGGGAAGAACTTGAAGAAATTAGACCTTTAAATCCTAATTATATTCAAAAACTAGAAAAAATAGAAAAAGAAGAAGGAATAAAATTTACCTCTATGTCTGAATTGGATGATATAATTGAAAATGCGTGAATATGAAATTAAACCTTCTTTAGCAAAAAAATTAAAGAAAATTAAAAAAAAGGATTTAAAATCTTGCTCTAATATTTTAAAGAAAATTAATGAAATAATAAAATCAAACGATGTTAATCACTATAAAAATTTGAGAAAGCCAATGCAACATTTAAAAAGAGTTCATGTTAATGCCCATTTTGTTCTAACGTTCAAATATACTGAAAAAAAAGATTATGTTGAATTTATAGATTATGAACATCATGATGATGCTTATCTTTGAATTTTAATTAGATTTTGAAACGCTGTTTCAAAAATCAATCAAATCAGTAAAAAACTATTAAAAATTTATATTTTTTGAAACATTTCAAAACTGCCCAATTATGAAACAGTAATATTTAATAATTAATTTTTAATTCTTCTCATAATAGTTGCAGGAGATGAGTTTAACTCTTTTGCAATATCTCTCAAAGAATATAGTTTATCAGTCCTAGGGTTTATTTTTTCTTGAAGAGCTTTTATTGCTTCGATTGAAATATCATTCTTTTTACGACCAACTTTAATTCCATCAGTCTTAATCCTATCTCTCCCTCTTTGATTTCTTTCAGAAATCAACATCCATTCAATATCAGATGCAAGAGCAAGACCACCAATCAAAGCTCGACCCTCAAGAGATTTATAATCTAAAATAGAACCTGAATTAACAAGAACAATTTTAATATTTAATTTAGACAATGTTTCAATAGTTCTATGAATAAATGAGATTGACCTTCCTATTCTAGAGAGTTCAACAACACCAACATAAATTTCATCATAAACTTCAATCTCTGATGATTGACAAAATTTAATTAAATCATTAACTCCTTTTCTTGAGTCTTTCTTCCCTGATATTGCTAAATCTTGATAATGAATATGTTTGTCATAATTATTACCCCAATCAAATAATCTCTTGTTTTGGGTCTCCAAATCTTGCTTCTTAGTGCTACATCTTGAGTATGTTATCGCTAGTTTCATTTTACTCCTTTTCGACCAAACAAATCAATAGTAACTATTCCACTTCCTTATGCAAAAGTAAAGGAAAAGAATATAAATAAAAAAACAAAGTTGAAAGTTACAATTGAAATTTTAGAAAATGAATAAGATGAACAATAAATATATAAAGTTAATCATTTAAAGAATATTATGAATGAAACTATGATTGTTAATTTTATGATTGATGCCAAAAATAATCAAAACTTAATGTGGATTGGAAAATTTGTTATACTTCCATTTTTAGGATATTTAGGAAGTATAATAATCAGCTTAATTTTAGATAAAAATATTAAAAAATGTCGTATAGATAAAACATTTTTATATTTATTATTTATTTCAAAAACATATATTAATTTAAAGTTAAAAATGGATATTACTGACAAAATAACACTAAATGAAATTAAAAAAAAAGTTGAAAATGAATTTAAATATTTAGATTATAATAAATTATCAAGTGATTTTTATGAATTTAAATTAAAAAGTATGCATAAAAATGTTAGAGTTAGAATTTTCGAACCTGAAATTGAGAGTGATAGTTATTCTATAACATTAGAAAATATAGGAGAAGAACAAATTGGAAGATTTAATAATAATTCTGAATTATATGTATTATTTGAAAAATTTAATAAATTGTTTGTTAAAGGTAAAAATGATTTATTAAATGCAGAAATTAAGTTTAAAATTAGAAAATTTATAAAAAATAATGATAATGTTTCAATTACAAAACAAAATATGATAATAAAATCAGAGGTTATAACATTAAAAATTGACAGTTATTCTAATATAAAAAATCAAATTAAGGAAGCAATACAAGAATGGAGTATTAAGTTTTTATAAAAATTTAGTTACTCGCTTGTATATAAGTTTCAATTGCACCCCAACACTCTAAGAATATTTTAAAATAATCTTTATTATGATTTATAGCTAAATTTCTTAGTGTTAGTTTAGAATCACCATAAACAAATGTGTTCATAGTTTTGTCATCATAATTTATTAAAATATCAATATGTTTTTTGTCTACATCTGAAACTCCTGATAATAAATAATGATTATTTGGATCTGATATGCCTGTTTTTGCATTTATTGATATATTGGAACCTTCAATGTCTTTATATTTCGCCCCAGAAAGAATAAAAACTGCTTTATCTCTTATAGTATTCTCTAATGTTTTTAAATCTATTGAAATTGGATTTATTATATTATTTTCATCATCATAAAGCATTTTTGTTATTATATTTCTAACTGATGGAACATTGTTTCCTTTCACAAAAACTATATCAGAATTTATTTTAAAAAATATATCACAAACTTCCCATTTGAAGTTGGTTTTAGTTGTCTTTGTAACTTCGTTATTATTAGTAATACTAAAATCATCAACTGATAAATTTGTTCTTTTACCGATTTTAAAATTAGCATAATTCTCATTATCTATTACTATGTTTCCTTTATATTTACAAAATTCAGTAAGTATATTTTTCATACTACTTGGATTTGAATAATTAGATATTTCATCAATTTTTTCTCGTAAAAATATTTCTCTTAATTTATATGATTTGAATGATATTGCCATTTTTATCTTACATAACATAAACAAAATTATAGCAATAAATTTATAAAAAAAAGAAAACTCTATTTCTATAGAGGTTAGTTGGTGTCTAGTTCCTCGTTAAATTTTTTAATTTTTATATTTTTATAATCCTATATCTGCTTACATCTAACAAAATAAAAATAATTAGAACTTATAAATATTGTTATATGTGTAAAAAAAGATATTATAAACTCACTTTCTCATAACATTCCTCAACTCATCATCTTCATCCTCAATATACAACATTGTAGTGCTTAAACTTCTCGGTGAGTGGTCCATTAACTTCTGAACTAATTTCATATCTCCAGTTTTTTTCTCAATTTGAGTTGCAGCATGTCCTCTGTTAGAATGTGTAGTATATTGATGCAAAGGTGCATTATCTCCTTCACGATGTGCATAAATCACATCAAATCCACTTTCTTTCAAGTATTCTTTTAATTTCCTATTAATATAATGTTGCTCTAAATGATTGTATCTTCTATTTGGATGATGTTTGTCGTCTTTTGTAAAAAATAAATAATTATCGTGAGCTTCAATCTCTTTCTTATGTTTTTTAATATAATTATTCAAATCTGTTTCCATATCTAAACTCAAAGGCACATTATACCATCTTTTGCATTTATGATTATATACATTCAATTCATGTTTTTTAAAATCAACATCATTAACCTTCAAACATAAGACATCATTAATTCTCGGTCCTTCTATACCTTCAATCTCAACAGCCAAAGCAACTTCATCATTAACAAGTTTAAAATGTTCTAATACAGCTTTCCATATTCTATCTGGAATTGCTTTTGATTTGTTTCCAAGTTTTCGACCTCTCGTATGTGGATATTTGAGATATCGAATTCTCCAGAGAATTTTAGAAAAATATTCAATTTTAGGTCTAGTCATAGAATAATAAAAATCAAATGCAGTTTCTGCCTTGCTTTCCCCAAAATATTCTTTTAAATCTTCAATAATCTCTTCTTTTAGATTTTTTTTTAATTTTTCCATTGTAAAAATTTTAACTAACTAATAATAATTACGATTTACTAAAATATAAACTAAAAGGAGTATGTGTCCTTTTTTTTTATAAAGATTGATAGTGAAATTATATTTATCATGGCAGCATCTAACTTCATGGAACAAAAAAAGGGTAGTGGAACAGTTGGGTTTGTTATCGGTATAGTAGTTTTAATCATAATTATTGCAACAGTAGCGTTGCCAATTATTACTGATGCAACTGCAAATCTTACTGGAACAAATGCAACTATTCTTGCAACATCTGGAACATTATTGTCCGTTCTTGTAATTGTTTACATTGCTAATGCAATGTGATTGTGGCAGGGGAAAATCCCCCTGATTTTTAAAAAAACTAAAAAAAGAGCAGTTGCACTAAAAAATGTTAAGTTTCATCATATTAAGTATAGGATTTGTATTTTACTATTTGTCGTACAAAAGTCCAAAGACAGATTTAATTCTCTATGGTATATCAGGTATATTTTTCATTCTTGCTGCAATTGCTGGTTTTTCAGGATATGGAGACATACAAACAAGTGAATCAATTTCTTACACATATACAACAATAAACAATCAGACTGTTGTTGATAATGAAATTCGAACACCAGTATATTCTAATCATATAATTTTCACAAGTGGAATCCCAATTGTTGAATTTTTGGTAGGTCTTTATATTTTGGTAGTTTTAGCAGTAGAACCTCAAAATGAATCAAGAAAAAAAACTACAGATAACCAGAATTAATTATGAGCATTACAAGACATTGTTTATTTTGTATCATGCAACAATTATTACAATTTCAATCGTAGCAATAAATTTATTATTTAATAATAATAATTTTTTCTTTTTCTTGTTTTCTATAGTAGATATAATTGCATTTATTGGTTATGTGATTTTTCAATTTAAATTCAATTATTTTTATAAAAAATTAATTCAAAGTATTAAATCAAAATGAATCAAGAAGAGAAAAGCAACCCAGAAGTGAAACCAAATTATGAAGAAAAATCAATGCCCTCACAGGATGATTATTCTATGGTAGAACAACAAGTTCAAAAGATGCAAGAAGCGAAAGCTATGCAACAACAATATGTTCCAGAAAATCCAATTGACACAGCACATTTACTTCTTAGTAATTCAGACACATCAGATTTAATGCTTGAGATGGATAAGGAAATCAAACTTGCCAATCTTGATGCTATCGAAAAATATACAGTTTATCAATTTACTTCTATTTGGAATGACTTAATGTTTCTGAAAGCCAAACAAGAAAAAAGATTAATTGAAGCAAAAACTAAATTTGGAAAACTTTATGATGTTGGAGGAGAAGAAGAAGTTTTGGATACTATTGATAATTTACAAGAAAAACAAGAACCTGAATTTTTTGATGCTGCAGGAACTTATAAAAAAGGAAGATTTGTTGCAACTCTTTCAAGAGGTAAATTTGGATTTGAAAGAATTCAACAAATAAAAACAATTTCAGAATACAAAATGGAACAAACAGATATTACAGACAAAAGTCCTGGCTTTATGCAGAAATTTATGGGAGGGTTTAAAAAGTGACCCTATTTGATGTTGTGATTGTTATTGCAATGGTTTCTTCAACAGTAACTCTACTTTTGTTATTCACAATTGGCAAAGGAGTTGGATTTAGAGATTTATTTGCAATCTTTAAAGTCAAGATGAAAAGGAGAAAAGGTTGGGGTTATATCAGACTTATTAATCAGACAGGAATTCCAGAAAATATTCCTTATCACTTTGATGGTAAAGAATTCTTAATACCAGAAGGCAAAGAAAAAGGAAAATATATTTTTAAACCTCACTGTCTTGTTCCAAATGAATATGACATTCCAACAATTGCATTCAGAAAAGGAGACTCTGAACCAATAGACCCACGAACAGGACTTCAAACTGTTACAAGTGCTTTAATGATTGAAGAAATTATTGCAAGAGCTATCAAAGCAGAACAAATGATTGCAAATGGTCTCGAAGATTGGTTTAAAAATAATTGGATCAAAATTGGAATTGGAATATTATGTTTAATCGGAGGATTCTTGTTTTTATATATGCACATGACTGATGCAATTGTTGAAGCAGGAAAGAGTGCATCTCAAACAATAGTTTTGAATGCAACATCATTGGGTAAATAAAAATGGAAAAAGAAAACACATCAAAAACTAAGCATCTTAAATTGCTAATGTTTTTTATTGTTTTAATTGGTATTTTTTTGATATTTACTATTGGTGCTTTTGTAGGTCAATCAATAACATTACAAGAATATGATTGTAGAAATCCTCTTGCATTTCAGTTTTATGAGTATGAATTAAAGCAATGTAAATCAAATTTGCAAAACATTACTATCCAATATGAAGTTCAGAAATATTTAAATGATGATAATTATAATCGTATTATACTTTATTCTGAATTCTATAATCAGTATTCAGACATAGTTATGAACCTTTCAGATAAATATTTTTTTGAAAAAGAAAAAACTCTTGATTGTGAATTTAAACTTGCTTCGTGCGAGACTGGAGTAAAATCAAAATGACAGAAGGAGAGTTTGGAACATTTGCAGTTTATGATTTTAAGGATGATTTAAAGAGACAGTATGGAATTGCATATTCTCTTATGTCGGAATATCTTTTAAAACCAGATTATCATAGAGAAAGAGATGCAAGAAAAGCTCTTACAAAATTAATGTTTCCTTTATATCCGAAACTATATGTCCTTAAAGACCCTCAAGCAGTAAATTATATTTCTTATTTCATGAGAAATCCCTCAAAATTTCAATTAATGGACTTGCAAACTGTATTCTTAATTTTACAGAGAACAATTGAAAGAATTGGATTAACTAAATTTGAAGAATTTAAAATCCCAAAACATAAATCTTACTTAGAAAATGACAATTAATCAAACAGTAGAATTCATAAACGGACTTAATCACTTCCCTCTTGCAGAACAAACAGAACAATTATTACAAAAATATGCATGGAAGTTAAGATTTCAAGAAGAACATACTCTTCTGCCATTAGAGGAATTTGAAAAAGTTCAAAATCAAATTCAAAAGTCCTGGACTCCAGACTTTCAATGGCAAGGAAATATTCCTTTTATTTCATATTCAAATTTAATTGGACTTAGAAATTATATTATAAAATCTGATGATGATTCAGTTGTTGGAATTATTGCTCCACCAGGAACAGGAAAATCAACTTTTACTTTAAGTTGTGCCAAATTAATTGATTCTACATTTACAAATGAAAGAACAATTTTTACAATGGAACAATTGAAAGCGTTTCTTAAAAAAGTTACACAAGTTTATACTCAAATCAAAGAATACAATAAAAAAGGAGAAGATTTCAAAAATCCCTATCATGGCTCAGCTGTTGTTTTAGATGAAGGACTTTATTTGCTTTTTTCAGGAGATGCAGCATCAAAAGATGGGAAACTTGTAACAAAGTTATTTTCTATTATTCGAGCTTTAGGAATTGTTTTTCTCGTAAATATTACAAATTGGAAAAGAATATCCAAAGGAGTTAAAGAAGACAGATTTAAAGCATTATTCAGAATTCCAGCTAAAGGAGTTGTTCAATTTTTCTCTCAAGCAAGAATTAACAGAATTAAAATTGAAAAAGACCGTTTAGTTTGGCCTAAGCCAAATTTTTATGAAAGAACTGGATTTATTTCACATGATTGCCAATTTTGGAAGGACTATGATTCAAAGAAGAGTGAGTTTTTATTTTTAGCCACTCATGAGGTGTTTTAAATGAAATCTAAACATTTTTCTAAAGAACGTAAAGACTTTTATCAGAATTTAAAAAAGTCTCTTCAAAATAACTATGCTTGGGTTGTTGGTTCAACAAATAGAACTATTGATATTATTGTTCTTGATGTTAGAAGGGATGTTCAACTTTTCAAAATTGTTCCACTAAATGAAAAAAAGAATGTTTCAATTTGGGTTCAAAAATTAAAAAAAATTTATGCTCTTGGTTGGTATAAAGCAAATTATACTGTTGTTTATGTTAATGATGAATTTGTTGAACAAAAAAGAGAAACTTTTTCTTTAAATTAAATACAACAGGACTATGTGTCCTTTTTTTTTATATACGAATTAAATCTTATTTATAATAGGTGTTTTAGAATGGCAAAAACAATATATAAAAACGGAAAACCGTATAAACATATTTCTGATGATGGGAAAGTAGCAAAGATTAAGGATGGTAAAGATCCAAACTCAAAGAGTTCTTCAAATTCTTCTTCTAATTCCTCAAACAATAATTCTTCAAACTCGAAAGAACTTTATGCCTCAAGAGTTCCAGTTGGAGGTGATGAAAGTCAAAAAGAATATTCTGTAAATGGAAAATGGGTTAAAGAAATTCCCAAAAAATCAAGTTCTGGAAGTTCTTCCTCTTCAAAATCAAATTCTACTTCAAACAATACAGGTCAGACTGCTGAAATAATTATGAAGAATACACAAACAGGAGAGACAACAAGAACTGTTCAAGATTCAGGCTCTGGTAAAATAATTTCAAAATCAACTACAAGAAACACTATAGAACAAATTCAAGCAAGAGAAAAACAACTTGAGCAATCAAATGCTAAAGAAGAATTAAATAACAGAATTCAATCAAATACAAGTTCTGTAATTAAAAAAAGACAACAACAGCAAACCACAACAGCACCTTTACAAATTGAGAACTCAAATGAGAAAGTTGACAATGTTGGCTCTGGATTTGTAAAGGGTTTTTTAAAAATTCCAGGTTCAATTTTATCTGGAGCAAAAAAGAAATTTTTTAACAAACCAAATGAAATAAATCAACAATTTCAAGAAACAGGTTTTGCTTCTGAATATGGAAACTATCAACAAATTGTTTTCGGAGAACAAACTCCTTCAACAGAAATTATTCAAGTGCAAGAAAATTTTGAAACTAAAAAATCAGAAATTGAAACAAAATACAAAGAAGATAAAGATGTGAAAACTTTTGAGACTGCTGCAATTATTGCATCTTTTGCTGTAGGAGGTGAAGTTCTTGCAGGAGTCAAAGGAGCTGGAGCAATTGCATCAGCTACAAGAGTAACTGGAAATGTTATTAATACTGCTATTGATGTAGGAGGTGTTGCTTTTGCCACTCAAGGAGTTGCCAATGCTATACAAAACCCAACTGCTGAAAATATAGGAGAAGCAACTTTTGCAGGAATTGCAGGTGTTTCAGGATTTGGAGGATTAAAAGCAAGAGTAGGAAATCAAATTGCAAAAGTTGGAGCAAAAGAGGTTTATGCAGAAGCTGTTTTTAATAAAAAAGCACTAGAAACAGGAGAATTACCAAAGACCAAAGGTTCTCAAGATACTTATAATAAATTTGCCGAAACAAATAAAAAACAAGAAGTTCAAGGATATAAAAAAGTTATAATTCAAGAAAACAAAGTAAATTCAAATGATTTTATAATCAAATCTCAAGACCTTACTGCAAAAGAAATCAATGTTAAAGGTTATGTTAGAAATGATTATGTTGAAGCAGTTCATGCAACACCATCAAGAGGTTCTTTTGGAAAAGAAGTTGAGATTAAAGCTGGACCAATGGGAGCTCTAAATAAAGAAGATGCAATTCTTTTTACAGCACCAAAAGGAGAAGGTTCATCTCATTTTTTAGGTGTTAGTGGTGAATCAGGTTACAGTTTAAATCCTTTAGCTGCATGGAAAAATCCAAAACCTGCAGCAATTAATGTTAAAGCATCTGGAGGAGTTAAAAAAATTCCTACTGACATTATTAACACTGCAAAAAATAGAGATTTCACAAAAGTAAATGAATTTTATGCAAACTCAGCAGACAAAACTGCTGTTTATCCAACTGCAAGAAGTTCACTTGGTCATACTTCTGAACTTGAAGGAGGAATTGCTCAAGGTTCAAAATTAGTAAATAAATTTGCAAAAGATAAAAATCCTATCAAAAGAATTAGAGGTTATGATAAATATGTTGTTATTGAAGGAAAAACAGTTCCAATTAAAGAATATAAACTTGTAAAAGATTCAATTGTTGAAAATGCAAATGTTAAAGCATCAAGAGAAAAAGTTCTTGATATAATGGAATACAATAAAAATTCATCAAGAGCAAGACAAAATTCGAATAAAAATTTTATAGGTCCAAGAGGAACAACAAACTCTTTTTCTTCTGATATTTCTACTCCTAAGAGTAATTCTTTTTATGATGCTTTTTCAAAATTAAAACCTTCATATCCTTCAAAAATTTCTAGTGGTGGAAGTAGCCCAAAAAAATCAGGTTCTTCTGGTGGTGTAAGTAATGAAGGAAAAAGTTCAGGAGGAAGTTCTCCAAAAGATAGTGGTCCAGGAAGTAGTCCAGATAGTGGTTCTTCAGGAGGAAGTTCAGGAGGAGATTCATCTATTGGTGGAAGTTCTGGTGGCTCTTCTATTGGTGGAAGTAGTGGAGGAGGAAGTTCAGGAGAAAAACTTCCAGAATCTCCCAAATCTCCAAGATACTTTAGTTCATCTGATGAATTTAAATTAAAACATAAAACTGGTTATGATGTATTTATCAGAGAAAATGGAAAAAGAATCAAAGCAAATAAAAAACCAATTCCATATAATATGGCTTTAAAAAAAGGAAAGAATGTTGTTGATAATACAATTGCTGCAAGTTTTGAAATGCAAAAAAGAGGAACAACAAATACTCCAGATATTCCTTCACAAATTATTGGAGATAAATTTCGAGCAAGAAAAACAAAGAATGCTTTGAGAGTTGTTGAAAAATCAAAAAATAGAATAGATACAACTGGAGAAAAACAAGGTCTTAGTGCAGCAAAATTTTTGAGGAGGTTTAGACTATGAAATCAAAGAAAAAGGGAGGAATCTCTGGGTTTATAATAATGATAGTTTTTTTAGTGCTTGGGCTTCTTGCATTTGTTTTATTTATGCCAATAGGACTTCCATTTATTGATATGGTTGCTCAAAGTGATGCAAATCCTTTAACTAAATTTCTCTTTCTAGGAATTCCAATATTTACACTAGTTGCAATAATTGTGGGGCTTATATTAAAATGAAAATAATTAATATATTATTAACATTCATAACATTAATGTTATGTATAAGTGGAGCAAGTGCAACAACAGAAGATAATCCCTTTTCGTTAGGTATATATTCAAATACTTACGAAAATGGGATGCAAATCAATATTACAAGCAACATGTTAATTTATTCAGTAGATAAACATAGCGATGATGATAATACAGATTGTTTTATTTACGAAAATGATAAAACTGGGACATTAATTGCTCAGGGAAGTTTTGTTGGCGACAATTGTGAATTTAATGAAAGCGTTAATGCCTATAAGACAGATATTTTTTTAATTACACTTTATGCTAGTGGCTCATCAAGAGATAAACAATATGTAGGTGGATTAACTGGAGAATACCCTAAAATTGGAGCATATATGAATTGGATAGGTGCTTATCAATCTAATACAGGATTATCTGAATCTTTTGCAACAGGTCCAATGTCAATAAATTTTAATTTAACAGACCCGATATTTATCACAGCCCAAGACTACTACAACACAACAACCCCCACAATTTACTTCAATACAACCACAAACGCCTCAATGTATGGTTATGTGTATAGTGGTAATGTTACATCTTATTCTAGTAAGAATGATGGAACTATATATGGTAAGACTTTTAATGATGGTGTTGATTATGGTGGAGTTGTTCATAATGGCGAGAGTGCTGTTTTTGATGGTGTTGATGATTATATTAGTGGTTCTTCAGTTCCATTATTGGAATATGGTGGAAGTATATCTTTTTATGCAAAAACTTTAGATACAGAATCTACTTTCTTTGGTTTAGGAAATACAAACAGACCAAAAATATATATTTTAAACGGAAAACTTCTAGTTTGGTTAAATAATGCTAACTATAAATATTCTAGTTCTGTTATAAATGATAATCAATGGCATCACTATTATATTAGTATACGAAATGATTTAGATTCAACAACTATTTATATTGATGATGTTTTAGATGAAGTATCAAGAATTAATACTGAATTACCTGCAATTATCGATAAATTTTATATTGGAAGACAAATAGATAATTATAATAATTTTCAAGGTTCTATTCGTGACGTAAGAATATACAACAAATCGCTATCCCAAACAGAGATAACCCAATTATACACCGAAGAAAACGAAACCACAGAAGGCTTA
>Ga0209633_10002369_pt1 | contig 18241 bp, 20 predicted proteins | sample Cruoilmetagenom1_FD_187290 | JGI IMG/M metagenome (GOLD analysis project Ga0209633, IMG submission 187290) | Oil polluted marine microbial communities from Coal Oil Point, Santa Barbara, California, USA - Sample 1 (SPAdes) (version 2) | ecosystem: Environmental > Aquatic > Marine > Oil seeps ... | reverse complement strand
ATCGACGACGAGCTTGGATTGTTCGGGGAAGGTTTCGATCGAGTGGCCGGGGATGAACCAGGTCGTCTTGATGCCGAAGCGATCGAACAGCTTGACCAGGCGCGGCGTGCCGATCTCGCCCGAGAAGAGCCCCCGCGAGATATCGCAGGGCGAGTCCTCGCCGCCGTAAGAGCCGAGCCAGCCGGCGACCGCGTCGACGTCGATGCCGAAGGCGCAGAGGATGTCCTTCTTGCCTCCGCCGCCGCCCGTCTGCGCGCGAGCCGGGGGCCGGCCCGTCGGCAAATGCTTGCCGCCGCCATCGGCCCCGAGCAAGGAGCGTGGCTGATAGCGGGGGCCGATCTCGGCGCGGGCTTGGCGCCCGCCGGGCACATATTTGCGCGGATCGCGGGGCTGTTCGTCGCTCATTGCATTCTCTCCAGCGAAATCACCAGGACGCCGACGGACCCAAGCGAGGCGCACACACACAACAGCCAATCATAGCCGCCGATGGCTATCGGTCTTCCGGGCTGTGAAGTCGTGCCGCCAGGACAGGATGTCCGTCACATCCAAAAGAGTGTCCATTTTTCGCCGCGGACGCAATCCCCGCCTGAGCCAATCGGCCAATCGCGGTGGCGTACGCCGGTTTGCGTGCCGTTCGTGGAGCAGGTATCGTTTCGTGCAATACGCCCAAACCCGGGTTTCGCGGGAGCGATAAGGCATGAGCGAGCGCCAGCAACGAACGCACGAGGACTATCGGCGAAAGGGATTTGCCGGCCGCATGGGTTTCGGCCGCAGTCCGGTGCTTCTGGTGGTCGATTTCATCAACGGCTTTACCGATCCGGCGACCCCGCTGGGCGGCGATTTCTCCGGCCAGCTTGCGGTCACCGACCGGCTTCTGAAAGCGTTCCGCGGCAGCCATCTGCCGGTGGTCTACACCACCGTCGTCTACGAGCCAGATCTGCGCGATGCCGGCATGTGGATCAAGAAAGTGCCGTCGCTGGAGATCCTGGTCCGGGGGTCGGCGATGGTCGAGATCGACGCGCGTATCCCCCCGGCCTCCGGCGAACGCGTGGTCGAGAAGAAGTTCGCCAGCGCCTTCTTCGGCACCGACCTCGACGCATATTTGCGGGGCCTCGGCGTCGATACGGTGGTGATGACCGGCTGCACCACCAGCGGCTGCATCCGTTCGTCCGCCATCGATACCATCCAGAGCGGCTATCACTGCATCGTCGTGCGCGACGGCGTCGGCGACCGGGCCGAGGGCACCCATGAGGCCAACCTCTTCGACATCGAGGCCAAGTATGGCGACGTCCTCATGAGCGGCGAGGTGCTCGACTATCTGAGCGGTCTCGATGCGGTCGGCGGGCTTGCGGCCGAGGCGCGCGACGACTTCCAGCGCTGGTGGGACCGGCCGACCGGAACCGGGATGTAGCGCGCGATGAGCTCCGGCCCCGGTAACGATCGATCCTCGCCCTTCGACAGGATGCTGGCGGAAAGCCGCAGCCAGTTCGACGCGCTGTTGCGACAACCAAAACAGGGTAGCGTCGTTGCCAGGTCCGACCGCCCGCGCGAAACGCCGCCGCCAACATCGTCATCATCTCCGCCATCGGCCGCCACCGACCACACAACGCCGGCGGCCTCGCACGCCTCGCCCCCGGTTTCGGCGTCGCCGCCTCTCGACATCCGCGCCACCGACATTGGCCGCACGCTGGCCAGCCGCTTCGGCGATGCCTGGCGCTATGACGTTGTCGACACGCGCCGGGACGGCGAAGACGTCGTGGTCTGGGGTCGGCTCGTCGTCGAAGATCGCGGCTACGACAAGACGCGGCGTGGCCGCGCGCGCATCCATGGCCCCAGCGGTTCAGGCGGTTCAGGCGGCGACACCCCCATCTCCGCCAGCGCCGGCGGCGTCGATTTCGTGCTGCGCGCCGGCATCCGCCCGCCGATTTCCGAACAGGGTGAACAGGCTGCGTATGACGAAGCGGCGGCGATCGCACTGGCCGTCTGTGCCCGGGGCCTTTAGGGAAACTGGCGCGCCCGCCAGGTGTCCCCGGATTGGTACGTCTGGCCCGTTAACGCTCGCAGGGATCTTGCGGGCGGGCCGATCGTTCCGGCGGGCGACGAATGTCCGGATGCCGGCGGCCGTTAGAGCATTTTCCACTTTCGTGGAGCCGGCCGGTGATGCCAACCCAACGGAAAAAGCGCTAGCCGCGCATCCGGGCCAGATAAAAGCGGGCGCGGCGCACCTTGTCGACGCAGTTCGGATAATGCTCAAACTCGTACTGAATCTTGGCCGCCGTGAGCAGGCTTGCGGCCTTCGACCAGTTCGCCGTGCCACCGAGCCCCTTGACCCGTGCCGACTGAAGCTCGCCATTTGCCGTCGCCAGCCCGCGCGAGCAGCGCTCCGCCATCTCGCCGCCGGGTTTGCCGGTGCACCCGGCGATGGCCAGCGAAGCCGTGATCAAGCACGCGTAAAGTCTCGTCGCCATTTGGAGATCCCGGATGCAGAAGTCGATGGTGGCCGACTCTAGCAAACCGTTGGTGGATAATCGACTAACACCGACCAACCGTGCGCCGGCCGATTGATCTTTCGGGCGCCTTCCTGTTCGATAGAACCTGTCTCGAATGCAATTTACCGGCTCGCAATTCTAGCAGATGCGGCAGGAGGTCTCGTCTTGGAGAAGAGACGCGCCATGGTGACGGGCGGCAGCGGCGCTATCGGCGGCGCGATCTGCCGCGAACTCGCCCGTCAGGGCCTCCACGTCATCGTCCACGGAAACCGCAATATGGCGCGGGCCGAGGCGGTCTCGGAGGCGATCGCCGCCGAGGGCGGATCGGCCGAAACGCTGCGGTTCGACGTCGCCGACGAGACCAAGTCGGTGCGCGCGCTGGAGAAAGTCCTTGAAGCTGGTGCGGTCCAAGTGCTCGTAAACAATGCCGGCATCCATGCCGACGGGCCGCTCGCCGGCATGTCCGGCGAGACCTGGCGCCGCATTGTCGATGTCTCGCTGGGCGGCTTCTTCAACGTGACCCGGCCGCTCCTGCTGCCGATGCTGCGCACGCGCTGGGGACGTATCGTCAACGTCTCCTCGATCGCCGCGATAATCGGCAACCGCGGCCAGACGAATTATGCCGCCGCCAAGGCCGGGCTCCACGGCGCCGCCAAGTCGCTGGCGCTCGAATGCGCGAGCCGAGGCGTGACCGTGAACGTGGTGGCGCCGGGGATCATCGACACGGCAGAGACCAACGAGGCGTTTCCCGAGACCAAGGTGAAGGCGCTGGTGCCGATGCAGCGCACGGGCCAGCCCGACGAGGTCGCCTCACTCGTCGCCTTCCTGTGCTCGGACGAGGCGTCCTACATCACCGGACAGGTGATCTCGGTGAGCGGGGGGCTGGGCTGAAGGTCCGGTCAGCGCTTCTCGGCCCGATACTCGCTGAACACGCCCAAGGTGACGGAGCGCCGGACGTCCTCGAAACCGGCCTGCTCCATGGCGGACACGATCGTTTCCGGCGGGACGCACTGCTCATGCGATTCCCAGCAATACTTGTAGAGCCACCGGGCCGCGCGGCCGCCGGGCACCAGCCGCGCCAGCGTCGGCACCACGAATTTCAGATGGGTTCTCAAAAGGTGATAGGTGAGCCGGTTTGGCGGCTTGGTGATCTCGAGTATCAGGATCTCGCCGCCGGGCTTCAGCGTGCGCGCCATCTCCCGGAACGCGCCCACCAGATCCGCCACGTGCCGAAGTGCGAAGGACATGGTCACGAAGTCGAACTCGCTGTCCCTGACCGGAAGCCGCTCGGCGATGCCGATGATGCCGGCATCGACCCGGGCGTTCTCCACGGCGCGCGCCAGCATGGCTGAGCTTGGATCGATACCGACGACGAAGCCTTCCGGGCCGACCACGGCTTTTGCGCATTTGGCCATCATGCCCGTGCCGCAACCGATATCGAGCACCCGCATGCCCGCGCTCAGCCGGCTTCGCGCCAGCGTGCTCTCGCGGTAGCGGGCGTCGCTGCCGAGCGAGGCCGAGGCGTTGATCCGGTCGTACTGGCGCGCCGAGGCATCGAAGGCGGAGATCAGGACGGCGCGTCGTTCCTGCTCGCTTCGATAGAACTCGCGCATCACGGGATGCGGGCAAACCGGTGCGCCCGGTGCCTGCCTCCGGTCCGGCTCACCGATATTGCCAAGCTTGGTTGAGCTTTGCCGGCTCATGGGACTATGGGTCATTGCTCGCAGCCGCCACCACAAAGCAGAGAGTAGCGAATATCGATGCTGCTTGGTAGGGCGCGGGCCCGGCGTCCGACGCGAATGGGGGCGAGCCGCACCGCCTCGACCGGCGCCTCAACGCTGCCGATCGCCCGGGTTCGTGCCGCCGAGGATCCAGCCGCCGCTTGCGGCAGTGATCTTCTTGACCGCATCGGTGGCCGTGACTTTGCCATAGGACCGATACCGCCACGAGCGGTACCAGAATTGGCCAAAGAAGAACGCCGCCAAGATTGCCGGGTTCACGATACTGACGATCCACGACCAGGTCGACAGATCGACCATCAGCGCGAGCAGCGCGGCCTCCAGCGCCATGAGCGCGGTCACCGCCGTCCAGGCAACCGTCAGCTTGCGCGTATAGTCGACGAGCGGCTGGGCGAGTTGCCCGTTGTGATGAATGATCGCAAGACGGGTAACCAGCGGCACCTGGCCCGGCCACAAGGAGGCGCCGAAGATGATCGCGACCGTGAGGTTGGCGAGCACTGGCGGCACGAAGATCGCCTTGGCCCATGCCGGCGAGGCAAAGAAGGCGAGACCGGCCAAGGGACCCAGCGCAAATACGGCGACGCCCGTGGCGACGATCAGCCCCGTGGGGCCTCGCCGGATCACCAAATAGCCAAGCGCCGCGAGGGCGCCGGCCAACATCACCGCAAGGCACCAGGCCGGTTTGCCGGCGATGGCGAGCGCGTGAAAGAGCAGAACCACCACGGTCGGAATGACCACTCTCAGCACGTCGCGAGCCTCCGCTTCTGCCTGCCCGGTTGGCGATACCCCACGACCACCAAGCCTGCGGAGTTAGCTGGCGCCTAACCGCTGCGCAATCAAGGCCACATCGGTTCGCTCCGCCCCCCAGGGAGTGCCGAGCGGCCGCGCAACCATACGCCCGCCGACGTTAGCCCAAACATCACCGGGTATTCGCTCTTGCATGTTAAACTTCTAGTCGTCAGTTTGCCTGCCCATGGGAAATGCAATCGTGCTTTGTTGGAAAATGCTGTGAAAACCTTGGTCACCAGAGTAATCGCGGTAGTGGCGGCGGCCGGCGCGTCAAGCGCCTGTGCCGTCGAAAACACGCTTGACCGTCGAACCACGCGGCCCAATCCGGCCGCCGTCCCGCAGTCCCTGCAATAGCCCCGGCATAGCGACGTGCCTCGACCGCAATCAGTGGCCCACGCGACCGCCGCCGCGGTCTTTCTGGTCTTCGCCGCCGCCGGCCCCGCTCAGGCGGAGACAGTCGAGACGCGCGCCCAGTTCTTCGTGCGCGACGGCATCGACCAGGTATTGGCCGTTCTCAAGGACCGGAGCACGAGCAAACCCCAGAAACTCGCCAGGCTGCGCGCGATTTTCAGGGGCCACTTCGACCACCGGACGATCGGGCAGTTCGCGGCCGGCCGCTATTTCAAGCGCGCGACACCGGTAGAGCGCCGGCGATACATGACGGCTCTGGAGAATTTCGTCGTCAACTCCTACGGCCGGCGAATGCTCAAATACTCCGAGCAGATCGACAAGCGCCTGAAGGCGACCGATCTGTTCAAGATTACCGGGACCTCGCCGGTGGGCCGGCGCGACATCTTCGTCCACAGCCATATCAACCGCCTGCTCCTGAAGCCGGTGCGTATCAGCTGGCGCCTGCGGCGCCGGCAATCGGGATTTCGCATCGTCGACGTGGCAATCCTGGGGATCAGCCAGATTCTGCTCTACCGGTCCGATTTTACATCCGAGATCCGCCGGCGCGGGCGCGGCCTGCCAGGGTTGACCGAGGTGCTGATCGCGAAGACCGGGCGGGTTACGCAGAAATAACGCCAGCCCGGACTGCGCGCAGCAATGGCCCACCTCTCGACTAATGACCGCAAGCCCTGCAGAGCGCCGCTCGCACAAACCGGCGCAATCTAAATCGGCACCGAGGCACCGCTTGGGCGACACCAAATCAACGGGCCTGGAAGCCACGACCGGTGCGGCGGCCGCGCTGTCGAGCGCCTCGATCGCGGTCGTCATCCCGGCCCTGAACGAGGCCTCGACGATCGTCGAGGTTGCCACCGGCGCGCGGGCGGTCTGCGACACCGTGATCGTCGTCGACGACGGATCGAGCGACGGCTCAGCCGAGCTGGTAAAGACGCTGCCCGTCACCCTGATCCGCCATCACCAGAACAAGGGCAAGGCCGCCGCGCTGATGGCCGGATTTGCCGCGGCGCTGGCTGGCGGCGCCGAGGCAGTGGTCACTATCGATGGCGATTTGCAGCACCAGCCGGGCGACATCCCCCGCTTCATTGCGCGCGCTGCGCAATCCCCGGACACGATGATCGTCGGCCAGCGCGTCGCCAAGAACGGCCGCCGTCCCAAGCTGCGGATCCTCGCCAACAGATGCGCCGATTATTGGATATCCCGGGCCGGCCGGACCGTCATTGCCGACACGCAGTGCGGTTTTCGGCTTTATCCGCGTACGCTCATCGAGACCATATCGGCGCGGCATGACCGGCCCCATTGCTTCGTCTTCGAAAGCGAGTTCCTGATCAATGCGCTGCGCGCCGGCTATGCGGTCGAGTTCGTCGAGATCGACGCGATCTACGGCGCGAACCCCTATCGCTCGAGCCACTACAAGCCGGTCCTCGACACCGCGCGCATTGCCGGCATGATTGCCGGCAAGATACTTTCCAGCGATGATTAGTTGCGGCACACCCAGTTAAAGGGTAGTCACGGGGGGCGCTGCATACAAATCTATGTCGCGGGTTGCGGGACGAGCGGCGCGCAGAGATTGAATTGCGCCAACCCCGCGCCGAGCGGAGGAGCCGATGGCTAGCCACGCGATCGCAAGACGCCTGTTACTTACGCTCCTGGTGGCGGCCCCCTTGCTCGCGGCTGCCTGCACCGAATCGACCCAGACCCGCGGGGCGCAGAAGATCGGATATTCCGGCAATGTCCAGCTGGAGAAGGTCACCGCGGCGATCCACCGCGCCGGTCGCAAGACGCAGTGGGCCACCAAGCAGGTCAGCCCCGGCGTGATCGAAGCCAGGCGCGATTGGGGCAATGGAAAGCACAATATCGTTGTCGACGTGGTCTATGACGACAAGACCTATCGCATCGTGCCCAAATCGTCGAAGAACCTGGGGCAATCGGGCGGGCGGGTCCACCGCGCCTACAACGAACAGATCGATGCGCTGCAGAACGCGATCAAGGGCGAAACCTGGAACTTCTAGGCGGGCGGCCGTCGCGCGATCGGATCCCGGTTAGCGGTCGCCGATGCGTGTCGGCGGCGTGGCCGGCATGAGCGATCCCTCCAGGAGACACGAGAGGTACGAACATCATGAGACTGAGAGGTACGAACATCATGAGACATAGAACCATTCTGCTTGCCGGCCTGATGGCAATCGCCCTGTCGGCCGCCGGCTGCGGCACCTCCCAGCAGCGCGCGAGCTACACGGATCTGCCGATCGCGGCCAAGTCCACTCCGACGCTCGATCAAGTGTCCGCGGCGATCATGCGCGCGGGACCGGCCAAGCAATGGCAAATGAAGCAGGTGCGTCCCGGCCTGGTCGAGGCCAGCCGGTCATGGGACAAGGGCAAGCACCAGATCGTCGTGAACGTGACCTACACCGCCACCCGGTACTCGATCGCGTACAAAAGCAGCGCGAACCTGAAGGCGCGGGGCGGTTCGATCCACTGGGCGTATAACCGTGAGGTCAACCGTCTGAACGACGAGATCCAGCGCCAGACGGCCGCCCTATAGCGGCATCACGGCCCAATATCGTCGCCAAGTAACCGGACCATTGCCTGGCCTGACACGAGTTCGCGCCCCACGGCGCTGAGCACGAAGCGGTAGATCACGCCGTCGCCGCTGCCGGCAAGGCGCTCTGCTTCGACGGTGATCGTGTGTTCGATGTCGAGCGCCGGTGTCGCAAGGACGACGCCGCGGACATTGGCGATCAGACCCTGCCGGCTTTCCGCCCCGCTCGCGAGCGCACCGTGCAGTGCCATCGCCTGGCCGCCGTATTCGACGCCGCAGATTGCCGGCACACCCCCCTCGCGGGCGAGCGGATTGCCGGGCCGGCGGTGGCTGTCGGTGGTGCAGACGATCCGCTCCTCGTCCCATGCCTCGACCGTATCGAGCAGGACCATGTCGCCGGCATGGGGGATCAGCGCCTCGATCGCCGCGCGGTCTAGCACGGCCGGACCGTCCATTCGTGAAACGCGCCGGGCGCGCAGCCGAGCACGACCTCGCGCCGCTCGCCCGTTGCGATCGGCTCCAGCAGGGCAAGCGACCGCGCGGCGGGGTTTTTCGCCGCAAGCATATTGATCTCGCCATTCGCAAGCGCGGCCCACTCGGCGTCCGCTTTCGCCGACGCGCAGCCAACCTCGCAAATCGCCCCAGCGGCGCCGCTCAGGTCGAGGACCAGCGCCACGCCGAAGGCGCCTGCGATCGGACGCTTGCTGTTCATGGGTTCGGGCATCGCCGCGTCATAGGCCACGACGAGCATGGCGTGCTGCTCGGAGACGACCTGCGCGGCCGCGATCAGGAGGGTGGCGGCGAAGCTGTAGTCTCCGCCGCTGATGCTGTCGCAGGGTAACTGGCTCGAATGCGCGATCGTCCAGTAGCCGGCGGCGGTGTTGTGCACCGAGTTGTGGAACTGGGTCGGCGAGAGGACCGGCTCCGGGGCGGTGAGCGCGTCGAGCAGGCTGTGCGTCACCTTGCCCTCGCCGTGGCAGGAGCCGAACACCGCGGGTAGCGCGCCGGCCGGCTGTCCGGCCTGCTCGACCGCCTGCATTGCCGCTCCCAGGGCCAGGCGCACCGTCGGGCTGGCGCGCCGCCGCTCGCGCGGGCTCAGGATCGGCGGCGCCACGATCGCCATATCGGCCGGCTCGTAAGGCCGCTCGCCGCGCAGAATGCCCGCGCAGTCGTGCCAGCTCTCAAAGCCGGGGCCGATCACGCCGATGCCGGTGATCGCGAACCCCTCCACTAGGCCGCTCCCAGCGCGACACTGCAATTGCTGCCGCCGAAACCGAAAGCGTTGGCGAGGACGTGGCGGACGGGACCGGTCTGGGTGGACGTCAGGATGTGGCTTCGAAAATCGGGGTCGACCTCGACGAGATTGAGGTTCCTCGGCTTGAAACCAAGCCGGATGCCGAGGCCGGCCAGCAGCACGCCGGTAATGCCCGAGGCCCCCAGCGTATGGCCGGTTCCACCCTTGGTCGAGCTTGCCGGGACGTCGGGGCCCAACACCGCCGAGACGGCCGCATCCTCGGCGCGGTCGTTGAGCGGCGTGCCGGTGCCGTGAAGATTGACGTAATCGATCTGGTCGGCCCGCAGCCCCGCGCGCCGCAGGGCGTCGCGCATGGCGATCTGCGCACCCTTACCCTCCGGATTGGGCGCGGACATATGATAGCCGTCGCTGCTTTCGCCGAAGCCGAGCAGGCGGGCAAAGGGCGCGGCGGACGCATCACCCTGCCCGGCGCGCTCAAGCAATGCGAAACCCGCCGCCTCACCGATGGATATGCCGCTGCGCGAGCGGTCGTTGGGACGGCAGGGCTGCGCATCGAGCAGCTCCAGGGCGCCGAAGCCCCGCACCGTCAAGCGGCACAACGTATCGACACCGCCCACGACCACGGCGTCGCACAACCCGGCCTCGATCAACCGGCTTGCATCAACAAAGGCCCGGCTGCTCGACGAGCATGCGGTCGAGACGACGGCGGCCGGACCCGTCAGCGCAAGCGCGCGGCGGACGAAATCGGCGAGCGAGAAAAAGTCATGGGTTTCCTTCAGATGGAAATCGGCCGGCAGCGCGCCGGTTTCGGCATCGCGTGCTTCGTAGGCCAGCTCGGTTTGCCGGATCCCCGAGGTGCTGGTTCCGAGCACGACCGCGACGCGCCCGGGCCCGTAACGCTCGGCGGCGGCGGCGACACGGCCGGAGAAGCCATCCGTTTCGAGGCCCATCTGCGCCAGCCGGTTGTTGCGGCAATCGAATTTCGACAAAGCGGGCGGAAAGGCCAGATCTTCCAGGCCGTCGACCCGGCCAATATGCGTGTCGACGTCGAGCCACGGCAGATCGTTCAGTCGCAGACCCGATCGTTCAGCGCGCAGCGCCGTTGCCACGTCATCAAGACCGCGCCCCATTGCACAGACCAGCGTCGCGGCGGAAATGTCGAGCGCTTCCATGCCTGTCCGTTCAGTCCGTGGCCGCCACAAACAGCCGGGTGACGATGAGCATCAGCGCAGTGCCGAGGGCGACGGTGAGGCCGATGCTATGGAGCACCGGCAGACTGGAGAACGCCAGCACGGCGAACACCCCGACCGTGGTCAAGCCGCAAAGCGTGACCGCCCGCGTCGTGTTGTCGCCATCCTCGCCGTCATCGCCATGCTGTTGAAGGAATAAGGCGTAGTCGAGACCGATGCCGGCGACAACCAGCAAGGCCAGCAGATGAAAGACCGACAGCGGCGTCCCCGTCAGGATCAGGATACTGCCGGTCGCGGTGACGGTGAGCGCGACCGGCGCGATCACGCCGAGCACGGCGCGGGGCCGCCGCAAACCGATGCCCAGAACCAGGATGCTGAGCACGCCGCCAATGGCGAGCCAGCTCAGGGTCTCGCTCCGATACCCCGCGACCAGCGCATCGGCCTCCTGCTTCAGATCGAGAAGCCGCCCACCGGCAGAGGCAAGCGCCGGGGCGGCGCGCAGTTCGCGAACCGGGATGGGGCCGCCGCCAAAGACGATCATTGCATGCCAGCGTCCCCGGCTTTCAAAGAGCATGGCATTGAGGCGTTGCGACAAGGTCTCTGTGAGCGTCTCCGGTGTCGCCGGCTTGCCGGACCGCGCGGCCGCGACATCGCGCAGGAAACCGTCGAAGGCGTCCTTGCGGAACGGCAGTCCGGCAAGCGCCGTGCTCAGCCTTTGCCGCAGCACGGCCTCATCGGGCAGTAGCGCCCGGCGGCGTAGTTGGGTTTGGACACTAGGCAGATAACTCGACGGCGCCTCGAAGGCGGCGAGCGCGCCCGTGCGGCGGAGCTGGTTGAGATGCGCCGCCACCCGCTCGCTCTTTTGCAGCACGGCTTCGGCATTGGCGCCGTGGATCACGATCATGTGGCGCGTATCGGGCACGTTGAGCTGGGCCCGGAGCGCCCGGTCGAGATGCAGCTGCTTGGCCGGCAGCGGGCTCAACCGGGCCAGATTGTCCTCCCACAGCCGCGCGCCGGAGACCGCGGCCCAAGCCGCCCCGCCGGCTATCAGAATAAGAGCGGAGGCTTGCAGCACCCGCGCCCGCCGCCCGCCGGTGAGGAGGCGCCAGGGCAGCGCGGGAACGAAAACGCGCGCCTGGGGCTTTATCAATCGCGGCAGCAGCCAGCGCGTCGCAGCCGCCGCAACCAGGAGACCGACCATGCTCATCACGCCGAGCTGGGCGAGGCCCGGAAAGCTGGACAGGACGAAGGGCAGGAAAGCGGCCGAGGTGGTCAAAGCGCTCAGCCGCAGCACCGGCCAGATCCGCCGGGCGACCGCGTCCGCATTGCCGCGCCCCGCCGCATGGCAGGCCATGTGCAGCGGATAGTCGATCGCGATGCCGAGCAGCGTTGCGCCGAAGGTCAGCGTGATGCCGTGGACATTGCCGAATATGAGCTGAACCGCGCCGATCCCGCCGATGATCCCCAGGACCAGCGGAACGCCCAGCGCCACAATCATCGTGGCCGAGCGCATCACCGCCAGGAGGATGACGAGGACGAGGATCGAGGCGGCCGTGGTCAACACCACCATGTCGGAGCGGATCTGATCGCGCGCGGCGACGGCGAACACGCCGGGTCCGCTCATATCCACGCGGAGGGCGGCCGATCGGCCGCCGGGCGCCGCCACCCAGCGCCGGATCGCGTCGAGCGCATCGGCCTGCGCGTCGAGATCGAAGCCGGTCGCCTTGGTGCGCGCCACCAGAAGCGCCGAGGCGCCGTCCCTGGAGAACCAGACGCCGTGTCGCAGCGCAATCGTCCGGCCGGCGCCGAGCGTTTCGACAATCCGCCGAACCCGGCTGGTGGGATCGTCGAACAAGAGGTCCTTGTTGGCGATGCCGAGCGAGGTCGCGAGCACGCCCTTCACACGCTCCAGGCTCGCACGCAGTGACTTGGCTTCGAACTCGGCGGGACCGATCTCGGGATTGAGGACGTAGCGATAGCGCATCAGCCAGGCGAGCGAGGCGCGGTCGACGATGGCGCGGCCGTTGGCCACGAAGATGAACCGCGCGTCGCCGCGGATCTGTTTACGCAGCCGGTCGCTGGCGCGGGCGAGCGCGGCCGCGGGCGCGCCCGACAGGCGGATCATGACGATGTTCGAGGCAGGCCCGCTCCGCATCTGGTCGAGGACGAAGGCGGCATCGACGTTCTGCGCGCGCGGCATGAAAAAACCCATATCGGTGCGCAGCTCGGCCCGGCCGATCACAATGGCCGCGAGGCCGGCGGCAACCGCAAGCGCGGCGATCAGCAGGATGGGTCGGGTGCCAGCGCTCATCTATCGCGCGGTCATCGCCAAGGCGCTCAACCGAGGAGCGCTCAGTCTGTGGGCGCGCTTATGTCGTGCGCGCTTATGTCGAGCGCCTTTTTGTCGAGCGCTCATTTGTCCAGCACCTGAACCACGATGCGGTCCCCGTCGGGTTGGCGGATCTCGAAGCGCGCGGGGCGTCCCGCCGCCCCCTCGACGGTGATCCGCAAATCCGCGCCGCGCTTGCCGCCGGCGCGCGGTTTGAGGTCAATCGACCAGGCGTTCCGCGTCCCGCTCAGGCGAACCTCGAAGGCCCGCTCCAGGGCCTTCAGGTCGCCCAGCAAAGTCCCGCGGATCGCCGTGATGAGACTGTCGAGTTGGGGGATCTCGCTGAGCTTGAGGCTTTGCGGCCCGACGCCGCCGGCACGCTCGATGGTCAGGTTGTCGCCCTCGATCACCATCGTCTCCTTGTGCGGCGTGAGGGCGATCTTCACCAGGCGGTCGGGCGCCTCATAGGCCATCGTTCCGGTGACCACGACCGGTTCCGTCATGGCCTTGAGGTGGCGCTCCTCGCGGTAGCGGACGCTGCCCGAACGGGTCTTGGCGAGCTCGACCATGAGCGCGCGTATGGTCCATTGCTCCGCCGCCCGGCTCGCCGCGATGCCGAAAGCTGCGCTCAACACGATCGCGCAGCCTGCGAGCGCGAACGCGCCGCGCAGCATCCCCCGCCGGCGCTTACGCAGCATTCCAGAAATCATAGAAATTGAACCAGTTGTATGGAGCGGCGCGGCAGTGATGTTCAACCCGCGCGGCGTAGCGCGTGACAAGGCTGCGCAGCTCTTCGTCGCTTCGCGCGTTTACCGGGCCGGTCACGAAGGGCTCGAAGATGATCTCGTATTTCCGTCCCCCTTTGTGAAGCGCGAAGAAGAGATAGACCGGAACCTGCATCACCCCGATGAGCCGCATGGGCCAGGTCGGGAAAGGCGCGGGCTTGCCCAGGAAATCGACCTTGATCGCGCTGCCGTCTCCAAGCGTCCGGTCCCCCAGCACGCCGACGAAGCCGCCCTTGGCAATGAACTCGTTTGCCGTGATCATCGCCGCCGGCGTTCCGAGCCGGATCAACTGGTCGGCAATGCTGGGGTTGAGGCGCTGAAATATTTGGTCGAGCATTTGCGAGTTGTGCTCGTAGTAAAGCGCCTTGACGGGCACGCCCTTTTTGTTCGCGCCGAGACTGCGCAGCGCCTCGAAACTCCCAAGATGGCTGCCGAGCAGAAGGCAGCCCTTGTCCTGCATGGACAGCGCATCGAGTTGATCATCGCCGGTGACCGTGATGTCCAGGCGGTCATGCTGATCGGTCAGAAAGTAGACGCGGTCCATGATGGTGGTCGAGAAAGTGTAGTAGTGCCGCAACATTTCGGCGAACCTCGGGCGCCGGCCGAACACCCGCGCCAAATACTGACGCGAGGCGGCGGACGCCTTCGTGGAGAAGACCAGGAAATAGAGCGCGATCGGTCCGAGCAGGATCCGCCCTGCGCGGCGGCCCAGGGTGAGAACATACCAGACCATAAACCGCGTCACCGCCGAGACGCCCCTTTCGGACTGCGCTGCCCAACTGCCGCTCATGGTCGGCGTTCTCCGGCCACCTTAGGCTCGGCACGCAACACGCCGGAGAGCAGCAGCTCGTCGCCAACACGGCAGTGAACCTCGACCCGTCCGTCCTCGATCGATTGCAGGCGTATGGTGAACGCGGTTTCGGGCGCAAGGGGGCGGTGGAACTTCATCCGCACCACCTCGTCGATGCGCAAATTCGCCTGCGCCTCCGCCGCGCCGATTACGGTATCGAGCAGAAGCGCGCCGGGCACCACCGGGAGCCCCGGGAAATGCCCCGCGAGGGCGGGATGATCGGTGGCGATCGTCACCGTTTCCTCGATCAGCATTCTGATCCGTCCCGCATCGGCCGGATGGCGGAACGCGCCAGCGCGCGCAGCTCTGCATAGCGGACCTTGCCGGTCCCGTTGCGGGGGATGCGCTCGACGCGTATCAGCGGTCGTGGCACGAATGTACTGGTGACCTTCGAACGCAACGCGCGCCGGATAGGGTCGACGTCGCTCTGCGGCGTAACCACGCAGGCTGTGAGGCGCTGATTGGCGGGCATCGCATCGTCGTCGCCCGGCGGCAGATAAACGCCGTCGATTACCCCCTCGATGCTGTTGAGGGCGGCATCGAGGCCGCTCAACGAGGCGCGTTTGCCGGCCACCTTCACGATGTCGTTGCGGTGCCCGTTGAAGCGGACGCCGAACTCGGTGACCGGCTCGAAGCTGTCCTCGAGCAGCACCGGGCCCGGCAGATGCGCGCTCTGGACGCGCATGTTGCCCTCCGTCGCCTCAAGCCGCATCCCCCGCGGCAGAGTCCAGACGTCACCTTCGATTGTCCGGCGGGTCGCGATCAATCCGATCTCGGTGCAACCGTAGACTTCCATAACCGGTGCGCCCAACATCGCCTCGGCCTCGGCGGCGAGGCTTGCCGGCAAAGGCGCGGTCGCCGACAGCACCAGCATGATTTCCGGCGCGGCGACGCGGCCTTCCACCAGGACACGGAGATGGACCGGGGTGGTCACCAAAACACGCGGCGCGGGAATTTTCTCCAGCGCCGCCACCACATCGGCGGGATAGAGGGGGATCTTCGTATGGATCGCCGCGCGGTGGCAGAGCGTCAGGAACACCGCCGTCTCAAGACCGTAGGCGTGCTGCGGGGGGACGGTCGCCACCATGTTGTAGGCAGCCAGCTGCTCGAACCCGAACGCATCGGCATAGTGCTTCACGCCCGTCCGCATCCAGCCCCAGCTCCGGTTCGTCGGAACCGGCTTGCCGGTTGAACCGGAGCTGAAGATCGCGGCCACCGGCGTATCCGGTGCGAGGCTCGGAAATGCCGCCGCGGGCCCGCCGGGTGCGCCGTCGAAGGAGACGGCCATCTCGTCGAGCGCATCGCTGCGCCGCGGCCGATCGGTCACGAACAGCAGGCCCGGATGGTCCGCCGCCAGTTCGGCCAGAATGCTGGTGTCGAAAGCGTGTGGCAGCACGACCGTTTCGCCCTGCATCAACACCGCCAGGAACACCACCAGGAAGTGATACTGATCGGAACAGCAATTCGCGATACGGCGACCGGCCGGAAGCTCGCGCGCCAGCGCACTGGCATCCGTCAGCAAGGTGCTCTGCGTGATCGGCAGTTCGTCCCGCCAGGCGATGACCCGGTCGCCGCTGACTTGATGATGCGAGGTTTCTTGAGCGGGTGCCATGGTATCGCGGCCAGCGAACTCCGATCGGGCGGATCTCGGCGGACTGGGTTCGATCAGCCTTGGGGCCGGATCCGGTGTCATTGTATGAGCGTAGGCTATCCGGCTGATACTACCGCCGGTCCGTGGGTATTGGGGAGCCAGTTGACGCCGCCAGGCCGCACCGCCTACTTCCGTCGGTTGGTCTGGATGAAATGGGTGAGCGCGCGCAGCGAGGCAAAGCGCGTCTCGTTGTCCTCATCCTCCGAGCTGATCTTGATGCCGTAGCGTTGATCGATCGCCAACGCTAGTTCCAGGGCATCGATCGAATCGAGGCCAGGGCCCTCTTCGCCAAACAGGGGATCGTCGATGCCGATCTCATTGGCTGGGATCTCCAGCTCAAGCGTCGAGACGATCAGCTCGGCGACCTCGGGCTGAAGCTCCTCCACGCTGGCGTATTCCGGTTTCATGTCCATTGTGATTTTCGGCTTCGCCCTTTGACCCACGCTGCAAACGACGACCCGAAACCGAAAAACCTGGGACCCTTCGGACCGACTACGCCGGCATTACTACCATCGGTAGGTTCACAATCCGTCAATGGCGGCCGGCGCGATATTCGAAACCTCGCATTTTCCATACACTTCAATCAGTTAGAGAAATCACTTTGGGCAGGCACGCGCTTCACCCGTGGCCCCAGCAGCCGAATACAGTTGTATATTATCTTGTAGAGACCAAGGGAAACCCAAATCCGCGAGGTGCCGTGAACGTCGCCGGCAAGCCGGGCCAGGACGGCCGATTGCATGCCTAGGATATTGCTTGGATTCATGAACAGCGTCTTGGTGGCGGGCTCGTTGAAACGCTCGATGAACCAGGTGTAGTTGCGGATCGCCCGCCGGATCCTTCGCTCGTGCCGCGCAAACAGCGCCGCGCCCTTTCTCGAGCCGCGGAGATAGGCGTCGATCGCCCCCGCCGCCGAGGCCGCGCCGTCCATGGCGAGGTAGACGCCGCTGGAAAAGACCGGGTCGACGAAAGCGAACGCGTCACCGACCAGCATGTATCGCTGCCCCCGCATGTGGCGGCATATATAGGAGAAATTTCCCGTCGCGGAGGCCGGCAGGATCATCCCGGCCTGGCCCATGCGCGCCGCGACGGTGGCGTTCCGCGAAAGCGTGGCGAGCAGCAGCTCGTCCTGATCCTGGCCGGTGTTCTGGAAATAGGACGGTGCGGCGACGGCGCCGACGCTGGTGATGCCGTCGCGGAGCGGGATCATCCAGATCCAGCCCTGGTCGAACCAGTGGATGCCGATATTGCCCGCCCGCGCGTCGTCGGGACGCAGAACGCCCTTGAAATGCGAGAACAGTGCCGCGCTGCGATGCGTGGGGTGGCGCTCCTTGATGGACAGGGCGCGGCCGAGAAGCGTATCCCGCCCCGATGCATCGACCAGGAACCGCGCGGTCCAGCGTGCCGCGGCACCGCCCGGCCCGACGGTGTCGACGACCACCTGGTCGGCCTGAGCAAGATCGACCTCGGTGACTTGCGTTTCCTCCACGACTTCGACGCCGTGTTTCGCGGCGTTGCGCAGCAGCACTTCGTCGAACTCCGAGCGTCTCACTTGAAATGCCGATGGCGGGGTGGGTGCGCAGGCGTTGCTGAAGGCATAGGAGATCTCGCGGTCGCCGTTCGGCACCGTGAAATCGATGCCGTTCTTGACGACGCCTATCTTGCGGACCTCATCCAGGACCGAAAGCCGTTCAAGGATCGGCAAGTTCCAAGGCAGCAGCGATTCGCCGATATGGAAGCGCGGATGCTTTTCCTTCTCAATCAGCGCGACGCGCCAGCCCATGTCGCTGAGCAGCGTCGATGCCGTCGACCCGGCCGGGCCGCCGCCGACGACCAGTACGTCATAGGACCTAGTTATGGCTCTTGCACCCCTAGCTGGGTAACGCGGTGTTCCACACAAAGACGTCGCGGGCGGCGGACCCGGTTGCCGCGACCGGCCATTTCGTGATTTTGGCCTTCACCGGCCCGCACCCGGTAAGCGGAACTTATCTATGGGTGAAAATACTATCGACGGCACGGCAACGGTCAAGGCGTGCATTGCCGCACGGCATGACAGGGAGCCGTACCGACCCGATCGGCTCGAAGAACGACCATGCAACGTATATTTATCGTGGGCCGAAATTGGCGCGCCCGGCAGGATTCGAACCTGCGACCTCAGGATTAGGAATATCGGGGAAATGACAACTGACGACCGCTGGCGATCAACTACGTAAGTGGAATCAG
>Ga0209633_10002367_pt1 | contig 18246 bp, 16 predicted proteins | sample Cruoilmetagenom1_FD_187290 | JGI IMG/M metagenome (GOLD analysis project Ga0209633, IMG submission 187290) | Oil polluted marine microbial communities from Coal Oil Point, Santa Barbara, California, USA - Sample 1 (SPAdes) (version 2) | ecosystem: Environmental > Aquatic > Marine > Oil seeps ... | reverse complement strand
CTTTCGGCCGGCCCGCTGCGCCCCCTGGCCGGCTCGGCCATTGCCGATGCCCGCTTCGTCTACCGTTGGAGCCGCGACCACGCCCCGATGCGCCGCAATATTCAGCTTGAAGAGGTGGGCTCCGCCGGCCTCTATCTGCTCTCGGACCTAGCCCTTGGCGTAACCGGCGAAATCCACCACGTGGATGGCGGTTATAACACCGTGGGCATCCCCTCGCCGCGCCATCTGAACGAATCCCGCGATTAATGCAACGCGGCGACCATCACATCCGGCGAATCCGTGATGATGCACTCGACCCCCCAGTCGAATAGCCTGCGCGCCTGCGCCACGTCATTGATGGTAAAGGCCGCCAGGCCGTAACCCGCGGCCTTGACTCGCGCCGCCCGTTTCGCCGTTAGCCAGCGCCCGGCCACATGCAAGGTGCTGCACTCCAGTGCCCGGGCCGCCGAGACCCAGTCACGCGGTAAACGTAGCGCCAACAAACCGCGTGGCAGCGCCGGAGCGCGGTCCTGAACGACCGCCAGACAATCGCGCTTGAAGCTGCTGATCAGTGGCGGCGCCTTGCTTGCCGGCCAGCAACGTTCGATAACCGCCACCACGGCGGCGGCGGTTTCGCGCTCGCGTCCCGGTGTCGGCTTGATCTCGACGTTGGCCCGCAGACCCAATTCTCGGACCAGGGCCAGGGCGGCCTCCAAGGTCGGGACCGGCTCGCCGGCAAACTCGGCCCCGAACCAAGCACCGGCATCGAGGGTGCACGCCACCGCGCAGGGGGTTTCCGCCATCAGCCCCTTGCGCCCGGTGGTCCGCGCTAGCTTGTCGTCGTGGAAGAGGACCGGCACCGAATCGCTGGTCAACATGACGTCGAATTCGACCCAACTCACGCCGGCGGCGGCGGCGCGGCGAATGCTCGCCAGCGTATTCTCCGGCGCTAGTGCCGCGGCGCCGCGGTGGCCCATGACCCGGGGCAATGCCAACATCCAATCAGCCCGTCTACGTGTCTTTCATCGAGAAACGGGTGGCAACGCTTGACGCTACCACCCGCTCAATTTCGCAATGCCGTCGCCAGTCCCACGTGACCGGCTTGGCGTCAGCCCGCTTGCGGCTCCAGGTCCTCGCCGGTCTCCTGATTGACGCGCTTCATGGAGAGCTTGACCTTGCCGCGATCGTCCAGGCCGATCACCTTCACTTTCACCTCGTCGCCTTCCTTGACCACGTCACCAACGGTATTAACCCGCTGCGCGGCCAGCTCGCTGACGTGAACCAGCCCGTCACGCGGACCAAGGAAGTTCACGAAGGCACCGAATTCCATGATCTTCACGACCTTACCGTTGTAGATCACGCCCACCTCGGGCTCGGCGACGATGGATCGAATCCAGTCGATGGCCGCCTGGCCTTGCGTCTGATCGACAGCGGCAACCTTGATGGTGCCATCGTCCTCGATATCAATCTTGGCACCGGTGGATTCGCAGATTTCGCGAATGATCTTACCGCCGGTGCCGATCACTTCGCGGATCTTATCCTTGGGGATCGTGATCACGGTAATGCGCGGCGCTTTGTCGGAAACGTCCTCGCGTGCCTGGGTCAACGCCCGCGCCATCTCGGCAAGAATATGCAACCGACCATCCCGCGCCTGCTTAAGCGCAATCTCCATGATCTCGGGCGTAATCGAGGTGATCTTGATGTCCATCTGCAGGGAGGTCACCCCCTGCTCGGTACCGGCCACCTTGAAATCCATATCGCCGAGATGATCTTCGTCGCCGAGGATGTCCGAGAGAACGGCGAACTTTTCGTCGTCCTTGATCAAGCCCATGGCGATACCGGCCACCGGGCGCAAGAGCGGCACACCCGCATCCATCATGGACAACGAGGTGCCGCACACCGTGGCCATGGAGGATGAGCCGTTGGATTCGGTGATCTCGGAGACCACGCGGATCGTATAGGGGAAGTCCTCCTTCGTCGGCAGCAGTGGCCGCAGCGCCCGCCAGGCCAGCTTGCCATGGCCGATCTCGCGCCGCCCGGGCGAGCGCAGGAAACTGGCCTCGCCCACTGAATAAGGCGGGAAGTTGTAGTGCAGCATAAACGACTCGCGGTATTCGCCCTCGAGCGCGTCGACGATCTGCTCGTCCTGACCGGTGCCCAGGGTCGTCGCGACCAGGGCTTGGGTCTCGCCGCGGGTAAAGAGCGCCGAACCATGGGACAGCGGCAAAACGCCGACCTGGCAATCGATGCGCCGAACATCCGATGTTGTGCGCCCGTCGATGCGCTTGCCGGTCTTCAAGATCGAGCCGCGCACGATGTTGCTTTCCAGCTTTTTCAGCACGCCGGAGACGACGGCCAATTCCGCCTCGTTCTCCGCCAAGCTAGCCCGAACCTCATCCTTGACCGCTGCAAGCTTGTCCTGCCGGGCCATCTTATCCGGCTCGCCATAAGCGTCGGCGATTTTCCCGCCATAGGTCGCCACCAGGCGCTCGCTCAAGACCTCGATCTCCGGCGCTGGCGCCGGGACGTCCCACGGCTCCTTGGCGCAACGTTCGGCCAGGGCGACGATGCCATCGAGCACCGGAATCATGCCGCTGTGGCCGAAGTTGACCGCGGCAAGCATGACCTCCTCGGTCAGCTCCTTGGCCTCGGATTCGACCATCAGCACGCCGTCGCGGGTGCCCGCGATCATCAGGTCAAGCTGCGACTCCGGCAGCTCGTCATAGCGCGGGTTGAGAATGAACTCGCCGTCCTTGTAGCCCACCCGGCAGCCGGCGATCGGCCCCAGGAACGGCAGGCCCGAGATGGTCAGCGCCGCCGAGGCACCGACCATGGCAACCACATCCGGATCGTTTTCCAGATCGTGGCTCAGTACGGTGCAGATAACTTGCGTCTCGTTCTTATAGCCCTTGGCGAACAACGGCCGCAGCGGCCGGTCGATGAGCCGCGAGGTCAGGGTTTCCTTTTCGCTGGGCCGACCCTCGCGCTTGAAAAAGCCGCCGGGAATCTTGCCGGCCGCGAAGGTCTTTTCCTGATAGTTGACGGTAAGTGGGAAAAAATCGATGCCAGCCTTAGGCGTTCTTTGACCCACCGCGGTGCAGAGCACCACCGTATCACCGTAGGTGGCGAGAACCGCCCCGTCGGCTTGCCGTGCTATGCGGCCTGATTCGAGGGTAAGCGTGCGCCCACCCCATTCGATTTCCTGTTTATGTACTTTGAACATGGTCCGTTAGTCCTTCCAACATGCAGTCGGATTGCCATGACCGGACCCGCGCAAAGGGCGCCTTGCCGCGCGCGCACTCGCGCACTCGGCATCGCCCCTTGCGTCGGCCCGGCCTCTGTTCGACATCGCGCCGACCGGCCCACGATATCGTTGTGATTTGATGAAAACTGAGATGGTCTCGTCGCTCTATGAACTGCTCGCCCCGGGCCTGTGCTACCGGTTGTCCGGCGGCAAGACGCTTGAGCGGTGCGGCCCACTTATCGGCGCAATCCTAGCCGCTCGATCAAGCCTTCATAACGCGACTGATCCCGGCCTTTGACGTAGTCCAGGAGTCGTCGACGCTGTCCAACCATGATCAGCAGCCCGCGCCGGGAATGAAAATCTTTTTTATGAATTTGCAGATGCTCGGTCAGGTTCTTGATCCTCTCGGAGAGGATCGCGACCTGCACCTCCGGCGATCCCGTATCGCCTTCATGTGTTGCGTAGTCGCGAACGACCTCGCTCTTGCGTTCAGCAGTTATCGACATCGGTATCCTAATTCCTCGAGTCTAAAGGTTAAGTACACGGACCGGTCGAATATCGCCTGCGTCGTAGCGGGCCAAGGCCACCGGCTTACCACCGTGCGTGGCATAAACGATCGATCCGTTGTCGAATGCCTCAATTCTGGCGCGGTTGATGCGGGCCATCATGGACACCGCCTGCCCGCGCCTAAGGCAATTCGCCTCGGCTTCCGTCAAGTCCAGGGCCGGGATGTCGTCCAGCGCGGTCTCGAGCGGAAGCAAGGGCCCGGAAGCGGCGGCACTATGCCCCAGGGCCTCCAGGGACTCCAGCGAAATCGCATGTTTTTCCGTAAAGGGTCCCACGGCCGTGCGGCGCAGGGCCACCACGTGCGCGTAGGTATCCAGGGCCCGGCCCAAATCGCGGGCCAAGGCCCGCATGTACGCGCCTTTGCCGCAATCGACCTCGAAAGTAGCGGTTTCCGGCCCGTTCTCGGCCAGGACCAGGCGGTGCACCCGCACCGGCCGGGCCGCCAGGGCAAAGTCCTCGCAGGCGCGCGCCTTGTCATAGGCCCGCTCGCCAGCCACCTTGATGGCCGAAAAAATCGGTGGGACCTGCTCTACCAGGCCGACAAAACGGGGCAGGACGGCCTCGACCTCCGCCGTCGCCGGCCGCCGGTCCGAACGGTCGGTCACCTCACCCTCGGCGTCATCGGTGGCCGTCGCCTCGCCCCAGCGCAGGGTGAAGGTATAGCGCTTGCGCCCGTCCATGATATAGCTGACCGTCTTGGTCGCCTCGCCCATGGCGACCGGCAAAAGTCCAGTGGCCAACGGGTCCAGGGTGCCGCCATGGCCGATCTTTTGCGGGTCGTAGACGCGGCGCAGACGGCCAAGCACCTGGGTCGAGGTCAGGCCCAGGGGTTTGTCGATGACGATCCAACCGTTGACCGGTTGGCCCCGGCGCTTACGTCCCATCGCCGTCGCTCCCGTCGTCACTGGGCGTCGGACCTAAGTCCTGGCGCACGTGCGGCCGTTCGAGGATCGTCTGTATCTCGCCGGCCCGATCGAAGGAATGATCGGCGGCAAAGATGATGCGTGGGCAATGGCGCAAGTTCACCTCGCGGGCCACCTGACCGCGAAAAAACCCGGCTGCGCGGTTGAGCGCCGCCACCGAATCGGCCAAATCGCCGCCACCCAGGGGCACAACAAAGGCTGTCGCCGCCTTCAGATCGGGGCTCAAGCGGACCTCGGTTACCGTGAAACTGTTATCCGCCAGGGCCGGATCGTCCAACCGGGCACGACCGAGAACGCCCGCCAAGACATGGCGCAACTCTTCGCCAACGCGCAACTGCCGTTGGCTCGGGCCGCTCGCCCCACGCCGTGTCGATCTTGGGTTTCCGCTCACGTGCCTCTTAGTGGCGCGCCCGTCAGAGGGTGCGCACCACTTCCTCGATCTCATAGCACTCGATGCGGTCGCCGGTCTGGATGTCGCTGTAGTTTTCGAAGGCCATGCCGCATTCATACCCTTCCTTGACCTCCCGCACCTCGTCCTTGAACCGGCGCAGGGTCTTTAGCGTGCCGTCATGGATAACCACGTCGTCGCGCAGCAGGCGTACTTTGGAGCCGCGCTTGACCATACCCTCGGTTACCATGCAGCCCGCAACCTTGCCGGTCTTGCTGGTGCTGAAGACCTCACGGATCTCCGCGTACCCGAGGAAGCGCTCGTGGCGGCTCGGCGCCAGCATCCCGGAGAGCGCCGCCTTAACATCGTCGACCACGTTGTAGATGATCGAATAGTAATGAATATCCACGTTGTCGCGCCGCGCCATCTCGCGCGCCTGCGGATTGGCGCGGACGTTGAAGCCGATGACCATGGCACTCGCCGAGCGTGCCAGGGTGATGTCCGATTCGTTGATGCCGCCAACACCGGCGTGCAGAATGCGCACCTCGACCTCCTCGGTGCCCAGCTTCTTCAAGCTAGCAACGATGGCCTCCAGCGAGCCGTGCACATCGGATTTGATGACCACGGGCATCTGCGAGGCCTCGCCTTCTTTGATGCGGTCGAGCATCTGTTCCAGCGTGCCGCGGCCGGTGGTGGCGATCTCGTGGTCGCGCTTTTGCCGCTGCCGGAAATCGGCGATATCGCGCGCACGCGACTCGTTTTCGACGACCGTCAGTTCATCACCGGCAAGCGGCGTGCCATTCAGGCCCAAGACTTCCACGGGTACCGAGGGGCCGGCTGCTTGAACCATCTCGCCGTGATCGTCGATGAGGGCGCGCACGCGTCCCCATTCGCTACCGGCAACAAAGATATCGCCGACGCGCAGGGTGCCGCGCTGCACCAACACCGTTGCGACCGAGCCGCGGCCGCGCTCCAGCTTGGCTTCGATGATGGCGCCTTCGGCGTTGCGGTTCGGATTCGCGTTTAGTTCCTGAAGCTCGGCCTGGAGCAGGATCGCCTCCTCCAGCTTGTCCAGATTCGTCTTCTCTTTCGCCGAGACCTCGATGGCCAAGATATCGCCACCCATGTCCTCGACCACCAGTTCGTGCTGCAAGAGCTCGTTCTTGACCCGACTGGCATCGGCATCCGGGCGATCCATCTTGTTGATGGCCACGACGATGGGCACGCCCGCCGCCTTGGCGTGGTTGATCGCCTCTTTGGTCTGCTCCATGATTCCGTCGTCGGCGGCCACCACCAGGACAACGATGTCGGTGATATTGGCGCCGCGCGAGCGCATCTCGGTAAAGGCGGCATGGCCGGGCGTATCGACGAAGGTGATTTTCCGGCCGGATTTCAGGGTGACCTGATAGGCCCCGATGTGCTGGGTGATGCCTCCGGCCTCGTGGCCGGCCACGTCGGTCTGACGCAGGGCATCGAGCAGAGACGTCTTGCCGTGATCGACATGGCCCATCACGGTGACCACGGGCGGCCGAGCCTCCATCGTTCCTTCCTCGTCGGGTGCCCCGCGCATGCCGACCTCGACATCCGCGGCGGAGACACGCTTTACCTTGTGGCCAAACTCGGCGACCACCAGCTCGGCCGTATCGGCATCGATCACCTGGTTGATCGTCGCCATGACATCCATCTTCATCAACGTTTTCACGACCTCGGCGCCGCGCGTGGCCATGCGGTTGGCCAGTTCCTGCACGGTAATCGTCTCGGGTATGGTGACCTCGCGGACCACCCGCAATGGTGGCTGATGCGCATGCTTGGCTGGGCCGGTGCGCATTTTTTCCCGCTGCCGGCGCACCGAGGCAAGCGACCGCTGGCGACCGTCGCCACCCTCCAAAGCCTGGTTGATGGTAAGCTTGCCATGGCGCCGCCGCTCGTCGCCGCGTCGAGGCGCTGGCTTCGGCACCGCCGCGACCTTGCGTTTAACCCGGCCACTCGAATCATCTTCCGGACCCGCCTCGCGCCGGCGCTTCTGCGCATCGTCAGCTTCAGCCGTCGGTGGGGCTCCCGCCGCGCCATTGACCGTACTCTGGGCGCCTGTTGCGGGCGCTGATGGGGCTTCCGTCGCCAGGGTCTCAAGCACGTCCGCCTCTTTGGGCGGTTCCTCGGCGCGGCGCTTGGCTTCGGCTTCGGCAAGGGCCTCGGCTTCCAACTCGAGAACGCGGCGTTCTTCGTCGTCATGGCGCGATTGTTCGAGGGCTTGCGCCCGCGTGGCCCGTTCGCCGGCGGTCAGAGCGCGCAACTCCTTGCCAAGCTCTTCCTCGGCCTGGCCGCGCGATTCCGCCAGCGCCCGCTCGGCGGCCTGGTGGGCCTCGGTCACCTCGGTCATACGACCGCCGGCGCCGCGCGCGAACGTGCGCGAGCGCTTGACCTCGACGGTCACCGCTTTCGACCGGCCGTGGCTGAAGCTTTGCCGAACCTGACCGGTCTCGACCGTCTTCTTCAGCTCGAGCTTTCCTGGCCGGTTGAGCCCCAGCGGCTTCTTCTGCTCTTTCTCGTTACTCGTCGTCATTTGTGCTCTGCGCCTACCTTTGCGTGCTTTGCGGATCTGATCGCACAAGGGCGCCCAAGCGCGCCAGTTCCTCGTTCAGGCGCGCCGTCGCGCCACCCTCGGCGAGGGCGACATGGACAAGGGCGTCGCGCCCCAGGGCCTGCCCCAACTCCTCGGCGCGAAAAACCTCGATAACCGGCACATCGTGTGCCCGCGCCAAGGCGCGCAACTTCTGCCGTCCACCTTCCGCCGCATCGACGGCTTGCAAGAGCAGCGCCGCTTTGCCGCCGCTCAGCCAAAGCGCCGCCGCCTCATGACCGCAGGCCGCCTGGCCGCCACGCCGAACCAGACCAAGTAAATCCAGGCAGCGGCGGCGCAACAACCCCGCCACCTGTTCCGCTAGGTCCGAGGGAACCCGCACGGGCGCCTTGGCCGCCTTGGCAAACAGGTTGCGGGCGCATGCAAGGTCTATCATATCGCGCCGTGGCGACAGCCACAAACCGCGGCCCGGCAACCGTTCTGCCACATCCGGCACCAACGCCCCATCCGGGGCCACGACGAAACGGAGCAACTCACGCTTGGGCCGCACCTCGCCGCTGGCCAGACAGCGTCGCGGTGCCGCCGGCTCACGCCGCCGCGACCGTTCGGCCCCAGACTTGCTGGCCGCCTTAGGTTTGCTGGATGACATCACCGCAACCGTCATCGCCCGATCTCAGACCTCCTGCCCTTGACCATTTGCCGGTTCGCCGGCGGCCGGTGTCTCGGCGGAAGGGCCGGCACCCTCTTCCGGCGCCTCGTCCGCGAACCAATGGGCGCGTGCCGCCATGATGATGGCATCCGCATCCGTGGCGTTAGGCGCCAAGTCGCCGAGCATCTCGATCAACTCGTCGCTTGCCAGATCGGCCAGATCATCGAGGGTCTTCACCCCCTTCTCGCCCAAACTGACAAGGACCGCCGGCGACAGGCCTGACAAGCCGGCAAGATCGTCGGCGACCCCCAACTCGCGGCGTTTTTCCTCGTTCTTGCGGTCCAGTTCCTCCAGATACGTCCGGGCCCGGGCCCGCAGCTCGGTGGCGACATCCTCGTCGAAGCCTTCGATCTCGCCCAGCTCTTCCACCGGCACGAAGGCTACCTGCTCCAAGGTCATGAAGCCCTCGGCGACCAGCAGATGGGCGATCACATCGTCCACGTCCAGAGCCTCGATGAAGAGCTGCGAGCGGGCCCCCATCTCCTCCTGGCGGCGGCGGGATTCCTCATCCTCGGTCATGATATCGATGTCCCAGCCGGTCAGGATCGAGGCCAGGCGCACATTCTGGCCGCGCCGGCCGATGGCTAGGGAAAGCTGATCGTCGGGCACCACCACTTCGATACGGCCCTGCTCTTCGTCGAGCACCACCTTGGTCACCTCGGCGGGCGCTAAGGCATTGACCACGAAGGTCGCCGGATCGCCCGACCAGGGAATGATATCGATCTTCTCACCCTGCAGCTCGCTGACCACCGCTTGCACGCGGCTGCCGCGCATGCCGACGCAAGCGCCCACCGGATCGATGGAGGAATCGCGCGAGAGCACGGCGATCTTGGCGCGGCTGCCCGGATCGCGGGCCACTGCCTTGATTTCGATAATGCTGTCGTAGATCTCGGGCACTTCCTGGGCAAAGAGCTTGGCCATGAATTGCGGGTGGCTGCGCGAGGCAAAGATTTGCGGCCCGCGCTGTTCCTCGCGCACGTCGTAGATGTAGGCGCGCACCCGGTCGCCCGTGCGGAAGGTCTCGCGCGGCAGCGACTCGTCACGCCGCATCATCGCCTCCGCCCGGCCCAGATCGACGGTGACGTTGCCAAACTCGTTGCGTTTGACGATGCCATTGACGATCTCGCCGATCCGATCCTTGTATTCGCGGAATTGGCGCTGGCGCTCGGCCTCGCGCACCTTCTGCACGATAACCTGCTTGGCGGTCTGGGCGGCGATGCGGCCCATATCGATGGGCGGCAGATCCTCGATGATGAACTCGCCAAGCTCGATCCCCGGCTGGCGCTTCTGCGCGTCCGCGACGGTCATTTGCGTAAACTCGTTCTCCGGCTCCTCGCAGACCTCGAGGAAGCGGCGCAAGCGCACCTCGCCGTTGCGCCGGTCAATCTCCGCGCGGATGTCGTGTTCGTGCCCATATTTGCCGCGGCCGGCCTTGGCGATGGCCTGCTCCATCGCCTCGAGCACCTCGTCGCGCTCAATGCTCTTTTCGCGGGCCACCGCATCGGCGACCTGCAGCAATTCGGTTCTAAAAAGCGCCGTTGATTCCATCATTCACTCGGTCTCTCGGTTCTCGGGCTTTTGGTTCGCGGGATACCGCCCGTTCTGAGCGGCGGCGATCAATTCGTCGGTTAGCACCAGTTTCGCTTTGATCAAGCTGGTAAAGGGCACGGCCACCTCGCCATCCTCGGTCGACAGGCGCACGATCTCGCCATCGAGACCCAGTAGGCGCCCGGTCCAGCGGCGGCGTCCCTTGGTATCCGCCCGCATCGACTCCAGCTTCGCGTCAAAGCCGGCAAAGCGGGCGAAATCCGCCAGGCGGGTCAACGGCCGGTCGATACCCGGCGAGCTAACCTCCAGCTCATAGGCCCCGGCAATGGGGTCCTCCACATCGAGAATCGCGCTTACCGCCCGGCTCAGCCGCGCGCAATCGTCCACGATCATGCCGCCCCCATCGGCGCGCTCCGCCATGATCTGCAAGCGCGGGCGTTGGGTGCCGGTCAGCAGAACGCGAACAATCTCAAAGCCCATCGCCTCGGCGCTGGGGGTAATCAGCCGTTCGATGGCCACCGCCTTGCCACCACCGCTCAAGGCAGGGGCCGGCGCGACCGTTTCGCTGGCTTCGGGCAAACTGCCGCCTCTCCGTCGCATCCGTAAATCAATCCTGGCCGCAAAATAAAAAAGTGGGCCGGAGGCCCACCGTTTCGGCGACCTGACACGAGTCTTAAGCTCGATCCCGTGTCACCTTAAGTTAGTTGCCGCAATCTAGCGCCGGAGGACCGCACCCCGCAAGGGCTTTCTCCCGCCCCCGGGTGCCTCATATAGGGCGCTCGCGGCGGCTAAATCGCAGATAGACCGGGGGCTGGCCGCTGGCTTTCGCCTTGGCCTCATAGCGTGTCGGCGGCCAGTCGGCGGGCCGTTGCCGCCAGTCGTCCGGGCCTTCCGCCAGCCAGACGAAATCCGGGTGCCGAACCAGTCGCTCCAGCATCCACCGCGCATAGGGCATATCGTCGGTGGCTAAGCGTAGTTCAACCCCGTCGCGCAGGATGCGCGCCAGATGAGCCAGGGTGTCCCGCTGGATCAATCGGCGCTTGTGATGGCGCGCCTTGGGCCAGGGATCGGGAAAGAGAATAAAGGCCCGGTCGATGCTGGCGGCGGGCAGAGCTTCGAGTAAATCACGGGCATCGCCCTGGAAAATACGCACGACATCCAGATTCTCGTCGTCGATCCGGCGCAAGAACTGAGCAATGCCGTTGACGAAGAACTCCGCCCCAAGCATGCCCACATCCGGTTGAGCCCGCGCCTGCCAGGCCAAATGCTCGCCGGCACCGAAACCGATTTCGAGCCAGACGGGGCGGCGCCCACCAGTTGCCAGCGGTGGAAAGAGGCCACCCGGATCGAGCGCCCCGCCGCCTTGTGGCAAGGCAACCGAGAGCCGAGGCAGTAAATCCTGCAGAAGAGCCTTCAGCCCGCCGCGCAATTGGCGGCCATGACGACGGCCGTGAAAAGGGCGGCGCGGCGGGGTCTCTAACCGGGGGCGCCCGGCCATGGGATTCTATCCACTAGGCGGCGAAGGCCGACCGCAAGTCCTCGACCAAATCCAGCCGTTCCCAGGAAAAGCCGCCGTCCGGCTCCGCTGGGCGGCCAAAATGTCCGTAAGCAGCGGTCCGGGCATAAATCGCGCGGTTGAGCCCCAGGTGCTCGCGGATACCGCGCGGGCTTAAGTTCAGCATTTCTTGCAGGACGCGCGAGAGTTTCTCCTCGTCCGCCTGCCCGGTATCGTGTGTGTCCACATAGACCGAGAGCGGCCGCGAGACACCGATGGCATAGGAAAGCTGAATGGTGCAGCGCGTGGCCAACTCGGCAGCGACCACGTTCTTGGCCAGATAGCGCGCCGCGTAGGCAGCCGAACGGTCGACCTTGGTCGGATCCTTGCCGGAAAAAGCGCCGCCGCCATGCGGGGCCGCGCCACCGTAGGTATCGACGATGATCTTGCGTCCGGTCAGGCCGCAGTCACCGTCCGGACCGCCGACCACGAAGCGGCCGGTCGGGTTCACATAAAATTCGGCTTCCGGGCACATCCAGCCCTTGTTCAGCACATTGACCACGTGCGGGCGGACAATTTCACGCACCGCATCTGCCTCCAGATTAGCCGCGTGCTGGGTAGAGACCACCACCGAGGCCGCCCCGCATGGCTCGCCGTTCTCGTAGATCAAGGTGACCTGGCTCTTCGCATCCGGACCTAACCCCGGCTCGGCACCGGAATGGCGCGCCTCGGCCAGCGAGCTCAGGATGCCATGCGATAGATAGATGGGCGCCGGCATGAACGCTTCGGTCTCACGGCAGGCATAGCCGAACATGATGCCTTGGTCGCCGGCACCCTCATCCTTGTTGCCGGCGGCATCGACTCCTTGAGCGATATCCGCTGATTGTTCGTGGATATGATTTTCGACGATGAGCGTTTGCCAATTGAAGCCGTTCTGCTCGTAGCCGATATCCTTGACCGCGTGGCGCACCACTTGTTCGAGCAGCTCCGCGTTCACCTCCTTGGGTCCGCGCACCTCGCCGGCCAGAACCACGCGGTTCGTGGTCGCCAAGGTCTCGACCGCGACGCGAGCGTAGGGATCGTGCGAGAGAAACGTATCGACGACGGCATCCGAGATCCGGTCACAGACTTTGTCGGGATGACCTTCGGCGACGGATTCGCTGGTGAAGAGGTAGCGGCCTTTGCGCACTCTTAAGCTCCCCCTGGTCGGAGAATTCACGGCCGCACGGGTAAGCGGCATAGCAAAAACGCGGCTGGAACCAATCAGCCGCGCCCGCTGTTGTAACGCTCAGAAATTGACCGTCAAGAAGATTGTCTGATCGACACCCGCAACGGAACCCGCCTGGGGGCCCGCCGGGGAGTCACGGGTCTCGCTAAATCTCTTCCTCTTTCAGCGAAGAGGCCCCGAGCGCCTTGGTCATCTCGAAGAGGCGCTTACGGAGTTGCGGGTCGGTGATTTTGTAGTAGGCACGGACCAACTCCAGCGTCTCCCGCTTAGCCATGGGATCACGCTCATAGCTGGCCGGTTCCTCGGCCATGCCGCGGCGTTGGGCCGGCGAACTGCTGGCGACCCCCGCGGGCATATCGTCAAAGAAAAAGCTGACCGGCACGTCGAGAACGCGGGACAAATCGTAGAGTCGGCTAGAACCGATTCGATTGGCCCCTCGTTCGTATTTCTGCACCTGCTGGAAGGTTAGACCTATCGCCTCGCCCAGCTTTTCCTGGCTCATACCGAGAAGCGTTCGGCGTAGTCTTACCCGAGCGCCAACGTGTATATCGACTGGATTCGGATTGCCAGTGCCGCGTCCATGCGGCGCCTCACCTCCACGTCCCATAGTTGTATTATCCTTCACATAACTCTCCCGTTTGCAGAGATACGTAAGCATACCTCGGCATGTCGTCAACGCGAATTACGTACAGGGCCCAAAGCGTTATTAACTTAAGGGCAAAACCTACGCAATATCAAAGTGTAAGCGAGAGAGATGAAGGCGAGGAACCCGACGACCCAGTTGCCAAGTCGTGCATACAGGGTTCCTCCGGTGATCGGCAAGGGCAGGGACGCATCCAAAACGCCGATTTGATTGAGCGCGAGGCGGCCTATGACGCGGCCATAGGGATCCGCCACGGCGGAGATACCCGAGTTGGCTGCTCGGATAAGCGGCAAGCCTTCCTCAATGGCACGCAGACGCGCGGAAGCAAAATGTTGATAAGGTCCCGAGCTATTCCCGAACCAACCATCATTCGTGACATTAAGCAGCCACCCGGGCCGGTCGCCTAGTGCTACCACCCGACCGGGAAAAATCGCCTCGTAACAGATCAGCGGGCTGGCAGCGGGCAAGCCGGGCAACGCCAAGGTCACCGGACCGGACCCGGCGCTAAAGTCGGTTGAGCCGACGGTTAGCTTCATGGCCCCAAGCAAGCCGCGCAGCGGCGTGTACTCGCCGAAGGGCACCAGATGATGCTTATCGTACGTCGCAACGATATCGCCGTGCCCATCAAGGGCTTGCAAGCTGTTCCACAATCGGAACCCGCCAGAATCTTCGCGCGCGCGGGGGGCGCCGGTGATAAGCAAACCGTCCGGCGGTACGATCTCGGCAAGGACGCGGCGCAAATCGGGGTCCTCATCGAGCAGGTATGGCACCGCCGTTTCCGGCCAGATGATATGCGTTATCGGCGCCGTCCCGGGGCGCTGCGAAAGCTGACGCTGTTCGTCCACATTCTGGCGGCGCTTCGCCGGCAACCATTTCAACGCTTGCGGAATGCTCGCCTGCACCAAGCGCAGGCGCACATCCGGCACGACCGCTGTCCCGAGTGCCGGCGCCGCCGCTAGGCGCAGCGCGCCACCGGCCCAGACCAGGCCGACAAGCACGAATACAGAAATAACAAAGGCGCGGGCACCCCGGCGACCCGGCTCCGTCAGCACCGCCAGTGCCGCCGCCGCCAGGATCGTCAGCCATGATAACCCCCAAACACCGGTGGCGGCAGCGAGTTGCAGCATGGCCGGAGAAAAATCCCAGACCGTACCGATGAGATTCCAGGGAAAGCCGGTGAGAATCCACGAGCGCAGCCATTCCACCAGCAACCAGGCAGTGGCCAACAGAATCACCCGCGCCGGCCCGCGCCAGCCGGTCGCCGCCACGGCGGATACCGCCAGAGCCGGAAAGATGGCCATGCCCGCGGCCAATCCAGCGACGGCAAAGGGCATGACTAAGCCAAAGCGTGCCACATCGACGAGGAATGCAATCCCCACCCAATAGAGGCCCGCCGCCATGTGGCCGAAGCCGAAACTCCAGCCAATGAGCGCCGCCTGCCGGGACCGCCCCCGAACGCCATCAAGCAACCAGAGCAATCCAACGAAAGCTGGAATGAGCAACGGCACCAGGTTGAGAGGCGGCAGCGCCGCCGCGGCGGCAACACCGCACAATGCCGCAAGCCCATGCCGGCGCCAGCCGGACAGCCCGGCAAGAGTGCTGGCCAATACCGCCAGGCGCGGGACGGCAGCCGGTATTACACTCGGATCAGGCACCGCCGCTGGGAACCGTCGGCTTGGCTGGCAAATTGCGGACCCGCAGACGTTTGACCCGGCGCGGGTCGGCTTCCATGACTTCGAAGCTGATGCCGCTGGCCGGATGAACGATCAACTCACCGCGCGTCGGCACCCGGTCCGCCAGATAAAAAATCAGGCCGCCGAGGGTATCGATGTCCTCTTCTCGCTCTTCGTCAGCGAGCACCGGTCCGGCCAACGCCTCGAATTCCTCGATGGTCGCCCGCGCATCGGCGATCAAAGCGCCGTCGGGCCGTTCGATCAGCTTTGGCCCTTCGGCCACATCGTGCTCGTCCTCGATCTCGCCGACGATTTCCTCGACCAGATCTTCGATGGTGACCAGCCCGTCGATGCCGCCGAACTCGTCCACGACCATGGCCATGTGCACCCGCGAAAGGCGCATCTCCAGCAAGAGATCCAGCACGCGCATGGCCGGTGCGGCGATCAGCACCGTGCGCACGATCTTGGACAGATCGAACGTTTCCTTGGCCTCGCCGTACTTGAGCACGTCCTTGATGTGGACGATGCCCACCACGTCATCCAGGCTCTCGCGATAAACCGGAACGCGCGAGTGACCGGCCTTGCTCATCATGCCGACCAACTCGGCCAGGCCCGATTTGATGTGCACCGAGACGATGTCCGCACGCGGGACCATCACGTCATAGGCGGTGAGATGCCGCAGCTTGAGAATGTTACCCAAAAGCACCCGCTCGTGGCCGCTGATGGGTGTTGCCGCCGCGTCATCGGGAACCCCTTCCTCGATTTCATCGATGATCGCCTCGATGGAATCGCGCAGCTGCGAGTCGCCATTGCGGCCGCGCAGGCGGGCGCGCACCCGTTGCCAAAAGGCCGACAGCGGCGATAAGCCGCCGTGCGCCGGGCTGCCGCTATTCGAGGCTTCGCTCATGGCGCGCGTCTTTCCACATAGGGATCGGCAACCCCGAGAGCGGCCAGGATGGCGATCTCGCGCCGCTCCATATCCGTGGCCGACGCCTCCGTATCGTGGTCGAAGCCGCAAAGGTGCAATAGACCATGGACCACAAGATGGCGGGTATGATCCGCCAATGTTTTGCCCTGCGCCACCGCCTCCCGCCGCACGGTCTCATAGGCCAGGACCACATCGCCGAGAAGCAGCGGACCGGCCGCCTGTTCGGAGGCCGCGCCTTGCGGAAAGGCGAGCACGTTTGTCGGCGCATCGCGGCCGCGATAATCCCGATTGAGCACCCGCACCGTGGCATCGTCGGCCAGGACGATACTGACCTCGATCCCCTCTACATTGGCGATCTCAGCGGCTATGGCAGAGCACGCCGCCTGGCGCACCTTCGCCTCGATATCAGGCACGTCGCCCTGCCAGTCCGAGGCGCGCACATCCACGGCAACCACGAGACCGGCGCTGGTACTGTCAGGGTCGTCGCTCATATCGGCTGACGCATCATGGCATCCTGCGCCGGTCTCGCTCTGTCCCGCAACGTCATTGTGGCGCAAAATCATCCCGATGACTGCCCGTCCTTGCCGCCGTTTTCCCGCGCTTCATAGGCACTTACAATGCGGGTGACCAGGGAATGGCGCATGACATCGACTTTGGTGAACTGTACCAGCGCGATATTGTCTATATCCGCGAGCAAATCGACGGCTTCGCGCAGGCCGGAGGGCTGACCCGCCGGCAGGTCCACCTGGGAAAGATCTCCGGTTACCGCCATACGACTGTTTTCGCCCAAACGGGTTAAAAACATCTTCATCTGCACCGGCGTGGAGTTCTGCGCCTCATCGAGGATCACAAACGAGTTGCTCAGGGTCCGCCCGCGCATGAAGGCCAGGGGCGCCACCTCGATCTCGCCGTTCTCAAGCCGGTTCATCACTTGTTCGGCAGGCAGCATATCGTAAAGCGCATCGTAGAGCGGCCGCAGGTACGGGTCCACCTTCTCCCGCATATCACCGGGCAGGAAGCCCAAGCGCTCACCGGCCTCCACCGCCGGGCGCGAGAGGACGATCCGGTCGATCTTGCCCTCAATCATCAGGGAAACCGCCATGGCAACCGCCAGGTAGGTCTTGCCGGTACCCGCCGGACCGATGGCAAAGACCAGCTCGTGGCTCCGCAAGGCCCGCAGATAGGCGGCCTGGTTTAGCGACCGTGGCGAGATGTGCCGCTTGCGCGTGTGGATCGCCATGTCCTCGGCATGCATATCCGCCAGACCGGGAACATCGGGGCCGGGGCCATCGGGGCCGGGGCCATCGGGACCGCTATCGGCCGGGCTCTGGGCCATGCGCATCGCGGCGTCCACTTCGGCCTCGCCAACCTCCAATTTCTTGCCCAAGCGCGCATAGAGCGCCTTCAGCACCGCCTCGGCGATACGCGCCGCCTCGACCGGGCCGGAGATTTCCAATCGGTTGCCGCGCGCCGCCACGCGCACGCCCAACTGCTGTTCAACGCGCGCGAGATGCTGATCGTGCTCGCCGTAAAGCAAGGGCAAGAGAGCGTTGTCGTCGAACTGCAAAAGCGCCACCGGGGCCGGGGAGCCCGCCGGGGAGCCGCGCTTGTTCGGCGGGCTCACGGGTACGCCTCGGTCGCCATGTGCCGGTCCGCCGGCGGCGTCGCGCTGACCCCATGTTCTGTCGCCAACTCGCCCGCCAAGCTGTTCGGCCCGGCGCCGGCGATGCGCACCTGGGCGATGCCGTTGAGCGCCTCGTCACCCGCCGCCACGTGCACCGCCTGCATATAGGGGCTGCGACCGACGAGTTGACCCGGCTTGCGGCCGCGCCGCTCCAGAAGCACCGGCAGCGTGCGTCCGATACTGGCATCGTTGAAGGCCGCTTGTTGGTCGGCAAGACAAGCTTGCAACATGGCCAGGCGCTCGGCCTTGAGCGCATCCGGCACCTGCGCCGCTAGGCTCGCGGCCGGGGTCCCTGGGCGCGGGCTGTACTTGAAGGAATAGGCTTGCGCGTAACCGATATCGCCAACCAGACGCAGGGTCGCGGCAAAGTCCCGGTCGCTTTCGCCGGGAAAACCCACGATGAAATCCGACGACAACGCAATCCCCGGCACCGCACGGCGCAGACGATCCACCAAATGCCGGTAGTGGTCCGCCGTATGGCCGCGATTCATGGCCTTGAGGACCGCATCCGCGCCCGATTGCACCGGCAGGTGCAGATACGGCATCAGCTTCGGCTCGTCGGCGTGCGCCGCGATCAGCGCCGCATCCAAATCGCGCGGGTGCGACGTGGTATAGCGCAACCTTTGCAAGCGCGGGATTTCGGCCAGGCGGCGGAT
>Ga0209633_10002366_pt1 | contig 18248 bp, 18 predicted proteins | sample Cruoilmetagenom1_FD_187290 | JGI IMG/M metagenome (GOLD analysis project Ga0209633, IMG submission 187290) | Oil polluted marine microbial communities from Coal Oil Point, Santa Barbara, California, USA - Sample 1 (SPAdes) (version 2) | ecosystem: Environmental > Aquatic > Marine > Oil seeps ... | reverse complement strand
TTGACCTTTCTTGTGTGCAAAAAGCAGCGTAGAAAATAAAAAAGTGAAGCTTAAAATCGCTGCAAACCTGTCCTAACAACCAGGACCACCTCATAATCCAATCAGTTTTAAAGTATTACTCAAAAAGATTATTGATGACGGAAATATTTCTGCTAAGGAGTGGAGAGGAAAAGAGCTTGTGAGCAAGGAAGATTTAAGGGAACTTCTTAAAAAAATAGAGCTCCTTAATCAGGAAAAAACAGACGAAGGGGAGTTAAAATATAATTACTTTAGAAATAAAATGTATGCTCATATTGATTTGAACGATGATGGAACGCTAAAAAAAATAAATCAACTGAGTATATCTCAAGGAGATTTTACTACATTGTTCACATTATCAGAAAAAGCTTATGATAAGCTTTTTCTTTATCTTGATTGCGCTAGCAGTGACCATATGGAGGGTTACATGAATACTCTTAAAGAGAGTATTTGGAATTCTTTTGAAAATGCAGGCCTCATAGAAAAAAAGACTAGGTAGAAGCTATGCCTATTTTTACCAATATGGGGTTCGTGCTAGAAGGCCTTATAGACATAAAACATTTGAAGTGAGTAGAAAATGGATGAATCATTAAAGGAAAAAGTAAGGAGAGCTAGATCAAGTGGATTTGACCTTCCTAAGGAAATTACCTCTGCGAAAGAAATTCTGCCAGATGGAAATATGGCCTATGTATTTAGCCATGATTCGCTTGGGCAATTAGGAAGATTAATTATCTTGCCACACCCCAGTGGCCAATCACAAATTAACTATGAGGTATCAGGATCGCCAGATGATCCTCTCACACAAAAGAGAACGGAGATTATCACGCCGATCTTTAAGAAAATCATCGATCAAATGGATGCGATTCTTGGCACGAGTGATCAACCCGTACAATCGGGACCTACAAGCAAAAAAACAAATAAGATTAAAAGTATGATCTTTCCTTGTGATGATTGCAATGCACCAGTAGCTATGTTGCTTTATGCAGAATCAAATACCAACGCTGCAATAGAAGATGTTGCTCGATTGATGTTTGATAACCTTGATAAGGTTGACGTGCCAGCCTGGATTATGGGACCAGAAGAAAAAATAGTCGAAGAAGGCCGCGAAGGAATTCAATCATTGTCTTTGAAAGTGTGGCCTATACGAGAAGAAATTAAAACAGTTACCTCTTTTGAAATGCACCCTGTTTTCTTGGATTTGATGCAGAACCATTGCAAACAAAAATAACTAGCAGAATGGTCTTTAGAAAATGATATTGACACCTATAACGTTATGTGTAATAATTAAGTATGATTAAGTCTTTTTCGTGCAAAAAAACAAAAAAAATATGGGAAGGACTTAAAGTTAAAAGCCTGTCTATAGAACTGCAAAATCATGCAAGGCGAAAGCTGCGTATGTTAAACAACGCTAGGATTATAGATGATTTGAAAATCCCCCCAGGGAATAAACTTGAAGCCTTAACTGGTGACCGAAAAGGCCAGTTTAGTATTCGGGTTAACCAGCAATGGCGCATTTGTTTTATATGGGAAAATGGTGATGCCCTCAATGTGCACATTATTGATTACCACTAAGGAAGGAGAAAACTATGCCTTATTTAAAAAATATACATCCCGGCGAGGTTCTTCAAGAAGAGTTCCTTTTGCCCATGGGCCTATCTCAAACGAGGGCGGCAAAAGATATGGGCGTTTCACCGAGAAGAATTAATGAAATTGTCTTAGGCAAGCGTTCTATCACAGCAGACACTGCCATGAGGCTTTCATTATACTTTGGAACCTCTGAGCTATTTTGGATGGGACTTCAAGGTGATTATGACTTAGACGAAGTCAAACGCCAAAAAGGGGACGAAATAAAGGCCAGTGTGGTTTCATTACCACACTAATATTTTCACTCATCTCCATATCTCAAATAAATCCCTATGTTGTAATGGGCACTGGGGTCAGGTTCTTATTTCCATACCTATCCACTTTTCTGATCCTTGATCATTCTCAAATTATTAGCAGATTTACTTACGGCTGCATGAAGGTCCTCTTGGGATTTATATTGATTTATATTTTTCATAGCTCCCTCATATGCGCTAAAAATTAGATCCTGATTATATTGCTCTTCAACGGAAACAAATTCCTCCTTTTCGGGGTTAAGTTCATCATTAATTATATAATCTTTGAATGAAATTCGACTGCGATGAGGGCCGTTCTTGTAACACTCAGATAAAAACATGTTCCCTGAGCGAACTTTTTCTAGTTCTTCTGTTGGTAAGCAATACCCCCCAAACCTTATAGAAGCTTTCCTGCAGAACATAAGGATTGCCTTTAAGTAAAGCCTAGCTCCAATATAGTTCCAACGTTCATTGTCCCATATTTCATAGACAGTATTTTGAAAAGCGTTTCTAGGCTGATCAATTTTTAAGCCAACAGTAATATTAATATCTTCAGATTGGTCTTGAGAGTTCCGAGCGTCCTTCATTGTTTTTTTAGTTTCTTTTTGATCTAAAAGGAAGAATATCTCTACATTATTTCCCAAAATCTTGTAATGAAAATACTGATCTATCAAATTTTCAAAATTTTTATACCAAATTTTATTGGATGGTATAAAACTTGGGCTATTTTCAAGACCCTTCAACCAATTTTCCTCTACTGCAAACATTTCGCTAGTTTTTTTTATTATGCTTGGGCTCAGTTTGTTTAAAAGACTCACTTTATCGTTTAAGTCAGATCTATAAATTTCACCACCAAAGAAATTAGGTATGTCTATAAGAGCTATATTGTGTTTTCTGAAGACATCAATAAACCTAAAAAAGGATGAGTCTAATTCATCATGTTTGTCGGGTAGCGAAGATTCCATTACAGCTTTTAAGGTCATTGATATGAACTCATTGAGTCCGAAACCAAGGGATTTTGCCTGTATATCAACGAATTTTCTCACTTTCGGCTCTAACCTAATTGATGTTGTTACTTTTTGAGAGGTATGGTCACCCTCATCAGCAAGGGGGCTGAAATCTGTCTTTTTTAAAAGCACACTCAAGAGAGAGTGTATCGATAATTGCTTCATATGTTTTCCTTTATGTGAAATATATATTTTGATTAAAACGCATTAATCAAAATAAGTAAAGGGGTGAAGTGCAATAATTTGTTATGTGCTATTTCAGAGCCTATCACGGTCCAATACCAAATCTGTTTCAGGTATTTCTGGGGTTGGGTGTTAGACACATGTTTCTGCAATACCTTTCCTCAACTCTATTGTTTCCTAGGAAACTTAACATTGAACATCTTTTCGTAATACTCCTTCCAAGAATCACCCATAAGGGACCATAGCTTATCCTGTTCTTTTTTCGGGAGCTTTGGCAATGCAAATTGCAGAAGGGCGCCATGCTCCATTTGTCGCCGTTGATCAGAAGTAAGGTCAATTTTAACAATGCTTGTTTGTGGGAAAAAGTACCATAAAGCAAACCCGCTAGAGACACTTCCTAAGCAGAATGAAAAACAAAATCCTAGACCTAATTTGGATAGTCTATTTTTCTGCTTGCTGTTTTCATTTTTCAAAATGTTTAGAAAATCCGACTGGTCCTTCTTTAAAGCACTTATAATGTTATGAAGCCCTTCCGTTTGTTTGTGGATCACAGGGCCTAATAATTTTGAGGTTTTTTCACTCAAAGTATCGGCTGTTTGAAGAAATGAATTTTCAATTGTATTAGAAATTTCCTCATTACAACTCCTCAAGAGCGCCACTTCAGTAGAAATCCCCTTACGGGAATCCTCAATCTGTTTTGAAGCCTCAACTATCTTTAATGAAAATGAATCCATGATGTCTGCTGTTCTCGATAAGGTACCAATTGCTTCATTCAGTTCAGGTGTGTTTTCCATAATATTTTCCTTTAAATAAGTTGAAAGTCTTCATGTTGTTTTTTAATGTCGTTGTAGGTCATCTTGAGTTTTGAAATCGGGAATTTCCCAGGGAATTTGAGATAACAAGATAAATCCGCCAGCTTCCCAATTTCTGTGGGCATAACTAAGCGCCTTATGCTCTTTTGCATATTAATGGACTTCCCATCTCTCATTTGGTGAGCACCATAAGAAACGCTTTCTCTTGCTTCTTCTACTTCTTCTTCCCCCAACCATTTTGAGATTTGTTCTGTTGCTTGAACTTCCTCACAGCGAAAAAAGAATTTTGTATTAAAAAGGTTAAGAATGGTTTTTGACCCATTGTGGCCATAGACCTCATCGAATTGTGAAAGTCCTTGCAGCCCTCCAAAAACACAAGCACCGTATTTTCGGCCTTTGGAGAGTAAGGGTTGGAGCATGTTAAGTTTCTGCAACGCGGGAAGCTCGTCCATAATAAACCAGAGACGGCGATTTGAGCCTTCAGATTGCGTCATAAGAATCCCAGCTACCGCATTAAACATAGAAGCGATTAAAGGATTTAAAGTGGCAAGCATATCTTCATTGGCCGTTAAAAAGATCCAAGCCTTCGAGTCTTCATCTTTCACCCAATCTGCCAAAAGAAGGGATGGTTTTCTGGGATCAAGGTGTTTTAAGAACTGAATGCTAGAGGAGAGTGTGGCTTTGAAGCTCAAGGTTGTTTTCTCATTTTTTGAATCGGCAAAGGTTGTGGCATCGGTATTGTTAAAAAAGGAACAGAAATCGCCCAAGGGTTTTCTGACTAGAATTTCGTGAAGATCCTTTGGGGTAATATTTTCGTTTTTTGCTTTTTGCAGCGCAACGGAAAACAACGTGGCAGAACCGTTTCGCCAGAGAGGGTCAGAATATTCAGAATTCTTTGGAACAATGGCTTTGGCTAGATTATCAAACTGATATTCATAGACGCACTCATTAATAATGTCCCAATTATATCCCCTGCTATCAAAGGGGTTGATAATGACATCCCCCCTGTCAGGATTGTAGTATTTTGAGACCATATCTCCTGTTGTATCTATCACAAGGGCTTTTTGGTTACGCTTTTCAATTTGAGGGAGAATCTCATTATAAAGGTTTGTTTTTCCAGCTCCAGTGGTTCCAACAGCCAGAATGTGTTTAATCTCAGAGTCCTTAATCAGGGGAAGCTTTTCAACGGTAAGATCCGATGCTTTTCGGCGAAGATAGATCATGCGCTTAAGTTTTCTTGAAGAAACAAGAATTTGTCCCCGAAGTCTCTTGGACTTGAAACTAGATTTCCCTTTTAAAGCCCAGAACAAAATAAGAAGAAATAGGCTGATAAGGGTCGCAACCATCGAGCTCCTAATTTGGCCTTTCAGTTTCCCTTCAACATGATTACGAAGATCCCTTGTATAAGGATGGTTTATGATATCAATAGCTCTGACTTGTCTCTCAAAATGTTCCTCTGGCCAGCTAACTGTAAAAAGGTGCTCCTTTGAGCTATGCTTAAAGGGCAATAGAAACTCTGCATGGTAACTTGATGCGTATTGTCTAATAAGGTGCGTTGGAATGCTATTCCATGCTTTCCAAGAAAAGATCCCTCCTCCAATGATTAAAGAAATAACAAGTCCAACACTCATAACCTGTTTAATCATCCTTAAGTTATGAAGGTGAAGCTGACCCCCGCGAACGAAATTTTTAGCCATTTTTATCTCCTTTTTATTTTGTAATAGTTGTTAAAAATGCTATACTGTAAGTGCAGTTAACAAAACTTTTCAGGGAAGTTACATGAAAAATATCCTCAATACTTTCTTTCATCGTATGGCAGATAAAATGGCCAATTCTGGTGATGTTCATATTCTTAAAACAACCAGCCGCTTTGTTGGTTTGCTGACCTTGGCGCTGTCTTTTCTGCTTCTTAATAATCTGTATCTGATCGCGGGTCTTTTTGCGGCCTCCATTGTTATCTGTGACTTTGTCTTCATGGTTTTTAGAAAAAAAGAATCTCAGTATAAAACCCAGAGTTTTTTCGAAACGAATCGCATTCTGCCTAAAAATTTGGACCGTTACACAACCACTATGAACCTTTTGCGTGCCGCTCTTTTGGCACCAATGTTTTTTTATGGGCAGTTGCACTGGTATATTGTTTTCTGTGCCTTCTCTCCTTTGCTGATCTCCTGCTTTACAGGGTATAAACCCTATATGCCCGATGGAAAAGCACCGGGAAGAGATCCCTGGTATCAAGGCGTTCCTGGATTTGGCATTGCAGGTAATTATACTGGCAAGCCTGGTTCTATTGGTGGTCAATCTGGTTAATTTATCCATTATTTATTAACCCTTTTTCGGTAATTGATCATCAAGAAGCGCTTTTGTAAAACTTCCACTTACAAAATCATCGGCACCTTTTGATACAAGCCGCCTTGCATTGGTTTTACTATTCTCCCGTGTAAAATTGTTCTTATGGGTCTGATGGTCGTTATTGAGATCCTCCTTGCCTTGTGCAAATCTTTCGTCATTGCTGTTAATAGCCTCGTCTACTTTATGTCCTATGGTCTCATACTCTCCCTTTAGTGCTTCATGGCTCTTAAAGCCTTGCTTGGCAATCTCATCTCTAAGCTCCGCCCTACCCTCTCCACCTGTTGCATTAACAGTCGGAACCTGCCCATTCCAGTTAGAAATTTCTTGATCCGTCAAAACATGATCTGATCTGGCTACAAATCCCTTTAAGGCTTCCCTCTTTTCAGAAATGAAGTCATTTTGCATTTGAGAAACCTGTGATGCATTCCCTTGATTTGTTAGATAATCTGCTGAATCAGCCTTGTTAAGACCTGTTTTAGAAGAGACGTAATCTAGCCACTTATCGTTTTCATTACTTTGAACATTAAATCCATTGTTAGAACTAAAACTTTGCATCTTATCCCAATTTTGTGAGGCCGTATAAGAACGATTGAAAGATTCAGCAGATGTCTGAGCTTTAGTGAGATTATTAGAAAGGCTAGTGGTAGCATCTCTCCCCGTTGAGTTAATCATTTGACCACCCGCAGTTTTAGAATATTGACCCAGCTTGGATATGCTATCTGAAAGACGCTTTCCATCCTCTGAATTCATAGCCTTTTCTAGACCTTCGATACTAACTGCTTGTCCACTTAAATCTACTTTGCCATTCACACCTAAAACTTTTGACGCAGCACCTCCAACAAGGGATTTACTTGAGTCAAAACCAATAGCCGCATTAATAGCTGTTTGAGCATTCATATTATGATTCTTTCTAAGGGCTTCTGTACTGGATTGAACATTGTCTAATGCTTTGTTGAAGTTCGCCGCATCTTGCTCACTCATTCCTTCAGTCAGATTGACCCCTTGAGCACGTTTATCAAGGAGGGTCATTACATTCGACGATGTATCAGAAACAGCATCATTAAAGCTTTTCCCATTGGAATGCATAAGTTGTTGCGCCTGACGGGCATTATGGGCCACAGAGGCCATCAAACCTTCATTACTAGAGAAGGTCGTTGCGAGCTGGCTTTGACTTTGAGCCGTATAGGTCTCTCCATTGATAGCTTGCGTAAGAGTTTGATTACCCGTATTGAGAGAGCCAGCAAAATTACTACTACCCACATGGTTTTGTTGTGCAACAGAACGAGAAGAGATACTTTCATTAAAGAAGTTCTGATTACCCATTGAAATATTCCCATCGGCAGCTTCTGCTGCAAATTTCCCAGAAAGACCTTGAAGTCCAGCAGTCATCCCTCCCATCATGTTACTCATCCCTATCTCCGACTTAGAGATTAAGGCATAGGACAACATAGGAATTAGCAATTGTGCACCAGCAGACCAACTTGCTGCATACCATGCAGCATCCGCTAATCCCGATGTGGTTGCTATGGAAAACCCTTCAGTACCTTGCAAAACAGATTCAGTTGATAGATCCATTAAAATAATAGTGATGGCGTTTAAGATAGAAGAGAGAACGGACCAAATTTGAAGACTTAACATTGCTTTTGACCACATCATGAGTTTCTTTAACCCACCTGGCATAAAGAAAAACGGTAGCAAAATAAAAAATATAACCGAAAAGAGCGCGATAAGAGTTGCTTGAAGTAGGGGCATTGATATGGAGGACACAACAGAATTCATCATGCCTGTCATACCTTGGGTTTCGAGAGCCCTCGCCGCGTTCAAGGAAATGAGTTCGGGATGAAGCCTTGGGTATTTATTCTTAGCCGCATTATCGTCAAAAGCTTCTTTTTGAGCATTGACGACCATCATTTGTTGAACGTGTTGATTAGCTGATTTTGTTGCTCCCGAAACCATTTGCCAAGCTTCTTGCATGAGGGGTTTAAATTGATTTGCATCAATCCCTTTTGGCGAAGTCCCGAAGAGTTTAGCCCCTAAGGACGCAAGTCCTCTTTGGCCTTCAACGGCCATGGCTTGGCGAATAAGGGGGGCTGAAACTTTACATGTTCGGTAGGTCTCTGACCCATCTTCATTCTCCCAATAAGTCCCAAGGGACGGATGACCATTTTCTTCAACCCAACTTATAAGATCAGCACTATTTCTGGCGGATTCTCTTTTCCCCATAATGTTGGTTTTTAAATAAGGAAGCCAAATACATTGATCTGCCCAGTCCTTAACATTTTTTCTGATCCTTGGATCTGAAATCCTCACTGTGCGAGCTTCTTGCGTTAATCTTGAGGCAAAAGCAAAACCAGACTTACTAACCCGTGTAATATCAGATGTGGCATATACATCTTCAATCATTTGAGTAAGGGAATGAGACACCATTGATGACAAACCAATAATTGTCACAAATCCTAGAGGAATATTATCAACCTTATCTCCTCCAAAACTGGGGTCTACCTCATCCTTAATATTAAGAGAGGTTTTTGGAATAATCATAAAGTTCATGAGTAAAAAGGAAGGAATAAACCATTTTTTCATAAAGAGGGAAAGGTCCGCTTTTGCCGCTGACAACACTCCAACCCAGAATAAACTAATGACAACAGGGACAAAAAAGAAGCTTTGCCAATAGGACTCATTGTTGCACATAGCCCCTATCCCATTAAAAACTTTATAGAGAAGATGGCCACCACCATACGTATAAAGAATATCCATATTTATCTTCCCCTTTCTAGGTCATAATTAGCTCTTATTTCGTCTTCTTTAGCGCGAATAAGCTTATCGATCATCCAAATCTCACGACCATCTAAGGTTGCCATTTTTTGTTGAAGACGCGTTCTTGCAAGCTCAAGTCGTTTCTTAAATTCTTGCGTAACAGTGTTATCGAATTGAGCTGACTCAAGAACAGAAACGGCCTGCAAAACTTCAGCAGAAGCCTCTTCAAACTGCTTCAAGAGAATGGCAAAAGCAAAGTACTGAGAGGCTTTTTCAAGGGGCCAATGAGTACCAGACGCAGCAGAAATCTGAATATATTTATAAACTGGTAGATTTACCGAATCACTTAAGAAGACGAGCTCTTGGGTGCTAAATGGCTCTTCCGTACGGTACTTTACCTTCATAGAATTAATATGCGTCATAATCAGCTTTGAAAGAGAGGCTTCAGGTGCAATAACATGTTGAGTATTTGTTAAAGACAGACACTTATCGGTTTCATCACAAACAAGTTTTGTTGTGCTTCCTCCCTGTAGATACGCTTCCAAATACCCATCTTCATCGGCCTTGGGATCAACGAAGGTTACTTTATAGGTTTCCTTATCCTTTTTGGAAATCACCGTCCCCACAAGGGACATGATCATCTCTGCAAGATCAGTGTCGCCTTCATATCGTGGAAGTTTCTTTAAAGCTGTCCACACAAGGTTGAATTCCCCAACGAGAAGATCTGGGTACCTATCCCGCGCTTCATCAATTTTAGCATTGACCTTATCCTTTCCTTGGCACCTTCTTCTGGTCCCAAAAAAGTCATGGTTGCCTCCATCAGATTTTGTAATATCCTCACAAACCTTTTCATGCATCGCTGTTCCCGTTGGTATAACAGCCTCCAACATTTGTTGACGTGAGTGACAGTCTCCCAATAGCAGGGCATTCATATCCTCTAGGACTTTTTGAATACTCCTCATCGTACCTTCACACTGAGGACAAGTCGTCTTCAATGCCAACTGAAGGGCATAGGCAGGAACACCCTGAGCCGTTGCTTTAAGGGTATCCACAAGCTGATCTGTTTGAATAAAACTAATGCCTCCAAAACGCACATCAAAATCGCCACACGACCAACCCATTTGAGGAAGCCTCATATTAATGGGATTAATAGTTCTATTGCGTTGACGAACCATCATACCACCAGCGGTATAATGGCCCGTTGATTGGTCTTGGAAAGACCCCGCAGAATTAAAATTACTTGTGTTCCCCAAATGGGAAATCATATTGGCTATACGGTTTGCCGAAACAGAGGACGTTAAAAACAAAAGAGAGAATAGGATTTTTTTCATTAGAACTGTCCTTCATTTTTTAAATAGGAAATTACGTATTTTAGGTTTGTCATAAGAGCATCAAGGCCGATGTAACCATGGGCAACAGGAATCACTTCATTGGTTTTAGGATTTGCCAAATACAGCATGGGAAATTTAAGCTGAGGGTTTACGGCTAAAAGAATAGATTCGTTTTTGCTACAGGTCATTCCCTCAAAACACTCATCACCCTTTGAAAGGCCTTGAACATCAAAGCCATTCTCTTCAGCAAACTGTTTCACAAGAGGGGCAAACTGATGGCAATAAGGACAATCAGGCTTAAAGGCAAAGATAAGGCCAAACTCCTTTGCAAGAGATTTGAGGTCCTTTGATAAGGCAGCATCATCCTGCTTTTCTTTGATCTTTAAAGACCCTGGACTTGTAACAATTTTTTCATACCCTGGATTAATAAGCTCCGCTGTCGTCCAACTTTTTTGGAAGTCACTAGCCTGATCCATAATAAAATTATGATGCCTTTGTGCATTGGCTACATTCTCTAGGGTAGGCTCAAGAATGGCTAAAGCCTTTGCTTCTTCAAAAGCTGCCTTTTGTTCTTCCAAACGCTCCGTTGCTGTTAAAGGTTTCTGAGAAGCTCTTGTAGGAGAAACAGTTTCTTTCTTTTCTGGTTTTTTGACCTCTTCCTTTGGTATCACAGGATCTTGGTACCAAAGCCAACCTTTAGGGTTATCTACGTTTGAAGCCTGCACATTCGTCAGACCCATAATGATTATTGAAAATAGTTTATAAGGAGACATCAGGATTTTCCTTTGTGTTGTGTAGCTCTGAAGCTTTAAGTTTTTTCTTTTTCTGGGCCGCTTTAATTTTAGCCTGCCAATTTTCACCAAGGTTACTGGCTGCCTTTGCGACATTATCGATATTTGTTTTGGCTCGAATTTCGCTATAAAGCTCGCTAAGATCGATTTTGCTGAAATCTATTCTCTGAAGTTCTGTAACACTAAACGGTCGGCAATCAGGACTCTTTGCATCACCCCACCTAATACCCAGTTGAGCTCGACCTTGTTCATGAACAATTTTGGCAAGCTTTGACCCAAAGCAGCAAAACGACGTTTTTTTTGTCAAACAAATTTTCGTAACAGCTTCTTTTTGAGAACAGTAAGTTCCCACACGAACACACTTATTAGCATCACGCTCTTTTTTCAGATTCTTCTCATCTTCAGAACAGTTTTGACCGAGACCAACGGACCGTCCCCAACCTCCGCTTCCACAACAGTCTTGGAAACTCATGGTTGATTTAGAGCATTTCATGCCATTGCCCCTAAAGACCGTGGCATTCTCAGCATCCATGTCCTTTGCAATTTCCCGAAAGATAGACATCTTAGACATGGCCTCAGCAAAATCCGTATTGGGTGACCAGCTACGATCATCGCAATTACCATCCAAACAAAAAGGCACCTCACCGCCAATTTTAGTCACTCCATTTCCGAGCTTTTCAGAGCGGCATAAGAATGTCTTCTGATGCTCAACACAAACCCCCTCAACACGAGTTTTGCAATCTGCTGTTGTACGCTCACAGCCAGCAGACCTAAACGGCCCACAGTTATCTTTAGAAGGGTATTTACAATGGTAAGTTCGGCGACGTTTCCACCAATCCCTTGTTACTTTGAGACACTCATCGCCCTCGCAAAATTCACGGGTTTCTGGTCCTTCTAGGATTTCTTCACTTCCATAGACACACAATCCTGTACTGGATTGCTTTTCGTAACCCGAGCAAGAATCCTCAACCACATCTTTTTTAGGGTCTGCTGATAAAGCTTCTTTATATCTAATAGTGATTTTCGCCCCTAAGCGAGTATTAACAAAGGTCCCATTAGAGCTGGGGCCTGTGCTTCTATATTCAGCAGTTGTCCACATAATACAATTTCGAAGGTTTTTTTGACCGTGCCAGTAAAGATCATTTTGAATTGTATTAACAAACCACTCATTTGAAGAGCTTATTGATATCACCTTTCCATTAAACCCCTCTCCTAAACCCTCTCCCAAGGAAAAATCTGATGAATCCACTTCTTGAAAGGGGGACCATGAATAGCCACCAGCATGGTTTGCTACATAGACTTTTGTTGGATCAGAGGGGTCCATTGCATAAAGGCGATGCGTGTTACTTGTTGGGTAAGAAATAGTCATTTCATAGGTTTTTTCTTCTCCACCCTTAAGCGTCACATGCCGTGTTTGATCACAAGTATAGGTTGCGGGTTCAGCACTCTCCTCGCATACATGGGTTGTTTCTATTACTTCCCTTACACCGCCAGTTTTTTTTTCAGGCTCACCACCAATAACAGCAAGAGGATCACTGATAATTTCATTTGAATTTTTAATGAGTGCATCTTCTGCCGTAATGCGAAAGCCATGCTCTAATCGTTCCCGTTGGCTATTAATAACTGCTGCCCCTGTTTTATTCTCAGGGTCATGGGTCATTTCTGTCGCGGCATCACCCATTTTATGAAAGTTCTCTTGATAATCAGTTTCGGGCACATTTTCACCTTGATAGTCAGGAACATCCTCCGTCTTAAGAGCATTAGGACCCTGTATTAAACTTTCTCCAAGACTCTTACCATCAACATAAGAAAGCTTATCGTTTGCCAAAGAATGACAAGGGACAGATAAGATTATAAGTAAGGCTATAAAACGATTCATATTTTCCTCTCTTTTTGTGTTTGAAGAAGGTTTTGAGCCGCCCCTAGGAGCTCCCCTTCTACGGCAAATAATTCAACAGCAGACCTTGCGGAAACGTTACCAGTGACCTTGTCGTAGGGACCTTGGATTTCGCCCTCTTTAACTTCTGTTAGAACAAATGTTGGGACACGCTTTACCTCGAAACGCTCAAATAAAGTGGGGTCAATATCAATGGGAATACCAAGAGTTCTGAGCCGAGCTTGTGTTTCCTTGAAAGAATTATTCTCTAACCCTTGAATAACGAGGTTGCCACCCATAGCTTTAGCTTGTTCAGAAAGCGCCTTAAGAATCTCATCGGGCAAAGAGAGACTTACAAAGATATAAAGCCCTTTATCACCTTGATAACGCGCTTTCGGGGAATCGAGAGACATTTTAGAGGCTTTGCAAGTCTTGCCCGATTTCTTAAGCGGAACAGAGTCATTGGTTTTAAAGACAGGTTCCTTTGTTTCTTCATCAAAGCCAAAAAACGAAGGGTACTTTTGGTTCTTAGTGTTTTCGATAATGTTTTGAGCATCACCGAGGGCAGAGTCCCGTTGAGAAACCGAATCACGAGCAATGTCTTGAGCCATACGCGTATAGTCTGTGGCTTGAATGGGTGAGATAAGAGCTAAAAACACCCCGAAAGATATTCTTGACAAAAACATGTTAAACATGTTAAACTTGTTATACATAGACAATAAGGAGTAGTGCGATGAGTATGCTTGGTGTACGACTCGATGACCATTTACAAAAGACGCTAGACGGAGCTTGTTCCCTAAGCAAGAGATCAAAATCATCAATCGTGAAAGAAATACTTGAAGAACATTTGCAAGATTTTTACGATTATCATTTAGCTTTATCACGGATTGAAAAGCGGAAGAAATCAGGTGAAAAATCCTACTCTTTGAAAGACATTGAGGATGAGTTAGAGCTAAACGATGACTGATAAACCCCTTTGGGAGCTGACCTTTTCTAAAGAGGCCAGAAAAGACCTTAAAAAGCTCGATAAGCCTATTCAAAAGAGGCTTATATCCTACCTGAAAGAGCGTGTTATAACTTTGGAAGACCCTAGAACACTTGGGAAACCTTTGGGTCATGAGATGAGCCATATATGGAGATACCGTGTGGGTGACTACCGTATCTTGTGCGAAATCATAGACCAAGCTCTGTGCATTGAAGTTGTTCAAACTGGCCACAGAAAAGAAATCTACGATATTCATTAATTTTTTCATCATCGTTCCGTTTTCCTTTTCTATAAAAGACAGCAATCGCGTTTGCGCCAAATAAGATACCCAAAGTCCTCTCCCTTAAAGGGGTATTCACGACCAGATTGCCAAAACACTTCTGTGGCCCCAAAGGCCTGACATTTATTAGTTTGAGGAATGGGGTAAGTCATTTGAGTGCGATATTGTGATTTCTTAATGATCGGCATAGGGTACTTATCACAAAGCCCTTGAATGCCGATGTACCCCTTCAAAAGCCCTTCTCTGTGCAACTTAGCCATAAAGCGCCCCATAACAAGAAGGCTGGCTTGAACACCCCCAGAGTGATCGTTTACCGTTCCTGTGAAAGGGTAAGTACTCCCTTGGCAACCATTGCACCAAAATAAGATATCCAATGGCATGCCAACGGATGACGTGACGCAATCGGCAACACAAGCCGCTTGGGCAATGGGGTTACCAAAAAGAATAGCTTCAGGATTTAAAATGGCGTTTTTCTCGTCATCATTCCAAAAGGGATCGATCTCTGTTAAATAGCCAACATCAATGCTGCCCGACTCAATGCAAACAAAATCAGTTAAAACTTCAAGGATGTAAAGAATGGGATAGATATACCAATGAACATTATAAAAGCTACGCTTCTGCCCATCAGCATCATCATCACTTGTGTGGCCTCTATCTATGACCCCCGTATTCATCAACTGAACTCCCCCAAGGTTCACAAAACAATAAGGCGTTCTCGTCACATCCACGAGGCGAGCAGGTTCCCAATAAGAAATAGGAATGCCAGGAATGTCGTAAGGAATGGGCGGCCTTTTACACCAACAAATAATAGGCTGTTGACCTTCATCGGGGTCAGATACATCCCCTCCTACAATGGTGAGGCTTGCAATTTTGAGGGGAAAAATACAGCTCCAGCAAATATCAATAATGGGGTTCAAAAAGCGACCAACGCAATTTGCATGCACATTACTTATTTGTGCAACACCAATCCAAAAAATTGTGAGGAGGGAAATAATCAAGCGCATGCTATTTTTTCTTTCCTACCTTAGAAAGAAAGTCCCTGTGCTCACTACCAAATGGTTTTTCTTTTATTTCTTCTCTCTTTAAACGTCTTTCTTCATCTATCTTTGCATTACGCTCCTTCAGTTCTTTCCAAGCCGTATCTACAGATCCCGCTTGAGAATGAAATTTTCGAGAGGCTTCTTCACGGTCTTGCCTCATTTGATCTTGCTGGGAAAAAACTTGAGAGAGAACTTTCTGTTCTAGTTGCTGGTGATAACAATAGACCTCATAGATCTGACCTGATACAAAGCCAACAACAAATGTTGTAACGCCTACGATGAGCGATTTTTTATGTTTTTTTATAAAAGTCATTTTATTTTCCTTTTTGTTAGACTTTAAATTACTCAACAATGAGTTCTTCGATTAAAAGCTGATGCTTCTCTTGACTAATACGGGCTGGAATCTGACGAACCTGAAACCTTTCAACAATCTTCCCTCCCTGATCAAAATAAAAACGCGTTCCCGTTTGACGGAAAAGCTCTATGGGAGATCCCTTCACCAAAACAATCTTTCCTTGCTGCCCCACAGCCCAAGACACTTGATTTGGATCAGACCCATCTATAAGAATTAAGGGCACTCCCCAAGAAAACATCTTTAGGGGGTTAACCTTCGTTCCTTTCCCATGAATAAGGGTTCCTTGATGATCTCGAATATCGTTTTCAACGGTGATGGAGGGATCAAAATAATAGGAACGCTCTTCTTGGGTTTTCTGAAGGCCTTCAACTGGCAAGGGATTTAACACACGTGCCTTCACACGTTTTTTAATATCCTCTTCCATCGCCTCAAGCTTTCCCTCAGAAGCAGCATTTTGAACACGTCTTTGAATCATCGTTAAAAAACTTTCCTCGGTAATCTCAAAAGAATGTCCAATATCTGCAAAGTTCTTTGCGTCAAGGGAGAGGGAAAAACATGTGGAGAGACATAGCACTGAAAGTGAATAAGGGTTCATCATTAAGCAGCCTCTTTTTGTCGGCTAGATAAAACACTCTGAATGCTCTCATCCAATGTTTTACCAGAGGCTTGAAGATCCCTCAAAAGAGCCACTTCATCGGAATCCGTACTATAAAGAAGGGTGCTGTATTCATCACAGTGCAAACGACACGGAACACTCGGAACATCAGAATGTTGTAAAACCATCTCACTGTATGTTTTAGCAGGCTTGAGTGACCTTAAGAGGGTTTCACGATAACCATCCTTTAAAAGCTCCTTTAATTGAGGATGTTCTTTTAGACCAGAAAGTGTATCTCCTTCTTGGTTAAAAATGACCTTCCAAGCACTGTTTGCCCAGGCAGCCTTAGGCCCACTTCTTTCATTATCAAAGAAATGTTCAAGAGATTGAGTAGCAACCCCAAGGGAAAAGCGATACTTCCGAGAGGTCAACGCCATGGCTTCTAAGAAATCACCCGTTACCTTTCCCCTAAGCAAATCCCACCCCTCATCAATTAAAACGAGGAAAGGAAACTTCCAACTTGATTTGATCATCCGTTGCCAAACTTGAACCATCATCATCATGACCATAACGCCCTTTAAGGGCTCTTCTAAATTATCTGTTTCAATGACAACAAAGTCCGAATTCACATCAATGTTTGCTGGTGGATTAAAAAAGTTTCCGTAAATTCCCTTGGTCGTAAAGTCCAATAAACATCTTGCAATATCTTGAGCCCTCGTATCTTTATGAGCATTCAAAAGCTCATAGATATCGTCTATGCACCCCTTAGATTTTTTGTCGTCCCAAACCTTATAAAGAGCCTCCTTCAAAAAGCTCTCTTTTACATCACATCTTGCCCCAGAAGGAAATGCCATTTGACGTAAAATACTCTGAAATCCAGACATCAACTCCTTCCATGAATCACGTTCGTCCTGGCTATGACCTTCGGGAATATGAGTGAAGGGATTCAGTGAAAAATCCGTAGAATGGTCAAAGTTAATGTGATGGCCACCCAAGCTTAAGCAGAGGTTCTTAAAAGAATTTCCCTTATCAAGAACAAAGGCTTTTCCGCCAACAGCAATGGTATTCATAATCAACTCATTGCACAAAAAGCTCTTGCCTGATCCTGGAACACCCGTAATACAAAAATTAAAATTACCTGGGGTTTTATACATGGCTTCCCCTGGAATAAAACGACCATCAAAAGGTGTCCAAAAAGCAAGTTGACCATTAGGTCCAACAAGAGGAATGCCAGGGGCTCTTTGGCCCGTCCACTCACCAACAATAGGCAAAAGATTTTGAGGCTCTTTCGTAATGGTTTTCCTCGTGACACCAAGAGCCTTCAAAGTTGCCCCTGCCCCAATTACTTCTTTCTTTGGTCTAAACCCTTTAAGGCAGGTAACAGAACCCGTTGTCCACATCATGGGCATGGATGCTAAAAATAAATTATGATGATTATAAGTGGCACTTTCTGAAGACCAGCCATACTCATTCCAAATAGACTCAACCGTGCTTTTAACTGATGCTAGTCTATGTGGTTCGCAAATGGTCGTTAGGGAAAGGCACGCATCAATCACACGTTCTCCCCTTTGAATCTCATTCAAGACTTCAGTGGCTTCAGCAAAGTCCTCCTCAATACCTGTTTGCCACTTCGCTAAAGGATTATTAATTGTATTTTGATAGGTCTCCCTCTTCGCAATGGCTCTTCTTTTTTGATTGTTCTGATCTTCACAAACCGTAAATCCATAGTGCATCAAGAAAGCGCAGGGAATGGTTTCACCCTTGTTGAGAACGCCTCCAAAGAGCTTATCCATATGTCCCAAAGCCCAATGCTTTGGTGTGTTGTTCGGTAAAAAGCTATGGGCAACAAACTTATCGTCCCTTAAAAACAAACCATCTTGGTCTATACGACCATTAATATCAAAGGATGGAATAAGCCTTGAGATTTCCTCATGCTCTGAATACCAGCACTCATCATCTTTGCTTGTCTCTTCAAAATTTAGGATATTACCA
>Ga0209633_10002365_pt1 | contig 18249 bp, 17 predicted proteins | sample Cruoilmetagenom1_FD_187290 | JGI IMG/M metagenome (GOLD analysis project Ga0209633, IMG submission 187290) | Oil polluted marine microbial communities from Coal Oil Point, Santa Barbara, California, USA - Sample 1 (SPAdes) (version 2) | ecosystem: Environmental > Aquatic > Marine > Oil seeps ... | reverse complement strand
ACCTGGTACGCCAACCCCATTCTTTCCAATCAGGGAATCAGTGGCTGAAAAAAGAGGCCCGGTGATCACATATATGCTGTCTTTTTCCATGGCCCAGTTCCTGACTTCTGTTTCCAGTTTGCGCCAGATACCGCGGTTAAATGCTGGTCTTTGCGGGCTCATATTAGACATAAGGAAGGACTGGCTCATGGCAAGATGATCCCATTTCATGTCCCCGGCAGGCGCCAGATGACCACGGTCAAAACCTGAGCGTCGATAATCTGCGGGGGTAGCTGAACCACTGGCAATGGAAGTATCGGCCCTGAAGTTGTCGGTTCGTTCTATGGTCCCCGATTCAATCTCATCCCTGGTCAGCACATAGGCTACCCATGCTGCCTGTTCGAATTGTTCGTTATAAGCCAGGTGAAATCCGGTATAGGAGAGGATGGTATCACATGTATAGGCCAGTGGATAGCCTGATGCCAGGTCTTTCCATTTGATGATTATAGAAGGAGGTGGAGCCATCGGCTCTATGGTGCCCCGCATTTCACTTGATGATCTCTTCCAGGGTTCGGTTGTTACCAGGATGGAGGCGATGATCAGGATGATAAAGGCGATTAGCCCCCAGCGTTGTTTTTTAGTCATAGTCATATGCGTAAAAATAGAATTTTTAGTACTTTAATTGACTGCAGTTATGAAGAATTACTGGTTTATAGGAGATATTCACGGGGAGATCGGACTTCTGGATAAGTTGCTTGAGGCCATCTTTAAGCATGATCCTCAGCAGATTACTTTTGTGGGTGATTACATCGACCGCGGACCTTATTCCAGGGAAGTGGTGGACCGTATTATGGGCCTGAAGATTCCTGTGGCCTGTTTGATGGGGAATCATGAACTCATGATGTTGAACGCCATTGAAAATTCTGCTTTTGGATACAATTCTATGGAACTATGGTATCGCAATGGAGGGGAGGCAACCCTGCAATCCTTTGGATTTCCTGGCTTTTTTAGTTTCCAGTCAGAGATGGATGTGCGTTATCTGAATTTTTTCCATGGCCTGCTTATGAGTCATGTGACTGAGCCCGGACCTGGTTTGAGAATTCTTGCAACACACGCTGGGATATCTCCTTTTATTCCGGTGGCTGACCAGCTTCTGTTGAAAGATTACCAGGATCTGCAACAGTATGTTCAGGACAGGCGACTGAATATGGAGGATTCCTTCCTTTGGGCCAGGGAGACCTTTTTTAAAAGCTCCCCAAGCATGTGGAGAGGATATATGGTGGTACATGGGCATACGCCTACCCTGAAGCTGAAGCGCTTTATTCAGGAAGGCCACTACCCTCATTTTGACTTTGCAGGAAATGATCTGGCTATTCGCAGGAACGGAGAGCTGGGCAATGTGGTCTCGGTGGGGATTGATTCCGGATCAACAATTAGCGGCAGGCTTACGGGACTTGGTGTGTTTGTTGAGCAGGAGGATGGCTCTGCTAACTCTCATAGTATGCAAAGCCTGACAGTTACCAGAGAGGATATCATTCCGAGAGATCTGGGGCCGATCGGGTAATAATCACTACTTTTGGCATTCAAATTTTCAGTACATGATCGATGGAATAAAAGTTATTGGATTTGATGCCGACGATACATTATGGGTCAATGAGCCCTATTACAGGGAGGTTGAGGAGCAGTTTGTTCGGCTACTTACCGCTTACGGGGTAAGCGGAAATATTGCAGGAGCTTTGTTTGATACCGAAATAGCCAATCTCAGGCTCTATGGGTACGGAATCAAAGCATTTATGCTTTCACTGGTGGAGTGTGCAATTCAACTGACCGACGGAGGTGTTTCTACACGGGATATCAGTAGAATAATTGGAATTGGCAAATCAATGCTGGAACGGCCCATTGAACTTCTTGACGATGTAAAGACTGTCCTGGAAAAGCTGGCTCCGCACTACAGATTGATTGTGGCTACCAAGGGGGATCTGCTGGATCAGGAGAGAAAGATGTTCAAATCAAGCATCTCAGATTATTTTCATCATATTGAAGTGATGAGCGATAAAAAGACGCTGCAATATGAGCACTTACTTAAACATCTTGATATTGCTCCCGAAGCATTTTTGATGATTGGGAATTCCCTCAAGTCTGATATTATTCCACCACTTAAACTTGGTGCCTGGGGCATCCATGTGCCTTATCATACTACTTGGGCCCACGAAGAGGTAGATAAGGAGCCTGAATCAAAGCGCTTCTTCAAAGTGGAAAAGCTGCAGCAGGTCCTGGAGCTGATTAGCCATTGAAATTACGTACTCTTTCAATTCGCATGGCAAAGGGGACATTGTCGTGGGAGAACTCATATTCCACCGCATGACTTCCCTCTGATTTACCTGAAGCCCGAAGATCAACTTTCTGCATGCTTGCCTCCAGTTCTGTGCTGAATTGTTTCTCAATAAGCATCCGGAGTGTGCCGTAATAGAGTTCGGTAATTAGATAAACTCTTCGGATGCTGCCATCGTAATCACTCCAGTGGGAAGCCTTCATCTGTTCAAGAAAACGATCAATTTTAATTCGCATCAGATCGTCCATCTCACGCATCTGCAGGTTCCGAAAGGTGAACTTGCTAAGCTTTTCAGTTTTCAACTCTTCGCTGATTTTACCAATCTTCGGATGCTGAAGTTCACTGATAAATTCTGCATTCACATCCACATGACGGGTTGCGAAATGAGCATCTACAAGGGGTGTATCCTGGTTCTCTTGCTTAAATTTTTCCCAATCGGCATCATCCATTAGTCCTGCATCAAGAAAAGCGGTATAAATGGTATTTGGCATTCCTTTCCTTGAAAAATCGGGTGGACCAAGAATGGGATCCCATACCAGGTCACCCAGAAAGATGCCTGCATGTGAAGCAGGGATAAGCTCCAGTTTGTATTCCGATCTAAATTTTCTGATCTCCATGGCCTAACTTTTTCATACTCAAGTTCAGCTTTTTTTTGGTCCAACGCAAACAAAAATATTATCAAATCTCCCAAGAAATCCGTTTATTTGTGCCGTTTAACACTTCTATATGAATTACCTTGATATAATATTTCTCGTTCCCCTTCTCTTCGCGCTCTACCGGGGGTTCAAGAAAGGTATGATACATATGGTGGCCTCCCTGGCTGCTCTTGTGCTGGGAATATTCGGAGCCATCAAACTGAGACCCATGTTTGCTTCACTCCTGGACTCTATTTTTGATATATCGCCAGACTATATGAATGTGATCGCATTTTCTGTGGCTTTTGTCTCTATAGTGCTGTTGGTTCATCTGGTGGCTTTTGTGGTTGAGAAACTTGTTAAAGCGGTGGCACTTAACCTGGTTAACCGTTTGCTGGGTATGGGAATCGGACTGCTGGTAACAGCTTTCGTTCTCAGTATGATACTCTGGCCGGTGAACCAGGTCAACGCAGAGAAGCAGATTATTAAGCCCGAGCTAATCGAGGGTTCTATTCTTTACAAGCCACTTTCCGCTTTTGCTCCTGCAGTTTTTCCCTATCTAAAAAAGCAGGAATGGAAAGAGTTTATTCCCAAAAATAAGGAGGATGAGGAAAATGCGGTTCCTCTAGCAATATAATGAAGGTTAATGGGTTAGTAAGTTAATATCTTATTTAATGGAAAAATTATCAATAGATAAAAACCTGGTAAGTGAGTTGAGGTGGAGAGGATTGATCCACGATATTATGCCCGGTACAGAGGAGCTGTTGGAAAAGGAGCAGGTAACGGCCTATGTGGGTATCGATCCAACAGCCGATTCGCTGCATATTGGTCACCTGGTTGGTGTGATGATGTTGAAGCGCCTGCAACATGCAGGACACAGGCCCATTGCATTGGTAGGTGGCGCAACGGGGATGATTGGCGATCCAAGTGGAAAATCACAGGAACGTAATCTTCTGGATGAATCAACCCTGAGAAAAAATCAAGAGGCACTGAAAAAGCAAATTGCCAGGTTCCTGGATTTTGAAACGGAGACTTCGAACAGGGCTCTGATGGTGAACAACTACGACTGGATGAAGGACTTCTCTTTTCTGGATTTCATCAGGGATATTGGCAAGCACATTACTGTCAATTATATGGTGGCAAAGGATTCTGTTAAAAAGAGGCTGGGTTCAGATAGCAAATCAGGCATGTCTTTTACGGAATTTACCTATCAGCTGGTCCAGGGATACGACTTTCAGGTACTCTATCGTGACCACCAGTGTAAATTGCAAATGGGAGGATCCGACCAGTGGGGGAACATTGTGACAGGAACCGAACTGATCAGGCGAATTGAAAGGGGAGAGGCCTTTGCTCTTACCTGGTCCTTGATTACTAAAGCAGATGGAGGCAAATTTGGAAAAACCGAAGAAGGCAATGTATGGCTTGACCCTGTACGAACCACTCCTTATAAGTTTTATCAGTTCTGGCTCAATGTTTCGGATGAGGATGCTGAAAAGTATCTGAAGATATTTACCATGCTTCAGCAGGAGGAGATTGAGGCCCTTGTTTCGGAGCATGCTGAGGCTCCACATATTCGGGTGATGCAGAAAAAGTTAGCGGAGGAACTGACAGTAATGGTTCATACCCGGGAAGAATATGAAATGGCTGTTGAGGCTAGCGGTATTCTTTTTGGTAAAGGGACCACTGAATCACTGAAGCGTATAAGAGAGGATGTATTTCTTTCCATTTTTGAGGGGGTACCACAGTTCGAACTATCTTCATCAGATATAGATCGGGATGTACTGGAACTGCTGGCTGTTGATACGGCTGTTTTCAGCTCCAAGGGAGAGGCCAGACGCATGGTTTCAGGTGGAGGTGTTAGCATCAACAAGCAGAAACTTGCGGGACCCGAACAGCGAATCACAGCTGGAGATTTTATCAATAATAAGTATCTGCTGGTTCAGAAAGGAAAAAAGAATTACTACCTGATAAGGGTCAAAGAACAATAATGAGCATTGATATGGAAAACGCTAAACAAACAGGCTATAATTTCTCTTCCGTTGATCTTTTGATCTATATCTGGAAGAAACGGGCCATCCTGATAGGGGTTGGTTTGATTGCAGGTCTGGCCTCAATCATTATTTCCTTACTGATCACCCCCATGTTCCGTTCATCAGTCATCATGTTTCCGGCATCCAATGCATCCATTTCAAAGGATTTGCTTTCCCAGAACTATTCTGGACGGCAAAATGTATATGGCTTTGGGGAGGAGCAGGAAGCAGAACACCTGCTTCAGATTCTGAATTCGGAACCCATAAGGGCGCGGATTATTGAGAAGTACCAGCTGATGGAGCACTACGAAATAGAGCCCAATGAAAAATACCCCCTGACCCGGCTTTATGAAGCGTATAATTCAAATATCAATTTTCGTCTTACGGAATTTATGTCTGTGGAGATTTCTGTGATGGACCATGATCCGGAGTATGCAGCCAATATAGCCAATGATATTTCGGCCCTTGTGGATACAGTATTCAACAACATGAAAAAAGAGCGTGCCCGGGAGGCCTTTCTCCTTGTTGAAAGAGAATATCTGGAGGCAGCTCACAAACTTGCTGCAATGCAGGATTCCATGAATTATTTGAGTGCTCAGGTTTCCAAAAATCTGAAGGCCAGCGGCGATCCTACCAATAACCTTATCAGGGTTATTTCGGAGAATGGGGCTCTTTATATTACTATGATGAATTTGGTTCGATACGAAACTGCCATGGTTACCGATTTGAGTCTCAAATACAAAGAGGCCAGGCTTGAATCCGAACATAACCTGCCTCATAAATTTGTGGTGGAGCAGGCCTATCCATCAGAGAAGAAGGCCTATCCAAAGAAATCGCTGATTGTTATAGTATCTACCCTTGCTTCACTATTATTCGCATTGATTGTGCTGATTATCATCGATAATATCAGGGCCAGAGTGGCCATTCAGGAAGAGAAATGATAGACATAATCCAGTCCAGGTACCCGAAGACTTTGCTTTGGGGGATCCTGATCTCCTTCATTGCCTTGAACAGCATCATGCTTGCCCTGGAGATCTACTATATTCCCCTTCTTCCTGCTGTATTGTTGTTCCTGGCACTGGCCATTGTTGCTGCAGATAAGTACCTCCTGGTCATTGTCTTTTTTGTACCTGTTTCAGTTCCCCTGAGCAGGCTGGTGGAGGGACTGTCCATCGACATGTACCTTCCGACGGAACCTTTACTGGCCGGATTGCTACTGCTTTATTTGCTTAAGTACCTGATGGCCGACAGGATCGATCTGAAGGTACTCCGGCATCCTGTTACCCTGGCTATTTATTTTCATCTGGGCTGGTTGTTTATCACCTGTTTTACGAGCACCGATCTTATGGTCTCTTTTAAGATGCTTATTTCGAGGCTCTGGTTTATTGTGGGCTTCTACCTGTTGGCGACACAACTCTTCAGAAAGGAGAAGCGCATGCATACCTATGTTTGGCTGATTGTAATAAGCTTTACCGGAGTGATTATCTATGCGATTTTCAACCATATGCAATATGGGCTCGATAACCAGGTGATGGCTCATCGTGTGGCAAGTCCATTCTACAAGGACCATACTTCATATGGAGCCAGCCTGGGCTTCCTACTACCTGTATTAGCAGGGCTCTTTCTGTTTATAAAACGGGAGGATGTCAATAGCAAGTTCCTGATGATCTTGTTGATGATGCTCTATGTCTTTGCCATCGTGGTTTCTTATACCAGGGCTACATGGTTGAGTATTCTGGCCTCCATGGGATTCTGGGCCATTCTAAAATTAAAAATACGCTTTGAGATTGTGCTGGTGGGGGCTGCTATCCTGGTGGGCCTCTTCTTCTCAGTCCGGACCGATCTGATGATACATTTGGAACAGAACCGGGTGGAATCTTCAGGGGAATTCTCCGAACATGTCCAGTCCATCTCAAATATTTCCACTGACCAGTCCAACCTTGAAAGGCTCAACAGGTGGAGCTGCGCTCTGAGGATGTGGAAGGATAAACCTTTTTTTGGCTTTGGGCCGGGGACCTACCAGTTTGAATATGGACGCTTCCAGCGTTCTTACGAAAAAACACGGATCAGTACTGACTTTGGTACCATGGGTACGGCACATAGTGAGTATTTTGGGCCGCTGGCAGAAACTGGTGTTTTGGGCCTGCTCAGTATCTTGTTGGTGATTGGATCCACGCTTTATACTGGAATCCGGGTTTACCTGACATCGAAGAAACGTAGTATCAGGATCTTTTCTCTTGCAGTACTGGTGGGATTGGTATCCTACTATCTGCATGGATTGCTGAACAATTTTCTGGATACTGATAAAATCTCAGTGCTGTTCTGGGGATTTACGGCCATGTTAGTGGCCATGGATATCTATCACCGGGATCTGCCAGAAGAGAATACTTCCGGGGCTTAAGAGAATCCTTTTACTCCCGGGAATTGTGCTCCAATAATGGAGATATCGTCAAAGATCGCCGCAGACCCTTCAAGGATTTTTTGATTTTTAATTATGGTTTGAATATTCTCTTCCAGGGACTTGTTATTGCTAAGCTCTTTTTCCAGGTTCTCAGTTCCAAATTCAACTCCCGAATCCTGGATGACCTCAACCAGGCCATCTGTGTAGCAGAAAAGTTTGGCAGGCTCTTCCATGGTGATCATGGCCTCGTTAATAAAGGGAAGATCGTCCAGCATCCCCATTCCTACACAACCACTGGCAAGGGGAGTCAGTTTTTTTGATCCGGGTTCATAAAGTAGGGGAGGATTATGTCCTGCATTTACATATTGTAATTCCCTGGTCAGGTAATTATACCTGGCAATGAAGAGTGTGATAAACTTCTCTCCTTTGGCACTGTTCATTACACTTGTATTTAGCCGGTGCAGGGTATCGGTAAGACCCTTACTGGCTATAAAAAGTGCACGCAAATTAGCCTGGAAGTTAGACATCAGGATGGCAGCTGAGATTCCCTTTCCGGATACATCAGCAATACAGAAGCCCACCTCATCCTTGCTAAGCTGAATCACATCGTAGTAATCCCCGCCAACCTCAAAATGAGGATGGTAAAAGGCTTTTAAATGAATGTATTTATTGGAGGGAAGCTTCTCATTGGCCGGGATTAACATGGTCTGCATCTTACTGGCCAGCTCCATCTCCCGCTTCAGTGCTTCCTGACGAAGGGACTCCTGAAACAGTCTCTTGTTCTCAATGGCAACAGTAATGATGTTAGAAAGGGTCTGTATGAAACGAAGGTGCTTAATTATGGGACTGACCCCTTCTCCTTCCTCCTCAATGTCGCCAATTAGTACATAGGCAATGGCTTTATCTTTGTGGGATACAGGAATTACAATATCAACCAGTTCAGGGAAATGTTGAGGTTCAGATGTAATAAATGAAATCTCTTCATAGGGCATGAGATCCCGCTTCACATCAACCTTTTTAAAGAAATTGTTCCCAAATCCGGAGTTAAGCAGGCACTCCCATTTATCAGAGAATTTCATTACAATTACTTTCCCAATATCCAGGTCGTCAGTTAACATTTTTTCATAACGGCGAATCAGTTCACTGGTCGATACATTGTCATTGATTGCCAGTGTAATATCAAGCAATGCATTTAACTTGAATGTGGATACTTTGAGCCGGTTATCTGAGAATTTACCCATATCTGATTTTGCCTATTTTTTAACCCGCTCAGCGTATGATCGGTCTCTTGTGTCAACTTTAATCATTTCCCCGGTATCGATAAAAAGGGGAACCATGACTTTGGCTCCGGTCTCCAGTTCAGCCGGTTTCTGGGCTGAGGTGGAGGCTGTATTTCCTTTTTCTCCGGGTTCTGTGTAGGTGACCTGGAGCTCCACAAAGGGAGGCAGGTCGACAGTTAGCGGAGTCTCGGTATCGGCATGTACCACTATTTCCACAGCCTGCCCCTCTTTCATAAGGTCGGCATTCTCGATCATCTCTGCTTGTATAGAAATCTGTTCGAAGGTCTCCAGATGCATAAAGTTCAATCCCAGGTCGTCTGTATAGAGGTACTGGTAAGGTCGTCTCTCCACCCGTGCAGTATTAATCTTTACGCCTGCAGAAAAAGTATTTTCAATGACTTTTCCTGTGGTCAGGCTCTTCAGTTTGGTTCGTACAAATGCAGGTCCCTTTCCGGGCTTTACATGTTGAAACTGAACGATGGTAAAGAGGTCGTTATTATATTCAAGGCATAATCCGTTTCTGAAATCTGATGTTGAAGCCATAAAGTCTGTTTATAATGTAAATATATCAATATATTATTTGATCACTCTCTCGCCTATAGCACCTTCTTTTTGGGTACTGTAGCTATGAAATCTTTCAGGTAGAAAGGTTCGAAATAGGCCACATCTTCAAATTGCTTAAGCTGATATCTTTTGAGTACGGGAGTAATCATTGAGGCTGCCGAGGGATTAATTCCATCAATAAAATGGGCCGAGGGATGATCCAGGACTGTCTTGCATTTATCAGCTCCGTTTCCAAAAAAGCAAACCTGGTATGACTCAAGGATCTTCTGATAACTCTCCTCATCGATAATATCGGCCGACACCTCCCTGAAGGGGTCGCTTTCAATGGTATAAAATCCAGCATATACCTCCATTCTTCTTGCATCCAGCATGGGACAAAGCAATAAGTGCCTGCCATGGATAGTTTTCAGTTCCCTGACCATGCTATGAGAATGTGCACCGCTTGCCATATTCTCCAGAGTACCCGATGCAAGCAGGGGTATTTCAAGGGCATAGGCAAGTCCTTTGGCTGTGGAGACCCCGATTCTTAAACCCGTATAGGAACCCGGGCCTTTGCTTACTGCAACGGCATCAAGGTCTTTAAGTTCTTTTCCGCCATGGGCTACAGCCTGTCGGATAAAGTTGTTTAAAAGGCTGGCATGCGACCTTTCCTGGCCACTCTCCACCAGTGAAAGCTGCTGGTCCCCTTCCGAAAGTGCAACCGAACATATATCAGTGGCTGTTTCAATATGCAAGATAAGAGGACCTGTCATCAGCTCTTAGTCCTTCTTCTTTTTATCACCAGCAAACAACTCTTCCTCGGAAACGACTTCCACAGGCAGATCATCCTTCAGCTGTCGTGATATTGCAGAATACGGAGAGACAATAATCTCCACATCCGGATCAAGACCCTCGGTAATTTCAATGTAGTTATTGTCCTGAATCCCTGTCTTAACCTGCTTCATCCAGGCTTTCCCTTCCGACACAATAAAGACCACCACCATGGGCTCATCACTGGATGCCGCTTCCTCGGAGGGAATAGTAACATTACTGACTGTTCCGTCGGAGCTAACCTGACCAATCTGCTGATCCTCATTTGTGGTTGCTGTTCCAGTAGTATCCATTCTTGTGGTTACCGCCTGGATGGGAATCGAATAGATGCCTGTTCTGCGATCCGTCTGAATATCTGCTGTGGCAGACATGCCCGGACGCAAGGGATATGGATTGTTTTCGGAAATTTTATCTTCGTAGGATTCAGCAAGAAGCAGAATCTTTACCATAAAATTGGTAACCTGGTCGGTGGTGACCCCGGTGGTATTGGCAGAGACAGGAATTTCAGAAACCACTCCTTTGAACCTGGTGTCCGGATAAGCATCCACTTCAATGAGAGCTGTGTCGAGGTTGGTTACCCTGACAATGTCGTTTTCATTGACCTCCACTTCGACCTCCATCCGGTTCAGATCTGCAATGCGCAGCATTTCCGTTCCTGACATCATGGATGTTCCAACCACACGTTCTCCCAATTCAACGGAGAGGCTCGATATAGTACCGGCCATTGGAGCATAGATGGAAGTCTTGGTGAGGCTTTCATCCGCTTCGTCCAGGGTAGCCTGTGCGCTCATAACTGAAAATTGAGCTGCTTCCTTCTCGGCAAGAGCAGTGTTATAAGCGGTAAGTGATTGTTCATACTCAGATGTTGAAATGGCCTCTTCTTCGTATAGTTTCTTGCTCCTTTTAAAGTCAAGGTTGGCCATCTCGAGTTGGGCTTCTGACTGCTTCTGCCTGGCCCTTGAATTGTTCAGGGAGGCTTCTGCCCGGTTCCTGGCCATCTGATAGGCTTCCGGCTTGATTTTAAGCAGGTATTGACCCTTTACCACTTCGTCCCCCTCCTTGACTACAAGATCCACAATTTCGCCCGATACATCGGGAGAGATAGCCACTTCAGTTTCTGGCTGAATTTTCCCGTTGGCGGTAATAACTTCTACAATTTCTCTCTCAACCCCTGATTCAACAGCAACCTTGAGGAATCCCTCACTCCCGAACCAGCCTTGTTTTTTTCCTATGGCCAATACGACAAGCAGGACTACTGCCGCTACAGCTATGATGATAAATAATTTTTTTGATTTCATGAAATGGAAATATTTAAAGTGTGATGGGTTCTCCTTGATAGAAATTGAGAATTTTTGTTTTGAAAATAAAGTCATACTTAGCCTGGAGCAGGTCTGATTGGGTGGCGATCAACTGGTTCTTGGAGGTATTGTAGTCCACCGTGTTTACCAGTCCCACCTCAAATTTCTTTTCGGTGTACTTAAATGACTCCTCCATGGATATTAATGCTTCCTGTGTGGCGTTGAATTTTTTAAGGGCGGCCAGGGCATCAGCATAGGACTGATGAACGCTTGCATAGAGGGTCAGTTTTCTGCTTTGCAGATCCAGCTTTGCATTTTCATGCATGATCCTGGCATTGGCAATATTGGTATTTATTGACCAGCTGTTAAAGATGGGGATGGAAAGACCAAGACCAACTCCTGAAGATCTGTTGTCTCGTACCTGGTCCAGAAATGGATAGGCTCCATAAACTGGAATTTCCTGAGGATAACTTACCACTGGTTCTCCACTCATGGTTTCCCCTATGGGTATTTGTTCCGGAGGTCCCACATCAACAACCTGCTCCCGGATATCGGAGTAGCCGGTGTTATAGTTAGCAGAAAGGTAGAGCTGTGGTGAGCGTCCGCCTTTTGCAATTGCCAATCCTTTTTCAGCACTTTCCAGGCTTAAAATGGCACTTTTTATGGTAGGCATAATATCTTCAGCAATGGCGTATACTTCCTGAGCGTCCACCACCAGGGGATTCTCGTCCGGATCGGCAAGTTCCGGGATGAGTATTGAAAAAGCGGTGTCGATGGGAAGGTCCAGAATCTGTTGCAAGTTTAAGAGGGAAATGGAGAGCTGATTTTCAGCATTTACAAGGTTGAGTTCTTCAGATGCGTATTGTGCTTTAAGCTCCAGGAGATTTCCCTTTGCAAGTTTACCGGCGTCAACCATCTTTCCGGTGCGCTCAACCTGTTGCCCGGTGACCTCCATTTGACTTAAAGTTACTGCAACGAGCTCCTGGTTGAACATGATGGTCAGATAAGCTGCAGCGATGCTAAGTGAGATTTCATTTTTTACGCTCTCCACATCTTCATAACTGGCCATCAGGTTTAGTTCGTTTTGCAGAATGGTATTCCTTACCTGTAATCCGTTGAATAAATTTGCATATGAGCTCAATCCAAAATTATAGGAGCCAATTGACTGGTCTTCTGTATACTGGTAAGTGGTTTGGTCCAGAGCTCGACCCCAGGACTGGTTGAAGCCAGCACTTCCACTCAGATTGGGGATCTGACCAAGCTTCGATTGCTTCAGAAGGTTTTCATTATATTCGGTGGTCAGAACCGATTGTTTAATCTGGATGTTGTTCTCCATGGCGTACTGCAGGCAGTATTCGAGCGACCAGGCTTGCTGGGCAGATAGCGAAAAACCCATAGCCAGCAATGCCAGAGAGAGGATGATTGATTTACGAATCATTATGTTGGTTTTTTAAAAGTCATTAAAGTTATAGTAAACAGTTCAATCTGAATGCAAAAATCACAAAATATATTGCATTATAAAGGGCTGGGTGAAGTTTCTTTTATCCGCAGTTCGCATGCGAGGAACCTATCCATCCGGATAAACCAGCGGGGGGAGGTCAGGGTGACAATGCCCCGTTTTGTTAGTCAGAAGAAGGCGGAGCGATTTTTACTTTCAAAGCAGAATTGGGTCCTCAGGCGGTTAAATAGCTTAGAAACAGTTAATTGCAAAGAATCTTTGCCGTCTGAAGGAGGGGTCATTCAGATCAGGGGAAAGGACTATCCTGTGAACTTAATACGGGGTGATGCAGATGTTGAAGCTGCCATCTGGAGAATGCTTCAGAAGGAGGCGCTTATGTATTTGCCCGGAAGGGTAAATGAACTTGCTGAAAGACATGCATATAAAATTAGCGGACTAAAGATAAGGAAGATGCATACCCGGTGGGGCAGCTGTACAGCCAGAAAGAGTATCAACCTGAACAGCTGGCTGGTGATGGTTCCGGATTATCTTTCAGATTATGTTATTCTGCATGAGCTTGCACATACCAGGTTCCCAGATCATAGCAAAAGATTCTGGGCGGAACTTGATGGTGTTACCGGGGGACAGTCAAAACAACTCCGGAGTGAACTGAGGAGCCAACAAATCATGTGTTTTCCCGGGAAACTTCCGGATCAATAAACTCCAAAAATCAATTCAGCAGTAAGCATGATGGAGTTAAAGGCCGGGCCTCCTTTCAAATCAATATTATAGGAAGGAATAATATTCAGATAGATGTGTTTATCCAACTGTCGCTGATATCCCACACCAATTCCCACGTTGGTTTTAATTCGGGTTTCAATAGATCCCCCTGATAATATTATCTCACCATACTCCTCCGAACTTGCCTTCAAGCGGGTTACGATCAGTGTATTAAGGCTTCCTGTAATCAACATGGAATTGGGACCCTTTTCCCAGGGACGGAAGTAGGCTGTTAATGGAATCCCGACGGTCTGTTCCATATATGAGATCCTGATTTTATCATCTGCATTTTCGGGTTCGACTCCAAAATCGTCCGGAAAATCAATTATTGAAGAGGTTTTATAAACGTAGTCGATACCCGCTTTCAGGAACCAGTATTCGTATTCCCAGTAGATAAAGCTTACTCCTCCTCCGAATCCTGGCTCTCTGGTAGGTTCCTCTCCCCTGATCCAGGAATAGTTGCCCTGGACATTTCCTCCAAGGAAAACATTGATCTGTGCCTGGGAGGCAAGAGATGCAATTAGAAATGCAAGAAGGAAAATAGCTCTTTTTAGAAACATCTGCATGAGATTTCTACAAAATTAATATATAATTCACTTGATTGTTCAGGAATTTATCAAACGAAGAAAGCCGCTACTTATCATGAGTAGCGGATACAGGTCAGATAGCACGAAACTACTTTAAAGGTGTTTTATTGTTTTTCGAATACGAAGGTTTCAAACATTTCACCCATGTCCGCAGCCACTTCTGACTCAACATTGAGCTTATCATCCTTCATGGAAAAAACCTGGGTCAGAGTAAATTCCATGCCCTGAAATTCACCATCAGTAACAACTTTAAGAGTTTTTGCCTTTTTATCATAGTCCGCGGTCGATTTTGTAACAGAATCTTCAAAACCGGGATTTTCACTCACCTCTCCGTCCAGTGTATAATGAGCTTTACTCTCAATCTCCTGACCATCCCATTCGCTAACACTTGTTACATCAAGTGTCTTTTTGGTATGTTCTACTTTTAAAGCTTTTGGAGCAAGGCTGAATTCATATCCCAGTTCACTTTCATCCTCGTTGAGCGTCCAATCTCCGGAAAAATTTACCTTCTGTCCAAAGGCTGTGGCAGACAAAAATGCCAGGGCAATAATAAATACAAAGTTTTTCATTTTTAGTTGAATTAAACTGGCCTGCATTGACCGATTTCAAATGTAATAAATTTTAGAAATTTTTCAGCTTGGATGTTGTTGCTATGTGTTATTGAATTTCCAACTTCCTGCTTCTATTAGTTCTGATTGTGCTGATCTTGCAGCTTTTAAAACTCCTTTCGAAAGTTGCCATTTACCAATTAGTTCTTTCTCCCCAGGGACCCTACCAGATTGATCCACATTGCCAAATCTGTATCGTGAGTGTCCAACAATATGTTCCGCATATCCATATAATTGGCTATTCCTGTCAGGTCATCGGCGACATGTGAGTGAACATCAATTCTAGGAATATCCGGATAGCCGGATTTGAACTGGCTCAAAACAGAGATTGAGAAAGTAAACAATAAAACAAACGTAAGGGCAGTGCATTTCATGGGTTCATTTAAATTAGCCTGATCAAATTTAATTTACTGGAGTAAATCTTGCCACCCATCCGCCCCCGGAAACCATATTTATTTCAATATTTTCTCCTTTTTGAATGCTCATAGTTGATCGTTTATAATCTTCAGCACGGGTATCAGCATTTATTCCATCATTGATGATATCTACCTCGTACTTACCTGCACTAAGAAAATGAGTATTCAATGTGAATGACCTGGCTTCCCAGTCTGTTATTGCACCCACAAACCATTCATCACCAGTTCTTCTCCCTAAAATTGTGTATCGTCCGATTTTCCCTTCCAACAAGCTTGTTTCATCCCATTCTAAAGGGATGTTGGCCAGAAAGTCGGTACACTCCTGCTCCCTGTAATAGTCGGAAGGTGAGTCTGGCAGCATGGTCATCGGGCTATTTAAAATGACAAACAAAGCCATTGCATGGGCCCTTGTTCCCTGGCCCATTGGATAGTTGCCTGATTTCCGAAAGCTGTTTTTAGTTGAGTTTCGCATAGTACCAGGAATGTAGTCCATCGGACCTGTAAACATGCGGATGTATGGCAGGAGATTATGGTGCTCAGGGCTTACGTATTCGGTCCATCCATTATACTCAAACTCAATTAGCGCTTCCCTTGTAAGTACATTTGGGTAGCCCCTTCTCAGTCCACTGGGTTTGTAGGCACCATGAAAATTTACCACCATCTTTTTCTCAGCTGCCTTTCTGGCTACAGATTCATAAAACTGGACCATCTTCTGATCATCCCTATTCATAAAATCCATTTTGATGCCCTTGATACCCCACTTTTCAAACTGGTCAAAGGCAGCGCTCCATTGCCGCTCCAGGGCATGCCATATGACCCATAGCATAATATCCACTCCCTTTTCAGCGGCATATGATGTCACTATTTCCATATCCAGTTCAGGATTTACCGATAAGAGGTCATCTTTGGGACACCAGCCATCATCAAACAGAAAATACCTGAAGCCCCGGGCAGCACAAAAATCAATAAAATACTTTGCGGTTTCGGTGTTTATGCCCGATTTAAAATCAACACCATAAATGTATTTTTTTGCCCACCAGTCAAACATTACTACACCTGGTTTGATCCATGATATATCTTCCAACTCACTTGGTCTTGCCAAAAGGTATACCAGATTATTTTGTATTAGATTTTCTTCATTATCTGCAACAGCAAAAATCCTCCACGGATAGGTTCTTACTCCCCTAACTTTAGCTATGAAATCATATGTTTCCAATATTTGTCCATGGCTATATACATTGCCTGAATAATCATATGTTTTTGGATAAGGTGGATGAATTCCCTCTAAGGTGGCATTTCCTTTGCTACTTAACCACAGCCCGGGAAAATTGTAAAGATCAGATTCGCTTACCGTTATCAGAGGTCCGTTCTGTTTTTCTGTGAGCAGTGGCAGATTACAAAGTTTGCCCTGGTTCATTTCGCCAAAGCGATCATGCTCATATGGCGTTTCGTAGCTTGAATTGAATGACTTTGATGACTGATAGCGTGTAGAATCACTTTCATGGAAGTGAATGCTCAGGTTTTCTTTGATAATTGTCAGGCTATCTTTTACTGAGCTTGTGAACCTGTAAGCCAGGCCTTCATTGTAAAGCCTGAAAGTAAGCCCCTTATTTGATTTAAAGGCAATGCTCAACTCATTATAGTTATCAGGATAACTGGCACTTTTCTCTCGGATCTCTGGAATAACAGTATTATTAACAGACTGATTTGTGGACTTCTTGACCCTCATCCCCTCGAGTTGACCATCAGCTGCAAATAAATCAATTTCCTCCAGTTTCAACAAGATCTCATTCTGTTTTGAAAGTTCAACACTGGCATTACTACTGATGGTGATCCTGGCCGTTAAGAATCCATCCGGGGAGCTTAGGTGATATTCCTGAGCATGACTACTGATCACGGCAATTAATAATAAAGAGTTTATTATCAGTGGTTTCATAGAACAGTTTTTAGCAAAATTTAAAATATACTTTCACTTTCCGGTTGTTTTGTCCCAGGATCTTAGTTTACGAGGATCTTTTGTCGAAGCAAAATGTGCTCAGAACTATTACCTACCATAACTTCAAATTCCCCGGTCTCAACAAGCTGCTGCATATCAGCATTTATGAGAGAAAGTGAGTTTACAGCTATCTCAATTTCCACTGTCTTTTTTTCGCCGCTGTCCAATTCAATTTTCCGGAATCCTTTGAGCTCTTTAATAGGTGTGGTTACACTGCTGATCAGGTCATTTAAATATACCTGGATCACCTCTTTCCCTTTTAAGGCACCGGAATTTTCAACATCCACTTCAAGACGCAGGGTATCAGAGATTGAAAACTCGCTCTTGTTCAGCCTCAGATTACTAAAGGTAAAATTCGTATAGCTGAGTCCGAAACCGAATGGGAACAGGTTACCCGGAGATGAAAACACATAGTTCCGTCCTGGATTTTCCAGGCTGCCAGGCTTGTAATAGAAGCCGTGCCCGGAGGGTTTTCTGTTATAGTTGGAAGGGACCTGTCCGGCACTTACCGGAAAGCTTACTGTCAATTTACCAGAGGGATTAATATGTCCGAAAATGATGTTTGCGATGGCATCTCCGCCTTTTTCTCCCGGGTACCATGCCTCAATAATTGCGTCTGCATGTTCCTTGAGCCAGGGAATGCTATAAGCTCGGCCATTCAGCATCACCACAAGGATGGGCTTGCCGGTTTTTTTCAACTCTTTGATCAGATCAAGCTGAACACCAGGCAGGCCCAGTGAGGCACGATCGAATCCTTCACCGCAGGTATTGACATCGTCGGTTCCTCCACCCCACCCAATACCGGAAAGTATGGCTGAGGTGCCTCCAATAACAACCAGGGCGATATCTGAATTCTCAACAAGCTCCACAGCCTCAGGGAAGCCTGATTGATCCAGGCCGGTCAGGTCACAACCTTCGGCGTAGACCAGCTTATCATTTTTTACATATTTGGAAATCCCTTCCAATACAGTGACACCGTCTTCCTTTCTCTTGCTATAGCTATAATCGCCAAACTGAACCCGGTCCGCATTGGGACCAATAATGGCCAGCTTTACTTCTTTCGTTTCATCAAGAGGTAGTATTTGATCCTTATTC
>Ga0209633_10002364_pt1 | contig 18259 bp, 16 predicted proteins | sample Cruoilmetagenom1_FD_187290 | JGI IMG/M metagenome (GOLD analysis project Ga0209633, IMG submission 187290) | Oil polluted marine microbial communities from Coal Oil Point, Santa Barbara, California, USA - Sample 1 (SPAdes) (version 2) | ecosystem: Environmental > Aquatic > Marine > Oil seeps ... | reverse complement strand
TGTTGTGAATTGATTTCAAATTGTATTTTTGTGTGAGCAATCACAAGTGGAAAGATAATATTAAAGGTAGTGATATTGTTGTGAATTGATTTCAAATTGTATTTTTGTGTGAGCAATCACAAGAAGATATTTTTAATAATCAACAAAAAGAGTGTTGTGAATTGATTTCAAATTGTATTTTTGTGTGAGCAATCACAAGATTCCTTATTTGTATCTTCTAACCAAACATGTTGTGAATTGATTTCAAATTGTATTTTTGTGTGAGCAATCACAAGATATGAAAGATAAACTCAAAGAAGCACTGAGTTGTGAATTGATTTCAAATTGTATTTTTGTGTGAGCAATCACAAGAATCGTACAAAACTTACCAACTAGTTATCGGTTGTGAATTGATTTCAAATTGTATTTTTGTGTGAGCAATCACAAGTTTTTTTTATAGACTGATACTTCCATTTATGTTGTGAATTGATTTCAAATTGTATTTTTGTGTGAGCAATCACAAGTATAAATGTTATTTTAGAAAAATGTATTGTGTTGTGAATTGATTTCAAATTGTATTTTTGTGTGAGCAATCACAAGCTACTTTCACTAACTTTAAGAACTGTATTTGTTGTGAATTGATTTCAAATTGTATTTTTGTGTGAGCAATCACAAGAAAACACAAACATGATACTACCAGTAATTAGTTGTGAATTGATTTCAAATTGTATTTTTGTGTGAGCAATCACAAGAAAATGGTCAAATCCGAATACTGTAGATTGGTTGTGAATTGATTTCAAATTGTATTTTTGTGTGAGCAATCACAAGATTTAACAGATGAAATCGCTGGTCAATTATGTTGTGAATTGATTTCAAATTGTATTTTTGTGTGAGCAATCACAAGAAAACACAAACATGATACTACCAGTAATTAGTTGTGAATTGATTTCAAATTGTATTTTTGTGTGAGCAATCACAAGTTACTTCTTTTATTGAAATAGAGAGTTTTGGTTGTGAATTGATTTCAAATTGTATTTTTGTGTGAGCAATCACAAGCTATCGGTAATTTACCTTCAACATACATTGGTTGTGAATTGATTTCAAATTGTATTTTTGTGTGAGCAATCACAAGTTTGGGAGCAAATGATATCACTAAACTATTGTTGTGAATTGATTTCAAATTGTATTTTTGTGTGAGCAATCACAAGAAAAGGCTGAATGAAAAGAAGCAATTAGCTGTTGTGAATTGATTTCAAATTGTATTTTTGTGTGAGCAATCACAAGCATTAGCAGATTTACCAACAGAAGGAAGTAGTTGTGAATTGATTTCAAATTGTATTTTTGTGTGAGCAATCACAAGGTCAATCCCGAAAAATTGAGTAATATCAATAGTTTGGGATTTTTTTTAGCATTAAAAAAATGAATTGATATTTAATATTATATTGGTAGAACTAGTTGTTTATTTGATTCTAAAGAGAAAAAAATTGAATTAAAAAGAGATACCTATTTTAAAATAATTGTAGTTGCTGTACAGGTTGAGGCATGTCTACTTCTTTAACGCCATTAAATAATTCCATATCACCAAATTGTTTATCGGTTATTTCAAGGATACAAATTTTGCCATGTTTAGGTAAACTCAATTTTACACGTTTGGTATGTACTTTAGAATTTTCTCTACTCGGACAGTGACGTAAATAAATGGAAAATTGAAACATGGAAAACCCATCATCAATGAGTTTCTTCCGAAACAAATTAGCAGCTTTTCTATCTCTTTTGGTTTCGGTCGGTAAATCAAAAAAAACTAATACCCACATAATCTTATAGGCATTAAAGCGATTCGATTCTTGTAACATATTAAATTCATTTTTTTAAAATTATATCAATCTAATACAGGGTATTTTATTTGGCGTAACTCGCCATAATAGCATTTATACAAACTCGCTGAGGTAGTAGTTACGGCTACCATTAATGGTCTTACTATACCGTCAATAGATACATCAAGCGTGGCTATGTTTAATAAATAGGCCTTTATTTCTTTTGTTAATTCTTCTGTATGGCTATTGGTGCAAACATAATTATAGACCATTTTGTCAACAAAAGGTCTATACGGTTCCATAATATCATCTGCCAAACAATAAGGATTGTATTTATTGCGGTGAAAAATACCCAAAACAGGTAATAAGCCACTACTTACTAATGCTCTTGCCACTATACTGCGTAACACGGCATAGCCAAAATTTAATAAATTATTAGGTTCAGTTCCAAATCTTTCTCGGGTAAAATCTTCAAATAAATGTTTCCAATAATATTGAGCAGCTTTGCCTTCGCAATTTGTAGTGTCCCCACTTTTAATAGTCTGCCAATAAGTGTCCATGTGTTCATATGGTTTCTTATTTATTTCTAATAAGGTCTGTTGATTTTTTATTTTATGTTCAACAGTTTGTCTCCACAATTGTTTTTTTAGCGGTTCAGTAGCTTCCAATTGATATTTAATTCTTTCAGAATGTTCTGTATGGCCATAAAGCGGTAACATCATCCCAAAGGGTAAATGTTGTGCGTCACAATTTATGATGACTACATTATTACCTTGTAAACGGGTAATGAGTTGATTGCTGATAGTTATCTGATAATGGTCAAGCATTAATATTGCCATATCTTCTATAGGTATAGTTCCTTTTATATCTCCTTGTGGCTCTTGAATAACCATTTGGTTTTGCTTGATTTTTAGATAAGTAGGATTGCCGATATAAATGGTTCTTTTAATCATTATAATTAGTTTATAACATTGGTTATTTTACCCAAACGATTTGTTTTTAATTTCCAACATCTTTCAATAATTTTAAAATTATCTATACACATCGTAGTTTGATATTTATTTTGACTTCCTAATTCTCCAAATTTTGTTTTAGCATCATATTGTTTTATTAATACTGAAATGTCATTTCTAATAAAATAGCATTCAACACCAGATGCTTTTTCCATTTTATAGATATTACTTACTTGTTTGTTAGTCAAATTTTCAAAATTTACCAAACTAGGGTTTTCAATTTCTTCATCATTTGGAATATAAACTAAATCGTTAGGAGAAAGTGAAAATAAAAATTGCCCATTTTCTTCTTTTACGGGGATTAATGGAGTATTTTTCATTTCTTCTTTAGGTAAAGATGCTCTCCACTTTTGATGTTCTATTACTTCATTTAATGGCACAGTTTCATAGACTCTTTTTTGTTTTTCAGAGTTCCAATAAATAGCAAAAAATAAATTAGTGCCTTTGGCCGCTTCAACAAATTTGTATTTTTTATTTCCTGTTTCACCAACATTAAATCGGTTGCCTACTTCATAAATTCTTACTTTGTAAATTGGCTGATGTTGTTTTCCGTCATTTAAGCTTACAATATTTTTGTTGAGTTCATCTATGCCATCCGAATTAAAAGCTAAGTCAAATCTTTCTTTCCCTTTATCATCGAGGTAATTTTCAATATGATTTTCTAAAATTGATTGAATACCTGAATCTGTTATACTCTCTAAATGTTTACGTGTAAATTTTTCAGATAAGGCTATTCTGCTTGCTGTTGCCTCTACAGTTTCATATATTTCTATTTTGTCAATTTTATTATTGTCTAATTCAATGGGGTTCTCTTTAAAATACTTTTTTAAAAGCTTTAAGTCGGATTTGTAAAATTTTGATTTTTCTTTAATAATAGATTTAATTTTTTTATCTATAATTAATTCCCACTTTTCTAAAACATTATTTAAAGAAACCAAATTTTTACGTTTTTGTTTTACCAGCACTTTACCATAAACGGTTTCCTTGTGCATAGGTTTTCTTATTGCCCAATTATTACCTTGAGTTTGTTTTATCAATTGTTTTTTAAGATGACCATCTTTATTAATCCATTGCCAAGTTTTGTTATTTGTTTTGTTAATTACGCGCAAATTCTGTTTAAAACTAACTACTGTTTTTTCTAAATTAATTTTGGAATCATTTTGAAAATTTTGCCAAGGTTTTAAGAAGTTTTTGGTATAGTGACCTTCTTAATTTTTAATTAGTAGAGCATCACGCAAGCCAAAATTTTTCTTTTCACTATTTAAAGAATTCAGATATTGGGTATGTTTTCTTTGTGTACAAGCAACAACCAAAGCATCTAAGGCATGATGTCTGTGATCTATACGCTTTTTACTAAATCCTTTTGATATTTCATCAGGAACCTGAGTTCTAAAAGCATCAATTTTGTTATCCCAAAAACCAAAATTATTTGAATTGGTCATTTCATTTAACCTTTCAAAACGAGGAGCAATGAGCTCATTCCATTTATCATTTAATCCCCAGTCATTTTTTAATTTTGAGGTGATTGATCCCGTAACAGGAATAAGATTCTTTGAAGTTGCTTCTTGTTCATTTTCTTCTCTAACAATATTACTTAATAAGCCTTTTATTAATTTACTAATAAATCGACTGTCATTGAGTTGTCTATTTATAAAACCATCAGGAATTTCTTCACTTAACAATTTTTTTAATTTACCTCTATTATTTTTAAAATAGCCGTTGCAATGATTTTCATAATCTTCTAGTTTAAACAGCTTAACTTTTTTACCATGCCCTAAATCGACAATTGTTTCCGAATTGTTTTTTATAAATTCATAGGCTGTTTGATTGTCTTTTAATTGATTAACTTCACTTTCGCAAATTATTTTGTTACTCAAAGAGTCGTCAAAGTATCGAGATTGGGGAATAATATGTTCAATTTGATAATCGGTTGTAAATAGTTTACTTAATGGAATTGGCTGTCCAGTATAAGGAGATATATATCCTTGACCTAACCAAAGTCTGTATTTTGTCATTTCAGCTTTAGTTGGAGAGGTGTTTTTTCTTATTTTTTCAATTTCTTCTACAATTTCAATTGAATTTTGATAAACACCTTCCTCATAAAGTTTTAATATTTCTTGATGGCTGGGCGAAAAAGGTTTTATATCTTTTATACCTTCATCTTTTAGTTCTTGTAAAAGAAATTTTATCCTTTCATTTGTGTTTTGATTAACTCTTATTCTATCAGACATGGCTTTTCTCCTGTCTGCCGGATTTTTCATTTCTCTACCTAGTTCAACATGTATTTCATCAAAGAAATTCTGAGCACCTTGACCATAATATTCCCAAATATCTTTAACAACCCTTAAGGTTTCTGTCACTACTTGTTCAACAATAGGGTTTCTCAAGCTATGTTGCTTAAAATCTTCTAAAAATTCAGTAATATCTTTAGGTGTTTTCCAATAGGTAATATTGCTTGTTTCTGAATGTCTATTGTAAACTGCATAACATGCCTGATAGGTGTTTAAACCTTGCAATGGATTTTTATCTTTGAATTCAATAAAACTTTTTAGTAATTGTTTTGGAATGTCATCATCCGTAACATTTTCATCTATTTTGACTTTGTCGAAATCTATAAATTCTAATCTTTCAATAATTTGAGCAACTCTCTCTTTTACCTCAATTGGTATTGCATTTTCTTCCCAGTACTTACCTCTTCGCATAACAGGTAATAATTTTTTAATAGCTTTTTCTGAATACGCTCCATATTCATTTTTAAACGGAGGAAATTTTTTAAAGCTATCAGAAAAAGAATTGATGTTTAAATTATGTTTTTTTGCAAAAGTTCTTAGAGCTTGTTCAAACTCTTTTTTATCTTTTACCGAATAAATGATATGCCAAAGTTTTTGCTCAATTTCAGCTGTTAAGAAAGAAGTTGGGTTTATATCTTCTACCATACTTAATCTTGATAAAAATTGTGCTTTTGTCTCATTGCAAGGGTATTTTTTATCTTCAACATAATTCCACCTATAATTATCTTTGTCTACTTTTGCTATAAGTTTATTGGATATGAAATACTGTATTATATTTTTTTGTTCTACTTCTTTTCTGGAATTTAAAAACTCAAACAGATTTACATAATCTTCTTCTGTTTTTAAAAATTCTTTTGTAACATCAACATCTAATTCGGTTTTGTCATTTTGTATATTTTCTTTCTGGTATATTTTAACGTTTTTTAAAAATTGCCATAATCTAAATTCCTGATATATCGGATTTGATTTAGAAATACTTTTTAATGGTTCACTTACCAAAATTTCTTTCGTTATTTCATTTCCATTCTCAATAACCTCAGATTTCTTTTTATAAGTTCTAGTTTCATAACTACAATTAGAAATAGTTGACTTTTTACTTTTTAGAGGTCGTTGGTAAAAAATAATGTCAGTAATAAATAAATGTGAAAAACCCTTGTCTTTAATATTATTTTGATGTGCTTCGTTTCTAGGATATAATTCTTCAATACATTTTTTGAATAAATCCTTGTTTTGTAATTCTAAATGGTGCTTTTTTTGTTCTTTTAAAATAGCAGTAAGTTCTTCCTGGTAAAACTTACGCTCAATGGTTTTAACCAGTTTTCCTCTTATTTTTTGTATTGGATTTTCTAGTAAAGTTTCATAAATATATTGCCCAACAGTTTTTTTAGAATTTTCAATACTTTGTTCGGTTTTCTTTTTTAATAAATTCCAGTCATCTTCTTTTGGTGCCCTAAAACTTCTTTTTTTGATCCCATCTTTGTTTATAGTTGTTGTTATGATAAACTCTTTGTTTTTACCAATCCAATTATCTAATGGTTCTTTACTTTGTCTTTTATATATCCAATCATTTTCTAAAACCACATTATACCAAACGTCTTTATTATTCTTATCTTCAGTGGCTTGAACGTCCTTAATTTTTAAATTATAAAATTCTTCTAATTTGTTATTATCGGTTTCTTCATCTTCACCTCTTAATTGATAGTATCCTCTTTTTTGGTTAAAATTGAGGATTATCCAAGCTAGTTCTTCCTTAGTGATTTTTTTGGACAATGCTTTTTTTCGTAGATAATAAATTGTCCAATCTAGTGGGATTTTTGTACTTTGGTTGTTTATTTCAAATTCTTCAACCATTTCATTAAAACTATCCATAAAAATAAAATCGTATTTACCATACTCATTTTTACAATAATTTAATTTTTCCTCAGTATTTTCTTTAAATTGCCCAAAGTGTTTTTCAAAATCAATGGAATTTTTATAGTGTTGAGGTAAAAAATCAAGAATGTTTAATACTCTATGAAGTCTTTCTCGTCTCAATAAATTTCTTTGAATTAATCTCCGGACACCTCTATATCCAGTTCGTTCTGAAGTTTGAGAATGCGATTGTCCGGCATCAAATTTACCAAGTATGTCTTGAGACATTGGTATAATTCTACTTCCTAATCCATTGATTTCCCCTTTTTTTTTGCCAAAATTTTGTTGTGTTAATGCCCAACCAATGGAGTTGGTGCCTAGGTCTAGTCCAAGAATTCGTTTCATGTAATTTGGGTTGTAAATGTTTAACCCTTAAAATTACACATAAATTATTTTATAAAAACTGATAAAAGTCATTAATTAAAATAAGAAAATACCTAACTTTGACTTACAATTTGAAATCAATTCACAATAAGGATTATTCCGTTGTGAAAACATTTAAAGTGGCACTTGATAATTCAAGTGTCGCTTTTTTTAATTTAAATGTTTCATAAGTTCCAATAATAGACACTCAAGATATTAGTTAAAACCAATTTAAAGCATCATTTGTTAATTCAATTTTTACTTTTTTATATTTAGCAGTACACATCTCTTTCATTACCCACAAGGGGATAATTGAATTCAAAAATGTAAACAGACAGTTTTATTCAAAAATATAATTAAAACCTAAAGAAATAATATCTGCAGTAAGACCCGTGCTTCTATCATAATGGCTATACTTTAATTCGGCACTTTTTAGTTTGAATTTCCAGAATTGGATCTTGGTAAAAATATCAGTATACTTTATACCAAAACCATATTGATTTGCATTAAAATCTGATAGATCATAATCTGAAGTATAAAATTCTTGAGTCGATAAATTCTCTTCATAAGGTGCAAAATAATCGGCAGCGGTTTGCGTATAATATCTATAGGAAGGATATAAAGTAAACTTATCCGTAATTTTTATAGGAATTTCGAACTCTGCCGTATGGGCACTAATACCCCAATCATCAGTATAATAACGATAATAGGTTCTTAGTACAAAGATCTCATTGATGTAATAACTAAGACGTGTACCAATAGGAATTTTAAATCTACTGCTAGGCAATCGTTCAATATCATCTGCCAATTGAAAAACATCTCTATTATTAGGTGATGTGTAATTGGATATACTTGAAGCATTGCCCACATAAAAATTATCTCTATCTTTAAAATAGACACGTTGTAAAGGACTAGATAACCAGCCTTCTTGTTGTACCAAATCTATAAAGAAAGAAATTTGTGCATTTTTATTTAATATTTGCGAAAAACTAAGAGATACTGAATATGTATTTCTTGATGTATCATCTACCAATGTAGTGTTTAACGGACGCCATACATTTGCTCCACTTTTGTCAATAATATTTCCGTTTTGATCTAAAATTTCAATAGCATTAAAAAAACCATTAAATAAATTCTGATTTGCTTCAAGATAAGAATCTAACTCTGTAGGATATTTAGGATTCCAAGTGTCAAAATAAGCATTACCACTGATACCAAATTCAGAATTTTTTTCATTAAAAAGCCAGGAATGACTACCGCCAAAACCTATAGATGTATAGTCGTATTCATTCGCAAAATTCAAATTTGCACTCCAAATTTTATTCCTATCATCTGAAGAGTGACTATAACCAACATTAGCATTTATCCAAGTGTCTTTTCTTGAATCTCCTGACGACTCAATCCATGGACTACCCGTAACACCTGAAGAATTACCGTCGTCATCATCATCATCATCGTCATCATCGTCACCTCCTGATGCTCCAGAGCTGTCAAAAGGATCTAAATTACTGGAAGATGCAGAGGTATAGGTGGAAATTTCTGCACTTATACTAAGCACGTCGTCGTCATTCATGGGTATAGAGATTACAATTTCTGAAGCCAGATCTGTTAATTCTTCTGTTCCAATGCCACCCGTTACCGCAGCATTATCTCCATCCTGAGTATAATAGCTCGTTAGAAAATCTATCTCTATATTTTCTAATACACGTTTTTTATAATCTTTGGTATCATCGTTATCTTGTTCCTGAGAAAAAGTGATAGTGAAAAAAAATAGCGATGCGATTAATGGGACTATTTTACTCAAATTTGATTTTTTCTTTGCAATGTGATTCCCGAATCTTATAGTAAAAAGCGTGGACAGGTAGTAATTTTTGTTTGATAAATTCATCTAATGGTTCTTTTTATGCTAAATTTTTAATTATATGACTGTCAAAGGATTAATTATCAATTACAACCACATCCTCCACCTGATTTTCCGCCATTTGCTCCTGAAGCAGACTCTCTATATACTTGAAAGCTGGTTTCAAACTTATTCGATTTTTTTGCCGCTAATACCATATCAGGGTCATTAATATTGACCTTTTCATATTCTTTAACTGCAACGCAAGACGTTAAGAAACTTACTACAAAAAATAAATACAATACTTTTTTCATCTATTTTATATTTTTTCAATTTTAATATGCTCAGATTTATGGATATTCCCATTTTCATCAATAACAATACAATCTATTTTTGGTAATTGATTGATTCTATTGAGACCTACTTCAATGCCCATTACAAAAATAGAAGTAGCTAATGCGTCTGCCAATTCTGCCTTTGGAGCGAAAACAGTAACACTAATAATTCCACTTGCCGGATATCCGGTTCTAGGGTCAATAATATGTGAATATCGTTTGCCATTAAATACCTGATACTTTTCATAATTGCCGGAGGTGACAACCGCACCACTTTTAATTGGTAAAAGCCCAAAAGAATTCTTTTTGTTTAACGGATTGGTAATCGCTACTTTCCAAAAATCACCATTTGGTTGTTTTCCCCAGGTATTCATGTCACCGGAAGCATTCATTATGCCTGCAGTTACCCCTTTTGAAATTAATAATTGTTTGGCCTTATCCGCCGCATAACCTTTACCAATAGCACCAAAACCTATTTTCATTCCTTTTAATTTTAAAAATACCGTTTTATTTTCTTCATTAAGGATGATGTTTTGATAACCGACTTTTTCAACGGACGCTTTTATTTCTTTATCGCTAGGCATTGCTTTCATGCTACCATCAAATTTCCATATTTTATCCATTGATGCATAGCTTATATCAAAAGCTCCATCAGTTAATTTAGAAATAGCCAAGGAACGTTTTATTAAACCAAACAGTTCTTCATCAACTTTTACAGGAGCAATTCCTGCATTGCTGTTTATTGCTGAGGTTTGAGAATCTTTATCCCAAGATGATATTAATTTTTCTATTCTTGATATTTCATTTATGGCTAGATCAATATAAAAATTTCCGTTAACTGAATCTTTTTCGACTACAGAAATATCAAAACGCGTCCCCATTAATTTTAGCGTTCGCCTATACATCTGTTGTGAAGAGATGGCTGAACTGAATAGCATGAAAAAAGCTAGTAAGATCAATTTTTTCATTTAATAAACTTTAAAAAGAAGCTAATAAATTGATGTATGCAGTGGGTTTGATATTTTTATAACCTGACTTTCCTAAAACTTTACCTTCATTATTTAAAACTACAACAAGAGGAAAGAAGCCTTTGGTATTATATATTTCAGCCAACTTGCTATTTTTTTCCTGTTGTTCTTTGTCTAATTTATTTTTTTTCTTTCTAGGGAAATCAGCCTTTAACATTACAAAATGTGCTTTAGAATAGCTGACAAATTCGTCAGAATTTAAAATCTCTTTCTCTAACTTTATGCATGGAGCACACCAATCTGATCCTTGAAAGACCAACACAATATTACGATTGTTTTGGGATGCTATATTTTTGGCCTCTTCAAAATCTGTAAGCCATTCTTGAGCCTGTAATGACATAATGGTACTTAAGAATAAACCAATTAGAATTATTTTTTTCATGTTTTAATATTTATGAGCAAATGTTGCACAATTATAATATATATAAATATGTTGACGTGTTATTTATATGTTAATTACATATAAAGGTAGTTCTTTTTTAAATATGTGTATATTTTAAGTATATCCGTTTGTGGTCATATTTTAATCACGTCACGCTGAACCTGCTTCGCACCACCAAAGACGGACAAGTGGCAGGCGGGTTTATTTTAGTGTATTCTGTTATCATGTTGATTTACAGCGTTATGAAATTCTGAAACAAGTTCAGAATGACGTACATTACAAATAAAGGAGCACCAATAGACAATCGCACTATATTTTTAATGGCGTTGATAATTAATTGAGGTTAGTATTGTAATTAACCTTGTTTACAATGCTTATTTCTGTTTTAATATTTGAATTAAATCCAGTGTATTTTTTACATTTTTTGTCAATAGATCAAAGTCCTTTTTTGCTAATATTTCTTTTGAAATTAATTTAGAACCCATACCCACACAGGTAACTCCGGCCTTAAACCATTTTTCTAAATTATCTTTATCTGTAGAAACACCTCCGGTGGGCATAATTTTTGTCCAAGGGCATGGTCCTTTAATGGCTTTAACAAAATTAGCTCCATAAATATCTCCTGGAAAAAGTTTTACTATTTCGCAACCTAGTTCTTCTGCTCGGGCAATTTCTGTTAAAGAACCACAACCCGGAGACCACAAAACTTTTCTCCTATTACAGACCAATGCAATATCTTCTCTTAGCACAGGAGTTACTATAAAATTTGCTCCTAACTGCATATATAAGGAAGCGGCTGCAGCATCTGTTATGGAACCAACACCCATAATCATTTCAGGCAGGTTTTCTTCACAAAATTTATTGAGTTCACCAAATACTTCATGGGCAAAATCGCCTCTACTGGTGAACTCCATAATTCTTGCACCTCCTTTATAACAGGCTTCTAATACTTTTTTACCTAATGCAACATCTCTATGAAAAAATAAAGGGACTAAACCTGTATTTTCCATTACTGTTGCTACTTCTATTCTTGAAAATCTTGCCATTTTATATGTTGTTTATTCCTATTTCGTCTAAAAAATTCCAAATTTCTCTATAGGTATTAGTCATCTCTTCAGCATTAAAATCACCATGCTTTCTGTTATTGATTTTAATAAGCTTGTTTTTAACACCATTTTCTTCCAATTTTTTATGTAACTTTTCTGCATGGATAAACGGTACTATCTTATCAATAGCTCCATGGACAGTTAACACCGGCATTGAGTTTTTATCAATATAATGTAAAGGTGATGTCTTTTTGTAAACCTCTTCTAATTGTTTTTGATCTTTAATGAGAATATGTTTATCTGTCCAGTCTCCTACAAACATAGCAACATCTGATATTCCATACCAATTGATTACCGCTGCCACTTTATGCCTTTTCTTTAACGGATAATTGCATTTGTAAATGGTATCCTCTTTTGCCAAAGCAGTCATTAATGCCAAATGGCCGCCTGCAGAATTTCCAGAAATAACAATTTTAGTGGTATCTATTTTAAAGTGATCAGCATTGTCATAAACCCAATCTAAAGCCGTTTTACAATCGCCTACAATCTCAGGAAGTGATGCTCGATTTAATAGGCGGTAATTTGCAGTTACTACAACCCAACCTTTAGCTACATAGGGTAAAATTTCTAAGACCCTACTTTCTTTTTCACCACCTCTCCATCCGCCACCATGAAAATAGAGTAATACCGGTTTTTTATCATCTGTATATTTTACCCAAGGAGGTTCACCAAGCCTCTTTGAGGGCGAATAGACATCAAGTTTTAAGTTGATATTATCAATATTTCTATAGGTTCTTTCTGCTGAAATTGTTGTATTTGAAAATAGAGCCACCACTGGATCTATTGCAGTCTTATCTTTATTTTGACAAGAAATAAACCCAATGAATATAATAATTATAAAAATGTTTTTCATTTTCATACAAATCTATTTTGATTAAGCCTTAAACTGATCATCATCTTGCTACCCTTCCCGAAGCATCTCCGCCCATTAATTTTTCAACTTCAGCTACGGTTACTAAATTGGCATCACCTTTAATGGTATGTTTTAAACAAGATGCTGCCACAGCAAAATCCAATGCTTTTTGGTCATCATCTTTAGATGTTAACAACCCATAAATTAATCCACCCATAAAACTATCGCCACCGCCAACTCTATCCACAATATCTGTAATTTGATATTGGGTAGAAGTAAACATAGTTTTTCCATCATATAGCACTCCGGCCCAGGTATTATGAGAAGCAGAGATAGACCCACGAAGCGTGGTAATTACCTTTTTTGCTTTAGGAAATTTTTTCATCATTTGCTGACACACAGATAAAAATGCCTCTGCCTTTACATCGTGTCCTTGGGTTGTGATATCTAAACCATCAGGTTTTATTCCAAAATGTTTTTCAGCATCTTCCTCATTTCCTAAAATAATATCGCAATAAGAGGTCAGTTCTGTCATAATGACTTCAGGAGCAACTCCGTATTTCCAAAGTTTCGCTCTATAGTTTAAGTCGGTTGAAATGGTGATTCCCATTTCACTAGCTACTTTTACGGCTTCCAAGCAAGTATCTGCAGCTCCTTGAGATATGGCAGGTGTAATGCCTGTCCAATGAAACCAATTGGCATCTTTAAAAACAGATTTCCAATCAATCATTCCCGGTTTAATTTCTGCAATGGCAGAATGAGCCCTATCATATACTACTTTACTTCCTCTGGAAACGGCACCGGTCTCTAAAAAATAAATCCCTAATCGGTCGCCACCATAAACAATTTTATCAACACCAACACCTCTTTTACGCATTTCCATCATAGCACATTGGCCAATATCATTATTTGGTAAACGGGTAACAAAATCTACCGGAATTTTATAATTTGCCAATGAAACGGCAACGTTGCTTTCTCCACCACCGTACACCACATCAAAGGAATTTGATTGTGAAAATCTTAAAAAACCAGGCGGAGATAAACGTAACATGATTTCTCCAAAAGTGACTACTCTTTTCATAGTGTTGTATTCCAATAATTAAATTTAATATCTACAACAATAATACGACTATCATTAATAATAAAAAAGAAATTAATATATTGTATAAAAATAATAGCATTTATGACAAAATAGTAGGTTCATAAGAGGTTGTTTTATTTTACTTTTGAAGCTATAAAAATCGCTATTAAAAATTGATATGAATAAAGAAATTTCTAAGATACTCTATAACTTTTTAAGCCCTTCAGACAAACAGGATAAGGCAGATTTAATCATTGGTTTTGGGCATTTTGACCTGAGAATACCAGAGCAATGCCTCTCTCTTTTGAATAAAGGATTGGCTCCTAGAATACTATTTACAGGTGGTGTGGGAGCGGGTAGTGCAGATTTTAAAAATCCAGATGCGGTTGAGTTTTATAATTATATTAAACGTGAATATCCAAAATTTTCGAATGCTCATATTTTAATAGAAAAAGAATCAACCAATACAGGCGAAAACTTGGCATTCAGTATAAAATTGCTTAAAGAAGCCGGTTTATTAGAAGTTATCAATAACATCATTTTAGTGGCAACACCTACACGTCAATTAAGAGTGTTTCTAACGGCAAAAAAACACTTTCCTGATATGCATCTAATTAATCTGCCACCTGTGTCTTCCTATGATATTGATCTACTTATAAATGAAAAAAAAGGGATAGATTTTAATACACATTTAATTGGCGAACTAGATAGAATAATAGCATATCCTAAACTGGGTTATGCCAGTAGCACAACCATACCATCAGTGTTAAAAAATATTAGCGGTAATTCTGTAGGTTAATATAATTTAGGTATTTTTATTGGAATTCTCATGGTTCAAATGTTGGCTCCCATAAATTACCATACAAATCTTCAAAAACGGCGACAATTCCATAGGCTTCTATTTTTGGAGGTTTCCTGAAGTTGACGCCTCTTGCTAACATTTTGTCATAGTCTCTCCAAAAATTATCTGTATACAAAAAATTAAAAAAAGCTTTCAGTCCATTGCTGATTTTAGATCGATTTAGTTAAATGGGGTTATGGATAGTTATTAAATAACATCTTAGGAATCAAGAATAATCTTTTAAATAGAGGCAGAATCAACACTAATTTCCTAAAAGAGATAATAAATTTCAAAAAAAACCCCAAGTTTTAACCTAATTTTCAGCATTAGTCTTTCACATTACTGCAATACTCCATCACCGCCGTAAACACTTTCTCTCTAATAGGGTTTAAATTATAATATTTTCGCGTTTTTAACAGCCCCATATTTTGGCGATTAATCAATAAGATAATAGAGATATCATATTCTGGGATTACTGCAATACTGGTTCCTGTAAATCCGGTATGGCCAAAACTGCCTTTAGGGGCATCTTTTATATAGGCACTATTATTGTTCATCACCCAGCCTAATCCATTTTTAAATTTATCTTGAGTTAAAAATAGTTTTATAGTGTTTTTAGATATAAATTGTCCTTGCTCAGTTTTTCCTTTATTTTTTAAAACATCAATTACTTTTTGTAAATCTTCAACGGTAGAAAATAATCCTGCATGGCCAGAAATACCTTTATTGGCATACCATGCGTTTCCGTCATTCACTTCACCTTTTAGCGTGTATTGTCGCCAGCCATTCCATTGGTTCGGGTTAATGCTATCTATTTTAAACCCAAGCGTGGCATCGGTTACCATTCTTTTTTCAAAAGGATTACCATGTGATGTAGTAGTAATCTTATCAATTGATGTATCGTTAAGCGGATTGTATAGGGTGTGTTTCATGTTGAGTGGCTTAAAAATAGATTGCTCCATAAATTCATCTAGCGGAAGTTTTGACACCTTTTCAATAATCTCACCTAAGAGCATAAATCCTAAATCACTATAATGTCTGCCACTTCCAACAGGATACTTTAAAGGAAGCCCACCAATAATTTTGTAAGTCTCATGCTGGTTTTCAGCATAATAATAGAGCGGATACCACTTATGAAGTCCCGCAGTATGGGTTAGCAAATGTTTGATGGTAATGTTGTTTTTAGCAGGGGTATCAAATGCTTTAATATAATTGGATACCGGATCATCCACTTTTAAAAGTCCTTTATCTACCAATAACATGATAGCGGTTGTTGTACCAATTACTTTGGTTAGTGAAGCAATATCGTACAGATGATTAACAGATGTTTTTTCTGGGTTTTTCAACCTTTGATTGTTGAAATTGTTTAACGAGGCATAACCAAAGGTATTTTTATAAAGCTCTTTATTACCTTGTTTTATTAAAATTACGGCACCTGGAATGTTAGATTGAGTAATTTCACCTTGTAGAATATCATTGATTTTAATAATGAGCGTTTGTTGTTTTTCGTTGCTTTGTCCAACAGATACGTGGCAATTAAAAGAAAGTATAATAAGAACGAGAATTAGTTTTTTGTGCATTAACTATTATTTTATATCTTAGGTTTTAGAATTAGACTCTTCCCATTCTCTTCTCAAATCACTCGAAACAACACCTTTATGATCATGCCTCCATCCTGGTGGTTTAACCAAATATTTTAATCGGTTCCCCACAGATGTTTTTGAGGTAAACACATCTTTAAACAATGCAATCCACTCATGAAAAGCTACATATAACGGGTTAAAAGAATGAATATTTTTAGTAAGTCCATACACAGGTTTTTCTATTTCGGGTTCAAAAGAGCCAAACCATTTATCCCAAAAAATAAAAATTCCGGCATGATTTCTATCTAAGTATTGCGGATTCGTAGCATGGTGTACTCTATGATGGGACGGGGTATTAAAAATAGCTTCAAACCAATTTGGCATTTTTTTGATCAGCTCAGTATGTATCCAATATTGATAGATCAAGCTAATTGACATTTGAGCGAGAATCATAATTGGATGAAATCCCAGTAATGGCAACCATAACCAGAAAATAAAGGTCATAAAACTGCCTGTCCATGTTTGACGTAAAGCTGTACTTAAATTATAGCGTTGAGAGGAATGATGTACTATGTGCGATGCCCAAAAAAAACGAGTGGTATGACTAATTCTATGAGACCAATAATAAGAAAAATCTTCAGCAAATAATATCAAGACCCAAACCCACCAAGCAAATGGTAAGGTGAATATCCTAATAGTATTATATATAAAAATAAAAGCAGCAAATACCAATACTTTACTTAACAAACCGATAAATACATTGCCTAAACCCATAGTTATTGACGTTATGGCATCTTTAGTTTCATAACTATTGGCTTTTTCGCGTGCATCAACAATAATTTCTATCAATAAGGTAATGGCAAAAAAAGGAATAGCATAATGTATTAAATTGGGTATGTTGGGTATTTCCATTATTAAAATTAATCTTTGTTTCAAATGTAGTAAAAAATAGCCATCGAATTAAGTAACTTTTATTGGGATGACAATAACAAAGGTGAATAGAAATAAAAAATAGTCAATAACAATAAAAAATATATATAAAATCGTATATTTGCACGCTTAAAAATAAATAATAAACAATTAATTATGAATCATTACGAAACTGTTTTCATTTTGAATCCCGTTTTATCTGATGTTCAGGTAAAGGAAACAGTAAAGAAGTTTGACGACTACTTGGTTTCTAAAGGTGCCGAAATGATCCACAAAGAAGATTGGGGCTTAAAAAAATTAGCTTACACAATCCAAAAGAAGAAAACCGGATTTTATCACTTATTTGAGTATAAAGTTGAAGGTGAAGCAATATCTCCTTTTGAATTAGAATTCAGAAGAGACGATAGTATAATGCGTTATTTAACGGTAAGGTTAGATAAACATGCTGTTGACTGGGCAGAGAAAAGAAAAGCACGTGATAAAGCAACTAAAAACTAAGTTATGTCATCTATAGAGCAACAAGCAAAAGGCGGAAATAAAGGGGATATTAGATATCTAACACCTTTAGACATAGACACTAAACAAAAAGTTAAATACTGTAGATTTAAAAAGAACGGTATTAAATATATAGATTATAAAGACGCAGATTTTTTAATGTATTTGGTAAATGAGCAAGGTAAAATTTTACCACGTCGTTTAACAGGTACTTCATTAAAATTTCAACGTAAGGTATCGCAAGCAATTAAAAGAGCACGTCATTTGGCTTTAATGCCATATGTAGGTGATATGTTAAAATAATCTAAATTTAAGAACTATTATGGAACTTATATTAAAACAAGACGTAGCAAATTTAGGATTTACAGATGATGTGGTATCAGTAAAGAATGGTTATGGTCGCAATTTTTTAAT
>Ga0209633_10002362_pt1 | contig 18270 bp, 17 predicted proteins | sample Cruoilmetagenom1_FD_187290 | JGI IMG/M metagenome (GOLD analysis project Ga0209633, IMG submission 187290) | Oil polluted marine microbial communities from Coal Oil Point, Santa Barbara, California, USA - Sample 1 (SPAdes) (version 2) | ecosystem: Environmental > Aquatic > Marine > Oil seeps ... | reverse complement strand
GATCCCGCTCTAGGACCGGAACAGACACTACCGAAAGCTAAGCCATCCCGGCGACCCCAATCACGCCGGGTTTGGCTCGCGAGAGAGGACAAGTTTTTCAGGGCACTGGCGCTCCGTCCGAAACGGCTCCATCCGCTCCTGGAAAACTTGTCCCCCGCGCCTCCACCCGTAGCTATGGCTCTCAGAGCTGACATGTCCGCTTGTGACCCGGAGCGGACTTCAGCGCGGAAAATTGGAGCCCGCCAATTCGCCATGTGAATTATGGGCAACCTAAGTGGCAAACTGCTGTTTCTTCAAAATCTGCAGCCGGTCTATGACGCGCGCAGCCATGTCCTGTGCGGCATCCGTCACCTGCGGGTCTTGGGACGTCTCGAACACCTGGTCGTAATAGTCGAAAATTCGGTTTGCCTCCAGGGCGACCCTTGTGGCGGTATTCCCGGAGGCACCGACCGGAAACTTGGGGTTACGAGATGCACTCTGCATCCGCCTGAGCGCATTTTGCAGACGTTTCGGCACCTCGGTGGTTTGCGTAATCTGTTCCAGGTGCGCGATCGCACGCTCGGTTGCGTCAACAACGTCCGCGAGCGTGGGCCCGGAGCCGTTGAACTGGCGCATCAGGGCGAGAAAATAACATTCGATAGCAAGCGCTGCGTGTGCGAAATCTCCAACCGTGTCGATGCGTCGAACGTCCGGGAAGCGAGCGGTTTCGTTCGCAAGCCGATTGGCATGGAATGCAAGTCGGCGCTGGACCCGGTAGCGGGCCGCCCGATCGAGACATGCCCGCGCCTCGACCGCGAGTGCTGACCGCAAATCCAGTGCGCTCATGGGAACGCCAAGCGATGTCAGGTCTTCAAACAGCTTGGTCTCATTCCGCACCGCTACGGCCCAAATCGAATACGCACTCCATTGCCCCTCGATTTCCACTGGCTCAGCCGCAACCAGCGCAGTGGCGTCCGGCACATAGGTTTGAACTGCATTTGGTCCGGGTCTGGCTTGAGGAAGTTCGTCTGCGCGCGAGTCGTCAACGAGTGCGCGAAAAACCCGTGCAAGATCCGGCTCGCCGATCTTCGCCATGTCCGATGCGTGCTTTTCATAGCGCCCGGCGAGATCGTCGCGCCGCCTGCGCACGATCGCGCCCAATTCGTCCGCGTTTGTAATCATGTTGAGACGTGCAGATACGTTCATGGCGATCAGAGGTTCATAGTGACGAACAGGTCCAGTTTCACATCTCAAACGCCTGGGCGGGTTGACCTCGGTCAAGTATGCGCGGGCGAAGGAGCGCTAGGGTGATTCAACGGGAGCTTTGTGCTCGAAACTGACTCTTGAAACTGCGCCTCCCGTCCAGCGGCATAGTCCGAGAATCCAATGGCGTGCAACACAGTCCCCCGGTGGCTCGTTTTCTTAGCGCTGACGCTCGCATTCGCCATGGCTTGGCCGTTCAGCGGCGTGGCGCAGAACGCTTTCGATCGCTTCATTCCCAAACTAGATTTGCAGCGCGTGTTTCCCGGCGCAGCGCGCCTTGGCGAACCGATTGGAAAACCGCCCGTCGCGCCTGTGATAGCGAATGGTCAAACCGCAGGTTACATCTTTCTCAATTCGGATTTCGCCGGTTCAACCGGGTATTCCGGCAAGCCCATTCACGTGCTGGTCGGTCTTGACCTCAGCGGAAAAATCACCGGCGCGCAACTCGTAGACCATCACGAACCGATCGTTCTCATCGGAATCCCGGAAAAGAGAGTCACCGATGTCATCGAGGGATATACCGGCCGCGATATCGTCGCGCTTGCTCGTGGCGAGGTTGAGGATCACAAGGTCGATATCGTAAGCGGCGCGACTGTGACCATCATGGTCATCGACGACAGCATTCTGCGTTCAGCGATCAAAGTTGCGCGCCGCTTTGGTCTGGGCGGGCTGAAGCCCGAATTGACTGCGCGTGCCGGTCCGAAACGGGAACTCATACTCGATGACCAAGCGGTGCAGGGATGGGCAACGCTGGTGGGTGACGGCTCGGTGCGCGCCCTCAATATCTCAATCGATGAGATCAACAAGGCTTTCGATAAATCCGGGGATGCCATCGCGGCGGAAAGGCCCGAGTCCGGGGACCCGAATGACATTTTCATCCATCTTAACGCAGGGCTCGTCTCCGTCCCTGCGATCGGTCTCAGCCTGCTGGGCAAAAACGAATACGCCAATCTGAAAAAGAAGCTGGCGCCTGAACAGCACGCCATTCTGCTCGCAGGACGCGGACGATACTCCTTCCGCGGTTCCGGATTTGTCCGAGGCGGCATCTTCGACCGTTTCCAGCTCATCCAGGGTGATCACTCGGTCCGTTTCCGCGACAAGGAGTATAAACGCCTGCGACGTGTCACGGCGGTTGGCGCACCGGAATTTCAGGAGGTCGCGCTTTTCAGGTTGCCCGAAGACGCCGTCTTCGATCCGACGGAACCATGGTCGGTCGAACTGCTGGTGGGACGCGCCACCGGCCCCACCGACAAGGCCTTTCTGACGTTTAATCTGGGCTACCGGACGCCGGACAGGTTTTTGAGAATGGCGACGAAAGCGCCGGCGGCCGAACCGGCGCAGGACAAGGGCCAGTTGCTGGCTGCCGCGCCACGTGCACCCCCGGTCTGGCAAAGGTTGTGGCGGGAAAAGACCATCGAGGTGATCATCATTGCCGTGGCCTTGGCCGTCCTGACGCTGATCTTTTTCTTTCAGGACTGGCTGGCGCAGCGCGCCCGGCTGACCGACTGGGTCAGAGTCGGATTTCTGACCTTTACTCTGTTCGGCATCGGATTCTACGCAAACGCACAACTCTCAGTCGTCAATGTGATGACGTTCTTCAATTCACTCATCACCGATTTCCGCTGGGAGTACTTCCTGCTGGAGCCGTTGATCTTCACTCTTTGGTTCGCGGTCGCCGCGTCGCTCATGTTCTGGGGCCGCGGCGCATTCTGCGGCTGGCTCTGTCCTTTCGGTGCGCTCCAGGAACTCCTGAACCGGCTGGCAAAACTCGTCCGTATCCCGCAAATCCAGGTGCCCTGGGGGCTGCATGAGCGCGTCTGGGCGTTCAAATACATGATCTTCCTGCTTCTGTTCGGCATCTCGTTATATTCGCTGTCGCTGGCGGAGAAACTAGCGGAAGTCGAGCCGTTCAAGACGGCGATCATTCTGAAATTCGCGCGCGAGTGGCCATTCGTGCTGTTCGCGGTCGCGCTGCTCGCGGTCGGCCTGTTCATCGAGCGTTTCTATTGCCGCTATCTGTGCCCGCTCGGAGCGGCACTGGCGATCCCCGGAAAGTTGCGGCTGTTCGAGTGGCTGAAACGATACCGCCAATGCGGTTCGCCATGCCAGCGGTGCGCGACGGAATGCATGGTCCAGGCCATACATCCGACAGGTGAAATCAATGCGAACGAGTGCCTGTACTGCTTGCACTGCCAGACCGTCTATCACGACGCACAGAATTGTCCGGTTGTCATTCAGCGGCGCCTTCGGGCGGAACGTCGCGATCTATCAGCACTGACAATGAGCCCTCCCGCATCGGGCAAGGCGCCCAGTAAGGCAACTACCCGTTCGAGTCGAAGTGCCGCCAGCACGTCATCCACATGAATATAGAAAGCGAAGGAGCATAATCATGGCTAACCTTAAATATCTCAAAGAGCAAAAGGCGAAACGGCTGCATAGTCGGCGTGACGTTTTGGCGACGCCAGCCAAGATGGCGGCTGTCGGCGCGCTGGCGGCGGCGGGAGGCGCGACCGGCGGCATTTTGGCGGAAAGCCTTGTTGGCGCGACGCCCGCGAAAGCGGCCGAACCCGGCAAGGCCCACGTCGGCCCGGGCGAGCTTGACGAGTATTACGGCTTCTGGTCGAGCGGCCAGACTGGCGAGATGCGCATTGTCGGATTGCCCTCAATGCGCGAACTCATGCGCATCCCGGTCTTTAACCGCTGCAGCGCTACGGGGTGGGGTCAGACCAACGAGAGCCGGAAAATCCTCACGGAAGGTCTGCTGCCGGAGACCAAAAAATACCTCGCCTCCCGCGGAGACGTCTGGATGAACGGCGATTTGCATCACCCGCATATGTCGTTCACGGACGGCACATATGACGGTCGGTATCTCTATATGAATGACAAGGCGAACACGCGTGTGGCGCGGGTTCGTTGCGACGTCATGAAATGCGACAAGATTGTCGAGATCCCGAATGCGGCCGACATACACGGAATGCGGCCGCAGAAATTCCCGAAGACTGGCTACATTTTTGCCAACGGCGAACACCGGATCCCGATCCCCAATGACGGAGAAATTCTCGACGATCCGTCAAAGTATCATTCGATCTTCACGGCGCTTGATGGAGAGGAGATGAAGGTCGCGTGGCAGGTCATCGTCGACGGGAACCTGGACAATTGTGACGCGGACTATCAGGGACTCTACGCATTTTCGACCTGTTACAACAGCGAGGAAGGCGTCACCCTCGAGGAGATGACCGCCAACGAGCAGGATTGGGCCATCGTGTTCGATATCAAGGCCATTGAGGCCGCCGTCAAGAAGGGCGACTTCAAGGAAATCAGCGGCGTGCCAGTTCTCGACGGGCAAAAGGGTTCGAAATTCACCCGCTATATCCCGATCTCGAACAGCCCGCATGGCTGCAACACTGCACCTGATGGCAAGCACGTGGTAATCAACGGCAAGCTTTCGCCGACCGTGTCGGTGATTGACGTCACCAAGCTGCCGGACGTCTTTGCCGACAAGATCAAGCCGCGTGACTGCATCGTTGCCGAGCCTGAACTCGGATTGGGACCGTTGCACACGGCTTTCGATGATAAGGGCAATGCCTATACGACGCTCTTCCTGGATAGCCAGGTGGCGAAGTGGAACATCGACAAGGCCATCCAGAAGTTCCAGGGAAAGAAGGTCGATCCGATCATAGACAAGGTGGATGTCCAGTATCAGCCGGGACACAACCACTCATCGATGGGCGAGACAAAAGAATGCGACGGGAAGTGGCTCGTATCCCTGAACAAGTTCTCCAAGGACCGGTTTATCAATGTCGGCCCACTGAAGCCTGAGAATGAGCAGCTGATCGATATCACGGGCGAAAAGATGAAGGTCGTGCATGACGGTCCGACCTTTGCCGAACCGCATGACTGCATCATCGTCCGCACCGACATCGTCAATCCGAAAAACAACTGGGAGCGCGACGACCCGACCTGGGAAGACGCGCGTGAACAAGCCAAAAAGGATGGTGTGGATATCGACTGGGGCGAGAACGTGATCAGGGACGGCAACAAGGTGCGCGTCTATATGCATTCGGTTGCGCCAAAGTTCAGCCTTGAGAAGTTCACGGTGAAACAGGGAGACGAGGTCACCGTCTACGTAACCAACATGGACGATGTCGATGACCTGACGCACGGCTTCTGCCTGGCGAACTACGGCGTTGCCATGGAAGTTGCACCGCAGGCTACGGCCTCGGTGACATTCACCGCCGACCGGCCCGGCGTCCACTGGTTCTACTGCCAATGGTTCTGCCATGCGCTTCATATGGAGATGCGCGGCCGCATGATGGTGGAGCCGAGGGCCGCATAGATGAAAATGCTGCGTCCACACATGTCAGGAGCCGCAGTGGTGGCCGGTCTTGTGGCCGGGCTGACCGCTGGCGTGATCTTGCCGCGCGTGGGCGCAGCAAAAACGTGGGAAATCGAAGCGGGCGGCGGGCATCTTGAAGAGGTGCTCTCTCTCGCGGCACCGGGAGACCACCTCGAGTTGCGCTCAGGCGTGCATCTCGGACCGGTCACCATCGGCACATCTGTTTCTGTAGTCGGCGAGCCCGGCGCCGTCATCGACGGCGGTGGCAATGGCCGCGTCGTCACCGTGGATGCGCCCGATGTTACGGTTCGGGGTCTCGAGATCAGGAATTCCGGTGGCCTCCTTGAAACTGAGGACAGTGGTATTTTCGTAACGCAGAAGGGAGACCGGGCTCATATTGAAGGCAACAGGTTGATTGGCAACCTCATCGGCATCTATCTCAAGGGACCGGACAGCGCGCGCGTTAGCGGAAACCGGGTTCGCGGCCGCCAGGACCTGCGTCTCAACGAGCGAGGCAATGGCATTCACCTCTGGAACACACCGGGTTCAATTGTCGAGGACAACGAGGTTTTGGGAGGCCGGGATGGAATTTTCGTAACCACCAGCAAACGAAACATCTTCCGCCGCAACCTGTTTCGCAACGTCCGCTTTGGCGTCCACTACATGTACACGAATGACAGCGAGGTCAGCTCAAACCGCTCGCAAGGCAACCATCTCGGTTACGCCATCATGTATTCTTCGCGTATCCGTGTGATCGGTAACCGGTCCGAAGGCGACCGCGATCACGGTATTCTCCTGAACTACACCAACAGGTCGCAGTTCACCGGTAACAGCGTTACAGGCGGGGCGAAGAAATGCGTCTTCATCTACAACGCCAACCGAAACAGCTTTCGCGACAACCGTTTCGAAGGGTGTGGCATCGGCATCCATTTCACCGCCGGGTCGGAGCGCAATGCCATTTCCGGCAACGCGATTGTGGCGAACCGCACGCAGGTCAAATATGTGGGCTCCCGCCACGTCGAGTGGTCGGACAAAGGCCGCGGCAATTACTGGAGCGACAATTTGAGCTTCGACCTCAATGGCGATGGCCGCGCCGATCAGCCCTACAAACCGAATGATCTCGTCGACCAGCTGGTCTGGCGGCACCCATCGGCAAAACTCCTGCTGACCAGCCCCGCGGTGCAGCTGCTGCGCTGGGCGCAATCGGCGCTTCCGGCACTGTTTCCCGGCGGCGTGACCGACGGCGCTCCCCTCATGCTCCCCCCGGAGTCGCCAGCCGATGGGGTGAAGTAACATGGCGGCAGATCGCAGAATTGGAGCCACCTCGCGGAACATGCATCCCGGTCCGATACCTCCGGAGCGGAAGGGCCTCGGTATCCGGCTGGATCAACTCTCCAAGGCCTATGGCCGCGAGCAGGTGCTGAGGCAGATCAGCCTTGTTGCGCAACCCGGAGAATGCGTAGCGCTTCTCGGTCCGAACGGTGCCGGCAAGACCACGTTGTTCAAGTTAATGCTGGGACTTGTACCACCTGACAGCGGCTGCATTGAGATCGATGGAATAAACCCCGCCGGACGCGCATTCCGCCCTTTGCGTTCAGAAATCGGTTTTTTGCCGGAAAACGTGTCGTTTCATGACGCCATGACGGGACAGGAAGTGCTGAGGTTTTACGCACGCCTCAAGGGCATCTCAGCCACGGCGTGTGCTGAGCTGCTGGACCGGGTTGGACTTGCTGCTGCCGCGTCAAGGCGTGTGACAACCTACTCAAAAGGGATGCGTCAGCGTCTCGGTCTGGCGCAAGCCCTTCTCGGAAATCCGCGACTACTCATCCTGGACGAACCAACGACGGGCCTCGACGCAGCGTTGCGCAAGACATTCTTTGACATCTTGCGCAACTTCAAAGAAGAGGGCGTGACGATAGTCATCTCCTCGCACGCGCTGAACGAGATCGAGGCACGCGCCGACCGCTACGCCATCCTGCAAGGGGGGAGACTCACGGCCATCGGCAGCCTGAGCGCCCTGCAGCAGGAAAGCGGGCTGCCCGTGCGCATTCGCCTGCAGATACCGCGCGGCGAAACAAACGCCTTGCACAAGGTCGTCGGTGATCGGGGTGCGCCAACGCCATCAACGGATGGACATGTCACACTTACCTGTCTGGCCGACCAGAAAGTCGGACTGATCCGCGACATACTGGCTTCGGATATCCAAGTTGCAGATATTGAGGTTCGCTCGTCCAGCCTTGAAGACGTTTACGCGCATTTTGCAAGCAAGGGTTTGGGCAAATGAGCGTGATCCTCACACTCGCGCTAAAAGAATTTCGCGACGGGATGCGAAACCGCTGGGTCGCAGCGGCAATCGTTTTGCTAGCGGGACTTACCCTGGCTGTTGCTCTTCTCGGGTCGGCACCCGTCGGCACGACCAAAGCAACACCTCTCAGCGTTATCGTTGCCAGCCTGTCCAGCCTGTCCGTTTATCTCGTACCACTTATCGCACTCATGCTGTCCTATAGTGCGATCGTCGGAGAGGCTGAGCGCGGCACCCTGCTTCTCCTGCTGTCGTATCCCGTCAGTCGCTGGCAGGTGATCGTCGGCAAGTTCGCCGGTCACCTCGCAATCCTCTCGGTGGCGATCACCCTGGGTTACGGCGTTGCAGCCGGTGTTGCGGCCTACCCCGCCTTTTCATCGGCCGACATCCGCGCATTATTTTTGCTGATCGGCAGCTCGATCCTTCTCGGTGCGGTGTTTTTGGCGCTCGGCTATCTCCTGAGCGCGATAGCGCGCGAACAGGCGACCGCCGCCGGCGCGGCTGTAGCCCTGTGGCTGGCGATGGTCCTCCTGTACGACCTGGCACTCGTCGGAGTTCTGCTGGCCGACTCCGGTCACTTCATCAGCGAGCAACTGTTCGCTGCGTTGCTGATTGTGAACCCCGCCGATGCATTTCGTATTTTCAACCTGAGCCAACTGGGCGTCGGCGCCGTTGCCGGTCTGGGCGGTCTTGGTACAACCGCATCCGTACCGCCTTCAGTCGCCCTGGGGTCAATGACGTTATGGGTGCTGGGAAGCGGCCTTTTAGCGTTAAACCGTTTTGGTGCGAGGCAGCCATGAACCGAACCGCGTTGATGTTTTTTGTTTGCGGCGTATTGCTGCTCGCGCTGACAGGGTGTTTGGAGGAAACAACGGTTGAGCTGCCGCAACCGCGGGAGCTGACGCGTGATGCCGTCGGGCATTACTGCGGAATGATCGTGGAGGATCATCCTGGACCCAAGGCACAAGTTTTCGTTGCGGGCCGCGATACGCCGATCTGGTTCTCTTCGGTGCGTGACGCCTTCGCCTTCACAAAGCTTCCCGGCGAGGTGAAGAATATCCGTGCAATCTACGTCAACGACATGGGCAAGGCGACCAACTGGAACGCGCCAGAGACAGGCACTTGGATCGATGCCCGCAAGGCACACTTTGTGCTGAACAGTGACCGCAGAGGCGGAATGGGCGCCAAAGAAACGGTTCCGTTTTCCAACAGCGAGGCCGCAGCTGGCTTCATTGCCAAACATGGTGGGAATACCGTCGATTTTTCCGAGGTACCCGCCGACTACGTGCTCGGCGACGACAATCCACAATCCGGCGCCGACGCGCATGAGGGCCATCATGGCTTGAAGAAGCGGGACGGAGAGAGTTGATGCGAAGCGCATTACCGATCACACGCCGGCGCGCACTACAGATCACAGCCGCAGTCTGCGGCTCGCTCCTGCTGCCACTCCCGGCAGCAGCAAGATTGGAAGATCTGATCCTCGTGAAGTGGCGTGGAATCGCGCTTGGAGCACGGGCGGAAATCAACCTCTATGCCGACGACGAGCGGGCCGCCCGCGAGACTGTGCGCCGTGCCGTCTTGGAAATCCGACGTCTTGAAGCGATTTTCAGCCTCTACATGCCGGACTCCGCTATCTCGCTACTCAACCGGGACGGATCACTTTCCCATCCGCCACTCGACCTTCTTAATCTCATCAGCACCGCAAAGGCGGTCGGCACGTCGACATCCGGAGCGTTCGACATGACGATCCAGCCGCTCTGGACGCTCTACGCCCGGCATTTTGCCCGCAATCCCGGGTCAAGTGCCGGACCCGATACGCGGGATCTGGACCGCGCGGTTGGGCTTGTCGACTACCAGGCGGTGAATCTGGCTGAGCATCACATTGCCTTTGAGGAACCTGGCATGGCGATCAGCCTCAACGGGATTGCGCAAGGGTTCATCACTGACCGCATAGCGGACCTCTTGCGACGGAATGGCTTTGACAACCTGCTCGTCAATGCTGGCGAGATTCGTGGTGTCGGCACCCACCCGTCGGGGCGACCCTGGACGGTCGGGATTGCAGCCGCGGCCAACAATGCCGCACCGAGCCGCACGCTGGAAATCATCGATCAAGCGACTGCGACATCCGCTCCCTTGGGTACGCCCCTCAATCTGTCGGGAACAGCGCACCACCTGTTCGATCCGCGCACCGGCGCGTGCGCAAATCACCATCAAAGCATCACCGTCACCGCCGCGACTGCTACACTGGCAGACGCGTATTCGACCGCTTTTTCTGCAATGACATGGCCTGATGTATGTGCGGTCGGGCAAGACATTCCTGGTCTGCAGGTGGATTCGCTTGACGCGGATGGCACCTGGCGCACCCTGCAGACCAAACGCTCCTGAGCCAGCTCGGTTCAGCCAACATTGGCGAGCAAACCTTTGTGGGCAAGGCTCGGACGGCCTGCAGAGAGGCGACGCTAACAGCCAGGCACCACTATCATCCGTCCCAACTCGACAGATGCTCTAGAGGAGAAGGCCGCCTTGCTGGTTTCGCGGAACGTGTGGCACTACCGATACAAACGAATCCCACCAGCTCTTCCGCGGCCGCCAGGCCCAGGGCAGAGCATAGGTCGCGATCGCGCGTCTTTGCGCCGCTGACGATCCGCGTGCCGTACCCCAATGCATGCGCGACGAGCAGGATATTCTGAATTGCGGCGCCTACAGAGATCAGTTGTTCGCGTTCGGGAATGTCGCAGCCGCGGTTGATCCGCGCGATGGCCGCCAGGAGCACGGGTGCGCGTGCCGCACGGTCACGCTCGCGCTCGAGCTCGGCCTCCGTGCAGTCTGGATTTTTCCTCCGCTGCGCCTCGGCAAACAGTTCACCCAAGGCATCGCGCCCCGAATTTGCAATCCGGATAAAACGCCAGGGTCGAAGGCGACCGTGGTCGGGTGCGGATACCGCCGCGCGGATCATCATCTCGATTTCGACCTCATCCGGTCCGGGCGGTGCCAGCAGCTTCGGCGAAATGGAATGTCTTGAGCAAATCCACGCTGCGGTTTCGGTGCCATCCCCTACTTGCTCGAGAGGCAGGCGTGCATGTGCAGGGTGAACCGCGCCACGTTCGGCTTTGCGAACCATGGCCGCCTCCTAGCGCGGGTCTTTCTTCAGGTAGGCCTGCATGGCCTTGGCCGTGACCGCTAACGATGATGCCTTTTCAGGCGCGAGTTCGGTTTTCTTCTGCTTGTCGAACGCACCCTTGGGCAGCTTGTGGGCTACGCCCTTGTGGCAATCGATGCAGGTCTTGTTATCGTCGAAACCTTCCTCGTGCCGGTCAGCGCTGCGCGTCTCCTGCTTCTCGAAGTCCATGGACTCAAAGTCGTGACAGTTCCGGCATTCGCGCGAGTCGGTTGCTTTCATGGATGCCCAGACGTGCTTTGCCAGTTCCAGCCGCTTGGCCTCGAATTTCTCTCGGGTATCAATCGAACCGAGGAAATGGTGATAGAGCTCGTTGGTCGCGCGGATCTTGCGGATGACCTTGTGGATCCACTCTTTCGGAACATGGCAGTCCGCACACACCGCGCGCACGCCCGTCCTGTTGTTGTAGTGAATGGTCTCCGTGTACTCCTCATACACATTGTCCCGCATCTCATGGCAGGAGATGCAGAATGACTCCGTATTGGTCAGCTCCATCGCCCAGTTGAAGCCGCCCCAGAAGAGCACGCCGACGAACACGCCGACCACGAGCAGGCCGCCGGACGAGTAGCGCACGCTCGGGCTCGCGAGCGCGCGCCATATGCGGCGGAAAAATCTGGGTTTCTTAGTTTCCTCTGGCGCTTTCGCCATGGATTTTACCCCCGTTATCTTGGCTTCACCGGCCTATTTCGACTTGAAGGTGTTCTCGACGATCGGATTGGCGTCGAGCTGCGGCACATGGCACTGGCTGCAGAAGTAACGCCGCATGTTCAGCGTCTCCATCTTGGTACCGTCGGCGGCCAGGAAGTGGCTGTCGCCCACCAGCGGCGCTGACTCCTGTTTGTAGGTGTCCGGCCCGTGGCAGCGCATGCAGGTGTTCACCTGGATGGTGATCTGTTCCTTGTCGATCTTGTGCGGAATGAGCGGCGGCTGCAGTTTCCAGTCGCGCTTGAAGCCCTGATCGTCGATCACCTGTCGGCGCCGGTCCGGCGCGGTCGCCTTGGCATCAAGTGGATTTTCCCCGCGCAGCGACAGCACGTCGGCAACGCCGGGAACGCTCCAGGTCAAACCGCCAAGTGTCATGGCGGCTGCCAGTATCAGCATCTTTCTCATCATACCCTCCTTGGTCGGTTGCGTCGCCGCCAGATCGGGACCGTTTTTTTGATCCGCAACATGACAGTGTCCGCAAGACCTCTATGTGCCGGCTTTTCCTTCAGCCGGCGTGATCCATTCCTGCGGCTGGCGCACTGCCGGAAACCGCAGGCCGAAATTGAAAACATCCTCCGGACAGATATCGATACACCGCCCGCAGTTGGTACAGTCGCCCGAATAAATCACTGTGGCTGTGCCGCCCTTGCCCCTGAGCGCGGGCGAAATGACATGCGGCTCGGGGCAGACTGCGAAGCACTCCATGCAGTTGTCGCAGGCCTCGCGGCGGTCGGCGCGGGCGCGCACCAGGCTGCCTCGGCCGATGAGCGCGTAAGCGGCGCCCATGGGGCAGACATGGCCACACCAGCCGCGCTGCAGCACAAACAGATCGAACAGGAAAATGCCGAGCACCACCGCCCACCCGGCGCCCATGCCGAAGATCAGGCCGCGATAGAGAACCGAAACCGGGTTCACCAGTTCATAGGCGAGCGTGCCCGTGAGTGCGGCTACGATCAGCACCATGCCGAGAATCCAGTAGCGGATGTTGCGGCTGATATGGGTGTTCGACTTGATCGAGAGCCGCCGCCGCACCCAGTAGGCCGCATCGGTGACGAAATTCATCGGGCAGACCCATGAGCAATAGACACGGCCCCCGGCGATCAGGAAAAAGACGGCGATCACAGCCGCGCCGATCAGGGCGGGTGTGGCAATGCCGAAGAACCCGGCGGCGAGCATCTGCAGGAACAGCAAGGGGTCCGTCATCGGCACCGTGTTGAGCAGTTCGCTGGATGCGATATTGCCCTTGAGGACCCACACGCCGAACCAGGGACCGGACATGAACATGGCGAGGATGGCGACCTGGCTGAAACGCCGCAGTGTTAGCCATTTGTAAGCCTCGATCCAGCCTTTTTGGAGGACCGCATCCTTGCCGATATCCTGGTCTGGAGTGGCCATCACTTCGCCTCCGGAATGCCGCGCTTCAGCGTTTCAAGCGCGCTGTTGGATGCCGGCGAGGTATCGGGCGCTGCGGCGCCTTTCTCCATCATCAGCCCGCGGCCCTGATGGTCGTAGGTGACGCCTTCGGGCAAATTGTAACGGTGCTCGGGATCGGGCGCGACGAGGCTCTCGCCCTTCTCCTGCTTCTGTTCCCAGCCGAGCCGGTAGTGCTCGCCCAGTTCGCCCTTGGCGAGTCGCGTGGGCAGGACCTTGATCGCCGCTTCTTCGAGAATGCAGGCCTTTTCGCACAGCCCGCATCCGGTGCAGCCGTCTGAATAGACCACCGGCTCGAAGAAGGCGTGTTTGCCGGAACGCGGATTGGTCCGGTATTCCAGCTTGATTGCCTCGCCACGCACCGGGCATACGTTGAAGCAGACCTCGCAACGCAGGCCCTGGAACGCGATGCAGGTTTCCTTGTCGATCAACACCGCCACGCCCATCTTGGCTTTGGTGATGTCGGTCAGCGCATGATCAAGCGCACCGGTCGGACATGCGGGCACACAAGGAATGTCCTCGCACATTTCGCAAGGGCCGGTACGTGCCGTGAAATACGGCGTGCCTGTCGCGACGTTTTCGCCAAGCTCCGCCAGCTTGAGGATCTCATAGGGACAATCGCGCACGCACAGGCCGCAGCGCACGCAGGAGGCGAGAAAGTCCTTCTCGGGCAACGCGCCCGGCGGCCTGATAGCGGCGGCGGGAAGCGACTTCGCGCCTTCCGCATGCATGGCGACGACGAGGCCGACGAGCCCCACGCCACAGGCGGTCTTCGCGGTGTCCGCGAGAAACCGTCTGCGGCTGATGGGCCGTTTCGGGCTCTTCCTGTCGCTCGGTGCGTCGGTCATCGTCCCGGCTCCGCGCCTAACGGGCGCTTTAGGTCTTCTCCACCTTGCAGGCGCACTTCTTGTAATCCGTCTCCTTGGAGAGCGGATCGGTCTGGTCGAGGGTGAGCTTGTTGACCAGACGGCGTGCGTCGAACCAGGCGATGAAGACAAGGCCTTCCGGCGGCTTGTTGCGGCCGCGCGTATCGACTCGGCTGACGACGTCGCCGCGCCGCGTCGAGACCTTGACCTTCGAGCCGTTGCGCAGCTTGCGCGCTTTTGCGTCCTTCGGGTGCATGTAGAGCACCGCATCGGGGACGGCCCGGTGAAGTTCGGGCACGCGCTGCGTCATCGATCCTGAATGCCAGTGCTCGAGTACGCGTCCGGTGCACAGCCACAGATCGTACTCCTTGTCCGGCGGCTCGGCGGCAGGCTCGTAAGGCGCGGTGATGATGTTGGCTCTGCCATCCGGTTTGCCGTAGAATTTCACGCCCTCGCCCTTCTTGACGTGCGGGTCGTATCCTTCACGGAAGCGCCACAGAGTTTCCTTACCGTCAATGATCGGCCAGCGCAGACCCCGCGCCTTGTGATAGGCGTCATACTCCGCCATCTCATGGCCCTTCTTCGGGATGCCGGGTGCCGAGTTGAACAGCCGGTACTCTTCGAACAGCCCCTTCTGGACGTAGAAGCCGAAATCCTCCGACTCGTCGTTGTCATAGGTGTTGCCCGCCTCGTCAGTCACCTGAGGCTTCGGGAACTTGTCGACCTGCCCATTTGCGTACAGGACCTCATAGAGCGTCTTGTCCGCCACGTCCGGCTTCTCCGCGATCAGCTCGTCCGGCCAGACGTCCTTGACCTTGACGTATTTGGAGAACTCGATGATCTGCCACACGTCGGAGCGGGACTCGCCCGGTGCCTTGACCTGTTGACGCCAGAACTGGGTCCGCCGCTCGGCATTGCCGTAGGCGCCTTCCTTCTCCGCCCACATTGCCGTGGGAAGAATGAGATCGGCGCCTTGCGCAGAGACCGTCGGATAAGGATCGGACACGGTGATGAAGTTGTCTTGAGCACGCCAGCCAGGATAGCCCTCGTCGTTCATGTTGGCGGCTGCCTGGAGGTTGTTGTTACACATCACCCAGAAACAGTTCATCTTACCGTCCTTGAGCGCACGGTGCATGGCAACGGCGTGGATCAGGGTCTTGCCCATGGTCTTGTCGTCGGCGCGCGGGATGGTGCCCTCAGGCAGCTGCCAAGTCTTCTCGGCGAACTTGCAGTGGGCGTCGTTCTTGACGACGAGGTCCGCCGGCAAGCGGTGCGTGAAAGTGCCCACTTCACGCGCAGTTCCGCACGCCGACGGTTGTCCCGTCAGTGAGAACGGGCTGTTGCCGGGCTCTGCTATTTTGCCCATCAGGAGATGGATATTGTAAACGAGCCCGTTCACCCACACGCCGCGGGTGTGCTGGTTGAAGCCCATGGTCCAGTAGGACGTGACCTTCTTCTTCGGGTCGGCATAGGCCTTGGCGAGTTTTTCAAGCTTCTCCGGCGGAACCTTGGTGAGCTTGGAGACATATTCGAGCGTGTAGGGCTCGACCGACTTCGCGTATTCCTCGAAGCTGATCTTCGTGAGTTTGCCTTTGGCCCGGTTCTTCGCCGCCTTCTCGCGCGGATCGTCAGCTCTCAACCCGTAGCCGATATCGGTCGGCGTCTTGGTGAAATTGACGTGCTTGTCCAGGAAGTCCTTGTTGTAGGCCTTGTTCTGGATGATGTAGTTGGCAATGTAGTTGGCAATTGCCAGATCGGTCTGCGGTTCGAACACCATGCCATTGTCGGCCAGTTCGAAATTGCGATTGTCGAACGTCGACAGCACATGCACCTCGCACCCGGGCTTGGTCAGCCGGGTGTTGGTCAGCCGCGACCAGAGAATGGGGTGCATCTCCGCCATGTTGGCGCCCCAGAGCACGAAGACATCCGCATGCTCGAGATCGTCGTAGCAGCCCATCGGCTCGTCGATGCCGAAGGCGCGCATGAAGGCGCCCACGGCCGAGGCCATGCAATGCCGAGCGTTGGGTTCCAGGCTGTTTGAGCGGAATCCTGCCTTGAGCAGTTTCTGGGCGGCATAACCTTCCCAGATGGTCCACTGACCAGATCCGAACATGCCGATGCCTTTCGGGCCTTTGGCCTTGCGGGCGGCGACCCACTTCTCGGCCATGGTCTTGAAGGCTTCGTCCCAGCTCACTTCCTCGAAGTCGCCGTTCTTGTCGTATTTGCCGTTCTTCTTGCGCAGCAGTGGCTTGGTCAGCCGGTCCTTGCCGTACATGATTTTGGTCAGGAAGTAGCCCTTGATGCAGTTCAGGCCCTTGTTCACAGGCGCGTCAGGGTCGCCCTGACTGGCGACAACACGACCGTCCTTGACGCCGACAAGCACACTGCAACCGGTGCCGCAGAAGCGGCAGACAGTCTTGTCCCAGCGGATGCCGTCGGCACTCTGCGCCTTGACCGGATTGATGCTCGGTGCTGCCAGACCCGCCGCCGAGGCCGTTGCGGTAACGGCGCTCTGCTTCAAAAAATCACGTCTCGATTCTGAGTAACTCATCTCCCTTGCTCCTCTATGTCAGTCGCGCGCGGCGGGGGTGTCCGCGCTCTCGTCCTCTTCCTTGTGGTGAAACACCAGCGCGGCGCTGAGCACGCCGTCCATCCGGTGAATTTCAAGCACCGCATCGCCGGGGTCGTTACCACCGACGTCTTCGACGGTGACGACAAAGCGGCCGTCATCGGTCATCTCGTGCACCTCGACACCGTCGAGCGTGGCAAGCCGCTCCGCGACGTCGCTGATGCGTTTCGGATTGGCATGAACCAGGAGGCCGTTGATGTTCATGCGACTACCTCCTCTTTTGGCGCTTGCTGGCGCATATCGATTGAAGTGTTGGGGCAGATCACCGCGCAGGCGCCGCAGCCGGTACAGCGCGTCTCGTCGACGAGCGGTAGTGCTCGGCCTTGCGTCATCAGCCGGAACCGGATCGCACCCGCCTCGCAGCTTTCATCGCAGGCGCGGCAGGTGATGCCGTTGAACGACAGGCAGGTACCCTTGATGTGTGCGGTGACGTGCCACGCGTCGGCCTGATCCAGGCTCAGCGCGCCCGTCGGGCACGCTTCGGCGCAGGCTTTGCAAAAGGTGCAAGCCGCGTTGCCGAACAGAAGCATCGGGAATCCGGCGGCGTCGCAACCAATCACGTCGGTCGGGCAGGCCTTGCGGCAATTGTCGCAACGTTCGCAATGCTCGCGAAAATCGTGCTCGGAGTGGCTGTAAGGCGGACGAATGACTTCCGACTCCGGAGTCATCCGGCCCCGTATCAATTCTGCTCGGCTGACTGCACTGCGCATCACGTGTGCCTCGCCGACTTTCGCGACACCTTCTATCTGCGTGTCGCGAGTCTTCGTTTCAGGTCAGGACGAATTGTCTCACGTTACGTCCTGAGGGGCCTTGACGCCGGTCAAGCAGAGCCCTCAGCAATTGGGCTAATAGGACATCTCAACAGGCACGCAGGAGGACGACATGACGGAGAAACTCCCCAAGGCGGTACGAGGTCTCATGGAGAGTCAAGAAGCTGTTTGGGAGGCGTATTCAAAGCTTGGCGAAGCCGCGGCCGGGGCCGGATCGCTTGATGCCAAGACCCGGCGGCTCGTCAAACTTGCTCTTGCGATCGGCGGTGGGTCGGAAGGGGCCGTGCATTCCCATACGCGCCGCGCGCTAGCCGAAGGATGCGCCGCGGACGAGATCCACCAGGTGGCCATTCTGGCCATTCCGACGCTGGGTCTGCCACGGGCGATGGCGGCAAGGACCTGGATCAGCGATGTTCTTGATGTCTAGTGAAGCCGAGTCTTGTTCAAATCTTACTTGTTGAACTCATCTACGCAAACCGGCTCGCCAACCAAGTTCGTCGTACCCGCTCCTGGCACCTAGCGGACATCGGTCGTTGGCGACAACACGTCTGTTTTGGAGCAACTAGCGCACAATTCATGGGCGTCTCGAATCCCTTGAGTGGTGCATAGTCCATGTGCCAACAGCTCAAGCAGCCCCCAATCGACAAATCTAAACGGCAACTCTCAACTCCAGACTCGTAGGACCTTGACCAAATCCTGCCCCCGCAACCAACTTTACTTGCGTCCCCGTTTCATTGGAGCGGGGATTGTTATTTGTAAGGCAACTTTGACCTCGAAAGCGGACATCAATGAGAGCGGCCCCAAACGTCCG
>Ga0209633_10002361_pt1 | contig 18278 bp, 16 predicted proteins | sample Cruoilmetagenom1_FD_187290 | JGI IMG/M metagenome (GOLD analysis project Ga0209633, IMG submission 187290) | Oil polluted marine microbial communities from Coal Oil Point, Santa Barbara, California, USA - Sample 1 (SPAdes) (version 2) | ecosystem: Environmental > Aquatic > Marine > Oil seeps ... | reverse complement strand
GTACACTTCGGGAACCACCGGCGAGCCCAAGGGGGTGGTACGGGATAATGGCGGCCATGTGGTGGCCCTGAAGTGGACCATGAAGAACATCTACGACGTGGACACCGGTGACGTCTACTGGGCGGCTTCCGATGTGGGCTGGGTGGTCGGCCACAGCTACATCGTCTACGGCCCGCTGTTCAAGGGCTGCACCACCATTTTGTTTGAGGGCAAACCGGTGGGCACGCCGGACGCCGGTGTCTTCTGGCGGGTGATCTCCGAGCACAAGGTCAAGGCCATGTTTACGGCACCCACGGCCTTTCGGGCCATCAAGCGCGAAGACCCCGATGCCAAGCTGATGAAAAAGTACGACATGTCCAACTTCAAGGCCCTGTTTCTGGCCGGCGAGCGCCTCGACCCCAACACCTTGCACTGGGCCGAAGCTGCCCTGAATGTGCCGGTGGTGGACCACTGGTGGCAGACGGAGACGGGTTGGGCCATCGCCGCCAACTGCATGGGTTTGCACGAATTTCCGGTCAAGGAAGGATCGCCCACCAAGCCGGCGCCGGGCTGGAACCTGCAGGTGGTGGACACCAACAATAAGCAGGTGGCGCCGGGCGAGATCGGGGCGTTGGTGGTGAAGCTTCCGTTGCCGCCGGGCACGCTGCCGACGTTGTGGCAAAACGATGACCGCTACGTGGCGTCCTACCTGGAGGAGTTTCCCGGGTACTACAAGACGGCCGATGCCGGTTTTATCGATACGGACGGTTACGCCTTTGTGATGAGCCGTACCGACGACATCATCAATGTGGCCGGCCACCGGCTCTCCACGGGTGCCATGGAGGAGGTGCTGTCGGACCATCCGGACGTGGCCGAATGTGCGGTGCTGGGGGTGGAGGACAGTCTCAAGGGCCAGGTGCCGGTGGGGTTCGTGGTGCTAAAAGCCGGGGTGACCAAATCCAAAGAGGCGGTCGTCAAGGAGGTGGTCCGGATGGTTCGCGATCGTATTGGTCCGGTGGCGGCGTTCAAGACGGCCACGGTGGTCACGCGCCTTCCAAAGACCCGCTCGGGCAAGATCTTGCGGGGAACGATCCAGAAGATCGCCGACAACCAGGCGTACAAGGTGCCGGCCACCATCGACGATCCGACAATCTTGGGTGAGATGGAAGATGCCTTAAAGGGTATTGGCTATGCGAGGGCCAGAAAGTCCTGATCATCAATCGATTTTGACTGGGTAATCAGACTGGGGGGGCAAGTTTTATACCTGTAGGGCTGGGTCTATTTGAGGTTGAAGATGACCTGCCCCTTACCGGCATTCTCCGCTTTCTGATCCCTGGTCCCCGCGCCGGGTTCCACGATAAAGATTCGCTCCCGTTCCACCCGTCCGTTTTCGAGCAGGTAGTGCTTGGCGTTGAACGCACGGGCATTGGCCAGCTTGCGGTAGTCGTTTCGGGTGACCTCGGTGTGTGTCCGCAGGAGTTTCTCCATGGTTTCAGGCGTCGATTCGACTGGTTTCCCGTTGTCGTCGAGCGGTATGGCAATGCCGGAAGCGGCAAACACGGTCCCTATGATGACCGGCCGTTCTGCATCATCCAGGACGATCTCTTCCAGCGGGATGGCGCTCTTGCCCGATTTCATCATGCGCTGGAGCTTGTCCGTCTTGAGCCGGTTTCCCAGTAGTATGACCCGCAGGGCCTCGCCGTCCGTTTCCGGCGCTGCCGTGCCCTGAACGTCCAGCTTCAGGGCCGGCCGTTCGAACAGGATCTTGGCCAGTTTGTCCATCTTCTCGGCATTTTCTTGGCTGATTTCTCCGACACCGGCGGCGAAATCCAGGTAGCTCAGCTCCTCGCCGCCGCCGGCCAGGGCGCCAATCGCGGCAAAGGGTGAGGTGACGATCTTGACGATCAGGTTCTTTAGGACGGTGAGCACCACCTTGCCGACCTTGAACTCGGGGTCGTCCAGGCTGCCGCTCACCGGCAGATCCAGCGCGATGTTTCCCTCGCGGTCCTTCAACAGTGCAACGGCCAGCTTGATGGGCAGGCCGACTGCGTCGGGGCTTTCCACCGGATCTCCCAGGGTGAGTTGATTGATGGTGATGCTGTTCGTCGAGTCCAGTTGTCGGTTCTCCATGAGATAGGCCACGTTGAAGGTCAGCTTCCCTTTTTCAAGGATGTAACCGATATATTTTCCGGAATAGGGCGAAAAGGGGCTCAGTTCGATGTCGGAGATATTCAGGTTCAGATCCATATAGGGCGCTTCGATCAGCGGGTTGATTTGACCGGTGATCTTAACCGGGGCGTGATCGGACCACATGCCCTCCAGGAGCACATCGGCCCGCTTCTCCCGGATGGATTCCAGGCCGGAAACACGGCCGCCCAAGTCGTTGAATTTGGCGTTGAAATTGGGTTTGATGAAGCGGTCGGAAAAATCCACATCCCCATTGCCGAGGGTGATCCGGGCGATACGGATCGGTGGCTTTTTCGTGTCGGGCACCGGCTTCGAGATTGATTCAGGTACCGGCCCGGTGCTGTCGGTATTCCCGGTGCCGGTCGCCGGCGCTGAATCAGGCGGATTGAACATGGAGACCAGGTTGATGCTGCCGTCCGGATCGATGATCACGCGAGCAAAAAAATCGGTGAGGGAGACCTGGTCGATGGAGAGCCGGGTGGGGTTCATGCCTACCTCGAGGTCGTCGAGGAGAAGGACTTCCCACTTGAGAAAATCGTTTGAATTTTTGCGGTCGATGGCGGCAAAGCGGTTGAGTCCGGCCTTGCCACGATAGGTGATTACCGGTTCCGCCGCTCTCTTTTGAGACAGCCCCATGTGGCCCTCGGTATTGAAAAAACCCTGGGTAACGATCAGGCCTGCCTGTTCGGAGATGTAGGGCTGGAAGGGACGGATATCCATATTTTTGACGTTAATGGCCATATCCAAGGCCAGGGGCGCGACGGTAACGGCGCCGCCGGCCTGAATGTGCCCACCCTGTTCCCAGTGCAGTGAAAGATCCGCCTTGCCCATTGAGCCGGTTGCCGTGGAGAGATCCGAAGCGGACAAGCTGATTTGGTCCACCCTGAACTTGACCGGTTCTTCCGGCACCCGGTCCTCCACGTCCATGCTGACATCAGAAATCGTGACGGCCTTGAGATTGACGACAAAGGGATTGGGTGTCGGTTCGGGTGGTTGCCCGTCATTACCACCCGAAACCACAGCATTATCCGTTTCCGGGGATTTGGCCTCGGACAGGGGGACAAAGGCCTTGACCAGGTTCAGTGTGCCATCCTTCTCCCTGCGGCAGGAGAGTTGCCCGCCGGAGAGCAACAGACTGCCCAGGGTTAGATCACGCCGGGCCAGGTCCGCCGTTGTCTCGTTCAGGCGCAGTTTATCAAGCGTGACCAGGGGTTCGTCGTCATCCTCGTCCACCACCTCGAGTGCATCCACTTCAATATGGACGCCGGCGAAGGAAACCAGGGGGATATCGTCCGCCTGGCTGACACGGTAACTGCCGCCGAATGAAACACGGCCGTCCACGGTCTTAAAGTCAAAATGATCCTTGTAGTAGGGGACGTACCGGGAGATCTCGACGCTGGACACATCGATCTCCCCGGACACCTGGAGCGGTGCGATAGAAGCGGTGCCGGACAGGCTGACGGATTCATCGGCCTCGCTTTTCAATGTCAGGCGGTAAGCGGCCGTGCGGTCGCTGTTGAGACCAAAATTATTTATCTCGAGGTCGACGTCGCTGATCGTCGTGCGAAACGGGTCACTGTTGGCCAAGTCCGTAAAATGGACGACGCCCCGTTTCAGGTTAAACGCATCAATGGTCACCACCGGCTGAAATTCACCGGTGTCATCTTCAGCCGCTTTAACCTTCGCCTTGTCGTAGGCTTTTACCGTCAGGAAGGGCAGGAACAGCTTCCCCGAGGGGAGTCGCCTTAAAAAATACTCCGGTGCGGACGACTCCACCAAGGCCAATCGAAGTTGTCCGGTGAGGACCTTCGAGGGTAAGATGTCGAGTTTCAGATTCGGGTGGTAAACGAACGGATCACCGTTTCCGTCTGCCAGCCGCGTGTTAATAATGGCAAACAGACCGGCCACCACCAGCTCCGGTTGGCCACCTTCCAGCATCCTGAAATCGATTTCGGTGTTAATTTCTAAAGTAAGCGACTGGACCGCCAGATTTCCCGGTAGGGTTACATAAGGCAGGTAGTGGGGCACGTTCAGTTTGGCGACATCCGCTTCCACCCGGGTTTCCCGTGTGGGTCCGAAGGGTCGTGTTCTGCCCTCCAGGGAAAACGCGGCACCGTTGATCCGGGCCGCTAGGTTAAACAGCGTGGGGAGATCCATGTCCGCCGGCCGGGAGGAGAGGTCTGAAACGCGCAGGCTCAGATCCTCGATTTGGTGGCTGACGGAGACCATTTGGTCGTCCAAAGCGATCCGGCCGCCGGTGATGCGGGCGTCGTATATCGCAAGGGCGAACCCGCCGGCATCGGCTGGTGTCGCCGTGTCCGGGGTTTCGGGCGTGCTGTCCGCACCGATATCCGAAAAATTGAATGTGAGCTCGCCGGTGCGCACCAGGGATATATCCGGATTGACCACCCGCACGGACTTAAGCACCAGGGCCCGCTTGAATAGGGAGGATGTCTGCAGATCGGCGTAAGCTTCATCCAGCTTCACGAAGGACGCGCCGCCAATTTCGCGAATATCGAGATCCCTGAGGGTGACCGCCAAGGTGATGGGGTTGACCCTTACCGCTCCCACAGCCACTTGCCGGTTGATGGCCTCGGCGACCTGCTTTTCAAGGATGCTGCGCACGATAAAGGGGGCGCCGAGGAATCCGAAAAGGACGTAAAACACGAGGACGGCGAATAGGGTGATTGCGATTTTTATTTGCATTGGGGTCAGGTCCGCCGTTTTAATCATCTCTGTTGTATTGCTTCGGCAATTACATTCAGGGCCTGTTCGACCAAGTCTATATCCGCCTGGGTGCCCATATGGCCCAACCGGAACACCTTCTCGGCCAGCGGGCCGTAGCTGCCGGCCACCACCAGGCCCCGTTCCCGTAACCGTCGGTCCCACACCTCCCACGAAATTCCTTGGGGAATCCGGGCGGCCGTGACCGTTGGGGAAGGGATGGCCCCGACGGCCGGAAACAGGTCTATCCCGATCTCCACCAGGCGCCGGCGGCAGAAGCGGGCCGTCGCATCATGGCGGTTAAAGCTGTTTTCCAGGCCTTCCGCCAGCAGCAGCCCGGCGGCCGCATACAGGGCGGCCACGCCCTGCCAGCTGGGAGTGTATGGGAAAAAGCGGTTTTTTAGCGCCTGCTGAAACGGCTTTAATGCATCGTAGCCCACATAGCCCACGGCGTCGATAATCTCCCACGCCTTGGGGCTCACCGACAAAAAAGACATGTCCGGCGGGGCGGAAAGACATTTTTGTGATCCACCCAGGCACAGATCGATATGCCAGTCATCGGCCAGTACCGGGACGCCGCCGGCCCCGGCCACCGTGTCCACATAAAACAGGGGAACCCGGTAGGCATGTTTCAGGCGGCCCAGCTCTTCCAGGGGGTTGAGGGTGCCCGATGGCGTCTCACAGTGAACGGCGGTGATCATTCGGGGCTTGAATTCGGCGATGGCCGCCTCTATGCGGGGCGTGTCATTGATGGTTTCGTCATAGCTGAAACCAACTGTTTTTACCTCGGCACCGATCGATTGGGCCATTTCACCGATGCCGTAGCCGAAGACCCCGGTGGCCACGGCCAGCACCCGGTCACCGGTCACCAGGCAGCTTTTCAGGGCGCTCCACAGGGAGAGCATTCCCTCGCCGGACATGATCACGATATCGTCCCGGGTGCCGCAGATGGCTTTCAGCCGCCGTTGGGTACGTGTGTAAAGTTCGACAAATTCCGTTTCCAGGTCCCCGGAGCCATAAGGTTCCAGGTAGACCTGCCGGATGACCTCGGGTACCACCACCGGGCCGGGTACCATGGGAATGGGATAGGTTTTCACGGCAGCCACTCCTTTGTGTGTATGCGGATGGTAAAAATATACTACACTTCGATGCTGCGAATCTGCATCAGCAGGGCTTGAATCCGTTCCCGGTGTTCCGGTGGAATCATGAGCACGAACACGGGCTGATTGGCGAGGAGAGCGGCCGGTGGTGTTCCGAGTCGGCCGGCGGCGTAGTTATGCCGATTTCCCTCGGATCCCAGAAATTGCATCACATCGGCGAAGTTGCCCGTGTATCCCTGGGCGTCGATATGCTCCAGGTGTTGCAAAAAAACGTCATTGACCGTCAGAATAAAAGGGTCCATATCCGCAAATCCCGTCTGACCGCAATTTCTGGCCGATACCATGCACCGGCAGCCAAAGGGCCGCACCGAATAGATAGAGCAGGCATCGTCCGCCAGCACAGCGCAAGGGCCGGCCTCGGGGTTCAGGCGCTCTTCAGGCGGGTCGCCATTTCGGGCACAGATGTCGGCCATGCGGTTGATGGATACCCGGGGCATGAATCGATCCGGATGGGATTTCCTGGCAATGGCCTCCAGGCAGTTCACTTCACCGGTTTTCTCAAGATGAGAAATGATCCGATAGCCTTCCAGGGTGGTCATGGTGACGTTAGCCGTACAGCAGTGTGCACAGGATTTTTTACACGCCAGGTCAAATTGGTCCACAAACCGGTCGTAGATATCGACCATGCGTTCGAAAACGGTCAGTTTGGTGTTCAGATCCATTCAATAGGCTTTCCATGGGATAAAAGTGGTCGTGGTTCTCTTCACATCTATCGATCAACGTATCCGGCGGTTCGATCAATTGGTGGAAAGTATGTCGACTGATTCGATGTCCATCTTTGATTGTAGAGAGGCACTTTCCCCTTATACCCCAATCCGATCCATTTTTCCAGTGGTTACCGGCCAGCCGATTATCTTGACAAGGGGCGGATGGGTCGGTAGTTGATGTGACATCCGTCGGTTCTGCCACAATACTGCATTAGCAACATGGCGAGAACCATTTAACAATATGAAAATACATCGTTAACTGGAGGATGCCATGAGCAACAAGGTCTATTTTATCGATATGCGTGCCACGATCAAGGAGAATTTTATCGCCAAAATTGGCCGGCTCATGGAAACCGCCGGCATTTTAACAGTCCTCAACAAGCGGGATTTGACGGCGGTGAAAATTCATTTTGGGGAGATGGGAAATGCGGCGTTCATACGCCCGGTGTATATCCGAAAAGTGGTGGAGATGGTCAAGCAGGCCGGTGGCATTCCTTTTCTCACCGATGCCAACACGCTGTACGCCGGTACCCGCAGCGACGCGCCCCATCACCTGACCACGGCCATCGCCAACGGTTTCGCCTACGCGGTGATCCAGGCGCCTTTGATCATTGCCGACGGCCTGCGGGGCAAAAACGAAACGACGGTCTCCATCCACCAAAAGCGGTTCGAATCGGTCTATATCGGCAAGGAGGTTGTGGAGGCCGACGCCCTGGTATCCGTGGCCCATTTCAAGGGCCATGAGCTCTCCGGTTTCGGCGGCACCATCAAAAATGTGGGTATGGGCTGTGCGTCCCGAAAAGGCAAGTTGGCCCAGCACTCCAGCCTGTCGCCGAAAATTTCAGGCGAACGGTGCATCGGTTGCGGTGAGTGCCAGGCGCACTGCTCCCAGTATGCCATCTCGATGGTGGATGAAAAGGCACGGATCGATGCCGACGCCTGCATTGGTTGCGGCGAGTGTATCCTCATCTGCCCCAACGAAGCCATCGAGGTGCAGTGGAACCAATCCATCCCGGTTTTTCTGGAAAACATGGTAGAATATACCATGGGTGTGCTTGCGGGAAAGGCAAACAAAGCCTTGTTCATTAATTTTATCACAGATGTCTCCCCGGCATGCGACTGCTTCCCGGCCAACGACGCCCCCATCGTCAAAAATATCGGCGTGGTGGCGTCCACCGACCCTGTGGCCATCGACCAGGCCTCGGTGGACCTGGTGAATGCGGAGCCGGCCTTGGCCGGCACCCTGCTGACCACGAACATCGCGCCCGGTGAAGACAAGTTCAAGGGCATCTATCCCAAGGTGGACTGGGAGATCCAGCTGGACTACGCCGAAGCATTGGGCCTGGGTGCTCGGGCATATGAGCTGGTAACCCTGTAGGATGACGAAAGGCAAGAATGCTGCGCGCCGACGTTCAGATGGCCCTCCCAAAAACGCCTTTGGCGGGACTGGGGCTGACTATTCACATGGTGATGTGATTCTTATGAATAGCGCCATATTCCTGTCCGCGTTTCTACCATATCTTGAGGCTCCGGCCCTTCAGGGTCAACAACGCTTCCGTGGTGATTCTGAGCCGATCGGTCAATATGCCCGAAAACACACGATAGATGACGTATCCGAAGGCCAGTTTATCGGTGCCGGTCAATTGTTCGATGTAGTAGATGTCCGTGGCCAGGCAAACCGTTTCGCCGACGGTGACGGCCGAGGCACTGCGGGGCGCGCACGCCAGGGCGCCCATCTCACCGAAGACATCGCCCCTGCGCTGAAGCAGGGCTACGGGTTTACCGTCCTTCATCAGCCGGACCTTCCCGTAGACCAGAAAGTAGAGCCATGTATCGGCACTACCCTGCTCGAAAATGGTTTCTCCGGCGTTGAATTTTCTGATCTTGCTCATGGACATCAGGTGCTGGAGTTCATCCTCCTGAAACGGTTCGAAAATTTCGAACTTCCGGATGTCATTCAGGACTCTCTGGTTTCCCTTTAAAAAGTCGGTTTCCTGCATGGTGGTCCTCGCTGATTCGATCGCTCAATGAAACCAGTGAAGCAGTGATGCATGCCGAAACTGGCAGCGGTCTTTTTTTAAACGGTGCCTTTGCACAAAATTGAACAGGAAGGGTACAATGATCAGATGGCGAAAGGCGATAAAATCCCGTTTTCCGGTGAACTTTGAAAAGCGCAAAGCATCCTTTCCATTGTCTGAACAAATGTTAAGCACAATTGCTGCCAACCCAAACGAAAATCTACTGGCTGGTGTGTCAACATCTGATCCGCGTCTCGGCTTTTTCAAATTTCCGTCGGCGTGTGGCAAAGAAAGGTAGATCGGGAATCAGAAAATGAGCAACGGCAAGAATTGGGTCATTCGGGATCGGTCTGGTGTTCAAGTTTGGCGAACCAGGCCTTGATGACGGCGTTGGCCAATGTGGCCAGGGGAATGGCAAAGAATAGCCCCCAGAGGCCCCACAATCCGCCGAACAGGAGCACCGCCACCACAATGGCCACCGGGTGAAGGTTTACCACGCCGGAGAGCAGCAGCGGTGCCAGCAGGTTGCCATCGAGAATCTGGATCACCGTATAGGCAACCATGGCCGAGGCGAACTGACTGCTCCAGCCCCATTGGATGAAGGCAACCAGCGCCATGACAAATCCCATGACCGTCACGCCGATATAGGGAATGATGACGGACAATCCCACAAACAGAGAAATTAACAGGGAGAATTGCAGTTCCAGGACACTGAACACAGAATAACTGATGCCCCAGATAATCAGAAACTCCCAGCCTTTCCCTCGGATGTAATTGGTGACCTGGACGTTGGCCTCCTGCCATACGGATTCGGTGAGGTCCATGTTATCGGGCAAAAAATGACGCCACCAATCCAGGATGAGCGCCTTATCCTTCAGCAGGAAAAAGACCATGAACGGCACCAGTACCAGATATACCACCAGGTGGATGAGGCCCACGACCGAGGCCAATGACAGCGTCAGGACGCGTTTGCCCAGGGTGGATATTCCGGTGTTGAGAAACGCGATGATCTCCCGGATTTGGCTTTCAGAGATCAGGTCCGGGTAGCTGGTGGGCAGCTGAAGCAGTTGGGATTGAACGGTGGTCAGCATGCCGGGCAGCTGCTGGACCAGCTGGCTGATCTGCTTGACGGTCAGGGGGATCAACCAAAGAATCATGACGATCATACCGACAATGAAGACCGTGAAGACCGTCCACACGGCGGCCAGCCGTGGTACGTGGGAACGCCTCAGCAGAGCGACCATTCCATCGAGCAGATAGGCGATAACGATACTGATCAGCAACGGTGTCAGCAGATTCCCCAGGAAATAGGCCAGGCCCGCTCCCACCAGCAGCATAATGCCGAGAATTACCCGCTGGGGATCCGAAAAATGTCGGTTTTTCCAATCTCTGAACAAATCAAACATGGATGGGTATCCCGTTAGAACCGGTATCCATAGAAAAGTCCCAGTGTGTCCATGCCTTCGTTGGGCGATGCCAGATAGGCATTGGACATGTGGTCGAAGGCAAGGATAATCCGATGACACCGATTGACGGCATAGCCGATTTCGATGGGAATTCTAAACAGCACCGGTGAGCCCAGTGATTTTCGTTCGGCCGAGTCCGTATCCCGTTTGCCGTCGTGAAGGGCCAAGCCGAGTCCTGTTGAAAAAAAGAATGATGAGGCCGGCTCCCACTGGAGCAGGAAGCCCCCGTACAGCTTGCTGGTATCGCCCCTGGTGTTAAGGCCGGCCCCCACGGTGGGGTAGGCTGTAGCGGAAAGCAGGCGGAATAGTGCATGGTTGAAGATTACCTCCGCGCAAAGGTCCGGCCCTGCCTCCTCCTTTGATTCATGACTCCACAATCCGTCAACATCGTGGGCCGCCAACCCGAAACGGAGTTCCCTGACCGGACCGGCCGGGGGCGTCGTTTCAACGGCGTACCCGCTGCCGGTCATGACCAGCACAAGGGCCAGCGCCAGCAGTCTGGTATGTCGACAGTGGTGCCGGGTGCCCGCTTTTACCAGGGTCATTCAGCGGCATCCGGAGGAAGCTCACAGGTGTCGCCCCGCATCGATTTTTTGGTTTCTACAAAATGAGCCGCTGCCAGGGCAGCCGTGCAGCCGTCACCCGCCGAAAGAACGATCTGGCGGGCGAACTTTTCCCGCAGATCCCCGATTACGTATACACCGGGCGAGTTGGTTTCACACTTTTCGTCGGTCACCACCATACCGTCGGCGTTCATACGGGTACCGGCGGGGACCAGTTCGTTGTTGGGGTTGAAACCAACAAAGATGAACACCCCGTCCACGTCGAGTACTCGTGTCTTTGCCGTCACGGTGTCTTTCAGGGCGACGCCTTTCACCCCGTTGGCGTCGGCCTCAATCTCGGTGACCACGGTGTTCCAGAGCATCTCGATGTTACAGTCGTCAAAAATGCGTTGCTGGAGGATCTTGCCGGCCCTTAGTTCATCCCGGCGGTGGGCGATGTAAACCTTTTTGCACAGCTTGCCCAGATAAAGGGCCTCTTCTGCGGCACTGTCTCCGCCGCCGACCACTACCACCGTTTTTCCCCTGAAGAAGAATCCGTCACAGGTGGCGCAGTAGGAAACGCCCTTGCCGTAGAGTTCTCGCTCTCCGGGCACATCGAGTTTTCTCGGGCTGCCGCCGGTGGCCAATACCACCGCATGGGTCTTCAGCGACTCGCCGTTGGCCAGCTTCACCGTATGATAGTCCAGCCCTGGGTCCAGTGCCGTCACCTCCTGGGAGATCATTTCCAGATCGTAGGCCTGAGCATGCTGAGTAAATTTCATAGACAGCTCGGCGCCGCTGATGTGGGTGAAGCCCGGATAATTTTCTACTTCGTCGCTCATGGTCACCTGGCCGCCGGTGATGCCCTTTTCCACCAGCACGGTCTTGAGCGCCGCCCGTATGGCGTAAATGGCGGCGGATAAACCGCCCGGGCCGCCACCGATGATTACCAGGTCATAAAAATCGCATTGTGCCATGATCAACCTCCCTTCTTCTGCCGGGACAAGGCTTTTTGCAGTTGGTCCCCCAGCGAGCCCATCGAGTTTGCGTTTGCGCCGGCATATTCCTGCCATTCCTGGTCATCGGCCATATCGCCGGTACCCAGAGAAATTTTTCGTTCCCCGGCATTGACGCCATCGATGGTCACGGTGATGGCGGCCCCGGGCTTGAGGGTTTCGATCCGGGAGGCTTTTTCCGAAGCGGCGATCTTTGATCTGGGCAGCAGGCCGGTGATGCCCGGTGCCAGGCTCACGAAGATGCCGAAACGCTCCTTTTTTTCCACTCGCCCCCGCACCGTCCCGCCCGGCTTGAATTTTTCTTCGATGTCCGTCCAAGGATCGCCTTCGGCATCCTTGATGCTCAGGGAAATGCGCTTGCGGTCCGGGTCGAACTCCTTGACCATTACCATGATCTCGTCACCGGGGGCGACCACCTCTTCCGGCCGCATCACGCGGCGCGTATAGCTCATTTCGCTGATGTGCACCAGTCCCTCGATGCCGGGGAAAAGCTCGATGAAAGCGCCAAAATTGGCGCATCTGGTCACCTTGCCCATCATTTTGTCTCCCACGCTGATCCGGTTGGGGGCATCGGCCCAGGGATCACCCATCGCCTGCTTGACGGAAAGGGAGATCTTCTTGGTTCCCGGCTTGTCGCCGTCTTTGATACCCAAAAGCTTCACCTGGAGTCGATCCCCCACCTTGACGGCCTGCTCGGGGGTGTCCAGTCGGGACCAGCTCAGTTCGCTGATATGCACCAACCCATCCACGCCGGGGGCCAGTGAAACGAAGGCACCGAAGGGCAGAATACGCACCACGGTGCCCTCGAAGACCGAATCTTCATTCAACTGCTCCATGAACGCCTTGCGGCCGGCTTCCATCTCCTTTTGGAGGAGTTCACGCCGTGAGACCACGATGTTGCGTCCCCGCTCTTCGAATTGCTTGATGATAAAGGGGAAGGTCTGGCCCACGTAAACTTCCGGATCTTCCACATAGGTCAGATCCATCTGGCTGATGGGACAAAAGGCCCGCTTTTTGGTTACCTCCACCTGGAATCCGCCCTTGATGACGGCCGCCACCTTGCCCTCCACCGGAATGCGTTGTTCCCAGGCATCCCGGAGCATATTCAGGCCAGCGATCCCGGAGATGGCCTTGGACAGACGGATTTCGCTTTCGTCGGCGGCAACGACGTAGAGGTCCAGCTCGTCCCCTTCAACAAGCGCCAACCGGCCATCCTCATCCAGCAGCTCGGACTTTTCCACCACCCCGTCAACTTTGGTGCCCGTGTCCACAAATACGCTGCTGCTTCCGATGGAGATGATTCGTCCCTGGATCCGGTCACCCACCCGGATATTATCATTCATGCCTGCACTGTAGGATTCGAAAAGTTCGGCAAAGCTTTCTTCCCCGCCCGTGGACTCATTTTCAAAATCGTCGTTCATGGTTGTTCTCCCGGTCGATTATAATGTGCGGCAACTTCACCAGAAAATGATGGCTTTTGCAAGCCTATAGTCGGTTAAGGGCCATTTATGGATACGGGCCGAAGGCACGGTCCACCAGCGGGGACAAAGGCCTTAAAAAGCCGCTGCCAGGGTTGACAACGCACTGGGAAAGGGTAAGCTTGACCCAATCAATCAAAAGGAGATGTCATGGCCATCAGTAAGTGGGATCCGCTGAGAAACATTGCCACTTTGCAGGACCGCATCAACACGCTTTTTGACGATTCGTTCCCGTGTCGGACGGATGAGGATGGCCAGGTCTCCCTGTGCGCCTGGACGCCCGGTGTGGATATTTTTGAAACGGAACAGGGCGTCGTCATCGCCGCCGACCTGCCGGGCGTGAATAAGGAGGATGTGTTGTTGGAAGTTAAAGACAACGTGTTGACCATCAGTGGAGAGCGGTCCGTCGATCCGGTATACCAGGCGACAAACTATTATCGCCGGGAGCGCATCTGTGGAAAATTCCAGCGGACGTTCACCCTTCATGCGATGGTTTTGCCTGAAGCGATCAAGGCCAAATTCAAAAACGGCGTGCTGGTGGTGGAGATCCCCAAACCCGAGGAGGACACATCCCGGCAGATCTCCGTGGACATAGAATAGATCCGCGGCGTCTTGAAGGTCGGCAAAAATACGGCGATCGTTCCGCCGGGGATCTGCTTCATGAAAGCATCCAAAACCGATGCCATGGTGTGGCTTATCCAATCGTATTTTTGACGATTCCCACCAGTTTTTCCGGGTCGAAAGGCTTTTTAACAAAAGCAATGGCATTCTTGATGGCGTGGTCGCCGTCGATGCCGCTGACCACGATGATCGGGGTGTCGCGCAGGTCTTTGTCCTTGCGCAATTTGCGATAGAAGCGGGGGCCCCACTCGCCGGGCATCTGCAGGTCCAGGGTGATCAGATCGGGTCTCTCCCGTTTAACCACATCCAGTCCTTCCATGGTGGAAGAGGCGGTGCAGGTTTCGTAGCCGTTGTCGCTGAATACGGCTTCCAGATATCTGACCACAATGGGGTCGTCGTCGATAATGAGAATTTTTTTTGGCATGATAGAAGCCTCCATCATTAATGGATTCCCGCCTTGATGTGGCACTCACCGCACATAATCGGTCCCTGCTTCTGTTCCTGATGGCAGCCTTTGCAGTTGGTGTGAAAGGCCTTGATCAACGGCGGCTGACCATCGGATCCTTCCAGGTCGTGGCATTCCGAGCAACGCCGGTCTTCCGATGATTCATCTTCCACCAGCCGGCCACCTTCGTAGACGTGGTGGCACGTGGCGCAGTCATCGATGCCGGCGGTTTCATTGTGTGCATCGTGAACGAATACCGACGGTGTGCGCTGGGGGTTGTCGAAGTTGGTGTTGTCCACGACGGTCATCTCCTCCTGGGACCATGCCGGGGTGGCGGCCAGGAGGATTCCTATCAATAGTGGCAGTGCGATCAGCGTGACGGTTCTCATGATTTCTCCTGGTCTTAGGGCCCCGCTTGCGCGGGCTTTTCCATCACTTCGTAGATAATGTCCCCGAAGAACTTGATGTCCAGTCCGATTTCATAGTGGTGCACAATGTCGTGCAAGCCGCTGTGGCAGTTGTGGCAGGGGGCCACGAGGACCTCGGCGCCCTTGGTCTTGGCGACGAAGAGTTGTTCGGCCTTGACGCGGTTGCCTTCGATGCGCGTCATTTTGAAGGGAGGGCCGGTGTTGATCACGCCACCGCCGGCGCAGCAGCAGTAGTTATGTTCCCGGTTGGGGTGCATCTCGATCACATTCTCGCACAGGGCATGGGCCACGTAACGGGCTTTTTCGTGCAGCCCGCCGCCGCGTACCACGTTGCATGGATCGTGCAGGGTGATGGGCGGCCGGTATTTCTTGGCGATCTTGATGCGGCCCTCCTTGATCAGATCATGGTAGAACTCGATGGCGTGGACGATGGTAAAGGGCGGCATGGACCAGCCCAGCCATCGGTTGCCCATGTCGTAGACCGAGCGGAAGGCGTGGCCGCATTCGCCCATGACGATTTTCTTGACCTTGAGTCGGGCGGCGGTCTCGAAATGGGATCGCTTGAGGCGCCCCATGATCTCGTTGTCTCCGGTGAACATGGCCATGTCGCTGTTGTCCCACCCCACGGAGGCGGGCATGGTCCAGTTGACCCCGGCCACCTGCATGATGATTGCCGCCTGGTAGATCAGCTGGGCCTGGAACTTGGGTTCCGGGGCAATGACGCTGTACATGATGTCCGCCCCCTCTTTTTCCATCGGGATGCGCAGGTCGGGAATCTCCACCCGGGCTTCCTCTTCCTGCCATTGGAGGGTATCCGGCCACTCGTCGCCTTTGACCCACATCTGGTTCATGGTCACCGAATGACTGTGGGCCGTGTCCTGAATGTAGAGCGGGGTGACCCCCAGCTTGTGGATGATCCGGCGCACCACGCTCATCAGATAGGTAATGTCGATGCCGAAGGGGCAGTACTGGGTGCAACGCTTGCACAGGTTACATTCGGTGTGGGCGATGATGGCCGCCCGGCGGATAAATTCCGGACTGACCCGCCCCTTTTTTCGCAGCATCTCCCAGATGGTCTGCTTGACTTTTCCCACCGGTGAGTAGTGCGGGTCTTTATCGTGGGACAGGTAGTAGTGGCAGGCTTCCGAGCACAGCCCGCAGTGAATGCAGGTCTCCACGTAGGTCTTCAGCCGGGCGCCGGTTTCGGACTCGATGACGCCGTTGATCACCGACTGGATTTTCGCTTCGCTGAGCCGGGAGATGCCGACGTCGATACCCTCGTCCACGACGCCGGCTTTTTCTTTTTTTAACGGTCCCGCCATGTTGAGAACTCCTTTTTCGGCTTATGCCGGATTTCAAGGTACACCGGCCTCCGGTTGATTCAATCCATTGCGCCTACCAATCCCGGGCGTGTCGCACCTTGCCGAACTCGGAACCCATGTAGGCCCGGGTGAAAGGCGAGAAAAGCATGTGGCTGAGCCTGGTGAAAGGGATCGCCGCGAGCATGATGTCTCCGGCCAGCACGTGCAGACACATGACCAGTGGATAGGACAGCCACTGGTGGTAGGCCAGAAAGCCGGTGACAAAGGGCGCCGCCACGATGGCCAGGATCACGAAATCCGAGGCCGAGGTGATGAACTTGACATCCGGCTGGGTGAGCCGTCGAGCCAGAAAATAGATCGCCCCCAGAATGACGATGATGGCCATGACATCGGCCACGGCGTCGGGCAGGGTCCACCAGCTGATGGCAAAAGCCTCGTCCCAGAGCAGGACGTGGGAGAGTAGAAATAGGGGGGTGGCTATCAGGCAGGCATGGAAGGCGAATGTGATCACGGTAAGAACGGGCTGACGCCGCCAGCTCACCGTGGCAAATGGGATGATCCAGTGCAAAATGGACCGCAGGCTGTAGCGCCAGCTCATGTAGGTGAAAATGAATTTCTCTTTTTCGGCCACCAGCATCAACATCCGGACGATGCGGTAGATGCTGCCCCCAAAGAAGAGGATAAAGGCGATCCATGCCAGCGGCCCACTGACGACGTTGTAGAAGGTATGCATCTATTTCTCCTCTTCTGGAGGTACACCCCCGAATACGAGCTGAATTGAAAAAATAAAAAAGTCAAAACGCTCAGCTCAGGCGGCGATTTCAGAAACAGGGACGATGCGCCGGACGTAGCTGCCCGCCTCGATGGTGCGCAGCATCAGGTGCGTGCCCTCGGGGCTGAAGATTGGGTCCCAGGCGGCATCACAGGATGTGGACCAGACCCGGTCGTTGACTGCGTAGGTGTATTGGCCTTTCTTCTCTACCTTGGCGGCCACGTCCTTTCCGTCCGGGCTGAAGACCGGCTTCCAGGCCATGTCCCAGGTACCGGACCAGGGACTGCCGTCCACGACCACGCGGAAGGTTTCCGCATCCTTGGCCAGGGCGGCGATGCGCTGCCCATCCGGGCTGAAGACCGCGTCGGTGACCAGCTTGGTGAAGGTGGCCGACCAGGGCACACCGTCTACGGCCACGGTCCAGCGGCCGTAGCTGGGGGCCACGATGGCGGCCAGCCGGCTGCCGTCGGGACTGAACATCTGATGCCAGAGCTGAACAAAGCGTCGATCCCAGAGGATGTTGCCGTTCTCGGCCAGCCCCCACATGCCCTTTTCCCGCACCGGGGCCACGACCGTTCCGCTAATCGGGTTGAACACCGGTTCCCAGACGGTGGCGTAGTGGGCGTCCCATGGCACACCGTCCACGGCAATGGTGTAATCGTAAAGGTTGAGCCGGACCTCTGCGGCCAGGTGCCCGCCTTCCGGGCTGATGGCCAGGTTCCAGACGTTAACGAAACGCGCGTCCCACGGTTTGCCGTCCAAGGCGGCGGTAAAGCTGCCCTCCTGAAATTTGTGGATTTCGCCCGAATCCACCGATTCCACCTGAACGGCACCGGCGGTGTGCCGGCCGTCGGGGCTCAGCGCAAAAAAGGTCATGTTGGCGTAAGTCTGCTTCCAGGGTTGGCCGTTGAGAACCATGGCGTACTGCATGTCCTGTTGCACGGCGGCAGCGATACTGGTGCCGTTGGCGTTGAATCGAGGCTCCCAGATATAGCCGAATTTGTTTTCCCATGCCTTTCCGTTCACGGCCATGGTCCATTCGCCCATTTCGGACACCAGGGCGGTGAGTCGGCCATCCGGTGAGAAACGCAGGTGCCAGATTTTATCGAACACCGTTTCCCCCCAGGCCCGGCCGTTGACGCAGACGGTGAATTCTCCTTCATCCACGTTGACGACGGCGGCGATCTTTTCCCCGTCGGGGCTGACATAGGGCTCCTCAACCCATTGGTATTCCGCTTTCCAGGAGTCCAGGGGAATCTTTTTCTCACTGGTATCCCAGTCCCAGCTTCGGGAATCAACCATAGTACCTCCTAATTGGGATGCCGGCGCGTGGATTCTCAGGTGATGATGAATGATTGCCGGCCATGTATTCCTCCGCTGAGAAAAACAGACCCCTCGACAGCGATGGCCTGC
>Ga0209633_10002360_pt1 | contig 18280 bp, 14 predicted proteins | sample Cruoilmetagenom1_FD_187290 | JGI IMG/M metagenome (GOLD analysis project Ga0209633, IMG submission 187290) | Oil polluted marine microbial communities from Coal Oil Point, Santa Barbara, California, USA - Sample 1 (SPAdes) (version 2) | ecosystem: Environmental > Aquatic > Marine > Oil seeps ... | reverse complement strand
AATCCGGGCGACTTTGCGGAATGGGGCTCGATAGGCCGAAATACGCTATATCTGTTGCCCGTGGGTGCGACTGCAGGGCCAAGCGCGCATTGGCGCAGACCTTGTTTGACCCACAATGAAGATCATCGGGCGACACGGGTAGGGGCCGGAGATGGCCGGGTTCCGCATTGGCATCGACCTCGGCGGCAGCAAGATCGAGGGATGGGCGCTAGGCCAAGGGCCGGAGCCGGCCGCGCGACGGCGCATCGCCAGCCCGCAAGACGACTATGGCGCCACCATAAGTGCGATCACGCAACTGGTAGCTGCGCTGGAGGCGGAGATCGGAGCGCGCAGCACGGTCGGGATCGGAATACCTGGCGCCCTCTCGCCAGCTACCGGGCTGGTCAAGAACGCCAACTCGACCTGGTTGATCGGGCAGCCCTTCGACCGCGATATCGCAGCGGCGCTGGGGCGGCCGGTCCGCATTGCCAATGACGCCAATTGCCTTGCGGTTTCCGAGGCGAGGGACGGCGCCGGCGCGGGCGCGGGCGCGCGGACCGTCTTCGGCGTGATCCTGGGCACCGGCGTCGGCGGTGGCCTGGCGATCGACGGCCGGCCATTGCTCGGCGCCAATGCGATCGCCGGCGAATGGGGCCACAACCCCCTGCCCCGGATGCGCGACGACGAGCGGCCCGGCCCCCAATGCTATTGCGGCCGCCACGGCTGTATCGAGACTTTTCTCTCTGGCGGCGGATTGGTGCGCGATTTCGCGGCCGCTGGCGGCCGGTCTCTGGACGCAAAATCCATTGCCGAACACGCGGCGACGGGCGACGCAACGGCGCAGGCCGCACTTGACCGCTATGCCGAGCGCCTGGCGCGCGCGCTCGCGGGCGTGATCAATATCGTCGATCCCGACGTCATCGTGCTTGGCGGCGGGCTTTCCAAGATCGCCGGCTTGTGCGAGGCGGTGCCGGCATTGTGGCGCGAGCACGTCTTCTCCGACACCATTGCAACGCGGTTGGCGGTCGCGGCGCATGGCGATGCCAGCGGTGTGCGTGGGGCGGCGTGGTTGTGGCCGACGAGTGAGGCAGGATGAGCGCCCCAAGATGAGTGCCCCCAGATGAACGCCTTGTGCCGCGATTGCGCGGAGATCCTGGAAACGCCGCCGCCGGCACGCTGCCCCGTCTGCCGCGGCCGACGGATCGTCGCCCATCCCGAGCTCGACGAGCTCACCATCGCGCATATCGACTGCGATGCCTTCTACGCCACGGTGGAAAAGCGTGACGATCCGAGCCTGGCGGAGAGGCCGGTGATCGTCGGCGGCGCAAAGCGGGGCGTGGTGTCGGCGGCCTGCTACATGGCGCGGACGTACGGGATTCGCTCGGCCATGCCGATGTTCAAGGCGCTCAAGGCCTGTCCCGACGCCGTGGTGATCAAACCGGACATGGCAAAATACGCCGGTGTCGGGCGGCAGGTGCGCGCGCTGATGCAAGAGGCGACGCCCTTGGTAGAGCCGCTCTCGATCGACGAGGCTTTCCTCGATCTGTCCGGCACCGAGCGTCTGCACGGCGCCAGCCCGGCGCGCACGCTGGTTCGCCTGATCCGCCGTATCGAGGAAGACATCGGGGTCACCGCCTCGGTCGGTCTCTCCTACAACAAGTCGCTCGCCAAGATCGCCTCCGACCTCGACAAGCCGCGCGGCTTTGCCGTGATCGGCCGCGCCGAATCGGGAAGCTTCCTCGCCGACCAGTCGATTTCGCTGATCTGGGGGGTCGGCCCGGCACTGCAGAAGAAGCTTCATGCCGGCGGCATCCGAACCATCGGCCAGCTTCGCGCCTTCGACGAGACGGCGCTGATCGCCCGCTATGGGGCCATGGGCAAGCGGCTCTATTGGTTCTGCCGCGGCGAGGACAGCCGCCGCGTCACCCCGCACGGCGCTGCCAAGAGCGTTTCGGCGGAGACCACCTTCAACGAGGATCATGGCGATCTGGAAACACTGAAGAGGCGGCTCTGGCGGCTCTGCGAGAAAGTCTCCTCGCGCCTCAAGGCCAAGGACCTGGCCGGCGGCACGGTGACCCTCAAGCTCAAGACCGCCGATTTTCGAAGCCGCACGCGGGCGACTAGCCTGGAGGCCCCGACCCAGCTTGCCGAGGTTCTGTTTCGGGCCGGTGCGGCGTTGCTCGAACGCGAGGCCGACGGCACCGCTTACCGGCTGATTGGCATCGGCGCCAGCGCGCTGACCAATGCGAGCCGGGCCGACCCGCTGGACCTGCTCGACCCCGAAGCGGGCAAGCGCGCCCAGGTCGAGCGGGTTATCGACGCCGTGCGCGACAAGCTGGGCGCTGACGCAATCGGCAAAGGCCGGGGTCTGCGGTCGAAATGATGCGCCGGCGAGTACTTAGACGCACCGAACCGGCGGTGCGCTAGTTCCTACAGGCCGAGCTTTCGCGTTTGCCGGGCTTGCCGTTTCGGTACCATTGGCGAACATGGGTACAGGTCTTGCCGCAGGTCTCATCCTGCTCGTGCCAGGCCAGGACCAAGCGCCCCTTCTGCCAGCGATAGCCGCGGCGATATCCCATGCAGCTACAGCGCGAACCTGCCTTGTGGCCGAGGCAGGAATTCGAGCGGGTCCAGTTGCTGATTTCCTTTCGCTTGTCGTCGAACTTCGCCATCGAGGTTGCGGCCTCGTCGAGTTCGAGGCTGCGATGGAACCGTTTCCTTGCCGGGTCCCATAGGAAATGAACCCAGCCCCAGTTCGGCCCCGCCGCCTGCCGGGCGCCAATCCGGAAATCGTCTTGGCCGTCGAAGTTCATGTCCCGAACCACGATATAGCCGCGGTCGTTGTCGACCCAGTCGGCATGGGGACGGACTTCCGCGTCATCGCCGGTCTTGAACGAAAAGCGCTGGAATGCAGGCTTGCCGCGCCGGGCGAAGGTGGCGTTGCGGACCTCGAACCAACCGCGCGTCTTCTTGCCGTAGAGACGCAGGAGCAAGATTCCGCCGCCGCCCTCAGTATTGAGCCGAACGATACATGTGGCCAAATGGCGGCCGAGCTTGGTGGTTTGTCCCGCCGCGAGCTTCTGACACTCCCAAGCCCGCAGAAATCCGCGTTCCTCCGCGGCAGCCGTTCCGGCGCCCGTGGTCAATGCCAACGCCAAGGCGGCAATCATGTATCAAAGGGTGGGCACGGGTTTCCCCGCCCGGATCGGCTCAGCACTTCGCCGTGGGCAGTGACTGAAACTTTGCCAGGCGTGCGTCGATGACGAAGTTGCCGTAGTCCATGACCAACCAGCGTGCGATCGAATTCGCGTGCATCCCCACGCGGAGCTCGTATTCCGGTATCGCCTTCGAGCTGTTATTTGGGAAGAACGCCAGTGATACGGGCCAGAACTTACCAACGCCCTGACGGCCAACGACCTTTTGGATTTCGGCTTCGTCACCGCTTGCCGTGCCCCGAGCCTTGCCGGTCACGGCGCTGACGCCGTAGGGGCCCTCGTCGGTGGTTCCGTCGAAGAGAACGCGCCAGGTGAAGGTCTGGCCGGCGCGCGCGCGCCGAACGATCAGCTCCGAATGGGCGGTCGGGAAGATCGAACCCTTTGGCAGCCGCATGCGCAGTGGCTTGGGCTGGGTGTAGACGGCCAGGCCCGTGCCGTCGGCGTTGATCGAAGCGGTGCCGCGATAGCGCTCACGCAGCTTGCCGTTCCGGGTGGTTCGCGAGCTGAAGCGGAACCGGCGCCCATCCTTGGACTCCCAGCTCGAATAGCTGGTGACCGAGCGGATTTCCCTGTTGCGACGGTTGATCATGCGTAAAAGAATGCGCTGGTTGACGGTCCAGCCGTCACAGGAATCGATGATCTCGTATGACATGCCTCCGCCGACATCGACGATTCCGGAGTTGCGCTGGGCCGACTTGAGCGTGAAGGCGTAGGCGGCGCGGTGCGGGGCGGTTTCGATGACCGCGGCGGCGGCCGGCTGGGAAACCCCGGCAACGCCGCCGAGAAGAAGCGTGACGGCAACCGTGGAGCGCAGCGGGCACTGATAGCGGGTGATTGGCATGCTGTTGTGGGTCCTTCGACTGGTCATTTCCGGAGCGGCCGGGAAGACGGCCTCAACCGAACGAGCATTAGTATCAGATTGCGACTGCGGCAGTAATGGGGCGATGTCGGTCATACTTCCGGCGCGTGCATGTAACGTGCAGTGCGCAGGCGCGCGAGACGCGTCAAATCTAGGACGCTGAGCGGAAAATGCTCTAGCCGCCACCCTCGGCGGGACGGACCGCCGAACGGCTGCCATCACCGGTGAATTCGACCGGCCTCATGCAATGGGACGCGGCCGCGCCCGGGCGGCAAATGCGCATGGTGTACGCACCCTTGACGCCGTTGCGGCGCAGGGTGTGCCGCGCCGCGGTGAGCGCCTGGCGGCCGCCGGGCCGAACCACGACCCGGTAGTAGCGTTTGCCGCGAACCTTAACCGCCAGCACCGCCGGCCTCATGACCGCGTGCCGACCGGCAAAACGCACCGCTTCGCCGCGGCGGCGGAAACTGCCGAAGACGAGGTAATGGCTTCCGGTCGCCGACGGCTGCGTTCTGCGCGCGCGCCTCGACTTTGCCGGACCTGCTTGGTGCCGGACGAGCGGCTTCGGGGCCGCCCTGCCCGCCGCCGGCAGATCCTCGCGCCTCACCGCCGGGGATGCGGGCTGCAGGACCAAGGGTTTGCGCGTGGCCTTCGGCGCTTCCTGCCGGACGAGTGCGGGCCCGCTTCGCCCTGACGGAAGCCGTGACTTTGGCTGAAGCGGCGACTTCGCGCTGAGCTTCGTCGTCGCTGCGACTTTCGTACTTGCGGCGACTTTCGTACTTGCGACGGAAGTTCCGTCATTCAGATCGATGCCATCGAGCCTGGTCGCGACATAAGCGTGACCGATATCGTGGCGGATCTCGTCTTTGTTCTTCCTGCGCGTGGCGACTTCTTCGGGGGTGAAATTGCGGCAGATCGGCCGGCTCTTGATGATGCGCCAGGTTGCGCAATCACGGCCCGCCATATCGGAGATCATGTGATCTGTCATGCTCTTGCCCGACCCAAGATAGCTGGCGCCGTCGACCGCGTAAGACGCAATCGTCAACCCTGGCGGAACCGCCAATCCCGCGCATCCGCTCAACACTACGAGTAGAACAGGTAACGTTATCGGTCGCACAAAAGACCTCGAAATCTGATTCGCGCGAAGTATCGCTCGATTTTTTCTTATTTCAAGCAATTTCTTCGAATTTCTTTTGGGCCTTTATTGAGTCTTGGCCTCTTTTGTCTTTTGTTTTGGAAGATCGAGCTTGAGGTGCAGCTCGCGCAACCGCGTCGGCTCGACCGGCGCCGGCGCGCCCATCATCAGGTCTTCGGCCTGCTGGTTCATCGGAAACGCGATGACCTCGCGGATGTTCGGCTCGTCGGCGAGCAGCATGACGATGCGATCGATGCCGGGTGCGGAGCCGCCATGCGGCGGCGCGCCGAACTTGAGCGCGTTCAGCAGGCCCGAAAAGCGGCTCTCCAGCTCCTCGCGGGAATAACCCGCGATCTCGAAGGCCTTGTACATGATCTCCGGACGGTGGTTCCGGATGGCTCCCGAGCTGAGCTCCACGCCGTTGCAGACGATGTCGTACTGATAGGCGAGGATATCGAGCGGGTCCTTGGTCTGCAGCGCATCCATGCCGCCCTGGGGCATCGAGAACGGGTTGTGGCTGAACTCGATCGCGCCGGTCTCTGCGTCGCGTTCGTAAAGCGGATAGTCGACGATCCAGCAAAACTCGAAGCCTCCGCCGCCGCGCAGGCCGAGCTCGTCGCAGATACGCTCGCGGGCGATGCCGGCGAATTTCTCCGCCTCGCCCTTGTCCTGACATACGAAGAAGACCGCATCGCCGTCCCCGACCCCGGCTGTCGCCTTGAGCGTCGCGGTGCGCCCGGCATCGAGGAACTTGGCGATCGGACCTTTTCCTTCGCCGCCCTCGAAGATGATGTAGCCGAGCCCGCCCATGCCCTCGGCACGGGCCCAGTCGTTGAGCTTGTCGAAGAAGCTGCGCGGCTGGGCGGCGGCGCCCGGCGCGGGTATCGCCCGGACCACGGCGCCCTTTTTTATGGCGCCGGCGAAGATCTTGAAGTCGGTGCCGTCCCACGCGGCGGTCGCGTCGGCGATGGTGATGGGGTTGCGCAGATCGGGCTTGTCGGAGCCGTATTTCAGCATCGCCTCGGCATAGGGAATGCGCGGAAATGGCGGCTTGGTGACCTCGCGCCCGTCCGCGAACTCCTCGAACAGCCCCGCCAACACAGGCTCGATCGCGGCGAAGACATCGTCCTGCGTGACGAACGACATCTCGAAATCCAGCTGATAGAACTCGCCCGGGCTGCGGTCGGCGCGCGCATCCTCGTCGCGGAAGCAGGGTGCGATCTGGAAGTACTTCTCGAAGCCCGCGACCATCAGGAGCTGCTTGAACATCTGCGGCGCCTGGGGCAGCGCGTAGAAGGTGCCCGGATGGATGCGCGAGGGCACCAGGTAGTCGCGCGCGCCCTCCGGCGAACTTGCCGTCAGGATCGGCGTTTGGAATTCGTGGAAACCCTGCTCGATCATGCGCCGGCGGATCGAGGAGATCACGTTCGAGCGCAGGATAATGTTGCGTTGCATCTTCTCTCGGCGGAGATCGATAAAGCGGTGGCGCAGACGCACCTCCTCGCCCGCCTCCTCGTCGGAGGCGACGAGCACCGGCAGCACGTCGGCGGCGCTTTCGACGGTGATCGCTTCAATACGAAGCTCTACTTGCCCGGTCGGATGCTTGGGGTTCACCGTTTCGGCGCTGCGCGCGACGACCGTCCCCGTGACGGTGACGACGCTTTCAACGCGCACGCCCTCGACGTGCTTGAAGAGCGGACTCTCGACGTCGATGACGCATTGCGTCAGCCCGTGGTGGTCGCGCAGATCGACGAAGAGCAGGTTGCCGTGGTCGCGCTTGACATGAACCCAGCCCGAAAGCCGTGCTTTCGTGCCGGTGTGCTCGGGACGCAATTCGGCGCAATCATGAGTGCGGTAGGGATGCATGAGGGCCTTCGGCCGGTGGACGAAAAAGAGGTGTTGGGAGGGTCCTTGTTGGCGCGATAAGCACACCGATGGGCGGCGTTTGTCAACAATCGCCCAACGGTGTGCCGCGCCAGGACGGCGCCGGATCAGTCGCCCATCACGATATTGCCGAGGCCTCCGAGGACCGATCCCTCGCCCTTGCTCCGGCCGCCGCCACCGGGGGCCGCGGCGAGCATGCGTCCGGCCAGCCGCGAGAAGGGCAGGCTCTGGATCCAGACCTTGCCGGGACCCGTGAGCCGCGCGAAGAAAACGCCCTCGCCGCCGAAGATCATGCTTTTGACGCCGCCCACGGTGGTGACGTCGTAGGTCACATCGGATGTCATCGCGGCCAGACAGCCGGTGTCGACATGCAACTCCTCGCCGGGGCCGAGATGGCGCTCCAGCAGCGTGCCGCCGACATGGACGAAGACCATACCGTCGCCTTCGAGCTTCTGTAGGATGAAGCCCTCGCCGCCGAAGAGGCCGGTCAGGATCTTCTTCTGGAAGGCGATACCGACCGACACGCCCTTGGCGGCGGCAAGGAATGCATCCTTCTGACAGATCAGCGTGCCGCCGACCGCGTCGAGATCGAGCGCAAGGATGGTGCCGGGATAGGGCGCGCCGTAGGCGACCCGCGCCTTGCCCGTGCCATTGTGGGTGAAGACCGTCATGAACAGGCTCTCGCCGGTGAGCACGCGCTTGCCCGCGCCCATCAGCTTGCCCATGAAGCCGCCGTCCTGACCGGTCCCGTCGCCGAAGATCGTCGACATCTCGATGTCGGGGTGCTTGTACATCATCGCCCCGGCCTCGGAGATCGCGCTTTCGCCGGGATCGAGCTCGATCTCGACGAACTGCATTTCCTGTCCCAGGATCTCAAAATCGATTTCGTCTGCGGTGGACATGGCCTCTCCTTTCTGCTGGCGGACATCGGCTCGCGGCGGAACCATTCGGCGTCATGAAATCGCACGGGCATCCATGCCGATCAACGCCAATCTGGAACGCCGCTCAAGCGCTAAACAAGCGGGGCTGGACTCCCAATCGCGGCGCGATCCATGGTTCACTCGCCCAATCGCATGGCCGGCTACGGGCTGGCCCGACTTTGGGGGAATCCGCGACGATGCCAGACACCATAGACGCCGCACGGAACGCCAACTTGCAGGCGGCCTTCGCGAAGGAGGAACAGCGCTCGCTGAAGCTGCTGATGCAGGTCCGGCTCGCCGCGAGCACGGCGATCATCATCTACCTGACGATCCGCTTTTTCGATCAGGGTGGGATCTACTGGTCGGCATTGACGGCGGTCTTCGGCGGCTTTGGATGCCTACAATACCTGACCGCACGATCGCGCCAATACGCCGCCTGGCAGAAGTACCTGTTCGTGGCGCTGGACCTGGCGCTGGTCACCTTCATTATCATCTACCCCAACCCGCTCATGACCTACCCGTTTCCGCTGGCCGAGCAGTTCCGCTTTCCGAACTTCGACTTTCTCTACATCGTCGTCGCCCTGATGGCGCTCAGTTATGCGCCGGGCGTGGTCGCTTGGGCCGGTTTGGCGGCGATCATCTCCTGGGGCGCCGCCTTGCTCCTGGTGCTTGGCCAACCGGGCATAATCACCGAGTTCGACATACCGAACATCGAAGCTCTGTCCGTCGCCGAACGACTGCGGATCAGAAACGGACCGGACTTCATCGATATCGGCGGGCGCACCCAGGAGTTCTTCATCATGGCCGTCACCGCCGGCGTGCTCGCAGCCTCGGTCTGGCGCTCAAAGCGCCTGGTCGGCCGGCAGATGCGCGCGGAGCGGGCGCGGACCAACCTCTCGCGCTATTTCTCGCCAGGAATGATCGACGAGCTTGCCGGCCAGGACGAGCCGCTGGGCGCGGTGCGCGAGCAGGACGTGGCGGTGCTGTTCGCCGACATCGTTGGCTTCACGTCGCTTTCGGAGAACCAACCGCCGGAGAAGGTGATCGCCCTGTTGCGCGACTTCCACGGCCGCATGGCCGGAGAGGTTTTCGGCCGCGGCGGGACGGTCGACAAATATATCGGCGATGCCATCATGGCGACCTTCGGCACACCGCGCACCGGCGTGCGCGACGCCACCAGTGCGCTCGCCTGCGCGCGCGGGATGCTCACTTCGGTCGCGGCCTGGAATGTCGAGCGCCGCACCCGCGGTGAGCCCGAGATCAAGGTCGGCATCGGCCTGCATTTCGGGCCGGCCGTCATGGGCGATATCGGCGACGAGCAGCGCCTCGAATATGCGGTGATCGGCGATACTGTGAACGTGGCAGCGCGCCTGGAAGCGCTGACCCGCAAAATCGATGCGCAGCTTGTGGTCAGTGGCGACACGGTCGAGGCGGTGCGGCGCGAAAGTGGCAGCAGCGGGACACTCGTCGGCCTCCAAGAACAAGAGGCCGCCCAGGTGAAGGGCAGAGCGCAAAAAGTCCCGGTCTGGACCTTCGAAAATAGCAGCGCCACATCAACTGCTTAAACCCGGCATTGCGGACCTCTCGCCGCTGGCCCGAGGGGCGTTGCCGGCGCTGGCGGCAAGCAATGAAATCGCGGAACCGCGATGGCGCTGCCCCGGCATTCGCGCTATACCGGCATTCAAGAATGACCCTCATCACCGATCAGCAAGAATTGAACGGCCTCTGCGCCCGCCTGTCGACCGAACCCTACGTTACGGTCGACACCGAGTTCATGCGCGAGCGGACCTATTGGCCCATCTTATGCGTGATTCAGCTGGGCGGCGCCAAGGAGGCCGCAGCGGTCGACGCGCTCGCGGAGACGATCGACCTCAAGCCGGTCTTCGATCTCATGCGCAAGCCGGACGTGCTCAAGGTCTTCCATGCCGCGCGCCAGGATGTGGAGATCTTCTTCCATCGCGGCGGCGCGGTTCCGGCGCCCATCTTCGACAGCCAGGTTGCGGGCATGGTGTGCGGCTTCGGCGATGCGGTCGCCTACGAGACCTTGGTCCAGAAGCTCGCCCGCGGCACGCTCGACAAATCGGCGCGCTTCACCGACTGGTCGGCGCGCCCGCTCACCGAACGCCAGATCACCTACGCGCTCGCCGACGTCACCTATCTGCGCAAGATCTACGAGAAGCTGAAGGCGCGCCTCGAGGCCACCGGCCGCGCGAGCTGGCTCGAGGCCGAGATGGCGATCCTGACCGATCCGGCGACGTACCAGATGGAGCCGCAGGAATCCTGGCGGCGGCTGAAAGTGCGTACCCGGGCCCCCCGGTTTCTCGCCATCCTGCGCGAGGTCGCCGCCTGGCGCGAGCGCGAGGCGCAGAGCCGCGACGTGCCGCGCAACCGCATCATGCGCGACGAGGCGCTGATGGAGATCGCGGCGCACGCGCCGACAAACGAGAAGATGCTGGAGCGCACGCGCGGGATCTCGAGCGGATTCGGCACAAGCCGCGGCGGCCAAGCATTGTTGGTCGCAATCAAGCGCGGCATCGATGTACCGGAGAACGAGGCGCCGTCGCTGCCCAAGAAGGAAGCGCCGCCCAGGGGATTGGGACCGGTGATCGAGCTCTTGAAGGTGCTGCTGAAGATGCGTTGCGACTCCGACGACGTCGCCCAGAAGCTGATCGCATCGTCGGCCGACCTCGAGGCGATCGCCGCAGACGACAACGCCGATGTGCCAGCGCTCAAGGGCTGGCGGCGCGAGATTTTCGGCGAAGACGCGTTGGCGCTGAAGCATGGCCGGATCGCGCTTACCGTCGATGGACGTAAGCTGCGCGTGGTCGACGCAAGTGATGGCCAAAACGTGAGCCGCGAGGCGCCGGCGGCCTGACCGCCGGCGTTCAGGACGCCTTTTTTCGAGCCCGCCGGATTGTCTCGATACGCCAGCCACGATCGCCGGCGCTCGCCAGTTCCTTCAGCCGGCGCTCGACCATCTCGCCGAGCAGCGGGGCCGCGGCCCGACCCACGCCCAGAACGAGATCGCTTTTGGTGACATCGAGCTTGGTGTCGGCCAGCGCCTCGGCGTGGCCGCCGCTGAGACCGATGGCCAGACGCAGCGCCAAACCAAGTCGGACCGCACGCTCGATCTCGACGACCTCCAAGCCCAGCGTGCTCGCCGCCTGGCGTTGGCCGCGCGAGGCCGCACCGGCATAACGCCCGGCCATCACGGTGGCCAGAAAAGCGCGGCCGGGATGATCTAGGCCCGCGATCGCGATTCGCAAGGCACGCTCGAAGCTGTGGGTTGCCCGGTAGCTGGGATGCTCGGTCCAGCCGATATCGGCAAGAATGCAGGCGGCGCGGCGCAGGCGCTGCTCGGCTTCGGTCTCTTCGGGGAAGAGCGGCGCCGTCCAATCCACCAGGGCGTCCTCCATGCCCTTGAACCGGCTGAAGTGATCGGCATAGACGCGTGCGCCGGCCAGCAGTGGGTCCGCCTTGCGATCGGCGTCGGACAGGCTGTCGAACAGCACGCCCTCACGCAAGCCAAAGGCGGAGAAGACAATCCTTCGCGGCTTGGCGATCTCGATCAGATCGCGCATGACGAGGGCGGCCGCCGGCAGAGCGTCGAGCCGGCGCCGGGGCAGTCCCGGCAGCCGTTCCAGCGATTCGCGGCTCAGCCCCGCTACCAGGTTGACGATATTTTCCATGACGCCGTCGCTGACCGCATAGCGGTCGATGATGCCGAGCGGGTAGCCTGTTTGGGTCATGTGGATACGGGCGAGCGCCCGCCAGGCGCCGCCAACAGCGTGGAAATCGCCGCCGCCAGCGCCGGCCAGCCAGTCTAGCCCGGCAAGCTGACGGCGGATCACGCGTTCAGCGTTCTTGCCGCGCGCGGCAACCGCATTCAGCCGGAACGGTCCCAGCGGCAGCGTTGCGTGGTCGATCGTGCCGCCGCCGGCGAGTGAGACGAGTTCGAGGCTGCCCCCGCCAAGGTCGCCCATCAGCCCCTCGGCGCCCGGATTGCCGGAGATCACGCCGTAAGCCGACAGCCGCGCTTCGTCATCGCCGCTGAGGACGGCCACCGGAAGGCCGCAGCGCCGCTCGACTTCGCGTGCGAAATCAGCGCCGTCCTTGGCATCGCGCACCGCTGCGGTGGCGAAAGCCTGGATCGAGGCAACCGCCAGCTCCTCGGACAGCACCATGAAGCGCGGCAGGTTCTGAAGCGCCAGCGCCACACCTCCGGGATCGAGCCTGCCGGTCGCATCAAGGCTGCGGCCAAGACCGCAGAGCACTTTCTCGTTGAAGACCGGATAGGGCGCGCGCGGATGGCCCTCGAACACGACCAAGCGGATCGAGTTCGAGCCGATGTCGATGACGCCGACGCGGCGCGCCGACGCATCGCCGCGCGTGAGCGGGTCGTTGTCGCCGACGACACCGGGTCCCGCCACGCGTTATTCCTTTTCGCGGTCGAGCACGAGGCGAGGCGCGCTCGTCGCCTCCCGCAATGCGCTGCCGCGGCCGGACAGGCTCGGATTGTTCATGAAGAAGTCGTGACAGGCAAACCCCTCGCCGTCCGGCCGTTTCCGCGCGTAGCTTCCGTCAGCGCCCAGCTCCCAGCTTTGAAGATTGTCCTTGAGGTTGGCGCCCATGATCTCGTCGAGAACCTGCTGGTGAACGGTGGGGTTTTCAATCGGCACCAACGCCTCGACCCGGCCATCGAGGTTGCGCGGCATCCAGTCGGCCGACGAGATGAAAACGCGGGCGTGGCGCGACGGCAGCTCATGACCGCGCGCGAAACAGACGATGCGCGCATGCTCAAGGAAGCGGCCAATGATCGATTTAACCTTGATGTTCTCCGAGAGGCCGGGAACGCCCGGACGCAAGCAGCAAATGCCGCGCACCACCAGCACGATCGGAACGCCCGCCTGCGAAGCCCGATACAGCGCATCGATCGTGTCTGGGCAAACGATGGAGTTGAGCTTCGCCCAAATACCCGATGGTTTGCCCGCCTTGGCGTTCTCGCTCTCGGTCTCGATATGCTTGATGAGCGTGCGGCGCAGCGTGACCGGCGAAAAGGCGAGTTTCTCCATCGCATCGGGTTCGGCGTAGCCGGTCATGTAGTTGAAGAGCCGCGCCGCATCCTGCGCCAATGCCGGATCACAGGAGAAGAAGGACAGGTCGGTGTAAACGCGCGCGGTGATCGGATGATAGTTGCCGGTGCCGAAATGCACGTAGCGGCGCAAGCGCCCGTTCTCGCGTCGCACGACCAAGGAGACTTTGGCGTGGGTCTTGTAGTCGAGGAAACCGTAAACGACCTGCGCGCCGGCGCGTTCCAGATCGCGCGCCCAGCGGATATTCGCCTCTTCGTCGAAACGCGCCTTCAACTCCACCATTGCGGTAACCGACTTGCCGGACTCGGCCGCGTCGATCAGCGCGCGCACGATCGGCGAGTTTTCGCTGGTGCGGTAGAGCGTCTGCTTGATTGCGACCACCGACGGATCGGCCGCGGCCTGGCGCAGGAACTGCACGACGACGTCGAAGCTTTCGTAAGGGTGATGGACAATGATGTCCTTGGCCTGGATCGCCGCAAAACAGTCGCCGCCGAAATCACGGATGCGCTCGGGAAACCGCGCATTGAAGGGCGGGAACAGAAGACCGGGGTCGTCGTCGGTGATGATTTCGTGGACATCGGCGAGGCCGAGAATGCCGTCCTGCTCGAAAACGTCGACGGGATCGACGTCGAACTCGCGGATCAGGAAGGCCTTGAGCTGGGGCGACATGGCGGAATTGATCTTGAGGCGGATCACACTGCCGCGGCGGCGCCGCTTGAGCGCACTTTCAAACAGGCGCACCAGATCCTCGGCCTCCTCCTCGACCTCGATCTCGCTGTCGCGGACGATGCGGAAAAAGCCTTCCCCGCGCACCGAGAATCCGGGGAACAGCTTGTCGAGGAAGAGCACTACGACCTGTTCCAGGGGCAGGTAGCGATGATTCTCGCCCGGCAGGCGGATAAAGCGGTCAAGCTGGGTCGGCAACGGCACCAGCGCGAAGAGATGCTCCTCGGCATTCGGCCGCTTCAGCTCCAGCGCGATGCCGAAGCCGAGATTGGGGATAAACGGAAAAGGATGCGCCGGATCGACCGCGAGCGGGGTCAGGATCGGGAAAATATGATCGAGAAATTCGGTCTCCAACCCGGCCCGGTCGATATCGCCCAGCTCGGCGGGTTTGATCACCGATATGCCGGCGGCGTCGAGCTCGGAGCGCAGAGCGCGCCAACGGCCCTGCTGGGCACCCATGACTTCGCCAGCGCGTTGGCGAATGGCATCGAGCTGCTGGGCCGGCGTCATGCCGTCCTGGCTCGGCGTCTTGACGCCGGCATTTACCTGGCCCTTCAGCCCGGCGGCGCGAACCATGTAAAACTCGTCGAGGTTGCTGGCCGAAATCGAGAGGAAGCGGAGGCGCTCGAGCAGGGGATGCCGGGGATTTGCCGCCTCTTCCAACACGCGCTCGTTGAAGGCCAACCACGAGAGCTCCCGGTTGATGAACCGGCCCGGGCTCTCGACTTCGATAACGTCGGTTTCCTGCTGTGCAGCCTTGGCCACAGAAATATCCTCCTTACCGCGGCGGGATAATGACATCAAACGTTATAATAAAGATAAGATTTCAGAAGCGTTTCGCCATGCCTGGTTTACTTAGCGTTGGCGTACCGACGAGCCTGGAGACGGCCCGCTCATGAAGCAACTATTCCTGCTGCGCCACGCCAAATCGGATTGGGGTGACCTCCGATTGGACGATTTCGACCGGCCGCTGGCGCCGCGCGGCATAGGCGCAACCAAACGCCTGGCGCGGCATATCGCCGAGCAGCGGCACCATTTCGACCTCGTCCTCTGTTCTGCAGCACGGCGGGCAAAAGACACCTGGGATCGGATCGCCGACGAAATCGGCAGCGATGCACCCGTCATTTACGATCGCGAACTTTACCTTGCCGGTGAAGACAGTTTCATGACGCGGTTGCGCGGCCTCGACGACGGGGTCGGATCGGTACTGCTGGTGGCGCACAATCCCGACATCGCCGCTTTCGCGGGCCGGCTATGCCAGGATGGACAAGCGGATGCGTTGCGCCTGTTGGACGCCAAATACCCCACCGGCGGCCTGGCGGCGATCCGGATCGACTGCGCGCATTGGGCTGATCTGCGGGGCGGCGGCGGCTATCTGGAAAGCTTCGTGGTGCCCCGGGCCCTGCCTGACCCATAGCGCGATCGGCGAATTCTATCAGTCCTTCCAGAACCGCCGGCAAGCACTGTGACGCGCCCAAACATCCCGAACGCGGGCAAGGTCGTTGTCCATGCGGGCAAGGTTCCAGCCCGTCGCCAAGCCGTCGACACGGGACACCGCGCGACGAAGGCTTTTCTGGCCGGCCGCGCGGATAGCCAGATCCGCCATCAGATCGTGGCTCACGACGGTGTCGTTCAGCGTCCCCAATACGTCCTGGATTTCTCTCAGCGACTTGATATATGCCCGGGCAAGTTTCTTGTTGAAGAGGTTCTGGAAGAATTCCGCGGCATAGCGGAGGTTCTTGGCGCGGATGCGCAGGCGGTGCAAATCAATTTCCGATAGCTCGCCGGCGTTTTTGCCCAGTTTGCGCATCTTGCGCTGGCGCTCTTGCAATGCGGCACGGGCAAATGCAGCCGCCGGCTTGGCGAGCGCCTTGCGGGCGGGCTTGCCTGGCCGCATCCATAGCCCACGGTCGAGCCAGACCTCGGCGCGCAGCAGGATCGCGGTGAAACGCGGATCGATCACCGCGGCGCGGGCGCGGGCATAAGCATCGCTACGCGCCTCATCGGCCAGACGAAGCGTCCGCCCGATGCCGTTCGCAGCGCCCCGGTGAGCGGCCAGCCGCTCCAGGGTTTCGGCGATGAAGACATCCCAATCGCGCGCCGGTCCCAATTGCTTCTGCAGCCAGCGCAGCTCGCCGCGCAGATACGCCGCGACATCTTCGGCCAATAGCGGCCGCACCAGGCCCAGGATGGCGCGGAGCCGGCGAAGACCGACCCGCATCTGGTGAACGCCCTCGGGGTTTGTGCCGTCGAGCACGGCCGGCTCGTTGGCCAGCATATGCACCAGGCAGTCGCGAATGATCGCCGGGATCGCTTCGGCCATGCTGGCCGAGCGCTTGATCTTGATCGGCCGGGGCTTGACCGGGCCAGGACGGTTGCCCGTCGCAAGCCCGTAGCCGCGCGATGCCTTGGTCTGCGGCTCGAGGCGAACCGGCAGGCTTTCGTGCAGCGCCAGGGCGAGCTCGGTGAGACGCGCGGGGTGCCCCGAGATAAGTTCAAACTCGGCCTCGCAGATTGGCATGACCTGCGCGCCGGAGCGGACCTCGCCGACATCGAGCGCCACCTCGATCTCGGCGTCGACCATGCGCACCGGCAGGATGCGCCGGGTGATCTCGGTGGTGAAGACCGGTTTGAGGTTCTTGGCAAGATCCGCGTCGGCCAGAAGGCCGCTGGTCTCGGGAGCCGTTATGCGGCTCAAGTCGGGCTGGTCGCTCTCAAGTTCGGCCTCATATTCACGGTAGGATTTCGCGGTTCGCCGGCCATTCTCAGGCGTTGGCAGCTTGAGGGTCTGCAACCGGCCCTTGCCGTCGGTCCGGCGCACCCGCAGCGCGGCGCCGCAGGCGCGTAAGGCCAATTCGTCCGTATCGAAATAAGTGGTGACGAGGTGCTCGGAATGCGCCTTGCCCTGCGCCAAGGCGCGCAGCAGCCCGTGACGCTGAAAGCGGCCCAACTGGTCAGGCGACAGGGCCAGTTTCAGCTCGATTTCCTGGTTCATGTTCCTGCCGCCGCTCGACCACCGCCCCCCGGAAGTCCCAAAACTTCGATCATGCGGCCCGCCGACGCAAGGTCCGATTGTGAATAAGGCGCTCTGTTTTCCGTTTAGAGCGTGCTGTTGAAGGCGCCGCCGTCGAGCAGGATGTTCTGGCCATTGATGAAGCCCGCATGCGCGCCGCATAGATAGGCGCACATCTTGCCGAATTCCTGGGGATCGCCGAAGCGTTTTGCCGGACTGGCCATGAGCCGGCTTTGGCGCATTTCCTCGTAGCTGACGCCATTGAAACCCGCATTATCCCTGAGATTTTGCGCCAGCCGTTCGGTGTCGAAGGCACCCGGCAGCAGACCGTTGATGGTGACGTTATGCTCGACGACCTGCCGGGAAAGACCGGCCACGAAGCCGGTGAGGCCGGCACGCGCGCCGTTCGACAGCCCGAGGATCGCCAGCGGCGATTTGACCGCGCCGGAGGTAATGTTGACGATGCGCCCGAATTTCCGCGCGATCATGTCGTCGATCACCGCCTTGATGAGAAAGATCGGCGTCAACATGTTGGCATTGAGCGCATCGACCCATTCGTCATAGCCCCAATCGCGGAAGTCGCCCGCCGGTGGGCCGCCCGCATTGGTGACGAGGATATCGGGTTGCGGGCAGGCGGCGAGCGTCGCGGCGCGGCCCTCCTCGCTGGTGATATCGCCAGCCACGGCCGTCACGGTGGCGCCGGTTGCCTTGCGAACTTGATCAGCGGCGGCTTCGAGCGTGGCAGCGGTGCGCGCGGTCATCACAACGTCGACGCCTTCTTCGGCCAAAGCCTGCGCGCAGGCCAGCCCCAACCCCTTGCTTGAGGCGCAGACGATCGCTTTCTTACCGGCTATTCCCAAATCCATGTCGTGGTCCCCCCTCGTCTATTCTCGTGCTCAGTGTTTGCGTTCTCGCGCTTTACGGCACGCGCGGCTGGGTCTCCATGTGCGCCAGGAGCTCCGCCGCGAGCGGACGCGTGACGGGGCGGCTGCGTGCCAGGGCCTCGCGGTCTAGCTCGTCAACCAGCTGCCGCGCGGTCGCAAAACTCCGCTCCATATGTGTGGCCAGATAGTCGATAACCCGGTCGTCGACGGCAAGCTGTCGATCGGCAAAGAGCTTGGCGAGCACCGCCGCCATCAGACCGTCATCGGGTTGGGCGACCGCGATCGCGGGCAGTGCTGCCAACCGCGAAGCCAGGTCGGGCAGGCCGAGCGGCCAGCGCACCGGCGGCGTATGGGCGGTAAGCAGCATCGTATCGCCGCGCGCCTTGGTGGCATTATAGAGGTGGAAGAGCGCCGTTTCCGCCGCATCATTTCCGACCGCGAGCATTGTCTCCGCGTCATCGAGAGCCAGGTGCCCGCGCGCCTCGATCAAGGGCGCGACCGTTTCGCTGTCCAGTTGATCGGCGCCTAGCGTCCGCGCCTCGGAGCGCGCGCGCCAAACCGCGACCAGATGG